>Ga0209633_10001039_pt1 | contig 29910 bp, 28 predicted proteins | sample Cruoilmetagenom1_FD_187290 | JGI IMG/M metagenome (GOLD analysis project Ga0209633, IMG submission 187290) | Oil polluted marine microbial communities from Coal Oil Point, Santa Barbara, California, USA - Sample 1 (SPAdes) (version 2) | ecosystem: Environmental > Aquatic > Marine > Oil seeps ... | reverse complement strand
TTATAGCTTCGGCACATGAAGATTACTGGTATTTAAACCTAAGATTGCCGAATTGGGATGCTTCTGTATATTTTCCTGTATTGGTTTACAGTTGGGACATTTCAAAAATTGCTAAGGTTATAGAAGGGACTTATCAAGATGCTGATGATATAGATGAATTATTTATGCTCATTACAAATCAAATAGAAACCAATAGTAGAACTATTGAAACTGATCTAAAAATTGATTTTAAACCTTTCCCGTATTACGAGGGTATGAATAAAATGGGTATTAATGAGTATTGGTTAGGGTTGTATTGGCGGAATAATAAATACGATTTAGATTTTTTAAATGATTTTTGTGATTTCTGTTTGGATAATAGAATTGGTAAAATATGTATAACCCCTTGGAAATCTTTTATTGTAAAAGGAATACCAAGTGAAAGTAAATTGGCCTTAGAAAAACTATTGGGTAAATCTGGAATTAATGTCCGTCATTCATTATTGGAATTAAATTGGCATTTACCCGTGTATGATGAAGAGGCTTTAGCACTCAAAACATTTATTGTCCGTAATTTCGATCAAAACGACATTAGCACCTATGGTTTAACCTTTGGTATTTCCAATAAAGGGGATAATAAGATCTACTTCACTTCTATTGTTGTAGAAAAAAACACATCACCAAACATTGTAAAAGATTTTGAGGTAAGACCAACATATAACGTACTGTATTGTGAAAATTTCAATCCAAATACTCAAAAGTATCTGGTCTATGCACAAGATGTTGATAAAATTGAACTACCAGGTTTATTAATGGAACTCAGTAAACTCTATTTTGAAAAATTAGGAGAGGTAGAAAAGGAAAACGATTCAAGTAAAAAGCAAGAACATATCATTGTAAAAGAAGTGTATCAATGTTCAGCATGTTTAACGGTTTATGATGCTGAATTTGGAGATGATAAGTCTGCAATTGATCCAGGCACTTCCTTTAAAGAGATACCTTCTACATACATTTGTCCAGTTTGTGAAACTTCTAAAGCAGATTTTGAATTGGTGAAAATTTAGTCTACAATTTCCCTTTTTCCTTCAATCATTAAAATTTATTGGTAAAAACCAGCCTACATTAGACAGTCATCAACAAGGCAATTATTCACATATTAAAGTCTTGGTGATTTTTATTACAAATAGATTTTTCAAAATCTAGTATTTTTGTAAAAGTAAAATCTCAAAAAATAGAAAGACATGTCAATAAAAGTTGCGATAACTGCTCAAAATAGAAAATCAATCTCTAGTCATGCTGGAGCTTGTCGTAATTATCACATCTATACTATAGATGGAAATGGTAATTATAAAAAAGAATTGGTAGAATTAGCAAAAAACGAATCATTAATGTTTACATTTCATGAAGACACTTCCGAAAATCCTAAAAATTATATTTTTGATATGAATTTTTTACTAACCCAAGGTATCGGGCAGGGAGGAGCTAATAAGTTAGCTGCTCAAAATGTAACGGCTCTTGTTATAAAAGAAACAGATCCAGATATAGCTATTCAAAAATTTATTGATAAAACTTTAGTGTTTTTTGAGCCAGAAAATCATCATCACAAAGGACATCATCATTAAGCCATTGTTGGTGTTTTCAACAGACAATTGATATTTTTTTACTTTTCATCAATCATATCTTTTGTCAAATCGTTTAATTTTTGAACTTTTTCTTTAAAATTACCTTTTAGTGTTTGCCTATAAACGTTTAAATTTTCAGTTAATTCATTGATGTCATCAGGGATAATCTTGCCAATGTTGGTGTTTTTCACCAACATCTCAATTTAAAGTAAAACTCACTCTCCCCTTTTCTAGTCATCCAGTGCCAATGTTGGTGTTTTTCACCAACATGTATTTAACTTATTCTATACCATCAATCATATCTTTAGTCAACTCATTTCAGAGCCATTGTTGGTGTTTTTCACCAACAATTGATAAACCACCTCTAATCATCAAAACGAGTCAAAAACTCAAACTCATCACCTAAGTCTTTATAAAATTTTGCAGAAGAAAACCGATAGTCAATATCTTCTTTAGACAATCCTGCTTTTACAGGATTGTTATGAATATAATTTAGTTTTTCAATAATAATATCATTGTCATATAAATTTACACATAACGGGTTTCGTTGCCAAAATTGGTAATCTCGATCTTTTAATTGGACTAAAAATTTAGCCAATACGTTTGGATGATTAATTTCTAAGTCTCTTTTTATTCTTTGTGCAGTAAATTTCATAAAACTTAACTGTGTATGCTTTAATGAATATAATTTTGTTGGATTCCAAATTAGATGAATATGATTATCCATAATTACATAACCATATAAAATTACTCTTTCTTCTTTAACTAGATATTGTAATGATTCAATGAGAATCATTTTATACTTTTCTGGTTTTAATAACTTTTTCCAATCAAGAATTGTGGCAGTATAAAATTGTGGACATCCTTCAATATGATTGAATTTTTTAAGTTGCATTTTGGTTTATTTAGTTTTGTTGGTGGAAAACACCAACAAAGGCATCGTTATAAAAATGATGTTGAGATACTTTTTTCAACTGGATATTTCTAAAATTTAATTATTATCAGTTATCCTTTTAAGCCATAAGTTGGTACTTTCAACCAACTATATATTATTTTTTTGCCAATGTTGGTGTTTTCACCAACATCTCAATTTAAAGCAAAACTCACTCTTCCCTTTTCGAGCCATTGTTGGTGCCTGCCTGCCGTAGGCTGGTTTTCCACCAACAATTAATGATTTTCACTTTTTATCAATCATATCCTTAGTCAATTTATTTAATTTCTGAACTTTCTCTTTAAAATCGCCTTTAATGGTTTGCCGAAAAGTGTTTAAATTTTCGGTCAACTCATTGATATCATCAGGCAAAACAGTTTCAAAAAATTGACGTAAACGTTTTGCCATGGTTGGAGATTTTCCATTGGTAGAAATTGCCAATTTTACATTGCCTTTAGTAACAATTCCTCCCATATAAAAATCACAATACAGCGGATTGTCAGCCACATTCACCAAGATATTTTGTGCTTTACAATCGGCATGAACTTGTAGGTTTAATTCTAAATCATCAGTTGCAGAAATAACAATATGTTTGTTTGTTAAAAAGGAATTTTTATACAATTTTTCAATAGTTTTAACAGTATGCTTTTCTGCCAAAGCAATGATTTCAGGAATAAAATTTTTGGCAATAACTGTTACCTTTGCATTGGGGCTTGATTTTAATAAAAAAGTTAATTTTTCTAATGCCACATTTCCACCTCCAACAATCAAAATTTCAAGTGTTGATACCTTTAAAAAAATTGGATATAATTCGTTTTTGTTCAATATATTAACGTGTTTAAAGTCTTGCAAAAATAGAAAGAAAAATTCACATCAATTTACAATATAAAAAAATTGAAAGATAGGTCTGGTTTTTAGCAATCTATGTTTACAGATTAGCATCAAGCCAACTTAATCTCATAGAAAGCCATTCTTTTAAATAATTTACTTCTTCTTGGTAGGTGTCAAACCAAACTGGGTTTGGCCAAATTTTAATTCCTAAGGTATGCCATACTTGATCATTCTCATATTGAGAATTGTCTAAATATACTGCAGTTTTATCAATAGTTTTCATGATATGGTTTTCGTTTGCTCTGTAGTAAGCAAATCTTTCTTTTACTTTACTTGCAAAGCTTGGGTCTTCAAACATTCTTTTTAACCAAGGATTAAATTTTATCCAGAAACCTGTTGGGTGTTCAGACACATCATAATCTACATTGCCAAAGCCTAAATCGAAATCCCATAAAGGCCCCATTTTTAGTTTTTCATTTGGAATGATGTTCATGTAAATACTAGAAAACGAACGTGCATCTTGATTTTTAACGATTTCATTTATCAAATACCAGTCAATAAAACTATTTACGTCAATAAATTTAGCATATCCTGAGTTTGGATCTTTAAAATTACTGCCAAACAATGCGGCTTCAAAATCTGCAATATAGGTTTTGATATAAGTATAAGCAGCATCATTTTTTTCAAGTTTTGGTTCTTTTATGTTTATCAAGAATTTTGAAGAATAAAAATACACATCATCAGCATCCAATCTGTGTAATTGGTCAATTTCTAACAGGTAACCATTGTCACCTATATTTACTCTGTTGCTTGATTCTTCTACTTTTTGAGTGATATGGTACGTACCATCATATTTTCCATTTACAATTACTTCTGCATAGGCACTTGAGGGTGTCCAGTCTAAATTACTTAGATAACCAAATTCAAAACCAGTTCTATTACGTAGCATAGTTTTGTCAGAATATTCTGCTAAAAAAATCCATTTTTTATCCTTAGGCATACCTAGTACTTCAGCTTTATCAGTAAGTTTCATTTGATAAGGCCTTTTAGCATCTTTACCAATCCACCAAGTAGAATTTCCTCTACCCCTAATTTTCATTGCAACATTTAAATCTTCAAATCCTCTACCAATAATTTCTACACTTCCTTTTCTATAGTCTTCTTTTGAATCAATTTCTACTCCATTATCAGTAGTGATAAAAATTAGAGGTAAACCTGTAAATCTTGTAATATCAGCTTCATAAATACTGCTTGTTCCGTTTTCTGCAACAATGCTATAAGTTAAAATTTCTAGATAGTTATTTGCAGTAGTCCCGTTTATCTGTTGAACATTTTCTATTTTAATATCTTCACCAATATAATCAAAAGTTGCTATTAATCCGTCTAAGGAAACATTAAGAGGCACATTTCCTGTAATTTTATTGTCAATAATCTCTAATTGAATATCAGCTGATAAATTGGGGTTGTTTTCCTTTAAAAATGAAATAGTTTTAAGGCTTGCTTCTGATGAAATGTTGTTTTCGTCAGTATTACAAGCCGTAAGTCCTAAAAATAGTAAATAACAATAAAGAATAATTTTAGTTTTCATGGGTTTGAATTTAACAAGAGTTTAAATCAAACGTTTTTAACTTCTGCAAGTCGCAGTACACTTGATTTATTAATACTTGTATTATATAAACTTAAAATTGTTAAAATGATTGTGCTTAAGAAGGATAATTTTAAAAACACTTCTCCAAATCTTGCCAAAAATTGACATAAGATTTTGTTACTACATCAGCATCTTCTATCGTTAAGGGTGTTTTTAAGGCTAATGGTGCAAATGCCATTGCCATTCTGTGATCATTGTAAGTTTTTACTGTACAGTTTTTATGTAGAATAGAAGATGGTTTTAAGTGTAAGCTATTGTTGGTGATCTCAATTTGAGCACCAAATTTTTGCAATTCGTTTTGTAAAGCAACCAATCGGTCAGTTTCTTTAATTTTTAAGGTATGCAGCCCTGTCAAGTCGCAAGCTATACCTAATCCGAAACAAGTAACTACAATAGTTTGTGCAATATCGGGTGCATTTATGAGATTGAGGGTTTTAAGCTCTGGTTTTTTGTCTGTTTTAGTTAGTGTTATTGAATTTGTAGTAAAGGTGGTTTTAACTCCGAAATTTTGATAAATTTCAGCCAAACAATTGTCACCTTGTAGACTTTTTGCATGATAAGAGGATAAGACTAGAGCTGTATTTACATTGCTTAACGCAACCAAACTGTAAAAATAAGAAGCAGAACTCCAATCAGACTCTACAGTTATTGTTTTGTCTGAGATTGAAGATTGAGGTGAGATGACAATTGTATTTTTTTTCCAAGAAGTTGAAATCCCTATTTGACGCAATAAATCTAAGGTCATTTCTAAATAGGGCCTTGAGGTGATTTCTTCTAGCAATTCAATTTCTAATCCGTTTTCTAAACTAGGAGCTATCAATACCAATGCAGAAATGTATTGACTACTTACATTACCATTAATGGCTACTTTGTTTTTGGTTATTTTCTTTCCTTTTATCAAAAGAGGAGGGTAGCCCTCTTTATCAATATATTCAATAGTTGCTCCAAGCATCCGTAAAGCATCAACTAAAATTTTAATAGGTCTGTTTTGCATCCGTTCAGAGCCTGTTAATAGTGTTTCTCTACCTTCTTTTACTGCAAAATATGCGGTTAAAAAACGCATTGCCGTGCCAGCATGACCAATGTCAACTGTTTTTTTATTTGATGTTAAGGCGTGGATTAAATGTACAGAATCATCTGAGTCAGAAACATTTTCTAAAGTTAAGTTCTTGTAGAATTGTTGTAAAATCAACAATCTGTTCGATTCGCTTTTTGAACCTGAAATTTTAACAGAAGTGTTGGTGGTTTGTTTATCAGTATAATCTAAAAATAAATCCATTTTATGAGTCTCAGGTTTTAAGTCGGTCAACGGCAAAGATAACAGGTAAAAAAAGGTAAGCAAATTTTCTAAGAAAGAAAATGCTAAAAACACTAAAACAAAACGAGTTAGACTAATAATTTAAAGAAATTTTTACTAATTTTGCACCCGCAAAAGTAAGATGCTTTATTTTAACCAAAGAAAAGAACTTGAAAATGAATATTACTAAAGAAAATGTAGATGCTTTAAATGCTATTGTAAAAATTGATATTGTAGAAGATGATTATCAAAATAAAGTAGCAGAAATTTTAAAAGATTATCGTAAAAAGGCAAATATACCAGGGTTTAGAAAAGGACATGTGCCTATGGGCTTGGTAAAAAAGCAATATGAAAAGCCAGTATTGATTGATGAGGTTAATAAGCTATTGCAAGAATCTTTAAGTAAATTTTTAGTTGAAGAAAAGTTAGATATTTTAGGAAACCCGATGCCAAAAGCTCAAGAAGATTTTTCTTGGGACGATGATAAATTTTCTTTTGAATTTGAAATAGGTTTAGCACCAGAATTTGAAGTGAATCTGCAACCAAAAAAAGCAATTTTACAATATAAAATTGTTGCAGATGAAAAAATGATAGATGATCAGATAGTAAATATTCAAGAGCGTTATGGGAAAATTATCAGTCAAAGTGAAGCAGTAGAAGTTTCTAATGTTACCGGAACTTTTGTAAATGAAGAGAAAGAAATTGATAAAAAATCTACGTTTAAACTAGATAAAATTAAAGGCAAAGCGAATGTAAAATTATTTGTTGGGGCCAAAGTTGGTGATGTTATTATATTGAAAACAAAAGGATTGTTTACTGATGATCATTTATTACAAAATCATTTAGGCGTTTCTCATGATTACGCACATGGTTTGAATGTTGAAGTGAAATTTACTGTTGAAGAAATTTCTGAAACTGAGCCAGCTGAAATAAATCAAGAATTATTTGATAAATTATTTGGTAAAGATGCCGTTACTGACGAGAAGCAATTCAAAAAACGTTTAAAGGAAGATGCTGAAAATCAATTTGTGCAACAATCAGATCAGCAATTGTTGAATGCTGTAACTGAAAGTTTAATTGAAAATACTAAGTTTGACTTGCCTGCTGAATTTTTGCAAAAATGGATAGCTGTTGCAGGCGAGAAAGAATTGACTGAAGAAGAAGCTGCTGAAGAGTATCAAAGATCTGAAAAAGGATTACGTTATCAGTTGATTGAAGGTAAAATTACTAAAGACAATAATTTACAAGTAACTTTCGAAGAGTTAAAAGAATTTGCTAAAGGTTTTATTAAAAGCCAAATGGCTCAATATGGCAATACAAATCCAGAAGAAAAAGAGCTTGACCAGATTGCAGATAGAATTTTAGGTAATCAAGATGAAGTTAAACGTTTGTCCGAGCAATTAATGAGTCAAAAATTATTAAATTTCTTTAAAGAAAACGTAAAATTAAAAACTAAAGAAGTTTCTTTTGATGACTTTGTAAAAGAGGTTTATAAGTAAGGTTTTATAAAATGAATCTGAAACCGCCTCAAATTTTTGTGGCGGTTTTTTTTATGGATGATATTTGGTGTCCTTATTGAAAAGTTATTATCTAATATTAATTGGTAATTTGTTAGTATATTTACCGTCTTATAATTAATAAAATACAAACAATGAATTACGGAGAAGAATTTAAAAAATACGCAATAAAAGACCAAGGGATTAACAGTATGTACTATGATAAAATGGTAAGTGCTATGTATCCTGTAGGTTTAACCCCAAATATTATTGAAGAACGTAAGATGAATGTTGCCATTTTTGATGTGTTTTCACGTTTAATGATGGATCGTATTATCTTTTTAGGTACTGGTATTGACGATTATGTTGCCAATATCATTCAAGCTCAATTGTTGTTTTTAGAAAGTGTAGATGCTTCAAAAGACATTTCTATTTATATTAATTCTCCAGGTGGAGGAGTATATGCAGGTCTAGGTATATATGATACCATGCAGTTCATAAAACCAGATGTTGCAACTATTTGTACAGGTATGGCAGCATCTATGGGTGCAGTATTAATGTGTGCAGGTACAAAAGGAAAACGTTCTGCCTTACCACATTCTCGTGTGATGATTCATCAACCTTTAGGTGGTGCTCAAGGGCAAGCCTCTGATATAGAGATTACGGCTAGAGAGATTTTGAAATTAAAAGACGAGTTGTATCAAATTATTTCTAAACATTCTGGGCAAACGATGAAAAAAGTACATCATGATTCTGATAGAGATTATTGGATGAAAGCTGAAGAAGCAAAAGCTTATGGAATGATTGATGAAGTTTTGATTAGAAATTCATAATAAAATTTAAGATTTACTGTTTTAGTATTCAACCTTTACAGAAAAGAGTATGGCAAAGAAAGAAGAATTAGAGTGTTCGTTTTGTAAACGTAAAAAATCAGAAACCAATTTATTGATTGCTGGTTTAGATGCTCATATTTGTGATAGATGTATTGAGCAAGCTCATGGTTTGGTGATAGAAGAAGTTGTTGATATTGATGCAACTGGTTTGTCAGGTGAGTTGGTTTTAAAAAAACCACAAGAAATTAAAGCCTTTTTAGACCAATATATTATTGGCCAAGAGCAATCAAAGAAAGTAATGTCAGTAGCTGTTTATAATCATTATAAACGTTTATTACAACCTGAAGCAAAAAGTGACGATATTGAAATTGAGAAAAGTAATATTATGTTGGTGGGTGAAACAGGCACAGGTAAAACTTTGTTGGCTAGAACCATTGCTAAAATGTTAAATGTTCCTTTTTGTATTGTTGATGCTACGGTATTGACAGAAGCTGGTTATGTTGGTGAAGATGTTGAAACTATTTTAACACGTTTGCTACAAGCTGCCGATTATAATGTGAAAAAAGCTCAAAAAGGGATTGTTTTTATTGATGAAGTTGATAAAATTGCAAGAAAAGGAGATAACCCTTCCATTACAAGAGATGTTTCTGGTGAAGGCGTACAACAGGCTTTGTTGAAATTATTAGAAGGTACCGTTGTAAATGTGCCACCAAAAGGAGGTAGAAAACACCCAGATCAAAAATTTGTAGAAGTAGATACACGCGATATTTTATTTATTGCAGGTGGTGCTTTTGATGGCGTAGATAAAATTATTAGCAAGCGTTTAAATATGCAAGCAGTAGGGTATAGTGCTTCTAAAAATGATGAAAGAGTTGATGAAAAGAACCTGTTACAATATGTTATTCCGAGTGATTTAAAAAGTTTTGGTTTAATTCCTGAAATTATAGGTCGTTTACCAGTGTTGACATATATGAATCCGCTAGATGCAAGTACCTTACGTGCTATTTTAACTGAGCCTAAAAATGCCATTGTCAAACAATATGAAAAACTCTTTGAAATGGATGAAATTGAACTTTCAATCGAAGAAAAGGCATTAGAGTATATCGTTGATAAAGCCGTTGAGTATAAATTAGGAGCTCGTGGTCTAAGATCATTATGTGAAGCTATCCTTACAGATGCCATGTTTGAAATGCCAGGAGGTGATGACAAAAAATTAAATGTCACTAAAAAGTATGCAGAGAGTAAAATGGAGAAGTCAACCTTACGAAAGTTGAAGGCTGTGTCTTAAATTTAGTTGTATTGCTACTACTATTTTTTTTAAAATTTATAAAATAAATGTCGCTAATTTTCAGCGACATTTTTGTCAGTAATCAAAAATGATTAACAGAAACACTATAGATAAAGTTTTTGAAACCGCTCGGGTAGAAGAGGTTATTGGTGATTTTGTACAATTAAAAAAAGCAGGTAGTAACTTTAAAGGATTAAGTCCGTTTGTCAATGAAAAATCACCATCCTTCATGGTGTCTCCAGTCAAACAAATCTGGAAAGATTTTAGCTCGGGTAAAGGTGGTAATGCCATTTCTTTCTTGATGGAGCACGAGCATTACACCTACCCAGAAGCTATCCGCTATTTAGCGAAAAAATACAATATAGAAATTGAAGAAACCGAACAGTCTGACGAACAGAAAATTCAGGCTAGTGAAAGAGAAAGTATGTATTTGGTTTCTGAATATGCACGTAATTATTTTCATGATATTCTACTAAATAGTCAAAAAGGCAAAGCAATTGGTCTAAGCTATTTTAAAGAACGTGGTTTTACCGATGAAATCATCAAAAAATTTGAGTTGGGTTATGCTTTAGATGAATGGCAAGCATTTACAGACGAAGCCTTAAAAAATAAATATCAATTAGAGTTTCTTGAAAAAACAGGATTAACCATTGTAAAAGAGGGGCAAGAGGGTAGTGAAAGTAAACAATTTGACCGATTTAAAGGGCGGGTTATTTTTCCAATTCACAGTATGTCTGGTCGAGTATTAGGTTTTGGAGGTCGAATCTTAACTTCTGATAAAAAAGCAGCAAAGTACTTAAATTCACCAGAAAGCGAAATTTACCATAAAAGTAAAGTGCTTTACGGAATTTATTATGCCAAGCAGAGCATTGCAAAAAAAGACAATTGTTATTTGGTAGAGGGTTATACCGATGTAATTTCATTTTCTCAAACGGGTATTGAAAATGTAGTTGCCTCTTCGGGTACGGCTTTAACATCAGATCAAATTAGATTGGTAAGTCGTTTGACTCCAAATATTACGGTGCTGTTTGATGGAGATGCAGCAGGGCTCAGAGCCTCCATTCGTGGTATTGATTTGATTTTAGAGCAAGGCATGAATGTGAAAGTAGTTGCTTTTCCTGAGGGAGAAGACCCAGATAGTTTTGCAAAAAGCAATTCGCTAGAAAGTTTACAAGCCTATTTAGATGAGAATGCACAAGATTTTATAAGATTTAAAGTGTCTGTTTTGATGAAGGAGGCAGATAATGATCCTGTAAAAAAAGCAGGATTGATACGAGATATCGTAGCTACCATTTCAAAAATTCCGAATCAGATTCAGCGCGAAATTTATGTGCAAGAGTGTGCAAAAATCATGGATATTTCAGAGCGAGTTTTGTTTAGTGAGCTAGCTCAATTATTTAAAAAGGAACAACGAGAAGAGGCAAGAAGACCAAAAGAACCACAGCAAGAATCTTTTACGGTAGTTAAAAATGAAGGTGTTGCATTTAAAAAAGTAGATCAATTAAATAATTTAGAAAAGCAATTGATAGAAATATTATTGCTTTATGGCAATAAAGAAATTGATTTTGTAGATTTTGTTGAAGTTGAAGATGAAGAGGGAAAAATTAAAATGGAAAAAGAAGAATATCAGAATACGATAGCTAATGAAATTTATTTGCATTTACAAGACGATGAAATTGAATTTAGTAATGCTATTTTTAAGAAAATATACTTTGATGTTATCCATCAATTAAATCAAGAAGAAAAGATAAACCCTGATGTTTTTATCAATCATGAAGATGTAGAAATGGGTAAAGTTGTTACCGATATTTTAATGGAAGATGAAAAACATATTTTAAGCGATTGGGAGCGAAAAGAGATTTATGTGCGTACCAAAGAAAAAAGCCTATCAAAACTAGTTATGGATGCTATATTAAATTTACGTAGAATTCTAATTGAGCTTAAAATAAATGAATTGATGGAGCAAGAAACCGTAGATGAAGAGCGTCAATCTATGTTAGAATTGGTCGTTAATTATACGTCACTTAGAAAATTACTGTTTGAAAAGTTAAATAGAGTGGTGTGATATAAATTATTGCTAAATTGGTATTATATGCCTTTTTTGTTAAATTGGTATTGCTATCCTCTCAACTCTTCAGGTATCTCACAAACAGGTATCGCAACCATTTTATGTTTGTTAGCTTTATGACGTTGGGTGTAAATCTCAAATACTTTTTTAGTTCTTCCTTCAAAATCATCAACCGTTTTACCTTGATCGGTCATTAACATTGCCCATTCTAATTCGTCATAACTAGCACCAATTTGGTCTTCATCGGTTCTAGAATCTCCAAAAAGGCCGTCAGTTGGTCTGGCTTTTAAAATAGCTTCAGGCACTTTTAAATAAGCACCAATTTTATAAACTTCAGATTTCATTACATCCGCTATTGGGCTTAAATCAACACCGCCATCACCATATTTGGTAAAAAAACCAACACCGAAGTCCTCTACTTTATTACCTGTACCACAAACCAAATACCCGTGAATTCCTGCAAAATAATACAACGTACTCATACGTAGTCTAGCTCTGGTATTGGCTAATGATAAGTCAACTTTATCTGTTGCAAAATTTGTTGGTAAACTATTTTTAAACTCTTCAAATACTGTGGTTAAATTTACGTGAGCTTCCTGTACTTTAGGGTATCGTTCTTTCAGTTGTTTAATATGTTCTTGTGCTCTTGTAACTTGATTGGGTGCTTGATGGATAGGCATTTCAAGACACAAAACAGGGAATCCCGTTTCAGCACATAGCGTTGAAGTAACCGCAGAATCTATTCCGCCAGAAACTCCAATTACAAATCCGTTTACACCAGCTTTAGTAGCGTAGTCTTTTAGCCAGTTTACAATATGATTTGTGATGTTTTCTGTTTGCATTGTAAAAGAATTTAGTAGTTTTGTTCAAGTTTAAATTTCAACGAAAATACAAAATTCACACCAATGTTTAAAATCATTACTTTTTTATTGGCATTTGTTTTTTTAATAAGTTGTGGTAAAGAAGACAAGCTTGATGTTGATGTCTCTACTATTACTATAGATACAGAAATCAAGCGATTTGATCAAGAATTCTATACACTTACCCCAGAAAAATTACCAGCATTAAAAAATAAGTATCCCTATTTGTTTCCTGAACAAAACCATGATAGTATTTGGTTGAACAAAGTTAAAGATAAGGATGAGCTAGAATTATTTGCTGAAACTCAGAAAATTTTTAAAAATTTTGATGATGAAGAAGAGCAATTGATCAATTTATTTCAACATGTAAAACATTATTATCCTAAATTTAAAGCACCTAAAATAATTACAATTCTATCTAATGTAGATTATGAGAGTAACGTTGTTTATGCAGACAGTTTGTTGTTTATTTCTTTGGATGTTTATTTGGGTATCGATAGTAAAATTTATGAAGATTTTCCGAAATATGTCAAACAAAATTTCACAAAAGACCATTTAATTGTAGATGTTGCTAAAGAAATTTCTAAGGTGCAAGTACCATTTTCAACAGATAGATCTTTTGTATCAAGAATTGTTCAAGAAGGTAAAAAGTTATATGTGTTAGATGCATATTTACCAAAACTTAATGATGCCGAAAAGATAGGATATACCCAAGAAGAATTAGAATGGGCAGCTTTTAATGATGAAGAAGTCTGGAAATTTTTCATTCAAAACAATTATTTGTTTAGCTCAGATATAGATTTAACCAGACGGTTTATTGAACAAGCACCTTTTTCTAAATTTTATCAAGCCAATGATAATGAAACCCCAGGAAGAATTGGTGTTTGGTTTGGTTGGCAGATTGTAAAAGCTTATATGGAAAACACTGATACTTCATTACAAGAATTATTGAATATTGACAATGAAGAAGTTTTTAAAAAATCTAAATACAAACCGACTAAGTAGTATTCAATAGGCAGTTTCAGTCTTCAGTCACAAGTAAGAGAGTTAATAAAACACAGAATAGAATATGTCAAAAGATACTTCAGAAATAAAATTTACCGTTGAACTGGATGAAAATAAAATTCCAGAAAAATTAAACTGGGATGCTGAAGATGGAGGCATATCTAATGAAACAACCAAAGCGATTTTAATTTCTGTTTGGGATGATAAAAAAAAGGAAACCCTAAAAATGGATTTATGGACAAAAGATATGCCATTAGACGAGATGAAACATTTTTTTCATCAAACTCTATTGTCAATGTCTGATACCTTTTACCGTGCAACTAATGACGAGAAAATGACTGCAACTATGAGAGATTTTTGCGATTATTTTGCTGAGAAATTAGATCTGTTAAAAAAGTAATTATGTTAAGAGTTTTAAAATTTATAGTCTCAGGATGTATAATGTTAGTGTTTATAATTTCATGTAATGAAACAGCAAAAGTTAATATAATACCTTTAGATTCAGTAAGTGAAAAATTAAAAGAACGAGGTTTGCTAAAAGCTGAAGATATTTTAGCTTCTTTTAAAGATGAAAGAGGAGCGGCGTATTTGTTAAAGACAGATCATATTACTTCTAAAATTCATGCAGGTTATACATCGAATATGAAAGTTTTTGAGAGTTCTTACCTTTTAATAAATACTTCTTTAGGTAGCTTATCTTCATTAGAACTTTATAAAATTGTTCAAAAAGATTACGTAAAGACTATGTATTATAAATTGAAGAGTTCACATGATTTTATACTTGATGTAAACCTGTTAATTGATATAAATGATGACTTTAAATTAGCTGGATATTATTTGTATGCCTTAGATGATGCCGGTTTACTTAAAGGTAAGAACTTACTTCCTGAATTAATATTAAGATAATACTTAAATACTCCTCTCCTTTTTAAGGGGAGGTGTCGTTAGCGGAGGGGTATACTACTTTATGTATTAGTAATTTGCTTAATAATTTTTTGATAATCTGCTTCATTTTTTTCAAAATCTGAATCTGACACATCTATGACTAAGGTATTTAAACCTTGGTGTGTCTTTATAAAATTTGAATAACCATGATGTATTTTTTCTAAATATTCAGGGGCAATATTTTGCTCATAATCTCTACCTCTTTTTTTAATATTTTCGAGTAATTTTTCAGTGTTTTGATATAAATAGATGTATAAATCTGGTTTGGTGATTTCTTTATACATTAAATCAAACATACGTTTGTACAAAGCATATTCCTCTTTTGCTAGAGAAACTTGAGCAAAAATCAGCGATTTAAAAATGTAGTAATCAGAAACAATAAAATTTTTAAATAGGTCAAATTGAGCCAAATCATCTGATAGTTGCTGATATCTATCTGCCAAGAAACTCATTTCTAACGGAAAAGCATAGCGTTCCATATCAACATAATATTTTGGTAAAAACGGATTGTCAGCAAAGCGTTCCAAAACCAATTTAGCATTATAATCCTCACCAATTTTATTGGCCAACGTAGTTTTGCCAGCACCAATATTACCTTCAATGGCAATATAATTGTACTTTTCTACTAGAGAAATAGGTTTTTTTAAAATTAAAGTAGTTTTTTCAATTTCAGTAGTATCTGTACAGTTTTGTAAACACATTAATACAGTTTTTTTTGCTATTGGGTGTACTGTGTTAGGAGCAATTTCAGCCAAAGGAACCAACACAAATTTACGTTCAAGCATTCGTAAATGCGGTACATTTAAGTTTTGATAAGAAATAACTTTATCATCAAAAAGTAGCACATCAATATCAATAGTTCTTGCTTGATAATTTTTAGATTGATTTCTACTTCTGCCAAGTAAATTCTCAATTTCTAAAGCTTTGTCTAGCAGATTTTCAGGACTTAAACTAGTAGATACTTCTATACATACATTTAAAAAATCATCACTTTCAAACCCCCAAGACTTTGTTTTATATACAGAAGATACTTTGGTGACATCGCCAATAGTTGTAGCAATTAAAAAAAGAGCTTGCTGTATATTTTCAAACTTATTTTCTAAGTTACTTCCTAGTGATAAATATGTAATGTGTTTAATTTTCATTATTGTTTTGCAAAGAAAATAAAAAGAGTAGATAAAAGATTATATTTGTCTTCTGATTTATAAACATTTTATGTTATTGTGTAACTTACTTATAATTATACAGACTAATATAAAAGATAAAAGAGTTTTAGTTTTTAAAAACCAAATAGATAGATGAAATTTTTAAGAGAATTATTAGCGGCAATACTAGGGGTGCTTATCGCTATGGGAATTATGTTTTTAATCTTTATGATTATTATATCAGCTTCAGCGTCATCTTTAGAAGAAGAAAAAACAACTTCAGTAGAAAGTAATTCTGTTTTAGAATTGAACCTGGAAAACAGAATTAAAGATTATGCTCCAAAAAACACTGACCCTCTTGTAGGAATTTTGGGAGTAGAAGATGGAGCCTTAGGCTTACAAGAAATATTAAATGCTATTGAAAATGCAAAATCTGATGATGATATTAAAGGGATTAGTATAAGATCCTTATATATTAATGCTGGTGTAGCACAAACGCAAGCTATCAGAGATAAATTATTAGATTTTAAGGAGTCAGGCAAGTTTATTTATGCGTATTCTGATTTTTATTTACAGAAATCCTATTATTTAAGCTCTGTTGCAGATTCTATTTTTATCAATCCTGTTGGAGGTGCCGATTTTAGAGGTTTGTCAAGTGAAATACTATATTATAAAGATTTAGAAGATAAAACTGGGGTGAAGATGGAAGTTATTCGTCATGGAAAATATAAAAGTGCAGTTGAACCTTATTTGTCAAATAAAATGAGTGATGCCAATAGAGAGCAAATATCTTCATTTTTAAATTCTATTTGGGATGAATTAGTTGTTGATATTGCTACAAGTAGAAATAAAACACCTGAAGAACTGAATAATATAGCGGATAGTTTATTGGTTAGAAATCCTAAATTGGCAATTGAAAATCAGATGTTAGATGGCGAATTATTTCATGATGAATATACCAATAAATTAAAAGAGCTGGTGGGTGTTGAACTTGATGATGATCTAAATAGTATAACTATTGAAGATTATATTGCTTTAGGTAAAGGTAGAATTAAATCTACTGCCAAAGATAGAATTGCAGTAGTTTATGCTCAAGGTGATATTATTTATGGTGAAGGGACTGAAGATCATATTGGACCAGATAAAATTATTGAAGCTTTACAAAAGATTAGAAAAAATGATAAAATTAAAGCGATTGTTTTACGTGTAAATTCACCTGGAGGTAGTGCATTGGCATCTGATTTGATTTGGAGAGAATTAGAATTGACCAAAGCTGAAAAGCCATTGGTGGTGTCAATGGGTAATTATGCAGCTTCTGGCGGTTATTATATTGCTTGTAATGCTAATAAAATTGTGGCAGAACCTACTACAATTACTGGTTCTATAGGCGTATTTGGCATAGTTCCTAATTTTAGTGGTTTGGCAAAAGAATTGGGTGTGAATGCTGAACAAGTAAATACAAATGAAAATTCTTCTAGTTATAGTCCGTATAAACCGATGTCTGAAAGTTTTCGCAACCAAGCTACTGAAGGCGTAGAAGATATTTATAAAACTTTTGTAAGCAGAGTTGCACAAGGTAGAAATATGACAGAATCAAGAGTAGATAGTTTGGCACAAGGTAGAGTGTGGACAGGGGTTGAGGCCTTAGAAAATGGTTTGGTTGATAGTTTAGGTAATTTAGAAGATGCAGTCGCTATTGCTGCTGAATTGGCAAATATTACAGACTATAAAACTCGTAATTACCCCATCTATAAAAAAGATTTCAAAGATGCTTTTAAGACACCTTCTTTACTGAAATTAAGTAAAGAAAATATTTTAAAAGAAGAATTAGGAGTTGAAAATTATGAAATTTATAAAAACATAAAAGAGTTTTCTAAATTAAAAGGAGTACAAGCTAGAATGCCATTTGAAATTAAGATAAAATAGGCAAAAGAAGGTTAACATTACTTTCTTTCAAAAGTTACAAAACTGTAGTTGTAGTTGTGTTTTTCGTCAGCTTTAAAATTTTCACGACTTGTTTCTTTCCATATTGTTAAATCAATTTCAGGAAAAAAGACATCAGCATCTAGTACAGCATCTACTAAAGTTAAGTCTAAAATGTGGGCAACTTCAATAGCTTGACTGTAGATGTTTCCACCACCTAAAATATAAGGCTTAGTGTCAGTAGTTGTTTTTAAAGCAATTTCTAAAGAGTTGACGACAATACAACCTTTGGCTTTATAGTCAGTATTTCTAGTAATAATAATATTAGTTCTGTTGGGTAATGGTTTACCTAATGATTCAAAAGTTTTCCGTCCCATAATTACATCATGACCAGAAGTTACTTTTTTAAATCGTTTTAAATCGTTTGGTAAGTGCCAAATTAAGTCGTTGTTTTTACCTAATTCTCTATTTTTACCAATGGCAGCAATAATTGTAATCAATGGTTTTAAGTTTTTTTTTCTGATTCGCCAAGTTTATCCTTTGGAGTGATTACCCCTTTTTTTATCAAATCGTTTTCTAATTTTTCTATTTTCATTTCGTATTTATCCATCAACTTTTCAATTTCTATACGTTCCCAATCTTTGCCTAAAAATTTATTAGTAATAAAAACATTTATAAAATGAAGTATCCATACAAAAAACCATAAAGCTACAGCGTATTTAAACCAATCGCCATATTGTTTACCTACATTAAAAAATAGATTTAGAGCAATTAAGAAAACAGAACCAATTAAAAATAAGATAAAATGAAAATATAATCTTTTTTTCTGTTTGACTCTTTTACGAGCTTTTTCGTATATTTCATGCTGTTCGCTAGTTTCCATTAGGGGTTTTATTCTCTTCATTAATTTTATTGTCTTCGACAAGAAGTATAATGGGTAAAGTATATTTTACACCCACAGGTTTTCCGCGTAATTTACCAGGGGTCATTTGTGGTAATAATTTAACGACTCTCATGGCTTCCATTTCTAATCTCTTATGTGGACCTCTAGCTCTTAAATCGACAATAGTTCCATTCTTATCTATTTTGAAGACCACATATACTTTTTTCTTACCAGCATCTAAGCCTATTTCATTGGCTAAATCTACGTTAAAATTAGCCGCAACATGTTTTGAAATTTGATTTTGTAAACACATTTTTTGAAGATTTTTATCTAATTTTTCACAACCAGGAAAAATAGGTGCGTCTTCAATGATTGCAAAAGGTATGTCTTCTAGTTCTTCATTTTCAGTATCTACAGCTTCTGAAATACTATGGTCTTGATCAGTCTCTATCACTTGATCATCTTCAACTATGAGTGTGATTGGTATCGTGTAATTTACACCCACAGGTCTTCCGCGTAATTTACCAGGAATCATTTTAGGTAAAAGTTTTACAACCCTTATCGCTTCTTCTTCTAATCTTTTATGTGGGCCTCTTGCTCTTACGTTTACTATATCTCCATTTTTATCTATTTTAAATATAACGATAACTCTTTTTTTTCCTGCTTCTAATCCTAATTCATTAGCTAAACCAGTATTAAAAGTCCTGCCAATATGTTTTTGAATAGATTGTTGTAAACATTTTTTTAACGCTGATTTACTTCCTTTACATCCTGGATAGATAGGGGCATCTTCAATGATTGCAAAAGCAACGTCCTCAGCTGCTTGCTCTTCTTCTACGATTTCAACAACTTCTTTTTCAACAGTTTCTTCTTCTTGAGCAAAAAATATTAGCGAGCTAAATGTGAGCAAAATGAGTAGGGTAATTTTTTTCATAGTTTTTTTACAAATATAGTTTTATTCTATCGTAATTATTACAGGATAGGTGTATTTTACAGCAACAATTTTACCATTGTTCTTGCCTGGTTTTATTTTAGGCAGCAATTTAGCAACTCTAATGCCTTCTTTTTCTAATTTATAGTGAAAACCAATAGCACTAATATTTGATACTACTCCCTTTTTGTTGATGTTAAAGATAACATATGTGGCATAACTACTAGGTTCCAATTTTAAACTTTTGGCAATTCTAGTATTAAAATTTCTAGTAAAATGGTCTTTAATCTTATTTTGAAGGCATTTTTTATGTAACGATTTGTCTTTTTTTTCGCAACCAGGGTAAATTGGAGCGTTCTCAACATTTACTATTTCTATTGCTTCATCTTGTACTGTAAGTTCCTTTTTTTGTGCAAAGAAGAAAAGCGTATGTAATGTTAAGAATAGTAATAAAAATGTCTTTTTCATTCAATAGTTGTTGCTTACATATCTTTAAGCCATTCCTTAATATAGCCCGTAAAGTCTTCAGTTTCTAATGCATTATCTATTGCATTTAAATTCAACTGATCGTTTTCAAGTGTATTTAAAATGGTTTGAATTGTGTTTAATTTATTGTGGTCGTCAATTTGATAAATTCTTTCTATAATGTCTTTTTTTAACTTTTCTTTTTGCATTTTTTGATATTTAGCTATTTTAGTAGCTCACTAAATTAATTCCTTAAAAGGAAATATCAAAGTTATTTAATGTAAAATTGCGTTAAAGTTGACCGTTACACTGCTACTATCCCTCTAATATGTGGATGAGGATTATAATCTTCTAAGGTGAAATCTTCAAATTTAAAGTCAGTTATTTCTTTAATTTCAGGGTTCAATTTCATTTTTGGCAACGCTCTCAATTCTCTTGAAAGTTGTAACTCAAACTGTTCTTGATGATTGTTATAGATGTGAGCATCACCAAAAGTATGGATAAAATCACCTGCTTCATAACCACAAACCTGAGCAATCATCATGGTAAATAAAGCATAAGAAGCGATATTGAAAGGTACACCTAAAAAAATATCTGCACTTCTTTGATATAATTGACACGATAATCGAGGTTTCGCATTTGCTCCTCCTTCGGGGGCTGGGGGGCTTACGTAAAATTGAAAAAATGCATGACAAGGAGGTAGTGCAGCTTTACCATTGGCTACATTTTCGCTAAATGAAATAGAAGTGTCAGGTAATACAGAAGGGTTCCATGCAGAAACCAACATCCTTCTACTGTCAGGATTTGTTTTTAGGGTTTCAATAACATCAGATAATTGATCTATCTCATCACTATTCCAATTACGCCATTGATGTCCGTAAACAGGACCTAAATCTCCATTTTCATCAGCCCAATCATTCCATATTCGCACGCCATTGTCTTGTAAATATTTGATATTTGTATCTCCGTTTATAAACCAAAGGAGTTCATAAATAATCGATTTTAAGTGTAGTTTTTTGGTAGTCACCATGGGGAAACCTTTGCTCAAATCAAATCGCATTTGATAACCAAATACACTTTTTGTACCTGTACCTGTTCTATCTCCCTTTTCAGTTCCGTTAGCTAATACGTGTTTTACTAAATCTAAATATTGTTTCATAATCCCATCTTCCGTCTTCCCGAAGGGAAGAAACGTTTATTTTGTCAAAAATATAAAAAGCTTCTTATTTTTATAATGAGCAGCTTTTTATTTATCAATAGGTTATTAACGTTAATTAATCATGAGCTTTCCTTCTGCATGGGTCTTACCTCTAAAAAGTATTTGAAAGAAATATACACCACTCTTTAAATTTCCACGATTAATTTTAATACGGGCACCAGATATATTAGAAATAGTTTTTACTTTTTGCCCCATAGTATTGTATAATTTTAGCGTATAAATTACATTTTTATTGTTATTAATTTTAATAATTGCTTCCTCATTAAAAGGATTAGGATAAACAATTGCTTTGTTCAATGAAATACTATAATCATCAGTTGCCAAAGTACTTTCAAACTCATACGCTCCAATATCCCAGCCATTACCTATTGGGCGAAGATTATCTTCAAAATCTTTTTCAGGAGCATTTTTTTCACTTCCTTTATCAATAGCAGGAGAAGAGGAGGTTAAATGAAAATTGTTAGCATTAACAAATTTTGGGTCTTTATCCCAAATATTATTAGATCCTAATGATTTATTACTTTGCTCACCAAAAGTAAGGTTGTTTTCAATTCTTATTTTTGATAAATCAACTGGACCTTCTATAAGAATTTGCTCAATATTATTACTGCAAATATTATTTTGGATAACTGCATCTTCTAAACTCAAATTTTCTAACACAATTCCAGCTCCCCAATTCTGTCCTGCCCATTTATTATCATAAAAAGTATTATTAATAATTTTTATATTTTTCATAGGATGAGCACTGGTAATTGCCATATCCCAATTTGAAACTATGATTCCGAAAGTCATATTATGGTACGCTATATTATTATATATATTGATGTTTTCTAGTAAACCTCCAGCTTCAGAAGATAATGCAAAACCACCATCATAACAATCATGAACAGTATTTTGGTAAATATCAATGTTGTAGGTATGTTTTTCATAAGAATCAACATAAATACCTAAGCGTTTAGGCAAATCATGTACATAATTATGGTGTACTTTTCCGTCATGAGCCCCTTGCTTTATGTCTATACCTTCTCCTCCTTTTACACCAGATCCACCATCAAAAATTTCATTGTTCATTACTTCAAAATCATAAGAACCGTCCGTAATACTAATACATTCTTGCTCGCCACCATTACATGCTTTTCTGATTTTATTATTGTCTATAACTAGCTGGTAACTATTCAAAGCAATAATTCCTGAAGAAAAAGTATTGAAAGTTGCACAATCTTTTATTTCTATATGATGAGAATTTTCTATCATAAAACCAGCTTGATCATATGATAAATTATAAGTGGTTCCAATATTTTCTACCTCGATACCCATAACTTTTATATAGCTCTTACCATAAATAAGAAAAAGAGCAGAATGACCATCGTTAATAGTTAAGTTTGTCCCATCAATAATTACTTTTGCTCCAGATTTAGCTTTGTATGTAATGTATTTACCTGCGACTCCAGATTTTTCTGGAATTACTTGCTCATTATAAGTTCCTTTTAAAATGATAACTGTATCACCAGCTTCAAGTGTTTTTGTAGCTTTTTGAATAGTTTTCCACGCGTTGTTTTCTGAAGTTCCGGTATTATTATCATTACCGTTTTTTGAAACATAGTAAGTGGTAGCTTGAAGTCCAAAAGAAATAATAAAAATTAAAACTGTAGAAATAAAATGTACTTTTTTCATAGTAATCTTTAAATTAATATATAAAGCAATTTATTTGTGGGTAGATTTCTTATTTCAGTGCAAAAGTAATGAATTATTTTTATCCAATAATCATTCCAGCAATGGTAGCTGACATTAACGAAGCAATTGATCCTCCAATTAAGGCTTTCATGCCAAATTCTGATAAGGTTTTGCGTTGTCCAGGTGCTAATGAACCAATACCTCCAATTTGAATGCCTATAGAGGCAAAGTTGGCAAAACCACATAACATATAGGTTGCCATGATAATAGATTTTTGATAGCTCAAATGTGTGGCATTTGCCACATTTTTTAAATCTGCTAATTGTATGTATCCAACAAATTCACTGGCGGCTAATTTGATACCTAATAATTGCCCCATCAACATCATATCCTCTTTAGCAACACCAATCAACCACATTAATGGAGCAAAGATAGTTCCTAAAATAGCTTCTAAAGAGAGTTGCGGATACGATGTGTTTTGTGCCATCCAAACATTAAGACTTGTGATGTCTCCAAGCCAACCAAAAATTCCGTTTATCATAGCAATAAAAGCAACAAATACCAGTAGCATAGCACCAACATTTACTGCCAGCCGTAATCCTTCTGTAGTACCATTAGCAATGGCATCTAAGATATTCGCTCCTATTTTTTCTTGAGATACTTCAACGCTAGAATCAATTTGTTCAGTTTGTGGATACAATATTTTTGAAATTACTATTGCTCCTGGTGCAGCCATTACAGATGCCGCCAAAAGGTGTTTGGCATAAATAAGTCTTAACGCGGGGTCATCACCACCTAAAAAACCGATATAAGCTGCAAGAACCGCTCCAGCAACCGTAGCCATACCTCCAATCATCACCAATAATATTTCTGACTTATTCATTTTTTCTAAATAAGCTTTTATAAGCAATGGAGCTTCTGTTTGACCAAGAAAAATATTTCCTGCAACTGACAGGCTTTCAGCACCTGAAATACCTAAAAATTTAGTCAATAACATTGCCATAAATTTTACAACTTTTTGGATAATTCCTAAATAGAATAATACAGAAGTTAATGCTGAAAAGAAAATAATTGTTGGCAAAACTTGAAATGCAAAAATAAAACCAAAGGTATCCATGTCAGCTACCAACCCTTCAAATAAAAATTGACTACCAGCTCTTGTAAAGTCTAAAATACTTACAAAAACACTACCTACAAAATCAAACCCTTTTTGAACAAAAGGTACTTTTAAAACTCCTACGGCAATAATTAACTGAAAAACTAGGCCAATACTCACTGTTTTCCAGTTTATACCTTTTCTGTTGTTGCTAAAAGCGAAAGCGATCAAGATTAACGAAATCATACCTAAAGCCCCACGCCATAATGAATTTATGGAAAAACCTTGGCTCGGTATTATAGTGTTGTTTTCAATTTTAGAAGCTACAATTGTATTGTCTTTAAATACTTTAAATTTATGAATAATTCCTTTTTCATTAAAGACAAATGTTGAATCAGTCAGTTCAGTTATTTTATATTTTTTAATGGTGTCTTTTGGTGTGTTGTAGAAAAAAATCAATAATTTGTTTTGAAGAATATAATCACCTGTTGAAGTGGATGAATTAGTTTTAAAATTAAATTCACCTTTCTCTAATGTTAAATAATCGGTGTCATTAATTTTTGAAGATGATTGCTCTAATTTATTTTCTATAGATTTTAGTTGCCACTTTTTTTCTATTTCTTGGGCATTTATGAGTTGAAAACTGAATAAAGTAATCACAAAAAAAAGTAGGTTTTTCATAGGAAAAAATATGGGTAAATTATTTTTGTCTTTTAGAAATTTCATCTCTCAGCTTTGCAGCCAATTCATAATCTTCATTAGTGACAGCTTGATCCAATTGAGTGTTTAATTCTTCTAAAGAAATTTGATCAACAGATGTGTCATCTTCTGTAATATCTAAAGCCAGTTCTTCAATTTCAATTTTTGTTTGTGTTAATTCTGACTCCTCTTTAATTTTTAAGAAAATACCAGCTTTATCAAGAATGTTTTCATAAGTAAATATTGGAGCGTTAAAGCGTGTAGCTAATGCAATAGCGTCAGAAGTTCTTGCATCAATAATTTCTTCAATTTTATCACGTTCGCAAATTAAACTTGAATAAAAAACACCATCAACCAATTTATGAATAATTACCTGTTTTACTTTGATTTGAAACCGGTCAGAAAAACTTTTAAATAAATCATGTGTAAGTGGTCTAGGCGGTTTTATCTCTTTTTCTAATGCAATGGCAATAGATTGAGCTTCAAATGCACCAATGATTATTGGTAAAGTTCTTTCACCTTCAACTTCTTTTAAAACCAAAGCATACGCACCACTTTGTGTTTGACTGTACGATATTCCCTTTATATTAAGGCGGACTAAGCTCATATTTACTTGTATAAAAAAACTGTCTAATTTAAAGGATTTATGTATCCAAAAAATTAGACAGCCTTTAAGGGCACAATTTAATAAAATTATGCGTTTTGAGCCTTAAATTCTTTTAACTTTTCTATTAATTTTGGTACAACTTCAAATGCATCACCAACAATACCATAATCTGCAGCTTTAAAAAATGGAGCTTCTGGGTCTATATTGATGACAACTTTCACTTTTGAAGAGTTAATACCAGCCAAATGTTGAATGGCACCAGAAATACCAATAGCGATATATAAATTGGCAGCTACAGGCTTTCCTGTTTGTCCAACATGTTCACTATGAGGCCTCCAATCGAGATCAGATACGGGTTTAGAACATGCAGTTGCAGCCCCTAGCACATCAGCCAATTCTTCTATCATTCCCCAGTTTTCAGGACCTTTTAGTCCACGACCACCAGAAACAACAATGTCTGCATCAGCAATGGTTACTTTTCCAGATGATTTTTCAACAGTATCAAGTTTTATTTTACCATCTTTTAATTCAGGTGAAAACTCAGAAACCATACTTTCAGTCGGGTTTTCTTTTACTCCAAATGAATTTTTAGCCAAACCGATAACTTTTTTAGTTGTCTTTATCTCTGTAAAATTAAAGGCTTTATTAGAAAAAGCTTTGCGTTTTACTGTAAATGGAGTTATTGATTTAGGTGTTGCTACAACATTTGAAGCAAAGCCAGCTTGAAGTTTAGCAGCAACGATGGGTGCAACATAAGTGCCATTTGCACTTGAGTCAAACACAACCACAGATGCCTCTTCTTGATTTGATGCAGCCACAATAAAATCTGCCCAAATTGAAGCGTCAGCTGTTTTAAGATTAGTACTTTTACCTACTAATATTTTTTCTGCTCCATGTTTAGATAATTCACTAGTGTCTTCAGCAAAAGCTGTTATTACAACTAGATTTGTTTGCATTTGTGAGGCGAGTTCTTTACCATAAGAAACCACTTCTAATGCACTTTTTTTAAATTTTCCTTCCGATGATTCGGCGAATACTAATATTGACATAAAATATATTTTTTATCCTGATCTAGTTTCAGGTTTATTTAACTTTAGCTTAATTATGATTAAGATTCCGAAGCAAGTTCGGATTGATTTAGCAATTGCTAAATCACCTTAGCTTCATTGTGTAATAAATCAACCAATTCGCCAATATTATTAGCATCAACTTGTTTTACAGCACCTCTTGGTGCAGGTTTTTCAAAGTTTTTTGAAGCTGTTGCAATTTCAGATGCCACGGGCTCAACTACAGTTAAAGGTTTTTTTCGAGCCATCATTATACCTCTCATATTAGGAATACGTAAATCTTTCTCTTCTACAACTCCTTTTTGACCTCCAATCACTAAGGGTAAATTGGTACTTAATATTTCTTTACCTCCGTCAATTTCTCTTGTTGCCGTAACATTAGAACCGTCAATATCTAAGCCAATACAAGCATTTATAAAGTTGAAATCTAAAGTAGCCGCAAGTATTGCAGGTACCATACCTCCATTATAATCTATAGATTCTCTACCCGCTAGTACTAAATCATAAGCACCATTTTTTACAACTTCGGCAATCTGTTTTGCAACAAAATATCCGTCAGTTGCTTCAGCGTTTATACGAATAGCATCATCAGCACCAATGGCTAATGATTTACGTAGCGTTGCTTCTGTTGTTGCATTACCAACATTAACTACAGTCACTGTAGCACCCTGTTTTTCTTTAAACCACATGGCTCTTGTCAACACAAATTCATCATAAGGGTTGATTACAAATTGAACACCATTGGTGTCAAACTTTGAATCACCTTCTGTAAAATTAATTTTAGAAGTGGTGTCAGGAACATGACTTATACAAACTAATATTTTCATTTTTTATGTATTTTTTTACTATTAAATTGATGTGTTTACTACACATAGCGAAGTTACAACATTTTTTTCAATTTACTATGCGTGCATAGTAAATTATTTAAATCAAGGTCGGTTTAATTGGTCTTAATTATCTATTTTTGCACTCAATAATTGATACTAAATATAATATGAGAACAATTCAATTTAGGGAAGCTATTTGTGAAGCGATGAGTGAAGAAATGCGTCGTGATGAATCTATATACTTAATGGGTGAAGAAGTTGCTGAGTATAATGGAGCCTATAAAGCTTCAAAAGGGATGTTAGATGAATTCGGAGCTAAACGAGTGATAGATACACCCATTGCAGAATTAGGTTTTGCAGGTATTGCTATCGGGTCAACAATGTCAGGTAATAGACCTATTGTTGAATACATGACTTTTAATTTTTCTTTGGTAGGGATAGATCAGATTATTAATAATGCAGCAAAAATTAGACAAATGTCTGGTGGTCAGTTTCCATGCCCCATCGTCTTTAGAGGACCAACAGGTTCTGCTGGACAACTAGGAGCTACGCATTCACAAGCCTTTGAGAATTGGTTTGCAAACACACCTGGCTTAAAAGTAATCGTACCATCAAATCCGTATGATGCAAAAGGTCTTTTAAAAGCTGCAATTAGAGATGATGATCCAGTTATTTTTATGGAATCTGAACAAATGTATGGAGATAAAGGTGAAGTACCTGATGGAGAATATGTTTTGCCTATTGGTGTAGCAGATATTAAAAGAGAAGGTACAGATGTCACTATTGTGTCTTTTGGAAAAATAATAAAAGAAGCTTATAAAGCTGCAGGCCTCCTAGAAAAAGAAAATATTTCAGTGGAAATTATTGATTTACGTACCGTAAGACCTTTAGATTATGATGCAGTATTTAAATCAGTAAGAAAAACAAACAGATTGGTAATTCTAGAAGAAGCTTGGCCTTTTGCCAGTGTTGCTTCAGAAATAACCTATAAAGTACAAGAACAAGCTTTCGATTATTTAGATGCTCCTATTCAACGTATAACCACAGCTGATACACCAGCTGCGTACTCTCCTGTTTTATTAGAAGAATGGTTGCCAAATTTTAATGATGTTGTCAAGGCTGTAAAATCTGTGATGTATATTAAGAGCTAAATAATTTGGCATTAAAATTGTAATGAATAAACCTTTTGCAGAAACCTTGTAAAAGGTTTTCTTATGTAACATATAAAACTCTAAAAAATTGAAATATTTTATCCTCATATTTTTATGCATTAGTTCAATTGCATTTTCTCAAGTTAAAGTTAGCGGTGTTGTTGTTGATGAACAAAACGAACCTGTCCCTTTTGCCAACTTAATTTTTAAAGGAACTACAGTAGGTACAGTGTCTGATGAAAATGGAAAATTTTACATTGAATCAGAAAATTCATATAAAGAATTAATGATATCTTTTATTGGGTTTGAGAAAAAAACGATTCAGCTTAAAACTAGAAATTTTAATCTTAAAATAGTTTTAAAAGAAGAAAGTTCAGGTTTAGATGAAGTTGTCGTATATTCTGGTAAGGTGAAAAAGAAAGGAAATCCTGCCATTGCAATTCTAAGAAAAATTTGGGCAAAAAAACGTAGAAATGGTGTTCTAATGTATCCACAATATGAATATGATAAATACGAAAAAATTGAGTTCGATTTAAATAATATTAATGATAAATTTAAAAAGAAAAAGCTTTTTAAAGGAATGGAGTTTATCTTTGATAAAGTAGATACTTCTAGTGTTACGGGTAAACCGTACTTGCCAATTTTTATCAATGAAGCCATGTATAAAACTTATGGTAAAAACAAACCGATAAAAAAAATGAGAGATGAACTAGTAGCAAATAAAAATTCAGGATTTGAAAGTAATCAACAATTGATTGAATTCGTAAAACAGTTGTATGTTGATTATAATATTTATGATAATTATTTGAAATTTTTTGACAAAAGTTTTACAAGTCCACTTTCTAGAACAGGGCCTTCAGTTTATAATTATGTATTGACAGATAGTGCTTATATAGAAGATAAATGGTGTTATAATATTGTGTTTTATCCGAGAAGGAAAAACGAATTGACCTTTAAAGGAGATTTTTGGGTTAACGATAGCACGTTTGCCGTTAAAGAAATAGAAATGAATGCTACTAGAAGTGCAAACATAAACTGGGTAAAAGAAATTTATGTTGCTCAAGAATTTGATGTGCTTAGTGATTCAGTCTTTTTACTAAAAAGAGACCATATGATGTCTGATTTTTCTTTAAATAAAAAAGATAAATCTAAAGGGGTATATGGTAGAAGAACCACATTGTTTAATAATTACGATTTTGATAAAATTCGTGATGAAAAATTTTATAAAAAACAAGTCGATGTTTATAAAGAAGAGATCTTTAATAAACCAGATGAATATTGGAGTGAAAACCGTTTAGAGCGATTAAATGATGATGAAGAAGGAGTGTATAAAATGTTAGATACCCTTAAAACAAATAGGAGATTTAAGCAATTGTATAATCTGACTGCAACGTTGGCTAGTGGTTATTGGGAAATGTTT
>Ga0209633_10001038_pt1 | contig 29935 bp, 33 predicted proteins | sample Cruoilmetagenom1_FD_187290 | JGI IMG/M metagenome (GOLD analysis project Ga0209633, IMG submission 187290) | Oil polluted marine microbial communities from Coal Oil Point, Santa Barbara, California, USA - Sample 1 (SPAdes) (version 2) | ecosystem: Environmental > Aquatic > Marine > Oil seeps ... | reverse complement strand
CTTGGTTTCGTTTAGTTTTAGACCGAATATGGGATATTACATCATCTACCATCTTAGTTGGATTAGTTCCTAATTTTTCCATTAGCCCTATTTGAGTAGACATGGTGTCAATATACTCTAACATAGCGTCTATAGGACTACTGTGGCGACCGTACGCCTGAGTATATTTTGTCCAAGATGCTCCGTTTTTAGGCTGTAGCCATCTAAACTCTTGATGGGAGTTCCCCAATTTCCTGGCGTTTCGGACTCCTATTTCTTCAATGTCCAGGGGGGTCTTACTCTCTGACGTGATGTTATTATATATTTTTCGTAGTAATTCATCATCCGACATCTCCTTACTTTTCGGGAGCCGTCTTAAATTGAATAGCTCTTTAGCATCCTGCACCCATTTTTCCTCTCCTGCCTTAAGAAGCTTCGGGGAATAGTGGTTAAGGGGTATGTTGAAATCTTCTAACTTTGTGATACTGCCTCCCGCCGCGTTAAATCTTTCTAATAACTCTTGTGTAGTGGTTTTCCATGCATCAGCTAAGGTATCCATACCTTTGGCTCCAGAGGCATCTGAATCTCCAAAAAGATTCTTAACGAAGTTCTGGGCGTACTCCCCATCCCGTGACCTATTTAGTCCTAAAAATTTGGGTCTTGTTTTATGTATTAATTCGGTTAGTCGAGATAATGTTGGTCCTCGAACTCCTTCAATATATTTATCTAAAGGGACGATGCCTGAAAACTGACGAGAGCCACTACCCGATATCATATCGGATAAGGCTTGCTCAGGCTTAATACCCAACTTGCCTTGTTTATTAATATAGGCCACTATGTCCGTTTTTATATTGCTGTCGAATAAAACTTGCCTACGTAGAAACTGCATATCTGCATGGGACTCCTGCATAACAGTATCCCATGCTTTCTGGTCTTGGCTATTAAGAGCGTCATCAAGTTTCTGATAAACATCAGAGCTAACTACTGTTTTAAGTTTTATTAAACAATCTGGCGTCATTAGAAACACTCCTCCATTAATTTAATGTTGTTATCGAGCACTTCAACTTCGTCAATAGATTGTCGAACTAATGGAGTCTGGATAGCGTCATGCATTTCTGGAGTCACATTCTTTATAACAGGCTCTACCCGCTCGGTGCCGACTACCTTCTTATCTTTAGGTGCTTCGCCTTTAGCATTAGCGTCAATTACCGCTTGTCGTTCAGCAGTAGTCTTGGCGACCCTCTGCCGGAATAGCTCTTCCTGCATAGCTAATACCTCCTCAGCAGACCTTAAATCGAAGCCTATAGAAGCGTCTGTCTTAGGGGTAAGATTATTACTTTGGATGTCTACGCCTTCATCACCCCGTAGTACCTTTAACAGGTTTTCTTCACCATCATGCTGGTCTATTACATGTTTGATAGGATTGAGGGCAGGGTCGTTAGATTTATTTAAATGCTTAGTCGCATCTTTAACTAATACGGTACTTAATCCTTTTCCGGCCCCGGCTATTATTCCGGCTCCCGTTCCTGCTAAAACTATGTTAGTCAGCATATCGGCGCCTGAGTAGTCGGCACCGACTTCATCTTTCCAACTTTTTACGAATGGCTGAGCCACAGTTTCAATGGCCGCCTCGGTGAGGCCCACCCTAACGGCGGCTTGAAGAACCGTATTAGCGGCTCCATATCCAGTAAAAAACGATACTGCATATAAAGGGTCTATAGCCATAGCATGGCCTTGCCCAGCAAACTGACCTACTTTACCCCATAAACTCTGCTTATCAAAAACTTCTTGTGACGTAGCTCGATAGTTAGCATACTCCTCTTGACGTTGCTTTTCGTAGTCCTCATATATAGGGACATCTTTAAGACCGAGGACTTTATTAGCGTATTCTGCAAGCCCGTCGTAGTCCGTGCCATCCTGTTCCAGATAATAATTCCACGCTCCTTGTGGAATACCTCCTGCTTGGTAATGTTTCCATAGCTTATCTTTCCGCATACTTTCCGTAACAGAGGACACTCGTGGAGACACAGTGGGTAAGTCCTCTGCTATAGCCAGCCCTAATGCATTTTTCCAGTTATCCATAAAACCGGTAGTAGGTTGACGAGGAGACAAATCCACTGCGGGAAGGTCTGTTAATAATGTTTGTAGCTCATTTGGCATTAGTTACCTCCCTAATATTCCGCCCTTCTTAAGAAGCGAAGGTATGATATCAGTTAAAACTTTATATTTCCCAGTTTTCGGGTCTTTCCCTCCCGATAAATCTAAGCTATCTTTTTTCTCCTGTAATGCTTTATCTGCTTTACTTGGGTAGTCAGGAGAATAGCTAAATTGAAAAGACGTCCCTTCCGTAGTTTTTACTTCATTCCCTTTATCATCGGTCAATCTATACATGTTGCTACCGACTCCGATAATTTCAAGGTCCCCTTCTTTAACCATCGCTTCAACCTTTTCAGGGTATCCTGTAGCTTCGAAAGCTTCCGAAGATAAGTCATCAATCCATGCTTCTGTTTGTCGAGGAGTCAGATTCAGAGGAGTCTGGAAATAAGAGTCATTATATTCTGCCACCCCTCCTGTTACAGCTTGTAAAGCAGCTTCCGCTTTTTTATTACTAAAGTCCCCTGAGATATCTCGAAGTTTCTGATTATCGTAAGCCATAGCATCGTATATAGCTTCTTCTATCATCCCCCGTTCTACGTTATTACTACCATAAATTGTACCGAGTTTCCCCACTAAAAAGTCCTTAGCATCTGTTTTCAATTCTTTACTAAAATACTCTGGACTTTCTTTACGAATCATGCGGCCTTCAAGAATTTTACGTGCGTCCATTGGGCGCCCACTGGCCATGACCTGACCGGCGACCGGTATAGTACCTATATCTCCATCATCTTTAAACTGTTCATAGAAGGCATTGGTAGCTACCATATCCCCTTCAAAGCCTTTAAATACTTGAGAAAATACTTCGAGCTTACCTTTAGTATCTTGATTATTTAAGAAAGCCCCAAATTCAGCGGCCATAGGTTTAGTCATGTAGCCAGTGAAGGACTTATAATGGTCTTCCATGACCTTAGCTGCCCCTCTCAATTGAAAAACAGAGCCCGCAATATCGTCGTAATTTATGTCATTGAGCATTATAACACCATTGCCCATGCCCCAGGACATAGCGTCGCTCGCTCTTTCCGAAATCCCCTTATCTATACTTTTGATTTGTTTATTATATACGTAAGCCGTGACTACGTCTACTTTGTCTATATTATCCCGCATCCAGCTTTGTACTTTACGCTGCTCTTCTATAGTCTTTCTATTAACTCCTTGAGATACTTTAGCATACTGACGGGACATCTCCATATTTTGTATCAATCTTAAAGACGTTTTTGACCCATCTTTTTTAAGAACGTCTAATAACTTTTGGTATTTTTCATCGGGTATCGCCACGCCTTCATAAGCTAATTCAACAGTCTTAGTTCCTTCATTTTGGGTAAGGGCTATGCCCGCTCCTTGAACCTTCTTTTGAGAGTCCTTATAGGCTTTTATGTTCCCTTCTAATCGGTCTACATGGCCCCTATACTGGGCGTTAGTAAGAGCCGAGTTATCTTTTTGCCAACTTTCTCTGAGTAGTTCTAAGGCGTGTTCTTGTTTTATAAGAGTTTCTGGATTTGCAGGGTCTAATGTTTCGACAGAAGTCAACTCGTAATTCTGTTTTTTATTTGTGATGTCATGGAGCCATTTAGTCTTTAACTCTTTTTTCAAATCAGAAGATGCTATAGTCTCTGTAGCTAAATCAAAATCCTTATTATTTAAATGCTTATTAACCTCGTTAATAATTTCAGTTCGTTGGTATATGGGCTGCGTTTTCTGTGCATCGGCTACATCTCGTCGATAAGAAGCCACTTCATACCCTTGGGCTACACTTATAGCATTATTGCGGAGGTCCTCTCTTCCTATACTTCGAGCATTGTCCATAAGAGACTTCTGTAGAGTCTCCCTCTTCCATTCAGCATACACCATGTAGGCGGGAACGGTCTCCATATTATCAGGGATACCGAGTTTATCTATAATACTCTCTGGCACTTCTGACCTAAGATAAGACGTTTTCCCTCCATAAGCCTTATCGAATTGAACGCTTGCTTCTCGCTCTCCTAAAAGGTATTTCTGGACTTCATGTTTAGTTTCTCGAAGGTCGTATTGCTCTGCGGCGCTTATGAAGGAATCGGCCATTTGTGATACGGAACCCTCTACGGCTTTCCCCAATCGAGATTTACTGGAAGCTATCGATATGTCTGCTTGCGTTTCCGCGAGGTCAAGGTTTGCTTTTCCTACCATAGCCTTTCGTTCTGCGGCTCCGCCATTGATAATTTCAGACATACGGGCTTGAGAAACTTGTGAAAGCGCGCCTATGCGTACACTGTAATCAGTGGATGCCTGTTTAGGATTAGGGCCGACTTTCCTTCCGGTGCCCCCTACATTTCCTATCTTTGGTAATTTGATGCCCATATTAAATATCTCCTGATGGTAGTCGGTGCCGACTACAACTTATTAGCTAATAAAGCTGCGCTTCCTAAACTACTTGCCGCGCTTCCTAAACTACTCCAAGCTCCTGCTAAAGATGCGTTCGCAGTATTTATACCGGACGCGTATATACTCTCACCCTGTGTACGGATTGCATAAGACTGGCTCTTGCCCGAAGCGAGTATAGAAGTCACCGCTTCCCTTCCCCGTGCAAGGGAGGCTTCTGTAGTACCTCTTCCAGACGCTAAGATATTCTCTGAGGTGGACTCCCCTGCGGCGAGTTGTAATGAAGATTGAGATTCCCCTACTTTTCTAATCCAATCTATTTCTTCCGAGGCTGCCTGCTCCATAGCCTCTAAATATATTGAAGTAGTACCCGCATCCGATACTCCGGAACTTGCAGACCTCGCTCTTGCTAAAGATTTTTGGTAGTCTTGTTCTCGTTTAGTAACTCTCTCGATTTCTGCGGCATTTTCAAGAGCTGCATCTGAGGCTAATTTAGCATCCCTCAATGCCCTTTCCGATGCAGCTTGGGCTTCTGTCTCTGCTATTACGGCAAATTTCTCAGCTTGGGCTTTAGCGTCAGCTGCTTGTTGGATAGACGCCTCTTCGATTCTTTTTGCCTCTTTTTGCGCCGCAATCCGAGCAGCTTCTGCATTCGCTCTTGCGTCATCTGCAGCATCCGATTGCTTTTTGGCCGAATACGCCGATACCCCTATACCGAGGACGGCAGTCCCTATGGCTGCGGCTATAAAACTCATTCTATCTCTCCTTTATCTCCAGTTAACCAATCTATGTAGTCACTCTCCGGTAACAACATAATATCCTCCAGTTTCTTTCTGTCCCTCTCTTCAGTTGGGTTAGCATGAACAGAAGTCCACTCGGATTCTTCTATAAACTCCCCCACTTTTTTATCACCAGGATTAGATACGTATATATAAGGAGCGGAAATCTCTACGCCCGGACTACCTGGGCCGTCATACATTCTGATTCGACCTTTAGTAATAACATTGAAGGTCGAATGCCTCTGTCGCTCTCCTATAGCTATAGTTCCCTTTGGTACTACTATAGTTCGTGCATATATACCATGAGCAAATCTATGTTCAAGGTGAATAGGGACTTGCTCATGTTTGAGGAATTCATCTTGGAGAGCTTGAATCCCTTGTTGCATCCTGATGTGCTCGGTGTCGACTACTTCCATCATACAACCTCCTGGTCAAGCTGACCGAAGAATCCTGCTAATACCGTTTTTAATGGTAGTTCTTGTGATATCGTGATAGACGCTTCTTTATCCCACCCTAATAACGTAACTTGTACATCTTCGGTTGCTGCAGGCTCGATGCTATCCATATCAGAAGACGCCCGTCTTTCCGGAGGTCGGCGCCCGTTTATTTTTGGTTTCCACGAATTCAGGATTCGAGCGAACAGCTTGTTCCATCTTTTCTGAGCAGGTTGGGAGCTACCTTGAGAGAAGCCGCCTAACCCCATATTATCGTCCCGGGGAAGAGTTACTAATTCAGCAGTAAACCCTAATCCTATAAAGACCTCAGTACCTACATAGTCCAAACTAAAGTCCCCATCGGCGTTAGGGGTAACGTCAGGATGGACTGCCCCATCTACTAATACTTGGCATTCTCTGAGAGCTAAGTGGGTAGCTCCAGTAAAATCTTTAGTAGGAGTTTCTGGGTGGTACTCTAAAAAGCTGTCCATAGAAGCCAAATCAGAATAGACCTCCAAAGATAGTTCGTCATCAACTCGGTTAAATAAAGCCCATAGTTGGTCTACTCCTCCTACCCGTTTTCGGCATATGCTTATAGCCTTATCCAGGGAATGATGGGCGTGGAACCCCGCTACCTGGGCTATAGCATCATAGGTGGAACCGATAAAACACCCATCTAAAGTCGTGCCCCATATTATACTATTAGGGGAGTTAGCAAAAAGTAGGTCAGTAATTCTTTTATCACCTTTGGTAAGATGCTCGGCAGCAAAAGTTAAGTCCTTCGATAGCCAAGCATCTTTTGTCCATTCAAAAGACATAGACCGAATCTTCCGCCGGTCAGCTGAAACATATAGGACATTGTTCCCTGCTAATACTGCTTTAATAGGAGCACTACCATTTGAAGACTGTTGCCGGACTCTAACGTCCCCAGGTATAATTACCCCACCTTCACTGGTAGCTATATGCTCTCCATTTTCAGTCCCTATTAATAAAGTATCTGCTCCCTGCATCCATTGGATTAACCCTTTCTTAGCGACAGAGTAGTATATAGCGTCATCAGGATTGGAGCCTAAAGTCAAGTCTGTATAATAAGGGATTGCAGGAGTCGAAGTTGCGTCTCCGGGCCGGGTCCCCCAGAAATCCTCCGGGTGGTCTTTAAGCCCGCCATAGTAAGCTCGACCTTCAAAGAATGTGATAGCCCGAGGATAGTTATTAGTAGTCCATTCTGCAGGTATGGACACGAAGGGTACGGGCTCGAAAGTCCATACTCGAGTATGGTCGTCGTACAGCAGTCTCTGAGGTAGCACTCCAGGGGTAACGAAATATAGACCCAACTGTTTTGGAGGCATTTCTACTTGTAACAAAGCTATGTCAGTATCAGTGACCCACGGGGATGTGAATTCTAAAGGAACAGGCTCTATAGTAGTATCGAATACCGACACTTTTAAAATAACTTTTCGCGCCTCTCCGCCTGGGGCTACCATTTGAATAAACATCGCAGTGCCCGTAGCTGTCACGCCATCGATATGGATGACTTCGTCACCTATGAAATCTGTCTCAGAGTAGATGTCGTCTGCTCCAGAAGTATTACCAATAGATACTGATAGTATTTCTTCTCCTTCTAAAATCTGTATATCCAAGTGGTGCTCGGCACCGGCTACTACGACTAACTCTTGCTCGATACTTGCTAATTGACCAGTTCCTCCAGGGGTCAGCTCGCAAGTCCCTCCTGGAAAAACTACGGACCCCGACCCGACAGTTGTTACATCCCAATCATCTGAGCCCGCATCAAAATTACCATTCTCAACTAAATCGTCCTCGCTAATAAAGCCGTTGTCATCGCTTATATGAACCTTGTCTTTAGTAACAGTGACAATAAAACTGGTAAAAATGTTTACAAAGAATTCGAAAATCTGTCCATAGTTCCCAGCTATAGACTCTGTCCATGCCCAACCATCACGAGTTTCTGCGGGGCCTTGAAGGTGGCAAAACCAATTTTGCATAGTCCTTACACCAGATGCCCGACCAGCTAAATCATACCTCATGTCCATCAAAGAGGACAACTCTCCTGCCGCAAAGCTATATTGTACTGGCTGTTTTATACTCATTAGAAGATGCCTCCGTCATATTGAATACCCGCTCTACCAAATCTCGCGTCTAAAGTGCGATAGGCTTTCTGTTTTTGCGGTTTACTCTGTACGCCATCCGCCCCGCCCGCGTGGTCTACTAATTCTTCTACTCTTTCTCGTAGTGATTTCTCCTGAGCCACTTTGGCGGTTAAGGGTATACATATATCAGCGGCCAATTGAAAAGCAAATAGCTGAATGAACCCCGGAGAGAAGAGGGTGGGGTCAGTGATACGTTTGGTATACTTTATATATAAGACGCTCTCACTTGAAACCAGAGTCCTACCTTCTTTATCGACGTCTACTCTATCTTCGAAACTTCCGTCAGCCGATACCTTCCTAACTACCAAACAGTCTGGAGGGAGCTGAAAACGATTAGAATAGTCGTTTCCATGGATTTCGGCGTCTGCCCCGGCTAAGGGAGTTAGATAAGCTCTGGCTCTGGCAAAAGTCCAATCCAGAGTTTCTAATGTTAAGTCCCGTGAAGGCTCGTAATTAGCTTTACAGAGGTCTGCCTCTGTAGTTCCATCATCGAGTGTCATGATAGGCATACCGCCTAATTTGCCGATGGTTATATTGCTTATAGATACCTCTGAAATTGCCATGTCCCCTCCCGTTAAATAAAAGAGGTAGTCGGTACCGACTACCTCTCTGAGTTATGCCATTAATCTATCTTGCTCATGGAGCCACTCGATAATCTCTTGCCAGCAGACATCGAGAAGTAGTGACCCAAAACCTCCTGTTAAGACGGAAGCGTTAACTCCAATAGCGACCATGCCTACTGCGATAGTCGTATTAGTAGTAGTGAATACAATGTCTTTTGGGCCTGACATAAGAGGGACTCTCCAGTAGCATGTCGTACCGGCGGGACGACGATAATCTTCCTCCCTGGCTCGATTAATAAGGTCTTTTAGTCGAGAGGAAACCTCTACTTCTCGGTGTTGGTCTGCCGCGGCTAAGTCAACGTAAACGCTGATATGACCGGCGGCAGGGGCAACAGGAAGTGCTGTGGTATAAGTGGATATAGCCGTAATCTTCTTGGCCGCCTCCAATAGTTTAGTTCCTTTAACAGGCATAATGCCCTCCTTAATTGATGGTTATTCTTTCAACCCTATGTCGGGTACCGAGACCCGCTGAATAGGCGTCTCCTTGACAGCCGGCTCCTTCTCTTTCTCATTCTCCTTCACCCGTTTTGCGATGTCTTCGGGAGAAGTAGTGAGAACATCTTGAGCCGCCTGAGTCATGATAGACGCTTTGCTTCTGTTCTCGACTTCCAACTGTTTAGCGGCTTTATCGGCTGCTTTCTTTTTCTTTTCAGCTGCCGCATACCGTTCTGGAGTTAGCAGATTTAGAATTCGTACGCTCGTATGAAGCGCCCGTGCAATAGATTTTAGAGGGACACCGTCTTTTAACATATTATGATACCGTTTAATGTCCATCCTGTTCAAACCTTCTTTCATCTTTCTTGGCCTCCTACTGTAATGAGAAGTAGTCGTTGCCGACTACTTCTCGATTAAATTAAACTACTCTACACGCTATCCAGTACACGAAGATGAACGATTTCCTCATCGATAGTTCGTGAGCAGCCTGCTGTAAACTGGCTGAATAACTGAATCATGTATGAGTAACTGGGGTTCTCACCAACCCGGACCATGATATCCGCATTTACGACCAATGTCAGAGCACGTTTGGTAAATGCAAGACATCCAATCTCTCCTGTATCAGGAGCTAATAGACGGTTAGACATAATCCAGGTAAAGCCCATCCAGTTAGGACAGATGCCATAAGCGGACAGCTTCTGTAAAGACTCTCTTCGAACATAGTCAGAAGAAGTCTGAGTAGTAAGCTGCATCAGCTTTCTAACCTGGGTGGGGCCGACAATCATGACCTTGGGAACGTCTAAATCAATTTCATTCTCCAAGAATGTTTCCTGTACTTCTGTAATTAAGTCAAATGAAATAGCTACAGAGCCATCACCGACCAACTGAGAAGCAGGAAAAGCGACGGTGTTACCATCACCATCCAAAGCGTTACCGGTGGCCGCTTCAATAATAAGGTCATCATATTGACGACCCATTGCCATTGCCTGACTCTCTGTATAAGCAGACTCAGGGTTAGTAATCATCTGAACTTTATCCTCATGCTCAATAGTCATAGTATGAGTAAAAGTCCTGGGTGTGGTTACACGTCTGTCCCAGGCATCGTCAACGAAAACTGTTGCCTGTCTGCGTGCGGTTTTTTCAATTGCGGCAGTCGCATCTAATCTCTCATGATTATATGCTTTACCATTACCGACTTCCTCAGAAACATGAGGACGGAGCTTAGCATATTTCTGCTGAGCCAACTGAATAGTGTTGTCTTTGTACTGCTCGATAAACGCTGAACTTACTGTGATTGCCATTGTTTAAATCTCCTAATTAGGGGTTATGTTATGGTACGCCTTGTTAATGGCTACCCCTAATCTGGGACCATTTTTATCTGTTCAGCTAAACGGGACCTATCGGCTGTCCTATCGGCTGTCCTATTAAGCTGGGTTTTTCTGTTTATATAGTTCTTCCATTTGTTTTAAAGCCGCTTTATGTCCGGGCATTCCTTTATTCCAGTAGGGATGCTCTTTGTTATTTCGGATTTCAGTAATCTTCTGAGCCGCTTCTTCTGGAGTACTCCCACCTTTATTTTGATTCATGTCTTTTAAAAGATTTTTACCTTCACCTTTAAACTTGGTGGCTATATCATGGAGCCATTTGTAAGAAGCTACATCAGCGTCTCCTGCTTCCAGAACCTTAACTAACTCTGGAGGGGCATCAGTCAGTTTAGCAATATTAGTTGCTAAAGACATTCTACGATTATAGTCCACGCCCCAGTCTTTTTTCAGTTCCGCATGCGCCTCTTTATGAGCCACATCCCTCTCCATCATTAGCGTTCCATTCGCCGCTGTAAACTCCTCTACTACTTGGTTGTACTGGTCTTGATTCAAGCCTATCTTATGAGCGATGTCTTTGAACCTTTCAGAAGCGGCTTTATCCACATTCTCCGTTTCTGGAATAACGTAACTCTCTGCTTTTTCTGGTCGACCTAAACTACCATAAAGTTTGTTGCGTGATTCCTCGTTAGATAAATCGGGTTTCGCCATGAGATTAGGAACTTTAGTCTGCATTTTCTCATGGAACGCAGCCCAGTCCTCTTTACCTGCGTCTTCCCCTGGAATCCTTATACTCTGACCCAAATGGGAGCGCATGTTAGTTACGTACTTATAGAAATCTTCGGGTTTCTCCGCCTTGTTAACTTCCTCCCAGGCTTGCATATCCTCTGGCATATCCTTATACCAGGTCTCTCCGCCACCACTACCGTCGCCATTACCGCTACCTTCGCCTTCTGCGTTAATGAGACCGGATTTAATCTTGCTTAAAATTCGGCTATCTCTCCAGTAATACATTTACTCGTCTCCTCTACATTGAAGTGTTATCTATGTCTCTCATGTCCAAGTGCTCGGTGCCGACTACTTCGCTATCGGTGATAGCGGCACAAGCACAAAGCATCAAGGCCAATCCTCGATGCCCATCATTATACGCATTTTGATAAGGATTCTTATCAAAATTATTAACATTACAGAACTTACGTTCAATCAACAAGCGTGCTTCTTCTCCTGCAGGATGTTGAAATAAATCCGATAATACCTTTTGTTCTTCTTTAGTTAGTACGATTTTCATGCGGCCTCTTGACCCCCTTCAATAGATTGTAAGGCGGCTTGCCCTTTACCTTGAGCCTCCATAGCCTTACCTTCCGCTTCTGCTTGAGCTGTTTGAGCGGCCCGTCCTTGTACTTCATTTCGGGTGTCTCTCAATTGCTTGACGGAGTCTCTGGATTTCCAAATTCTGGCAGGCGCCCCTGTTACGTCCCCAAGTTCTCTGATAGCCTCGTCCTCATCGATGTTATCGACGATGGTAGGCCATTTCTCACTAAGTGCAGATGCGGTGCCCAAGGTTCTTTCGATAGCCTGAGCGTCATTGATACGTTGGGATTTAGCCAAAGGACCGAGATAGTCTATTTCTAATTCCCACCCTTTCTCTGCTACTATAGCAGGCATAGGCGGAAGAACTCTGTATCTAAATAGCATTTTAAACATGCGACTAAGAAGCTTATCTAAAAAATCGGATTGTAAGCGACCGTAAGTCGGACCTAAAAGTCTCTGCATAAGCTGGATTCGTGCATGGACTTCCGTAGCTGTCATAGCGGGGGAGTCCTTGAGCTGTAATTGGTCAGCAAAATAAGCTTCTCGGATAGCCTGTTTCAATTCGTTCTTCTGTATACCTGATATATCGAATCGAGCTTTAGATTCAAACGTACTTACAGAGTCCTTATTAGCTACTACTGTGACCCCTGCCGCAGATAAGTCGATATTCCCATATACCCCCCTACGTGTTACTAATAAAGAAGGGTCTATCGCTTTTTCACCAGCTTGAAACGTCATTTCAACGGTTTGATTGAGAGTAAGGACATCATATATAGCCGTCATAGAAGGCGACCACCCCCATATAGAGCCGGTAGCTTTACGCCATCTCGGTACATATACAGGCATATCATATAGACCGCCTTCTTCTCCGAGGTTTTCTAAAGATTCTACCATAAAATATTTCTCGCCATAAGGGCGCATGTCTGGTTCTGTGACAGAGAAGCCTAATACTCCCTCATACTCTTTACCCCGTCTTTTATAAACACAGTATAGCACCTCATGTCGAGTATTAGAATTGATACCTGATAGCGACTGGTCGTATATCTTAACGGGCACTCCCTCAGCCCCGAATTTAGTGACCATTTGTTCTGCTGTCCAGTAGAACTTTCTATAGAAATTAAGTAGCTCCCCGTTATGGTCCTCATCGAAAAACCATTCATCTATAGGAAGGGCTTTGAATAGCATCGAATCTATTCGACCATCCGGGGTCTCCTCGACGCTATGAGCTAACCCACCAACTCCGAAAGACGTTAAATCCAAGTAGAGCTCATTAGCCTCTAACCCAAAATTCGATGTCTGTAAAAACGTGTAAGCGATTCTATTAACCTCTTCAAGCCACTGGTTAACTTCAACGTACTTAGCGGCTTCGGGCTGTCTAAACATATAATGGAACCACTGAATAGCTGAGTTAGTTAAACTACCATCAAGTGATGCGGCTAAATTTTGGTTGTCTTTGATAGCGGAGCTATCGAATAGTTCTCGAAGACGCCAGTCAACGGAGCTCTCCGATGTCTTAGAAGTGAAAAACATAGTACGGTAGGGGCTAATAAACTGTTCTACCAGTTTCCACATACTCTCTAATGGCTTACGTTCACCAGAGCGTTGTGCTACTCGCTGACGGATATTAATATTACTAAGTTGTCCCTTCATATACTTTTCTCCTCTTCTCTTCCTTTAAGTAGTCGGTACCGACTACTTAGAAAATTTCTTTAAGGCGACTCCCGCTACGCTACTCAAATGAGGGGCGGCGAAATAGAATCCCAGTATGAGCATCATAGCTCCATTCATATTTTCTGCATAACCCCCGATGATTTGAGAAGATGCATTACATTTATCACCATTCTCCAACCATACCGCTATAACAGACAAAGACATCATAGCTACATATTGAGAAACCCATACTAAGGTAATAACCATAGCCAGAAGTCTTCGAGCTAAATTCTGACCACTGGTGGCCTTCATCCACTCAATAACCATAGACCGAGCCTCCGTTACTGCTTGAGCCTTAGCCTCCGCCTCTTCTTCATCAGTATAAATAAGCTTATCTAAAGCGTTGGCCGTGTGGTCTACCACTCTCGAAACCGCTTTATCGGTACCAAAAACCCTGCCTAATGTGCTACTTAATATTGAAAGCATAATCCTCCTAAAATCTACGAGTAGTATTTGGGTGAGTCTGTAAATGGATGTGGAAATTCTTACCTTTACCGTGGACTTTACAACAGGTTTTATTAGGGCGTTTATAATCGTACGCCCATCGTTCGTCTACGTACTTTTTAATAAGATTGCCGAGTATGATTAAACGACATCGAAAATCAATACCCCTTAACGGCAGTTGACCATGAACGCCATCATCGTCGATTCGATATAGACTGGTGATAGTACGCTTACCGAATGTTCGTTCAATGTCTAAGGCCATTTCCCTTAACTTTGGGTCTACGAATTCTAATTGAGCTAAATCAATTTCCATTACTTATCTTTCCTATTCTTATTGGCCCACGGATAACGTCTTCCTGTTATAATCCGCTTCCAGAAGTATTTGCACCATCCACAAAAACGCCACATAGTATGGAGGATTTGAGTAAATAGAGCGATTATAGATAGCCACAGTAGTAGTTCTTTTGGGTGATTTGTGGTACTGGATACCACGAGGCCTAAACCTCCCATTATACCGTTTCCCCATTCATTAAGTAGTTTTTGAATAGCTTCTATTAGAGATTGCATAGTATCCTTCATAGTTTAAACGTAGTCGGTGCCGACTACGCCCGCCTCCTTACCACTTGGGGGCGGTAGACTCCATTTTTCTGAGTATATATACCGCTTACAGGAATATGATGGCCCCGTAGAACCTTATAATCCTGCATATTAATTATTTTATTAGGCCCGCCCGCCCGTAATACTTGAGGAGGTGCATTTTTAAACGCTGCGAAGTCGACAATTGTATCAACCATAATAGCAAAATAGCGAAAAGCATCCGACCCATGATTAGCCCAAGACTTAGCCGCAGAGTCACTGTAAGTTTCCGACTTAATATCGTAAGACTTATGGTAGTGCTTGAGGGCTTTAACACCTTTATCGGTTTTAACCTTATCAAAATAGCACCGCATCAGTACCTGACGTACCGCTTCGACACCATCTTGTATAGGAAGTTTTGGAACTACCACAAATTCGATGCCATGTTCCGCCGCGGTATCCCATCGGGACACCTTATCCGTCATCTCTTCCGTATTGATATCGAAAGGGGCGAAATGGTCGCCATAGATGTAAGGGAGTCTTAAGACTTCTCCGATATTAGCTATCAGGGATTTCTCGACAGCTTCATAATAGTCTATGATTCGGATTTGTTGGTCTTTAATCTGGACGAACCAGATTGCACAGGCATCTTTCTTCCCTAAGTCCCAGAACGTGAAGACTGGCAATCGTGGGTCCCACGGAACCCGTGTAAAACGGCCCTCCTGACGCAGAATCTCCATCTCTGTAGAATAATACGTACCAACGTTGCCAGATAAGAAAGAAGTATAGTACTCTTGTAAAATAAGAGCTTCGGGCATTCCAGATTGCCTATCCTCTTCAATAGCCTCCAATGAAGGGTAGCCAGTGTCATCCCGAGAAAGGTGTTGTAGATACCACGATGACGCCGGGTCATTGGCCAGTTCGTACAAGTCGTAGAATTCATTCGATGTTCCCCTTGGCGTACCGTTCATTAATGCCCAGCCGCCGTTTTCTGCGAGGACCGGTCTCAAGAAGTCCCATGCCCCACGTTTATGTAAACTAAACTCTGTAAATACTATCCCTATCGGATTTGTTCCAACGATGCTATCAATTTTGTCAGAACCGAGTAACTTAATTTGGCTACCATTTGGAAGCCGCTGTCGCATTTCTTGCTTTTCACGACCTTTATTTCTGAGATTTTTGATGAGCCATTCTGGCACGTAATCAATAAACCGCCTACCTCCACCATCCGTACCCTCCCAAATAATCTGTCGTGCCTGATTATAAAATGGTGCGATGTAATAATATGTCCCAACCCGTTGCATCGCTTTTGCTACGACAAGGTTCCAACAAAATAAATCTTTACCATTACGTCTCGGCCACACCAGCATACCACGCTTAAAATCAGGCCGTATAAGACCATTCCAAGGCGCAGCTTGATAATGCGTACGTGGGGTAAACCCATCTGGTAAAGAGCGTTTAGCTACCATTAATTATAGCGCCTTTCGTATTAAAGGTTTTGCGCTTCGTAGTCGGTACCGACTGGATGAACTTAATACCATCGAAATGGCCCAAACGACCTCCACCACGACCCGCTCTGATATTCTCATAAACTATTTGGTTAGCTTTGTCCATACTAACCTTAACGCAAGAACTCCCAAAAGCCATAAGCTCAATCACGGCATCAGTTAATACACCGTTTGGGGGCCTGACTCTATCCTCAGTCTCGTACCACGTATCGATAAACTCGAAGGCGTCAAACTCCACGGGAGCTTGGGATACTGGTAATTTAAAGTCGCCGCTGTTACTCATTAGTTCATGTCCTCATAGTCTGGTACTTCTATTACTTCGTAGTCGGCGCCGACTAAGTCGACCACATCATTAGACCTATCATTAGACCTATCATTCGATATGTCAGTTCCCTTGCCCGCTTCCTTACCAATTAAAACAGAATTAGGCGCAACATAGTGGTCGTCTCCAGGCTGCGGTACTGGGAATTGGTTGACGATTAAGACGCGCCCACTCTCATTACCTTTGCCTGTCCCACGTTCTGATTGCTTCATAATATCAGGTTTGATTAACATCAGAGTTTCAGCAATCTTCTTAGCGTCGTCAGCACACTCGAAACTTGCCGCTTTTTCTTGCAACCTATCCAAGAAAGATTTTTCGATATTTATGTATTTGGGTAGTAGATTGGCTTGATGCCGGGCGTGTTTTAAAGATAGGGATTGGTTAAGTTTTTCTATAGCCTCTTCATTATCGGCTTCGTTATCATCCGCTGGACTACCATTAATTGTCGGCGTTGGTGGCCTCCAGCTTCCCGCAGTAATAGCGTTATTAAGCATTCTCCTGGAGATTTCATGCTTCTCGCAGATAGCTTGCTTAGATTCACCGAAGTGTTCGAAGTCTAATTGTATTCCGTCCCAGTCTGTCATTAGTGTCCTTTTTATTGGTGGTGCTCGGTACCGACTACTGGCCACTGGGAACCTGTTGTCAGTACCGAGCGGCGGCGGCACGAGGCCATTTTGTCGGTATATTTCTTTATTTTATATTTCATTATACCATATATAGAAGCATTTGTCAAGCTTAGGGGCAGGTTTTTGGGGTTCTTTTTATGCCCTAAATTTTTAGGTGTTAAAAATAAATATCGGGGCGTATACCAAAATTTTTAGGTGTTAAAAATAAATATCGGGGCGTATACCAAAATTATCCCATAACTCATAACATCCCTCGATATCGGGGCATACCTCTTTATAGGAACGGCATCCCAGCTACATTATAACCATCCTGTAGCGCTTACCTACCATTAGCCAGGTAGTCGGCGCCGACTAAGTGCCCGAAATGACAAGAAATCCCATAACTTACCCCAAAGCTTTCCATTTTGTGTAAACAGCCTAAAAAAACACCCCAAAGCTTCCCGTTTTGTGAAACGTGTAAATTCTGATAATTTCTAAGTACTTGAATTTACTACACTTTTTGGTAGTCGGTAACATAACCCATAATAACACTAACAACTCAGTAATACTAAGATGTTTTTTTTTTTTTTTTTTCTAAGGGGTTTACAAAACCGGCGTTATTCTGTTAAAGTGTGTACCGACTACCAAAAACCCAATAAATTCAAGCACTTACGTTTACACAAAACGAAACTCAGTTTTGTCAAAATGTGCGCCGACTACCAAAAAGTGGTTTAGTGAGGTAGTCGGCGCCAAAATACCCCAAAGCTTTTAATAATGTGTTGGGTTTTTAGCGCTTACCCCAAAGCTTTTAGTCGACATTTACAGTTTACACAAAATACAAACCTTTGGGGTGAGTTAGCCGTTATGAGGGGTGGAGTGACCTTGTACTGCTGTTGCTTTGGTAGTCGTCACCGACTACTTGAATACAGAGTGTGCAACTGCCACAATGTAGTATAAGCGGAAAACGCCGATAATTTATGGTAGTTAAACCAGTAGGTTACGAGCGATGGAGGTAGTGAGCGCCAATATTTTGACGGTGCGTCAATATTTTGACGATATGCGATAAGTCACTGATTTAATAGGGGATACTGTATAGTTTGGAGGTTGTAGAGTTTATTATTTTGAACCGTGGTGTATGGTATGTGGTGTGTATGGTGAGTGGGTGGAATCCGCAGAAATCATGCGAAATCTGCATAAAATACTATAAAAGGTGCGTAAAATAGAGTAAAAGGTGCGAAGTTAGCTCGAAAAACTGCATAATAGTAGATAAAAAGGTACATAAATAGGTAGGTAGTCGTCACCGACTACCACAGGGTAGTAGGCGGCGATATCGTAAGGGCGCCGATAATTTATGGTAGTTAAATCGGGTAGTTAGGAGAAAAGTTATACCGCTTGGCACGGCATTTGCTTATATAATATACAACAGGCGCAAATGTTTTGTGCCAACAATTAAAAGGCAAGCACGACGCACACGGTGTATGCAAGCCTAAACAAGCACATTTATTATAAGGGGGAAACGTTATGAAGGAATCTATTAAAGACGCAGTGACAACCAATAATGGAACTCAAGAGGAATTGAGCGCATTTGAGTGGTTGACAAGTGACAAAAGAGAAAGAGTATCAAATGACGCTGTAAAGTCGTTTTACTACATTGGTAACTTTATGCTCAAGCTTGATAAAAATCATACACAAAAAGAATCGAAAGATATCAGAGATTCGTACTTTGTAGGTGATGGAATGACATTAAGCCGTAATGACTACAGCGCTTGCAAGCAGATTGCTAAAAAGTTCGATACCCTGCAAGCAGTAAAAACAGCTTACAAAAAGACGGGCACATGCTCAATGGGTGCAAGCCGTATATGGATAGCGCTTAAAGGTAAGCCCGCCGAAAAATCATTTAACGACAAACTACAGGCAAAAATCAAAGCCCTTGGAAGCAACACAGGCGGGGCAATCACTCTTGTAGACGAGAATGTGAAGGATAGTATGATTAAGCTGTCAAAATTGCAGCAAATAGAGATTGCCTTAAATGAGCAGTTAAAAGCCGTTAGAACTGCCATAAAACCCCTGAAAGAGTCGGACAGCTATAACACTATGGTAGCTGAATTGGCTGAGCAATCCGATAACTACGGCGTTAAAATCGACAAAGTGGCATAAAATATGGTAGTATAACATAACTGCTATATAATAAGGTAACAGGCGCGCACGTACATGTATACATGTACGTGAGCGTTTTGTTGCGCCTTGTAGTCGGTGACGACTACCTGATACTTTGTGGTAGTTGCATACGGCGTGTGCAAGCCTAACGTAAGATAAAAAAAATGGGGATATTAAACTTATGAAACATATTAAGAATAACAAATACATAATAGACGACAATCTCATGTTTGCCGTAAGAGATGAGGACACAGGGATTATATATTATCAGAGAAAACGACTGCCCGATAACACAGAGCAGGACATAAAAGACGACCAAGCTAAATATTTTGAGGTAAAAGGTGAAACCATACCTATGATTAAATATCTGAGGAAAAAATATGGTTTCGGATTAAAACAGGCCGTGGATTACATCTTACTATATACCGGAAGAAAAACCTTAACGCAACACGTATTATAGGAGAAAAGTTATGGCTAAATTTCTGTCGTATAGTGACAAAGTGCGCAAGTTTAAAAATGGTAGTTGGAAAGCTGATGCGCCACCTGTGTGCGCTAATCAGTGGCCTAATTTTAATTGGATAATTTGGATTGACAATCATGGGGTGTGGTTATGATGGAAGTCATCGGGGCTTATGTCCCTGGAGAGGCTATAGTGTGGTGTGGTATATTATTAATCGCAATAATTATGGATAGGGTGAAGAGATGATTGAATTTGTAATAGGTGTAGTAGTTGGGTTTGTATTAGGGATTTTGGTAGCGGCATTAACGGAGTTAACTAACATTAAAGGAGAAGGAAAAAATGGATGAAAACTTAGATAAAGTTGTATTTATCTACATGAAGGATTTATCTCAAGAAAAGCAAGACGAATTAGCGGAGTTAGGGCTGTTTGAGCCAGAATATGATAACTTAAGAACAAGGCCTATAATAGGCATCGGGCATCCGAAATCAAAAGCCTTGAGAGAAGGGAAATTTGACCAGTTATTGAATAGTTTGCTCAGTGACCTACTTAACGACCTCCAAGAGGCTGATTCAGAGGACTGCTCCACGAAGATGTGCGAGGACTGTGAGCATACAGAATGCGATGAGCACCCCAAATTTGCAGGAGATGTCCCATCAAATGATGACCTTTAATTAGCATATCAGGTAGTCGGTGCCGACTATGACCGTACCGACTGCCGAATATGCTAATTAGGGGAAAAAGCTGCCATAATCAGAGTGCTTGGGAAATGCTGCGATGCCTTAGTACCAAGCCTTACTGCATCAATTTATGGTAGTTAAACAAAGACTGACATAAGGCGACATTTGGGCATAATAAATATACTCCAAATTGCCCCTAAGCTTGACATTTATGTCAGAATGTGGTATAATAGAGTATATTAAAGAATGATAAAAAGATTAGTTAACTTTTAATCGGTGGCTGGCAGACTTGCACACATCGTATGCAAGTCTGCCATAAAGGGGCTTACGTGCTAAAACGGAAAATCAACAATTATAAAAGGAACTTGTGCCCACGCCCCTTTACGTGTGGTATGAGTTCCTTTTATAGTTTGTGCCGGTAGTTAGTCGGTACCGACTATGAAAGAGGTTTTTATGATTGTCATTATAGTATTCACGGCATTTATTATTTGCGTATGGTGTTTAATGTGGGCGGTGTTATGTACCGAGACACGTACTATACCTCAATCCGAATTAGACGAGATGCTAATAGAACAAAAAATGAAAGAAGCGGGATATACGGAAAAAGAAGCTAACGATATTTTATATAAAGGATAGCAGTGACTATGCATGTTGAAATTGGGAGTAGATGGGTAAGAAGAGTAAGAGGTGAATATATAAAAGAGAGTAACGGTTACACAGTTATAGCTATAACTAATACCGCTCATAAAAATGAATTCCACCAACCTGATGTAATTTATCAAGGTGACAACGGAAATTTGTGGAGTCTGCCTTGGCGGAGATGGCCTGGAAATCTGGTTCTTGAACGGGACAAGAAAACTAAGCCGTTTAAAAAGGTGGACAATTATAACTGTGGTGACTGTCCAGAATGGGATGGGAGCTATTTATGCCCAGGGTATAAAGGGGGTCTATGTGAAGAAACAACGTCAGATTCTGATAGGATAATACCAGCAAAGGAGCTGTGATTATATGGAAGGTAGTCGGCGACGACTGCCATAATTTAATTTAGGAGGCACATTATGCCAAAAGTATTAATTAGTAACATCGTAGACAATGAGTATCGGAAAAGGGATTTATTCCCAACAGACCCAACCAAGATTGCGTCACTCGTAGAATCCATCGACCAAACCGGATTCTGGGATAACATCTTGGTGCGGTTTCATTTTAATGAATTGGCGGATGGAACGGTTATTGATGGAGTAGAGCAACTGGCTGAAATTATGGCAAGTGGTATCGACCTATCTCAGGAGACTCTTGAGCTTGCATATGGTCACCACAGGCTCGATGCTCTGATTGAAGCGGGATACACGGAAATTGACATCCCTGTAAAATTTATCACTGACGAAGATATGATGCGTATCATGGCTAATGAGAATAAAGAAGGATGGGGCGGCTCCATCAAATCTATTCTCGAAACAGTCCGTCAGGTACATGGTAGACTCACCGGCATGTTTAGTGAGTATACCGGCTACGCAGATTACGTGGCAACTGTGGGAGACAAAGTTATGTTCTCCAAAAAGCAGTTCAGAGACGCTAAAGCCAATGGCGTCGGCTACCGTACTGTCCAGACTTTCCTTGGTGACTCCTGGAATCCTACCGATGTCCGTATCCCATTGGCTGTTTTTAAAGCTGTTGAAAAAGGGTACTTTACCCAACAGGATATTTTTGACTTCCCAACATTAGGTATTCTTGACAGTTTTACTGCATGTGTTGTCGCTATGTTTGAGGGCGGTAAAATCAAGGAAAAAGTTGAAGTTGAGAAAAAGGATAAAGAGGGTAAAACTGTCCGTGATGAAGCCGGCGACCCTGTTATGGTTAAGACTGACAAATTCGTTACTGTTGCAGCACCAAACTGGCCTGTAGCGTTTAAAGAGAAAATGGTAGCCGCTCTCGTTAAACAGTGCATCCCTGCCGGAGTTAAGGATGATAATGAAGAGGAGACTTATGAGTATGTTAAAGAGACTCTCCTCACTCAGTCCGAGATGAATAAACGACGGGTCAATATGTTGAAGAAGCAGTCGGCACCGACTACTGGTGGAGTAACAGTATTCCGCTTGAGAAAAGAAATCATCCGTCAATACTTTCCAGGTTTCGACCCTCAGACTCCAGATGAAGAACGTGAAAAACTCCACGCACAGTTGGTAGGTAAGGATATGGCTACTTTCATTGACACTGACGGCATCAAAGGATGGTCACTTCTTGAGGAAATGGTAGGTATGTTGAAAGACGCTTTTGAATGTCTCTTAACCCCTCTATCAGAGAGTGAAGTGGACGACCTACAGTCAGAAATGGACTCTGAGGCGGGCACATCCGAAGAGTTTGAATCCGACTATAAAGACCTCGAAATCGTCCTTGATGAGAAGGATGAAGAGGGTAACGTCGTGGAGACGCCCATTGGCCAAATCAGTCGTGATGTAGTTGACCTTTTGAGTGTGTCTGTTGTAGGTATTGATGGGTTGACTCTTCGTGCCAGTGAGATTAATCTGGAAGCGGATGAACTTCTTAATTCTGCTCTCCGTATTGCTATTGCCAAAACTTGCATGCTGTATGCTGGAGCCTCATCCGTCGATGACCTCGGTTTCCTTCTTAAAGAAACTTTAGAGTCAGTCGTGGAAACGATAGGAGAGGAAGTCGCGCCTCCAGTTGACCCCTCCCCTTTGGCCGAAGACGCCGACGCAGGCGACTACGTAGACGGAAGCGAGGACGCAGGCGACTACGTAGAAGAGTAAAAAAAAAGACTACCAAGAGAGTCTGTCGGAAAGTTAGCAGACCAAGAGAGTAGTTGGCACCGACTACCATTAATTAATGGTAGTCGGTGCCACCCATTAACGATTAACCGGAGAAACGACATGACCGCATCAAAAACTATTAAAAATAAGGAGGACGCTCATGGCGTTGAACCAAACCAAAACAAAAGAGTTAGAACAGTCAACAGGACACAGTGTATTCTCTCCATCATCAATGAAGAGAATTATTCTGTGTCCCGGTTCTGTTTTAGCGGAGCTTCATGCTCCGATACCTAAGGAGTCTGTATATGCGGCAGAGGGGACATTACTGCATGAGTATTGCGAAGAGGCGTTCACGAAGATGCCGAAAAATCCGATATGTTATGTTAATGAACAAAACTGGAAACCAGAGCGAAAAGTTCTTGTGATTGACGCTCTTACTTATGTCTTGAAAGTCAGGGCAAAGCATACTGGCCCATGTACTATGACCTTTGAAGCTAAAGGCGTATTAGATAAATGGGGTATGCCCGAAGTCTACGGTACTATGGACGTCCGAATTATATCGGCCGAACGGCTTGATATACTCGATTATAAATTCGGATTCGGCATCCAGGTTTTTGCACAAGATAACCCACAATGCGGTATTTATTTAGCCTCGGGCATACCCTTTGGGTATGCAGATGGTAGTAAACCTTCTCAGTCTCTTCATGTCCATATCGTACAGCCTACATTGAATCATTATGATGTGTGGGACGTGGAATGGGAAGAACTTGTTAGTCTTATTATGGTTGATGTTGCCACAGCATTAGGCGAGGCTAAATCAGATAAGCCTGGCTATAGCCCATCAATGGAAGCTTGTAGATGGTGCAATGCAAAAATGTTGTGTGACCCAAGAAAAAATCATATTAAAACAGCAGCTCATAAAGTCATCAAAGCTGCCAAGAACCCCAATGCCCTTTCAAAAGAGATGTGGAAAGAGGTTCTTGATTACTCAGATGATTTACAACAAGCAATTAAAGACGCCAGGATATATGCGCAAGCTGAAATCAGGTCGGGAAAAGGTTTCCCAGGATATAAAATAGTATCAGGCAGGAGTAACAGAGTATTTCGTGATAAAAAAGTAGGTAATGCTTTTATGCTCAATGCTCTTGGAGAAGCTAAAGCCTATAAACCGAAAGATTTTATAACTCTCGCTCAAGCTGAAAAGAAACTTCCTGGCTTAAAGAAAGATGAAAATTGGTTGGAACTTATAAACAAACCCGTGGGCAAGCCTGTCTTAGTTAAAGAATCAGACAAACGTGCGGGTTTAGAATTCGGAGCAGTGGTTGACTTCGCAGAGGACGCAGTGGCCGCAGGGAACGTATCGGCACCAGTTTTGGTAGTCGGCACCGACTACCATTAATTAAAAAAAAAAAAGGAGAAAACGGAATTATGGTTACCCCATTAAACACAGCCTCTGAGCTTATGAAAGAAGCACGAGAGGAGAATAAAAAGGATACTCTGAAAGAGTATAAACAACAGGTCAAAGCCCTATTGAAAAAAGAAACAGCGGCTAAAAAACTTCTGAGGAACATTCAGAATGAAATCATAGACCTCGAAATACGTATTACTAAAGAGCTCGAATGACTACGCGGCGTCCTTATATTCCGCCTGGCCCTTGGTCTGACCCTTGTGATAGGTGTAACCATTATGGGAGAGACCCTATTCGATTGGAACATGGGCCTCTCGAAGTTAATTTCGCAGGTTTCCGCTCAGATACTTACGCTCTACAACAACACGGTTGGGAGATAGCCGAGCGAAGGGTGAACGGTTATGGCGATTATAATGATTATCCCGATGACCGATGGCAAATATCAATACGTCACCCCACGCTGGGCGTAAGTGGCCGTTCACGTAGTGTACGTGAGTTGCGTCAATCTTATCGTCAGGACGGCTGCCAAACCGTAGTGATTGAAATGGACCTTGGCTTACCCTATATGGTGACGGATGATGTGCGTTTACAACGTGATTGGTTCCCAGTGGACGCCACTCCCTATTGTACGGAGATACAGAATCCAGTTGATTTGTTTGACATGCCTTACTTTCGACCGATAGAAGAGGGAAAAGACATCTTCTTAAAGAAGGCCTCTGTTGAAGAGATAATGCAGATAGCTCTTGATAAACAAGAACCGGAGCAAGCGGAGATTCGAGCAAGACGACGGCAAGAACAACAGCGAGCCGAGTTTAGAAGAGGCGGCACCACGGCAGCTAAATTAATTATGGTAGCATAGGCTACCATTAACCCGTAGTCGGTAACGACTACATAATAACGGAGGAAAGATTATATGGGTATTAACGTAAAAACGGGTATCTGTACAGCATCGTATGCTCACGTATGGAAGGCTAAACCGAACCTGTCAGACGTCCTCAAGTTTTCTTGTTGTATGTTGGTTAAGAAAACTTTGAAAGAGGATATTGCTGCTTACAACAAAGCAATCAGAGCCGCTTTCGAGGAAGGCAAGACTAAGTATGGTTGGCCTGAAGCCCTTTGGAACTCACCTAAGTTTAAGAAACCCCTCAGAGATGGGGATACCGAAATTAAAACAGGTGATAAAAAGGCGGGGATTGGCTATGAGGGCGTCCTGTTCATGAATGCGAATTCGGACGGGGAGCCTGACTCTGAGAATTATTCTCAACCAGAGATAACCAAACCCCTGAATGGTAAGGTAGTGGCTATCACTAACCAGGCTGAGTTTTATTCAGGCTGTAAATGTCGTGCTGCCCTATCCTTCTATCCCTTTAATAACAAAAGTAAGGGGATAGCGGTGGGTTTGAACGCTCTTTTTAAAACTGGCGATGGTGAGAGACTGGATGGGCGAGAGTCCGCAGAGTCCGCCTTCTCTGATTTTGCGAAGGGGACAAAGAATCTGCCTGGAGATACGGTCGAGGTAACTAAAGACGCCTCGGAGCCATTCCCAAGCTAAGGGTAATCAAGGCACCGACTGTCGCTAATTAATGGTAGTCGGTGCCGACTACCATAATCATTAAGGAGGCACAATATGATAGATAACTGGTCTAACCGAGACAAAGAACGACAATGTAGAACGTGTATGTACTATGTTGAAAAAATCGCCCGTTCTTCACGAACAGTGAGGACTACCATAGGTAGGTGTAAGAGGAAAGCGCCTACCTCTAATGGTTTTCCCATGGTATACCCTAATGATGGGTGTGGCGAACAACGTATTGACGAGAATAAAATATAATAAGGAGACTGCTGTGGCTGACCAACGACCTATAGTAAAATTGGATACTGAAACTAAATGTAAATTGGATTTATCTAAAGTAGGTAGACATAGGTATTTGAATCATCCAACAGCAGACCTCTTAATGTTCTCACACAAACTGGGGTCGGCACCCACGGAGCTTTGGCTTCCGGGGATGTCGGTTCCAGTTTTTCTGCGTCACCCCAAGATGTTCAGATTCGCAGCTTTTAATGCTCAGTTTGATTGGAAAGTCTTAGTCATGTTTGCCAAGCGGTACGGGTTCAAACGCATAGAACTGGAGCAGATGGTAGACGTCATGGCGGTTGCTGCTCGGTACGGACTACCGCAATCATTAGACAAACTCGGTAAAATGCTAAAAGTAACAATGCAGAAAGAAGCGGCAGGGAGGCAACTGAAAAATGTATGTTGCACTGTACCACAGACATGTACGCCGGAGCAATGGGACGCTTTTAAAAAGTATGCTATTAGAGATACTGATTCGATGGATGAAATCATGCGGAAGTTGCCAAGCGACCATTTATCCGATGAAGAACAAGCTACATGGCTACGCAATGCGCAACTTAACGAGCGGGGAGTACCAGTCGATATACGCTCAGTCAAACAAATCGTAAAAATAGTAGACTACTACACTAAGAGTCAAGCAAAGCGTGTACCCTATATCACGGGGGGCGCAATCAATACCATCGGTCAGCGAGATAAGATTATTGCATGGTGTGCCAGTAAGGGGGTAGAACTTGAAAACTATCAAATCCTTACTGTTGATAAAGTGATGGAAGATTTAACAGAAAAAATTAAAGACCCATCCGAAGACCCGGTAGTCGGTACCGACTATCAACTGGTTATAAAGCTACTTAAGATAAAACAATTAATAGGTGGAGCCGCTGTCAAGAAGTTCAAGCGACTGGAGCTACTTACGTTAGGAGGACATATATATGATAATCTTAGATATCACGGGGCCGGCACCGGGCGGGTTACCGGCGGTGGGTTCCAAATGCTCAATCTCCCAAGAGCGAAAGTTAAGCCTGATAAAGCAATCAATGAATCCTATGATGACGCCGTCGAGAAACTACTTAAAAAATTCTATGATGTGTCAATCCTTAAACACCCATCTCCCCTTGGTGAAGCGAAGAAGCTCGTCCGTCCTATGCTCAAAGCATCTAAAGGAGATAAGTTAATCGTAGCGGATTGGAGTTCTATTGAGTATATATTACTAATGTATTTTGCAGGAGAATGGAGGAAAGTAGATGATTTTAGAAATGGTAGAGACCCTTATATATCGTTTGCTTCTGAGCTTTTTCACGTTGCTTATGACGATGTTACTGATTTACAACGGCAAGAGGCTAAGCCGCCCGTACTGGGTTCGGGTTATATGCTTGGCTCTGGGGTACCTCGTCGGGACCCTCCCGGCGGCCTCATTGGCTATGCACTTGGGTACGGGATAGATATGTCAGATAGCCAAGCCGAGTTCGCAACTAAAACTTTTAGGGGTGGGCACTTAATGGTAGTCTCATCTTGGTACGCCTTGAAGAATGCAGCGCATAGAGCAGTCAATATTCCCGGTAAAAAGGTACACGCTTTCAGTGGAGATGATAAAGACTTTGACCTTCATGTATCATTTATCGTACAGAGAGACAAGACAGGTAGACCATGGTTGATAATGACCTTACCATCAGGCCGGAATCTTTTTTATTGTCAGCCACAGTTAGTTCCGGGTCGATATGGAAAAGTGATTAAGTTAATGGGAGTCAATCCTAAAACAAAACAGTGGAGCCCCACGTTCCTTAAACCACAGAGAATTATAGAGAATGTGATTCAGGGGTTAGGTAGGGATATTCTCGAAGAAGCTAAAGTTAGATTAGATACAGCAAAGTTCGTCAGAATCTTTGATGTATATGATGAAATAGGGTGTCGTGAAAAAGAAGAGCATGCTCGGCACCGACTACAAGAAATGATTCAACTAATGTGTATCCCGCCAAATTGGATGCCGCAACTACCGTTACGGGCTGAAGGTTATGTCAGTCAACGGTTCATGAAAGGATAAAGACGGAGGAACCATGCCTAACTACAAACGAAAAAGTAGCACAAATTTTAGAAATGCTGACAGAAGTGCAAGACAAAATCGAGCTATTAAGATACTAAGTGTAAAATTTCCTCAGTATTTTAGAGACTCGAATGTAAAAGAAAAGAAAGCCAAACGTCCCCTTTCTAAAGGGTACCACAGAATTACTTCTACGGGTATGCGCTCATTCGAACAGCACCCTCCTAAAGAAGGGGAGTGGGATAGAGTACAACGTATGAGAAGAGAAGGCCACTATTTAATCAGGGGCGACCACTACAGAGACCCAAAGAAAAACATCCCGCCTTATCAGACGCCATCTATAAGAGCATCACGGTCATTAAAGAAGGACGTGGTAGAATGAGAAAGCGATATCGGCCCCATAGAATAACCGAGGACATGGTAGAAAACCACCTCGTCGATAAAGTAAAAGCTATAGGCGGGATGTGTATTAAGGGCAACCCCCATAATCAAAGGGGTATGCCGGATAGGATATGCATACTGCCAAAAGGTTTAGTAGTCTTTATTGAAATGAAACGGCCAGGTAGAAAACCTCGGCCTAACCAACGCCTAATGATTAATAGAATGAGGGCTTTAGGCCAACACGCTGTGTGGGCTAACAGCTATGGGATGGTTGATAAGCTAATTGAGTGGTGCCTACGTACTATGGCTACCACTAAGGTAGTCGGCACCGAGCACGAATGTACAAGACCGGCATGTGACAGGAGGGTAAAAATTCCATGGACATACTATCAGCAGAACACAAACTTCTGATTCTGATTGGGCGTGAGCCTAAGAGAACTAAGAAAAAAGAAATGCTTAATATGTTTAAGCGTAGTTCTAAAATAAAAAATATATTCAATTATGCTATTGACCCGTTTAAAAAGTATTACATTAAACAGATTCCCGATAACTCTCTATCAAAGGGACAGGGTGTGGGTGAAATAAATGATTCCACTTGGAAGATTCTTGACCGACTATCAAACAGAGAAGTAACAGGGAAAGATGCCAAGGAGCTTCTGTTCGCACATATGCGTGACCTCCTACCTTCCGAGGCCTATCTTCTTAGAAAGATTGTTCTTCATAAATTAGGTATAGGCGTAGCCGCTAATACTGTAAATGAAATATGGCCAGGGACAATTATTGAACGGTTTGTCCAGGGCGCTGAAGACTGGGACTCTGGCCAACTGGTTCTACCTGCATACTCTTCGTTAAAGTTGGATGGTATCAGGTCTGACCATAAAGATGGTATCTTTACTACTCGAAGTGGGCATACTATCTGCGGCTTAGGCCATATCAAAGATGATATAGCAGATAAAGGCGGTGGTTATTATGACGGGGAGTTGGTAGCCCCGCAGTTAGCCCATGACTTCGATTTCATGTCGGGGTATCTGCGTTCAGACAAACCTCATAAATCTATGGCTCGTTATATCACCTTCGATAACATGGCTATCCCTACACTGAATCAACGACAACGTTTAGAATCTTTAGAAAGAATTTTCCCTATATACGATTTTCGAGTGGGACCACAGAACCCTCCTGTCTCTTATCTACAACATCATTTATTCTATACTGAGGAAGCTATAATGGCGTTCTTTAGTTGGGCTTTAAAACAAACAACTGAGTGGGAGCCAAAGGGACAGGAAGGGTTAGTCATTAAGCATCCACGTGCTCGGTACCGAGCAGGTAAGTCCTATAACTGGATGAAATTAAAGAAGGGGGACTCCGCAGAATTCATTATCGTTGATTGGTTTGAAGGAGAGGATGCTTTTAAAGGTATGCTGGGTGGCGTCGTTGTCGATGTTAATGGCGTACTTGTAAAGGCGGG
>Ga0209633_10001037_pt1 | contig 29946 bp, 29 predicted proteins | sample Cruoilmetagenom1_FD_187290 | JGI IMG/M metagenome (GOLD analysis project Ga0209633, IMG submission 187290) | Oil polluted marine microbial communities from Coal Oil Point, Santa Barbara, California, USA - Sample 1 (SPAdes) (version 2) | ecosystem: Environmental > Aquatic > Marine > Oil seeps ... | reverse complement strand
TTATGAATGCTACCTATTCTGGTGTTCAAACATCTATTGGTAAAACTGATAATGGAGGACATTGTAGCAATTGGGCTTCTTGGCCAAATAACTAGTTGTTTTAAAATTTTATAAACTAAAAAAACCACTCTCAGAAAGAGAATGGTTTTTTTTTAAATCCACTAAACTTCAGTTTAACTATTTATTTTTAAAAACAATATTTATTTTCTGCAGTTACCTTATCGGCAATAATGTTTCTTAATTCAATAATGTTAGGCATATTAACATATTTGATATAGCGTTTTAAGCCCATTAACATCATGCGCTGTTCATCACCTTCAGTAAAAGAAATAATAGAGTGTTTACCAGCAGTTTCTATAACATCAATAGCGTGAAATAAATTTAATTTTGCCATAGCTATTTGTTCTTTTACTTTATCTTCTCCATCTTTTTTAGCCATTTTTTCAGCACGTAAAATAGCAGATTCAGCCATATATATTTGAATTAATATGTTTGATGAAGCTAACATTAATTGTTGATGTTCTTCAATTTTTTCACCGTATTTTTGTAAAGCAGCACCAGATACCATTAAAAATAATTTTTTAAGGTTGACAATAATTTGTTTTTCTTCGGCAAATAAAACTGAATAGTCTGGTTTTTCAAAAGAAGGAATTCCAGTTAATTCACTGGCAACAGCTTTCGCCGGAGTCAATAAATCAACATGGCCTTTCATTGCTTTTTTAATTAGCATGCCAATACTAAGCATTCTATTTATCTCATTAGTTCCTTCATAGATTCTGGCTATACGAGCATCTCTCCATGCAGATTCTATTGGTGTTTCTTCTGAGAACCCCATACCTCCAAAAATTTGGATTCCTTCATCGGTACACTTTTGAGTATGTTCGGAAACAGCTACTTTTAAAATAGAACACTCAATGGCATATTCTTCAACACCTTTTAATTCAGCTTCTTGATGTGTATCTTTTCCGTTTGCCCGACGAAGTACGATTCTATCTTCAATATTTTTAGCAGCTCTATAACTAGCAGTTTCTCCTACCCAACAATTAGTTGCCATCTCAGCAATTTTTTGGCGAATAGCACCAAATTTTGCAATAGGCGTTTTAAATTGTACGCGTTCATTAGCATATTTTATAGATTCTGTAATTACTCTTCGTTGTGCATCTAAACACGCAGCAGCTAATTTAATACGGCCAACATTTAAAGCATTCATTGCTATTTTAAATCCGTTTCCTCTGGTGGATAACATATTCTCAACCGGCACTTTTGTTTCACTAAAAAATACCTGACGAGTTGAAGAAGCACGGATACCTAATTTATGTTCTTCTTCACCCATGGTGATCCCATTCGGATTATCTTTATCATACTCAACAATAAATCCCGTAATATTTTTGTCATCTTCTATACGAGCAAATACAATCATTAATTTACAAAAACCTGCATTTGAAATCCACATTTTTTGTCCTGTAATGCTATAATATTTTCCATCATCGGATAAAACGGCTTTTGTTTTACCAGAATTTGCATCACTACCTGCACTTGGTTCAGTTAAACAATAGGCTCCAAACCATTCTCCGGAAGCTAACTTCGGAACATATTTTTTCTTTTGCTCTTCTGTTCCATATAATGTAATTGGCATAGTACCAATACCTGTATGCGCACCAAAGGCAGTACTAAAAGAACCGGTAGCTCCAGAAATATAATCACAAACTAACATGGTATCTACAAAACCCATTCCCATACCATCATATTCTTCAGGAACAGAGATACTTAAAAAGCCAAGTTCGCCTGCTTTTCGCATACACTCTTCAGTTAATGCATAGTCTTTTTGTTCAAATCTAGCTTTGTTTGGCCAAATTTCTCTATCTACAAATTCTTTGACAGAATCTTTCATCATTAATTGCTCCTCTGAAAAATCTTCGGGAGTAAATAAATCTTCGCAGTCTATTTCTTTAACAAGGAACTGACCACCTCTTAATAATTCTTTGTTTTTTGTTTCTGTACTCATTGTTTTTTATTTAAAATTAAGAAAGGAACTCATAAACTCCGGCGGCACCTTGACCGGTACCAACGCACATGGTTACGACTCCGTATTTATTTTTTCTACGACGCATTTCATTAAATAATTGTACTGATAATTTTGCACCTGTACATCCTAAGGGATGCCCAAGAGAAATTGCGCCTCCATTAACATTTACAATATCTTGATTTAAACCAAGTTCACGGATTACCGCCAATGATTGTGATGCAAAAGCTTCGTTTAGCTCGAAAAGATCGATATCATTTAATTTTAGTCCGGCCTGTTCTAATGCTTTCGGGACAGCTTTTACAGGACCTATACCCATAATTCTTGGTTCTACACCTACCGCAGTATAAGAGACCATTCTTGCAATGGGTTCAAGGTTTAATTCTTTTACCATATCCTCATTCATGATCAATACAAAAGCTGCACCATCACTCATTTGAGACGAGTTTCCAGCGGTTACACTTCCGCCTGCGGCAAAAACCGGACGCAATTTAGCCAACGCTTCTTGTGAAGTTCCTTTTCGTGGACCTTCATCATCAGCTACAGTATAAGATTTCGTTTGCTTTTTATCATTTTCATCAATAAAAATTTGTTCTATTGAAATAGGAACAATATCATCCTTAAAGGTATTATTATCTTGTGCTTTTAAGGATTTCATATGAGAGTTAAACGAAAATTCGTCTTGATCTTCTCGTGATACTTTATATTGTTGTGCGACTGCTTCTGCTGTTAAACCCATTCCCCAATAATAATCTTCATGCCCTTGTTTAGCAACCTCATAATTTGGTACTGCTCTATAACCCCCCATTGGAATATAACTCATACTTTCAACACCTCCAGCAATGATACAATCGGCCATTCCGGATTGGATCTTTGCCACCCCAATACTAATTGTTTCTAAACCTGAGGCACAATATCTGTTTACTGTCATACCAGGTACATCGTCAATTTTTAATCCCATTAAAGAAATAAGTCTTCCTACATTTAATCCTTGTTCTGCTTCCGGCATTGCATTGCCAACAATAACATCGTCAATGCGCTTTTTATCTAATTGAGGTACTTGCTTTAACAAATGCTCAATAGTCTCTGCAGCTAATTCATCAGGTCTTTTAAACCTGAACACACCTCTAGGTGCTTTACCCACTGCTGTTCTGAATCCTTGTACTATATATGCTGTTTTCATTATATATGTTTAATCGTTTATTTGTATAATTGTTTAACTGCCAACTAGTTTCTTAATGGTTTCCCGGTTTTCAATGTATGCTCAATTCTTTCAAGTGTTTTACGTTCACTTAGCAGAGAAAGAATAGCTTCACGTTCTAGATCTAATAAGTATTGCTCTGTAACATTTTGAGGTTCAGAAATGTCTCCACCTGCCATAATATATCCTAATTTATTGGCAATTTTCTTATCATGCTCAGAAGCATAACGTCCTTTTTCTAAGCTATCAGTTCCAACTAAAAACATACCAAGGGCTTGTTGACCCAATACTTTAACTTTTTGAGGAGCAGGTTGCGTATAACCATCTTCAAGCATTTGGATTGCATGACGTTTGGCAGTAGCAATTTGTCTATCAGCATTTACAACAACGATATCTTTCCCTTTTTGATAATAACCTAAATCAAAAGCTTCATAAGCCGAAGTTCCTACTTTTGCCATTGCTATATTAATAAACGCATCGCGTAATTTGTTTAATTTCACATCATCTTTGGCCCACAAGTCAGCTACTCTTTTAGTCATTTCTTTTGTGCCAGCACCGGCAGGAATAATTCCTACACCAAATTCAACTAAGCCTGTATAAGTTTCGGCTGCCGCAACTACTTTATCAACATGCATACTCATTTCACAAGCACCTCCAAAAGTCATTCCTCTAGGGGTAATTAAGGTTGGGCAGGATGAATAACGTAATCGCATTACAGTATCTTGGAACATTTTAGTCGCCATTGATAACTCATCATATTCTTGTTCAACGGCTAACATAAATGCCATGGCTAAATTTGCTCCAACTGAAAAGTTTGCCGCTTGATTACCTAAAATCAAAGCCTCATATTCTTGTTCTGCCAAATCAATCCCTTTATTAATAGCCTCTAAAACACCACCTCCTATGGTATTCATTTTAGAAAGGAATTCAATATTCAAAACTCCGTCTCCTAAATGTTGAATAGAAGCATCGGCATTAGACCAAACTTGTGCTGCTTCGCGGATGTTATCTAAAATGATAAAAGCATCTTGACCAGGTATTTTTGTCGGTGCTTTAGCAGGAATATCATAATAATATTTAGCACCATCTTTTATGGTATAAAAAGATTTTTCACCTTTAGCTAACATTTCGGTTATCCATTTGTTAGGCGTAAAACCTTCTGCTTTCATCAATTCAATTCCGGCTTCTACACCGATAGCATCCCAAATTTGAAAAGGACCATGTTCCCATCCAAATCCGGCCTTTAAGGCATCATCAATTCTATATAATTCGTCAGAAATCTCAGGAATTCGGTTTTGAACATAAGCAAATAATGCACTAAATGTTTTTCGGTAAAATTCTCCGGCTTTATCTTTTCCTTTAGCAAGAACTTTAAAACGATCAATAACTTTATCGATATTTTTTGTTGCAGCCAATGTTGCAAATTTTGGCCTTTCTGCTAAGTTATATTCTAATGTATTTAAATTTAAAGCGTAAATTTGTTTTTTTCCTTTATCATCAGGAACTCTTTTGTAAAAGCCCTGTCTTGTTTTACTACCTAACCATTTGTTCTCCATCATTGTATTGACAAAATCAGGTATTATAAATGAATCATGCATTTCATCATCAGGGCAGTTGTCGGCAACACCATTAGCCGTATGCACTAAAGTATCTAAACCTACTACATCACAAGTTCTAAAAGTTGCAGATTTTGGGCGACCGATAACCGGCCCCGTCAATTTATCAACTTCTTCAATGGTCAATCCCATTTCTTTTACAACATGAAATAAACTCATAATGCCAAAAACACCAATACGGTTTCCTATGAAAGCGGGAGTGTCTTTAGCTAATACAGAAGTTTTGCCTAAGAATTTTTCTCCATACATCATTAAGAAGTCAGTTACTTCCTGATTACATTTAGGTCCCGGAACAACTTCAAAAAGTTTCAAATATCTAGGTGGATTGAAAAAATGAGTAACAGCAAAGTGTTTTTGAAAATCTTCACTTCTCCCTTCATTCATAAATTTAATTGGAATACCCGAAGTGTTAGATGTAACAAGTGTCCCTGGTGTTCTATGTTTTTCTACATTTTCAAAAACTATTTTTTTAATGTCAAGACGTTCAACTACTACTTCAATGATCCAATCTACATCTGCAATTTTAGGCATATCATCTTCCATATTACCAGTGGTAATTCGAGAGGCGAATTTGGTATTATATATAGGTGATGGTTTAGATTTTAATGAAGCGTTTAGGCTATCATTGACAAGTCTGTTTCGTACTGCCTTGTCTTCAAGTGTTCTTCCTTGTGCCTTTTCTTTGTCGTTTAATTCTCTTGGTACTATATCTAATAATAAGACTTCAACACCAATATTGGCAAAATGACATGCAATACCTGAACCCATGATCCCTGAGCCTAGTACTGCTACTTTTTTGATACTACGTTTATTCATTTGTCTATTTCGATTTTAAACAGCTTTACGTTCAGTATTATTAAAAATAGAACGTTCGGCTATTAATTGATTTATTTTTTGAGTTACTTTAAAAAAAGATTGAATTTCTTGTTCGGTTAAATTTTGTCGTACAACATCATTAAACCTTAAAACAGATTCTTTCGAAAGTTCACGTTTATCTTTACCGTGATTTGTTAATTTAATAAAAACACTTCTTCCATCTTCAGGATTTTTTTCTCTGCAAATAAGTCCATCATCTTCCATATTTTTAAGTATTCTTGACAAACTTGTTGGCTCCATGCCCATTTGAGGCCCTAGCGCCGTTGAGGGTGTTCCATTTTCATGATCAATGTTCAATAAAACAAAAGCTGTAGCCATTGTACTATTATATTTAGCTGCTTGTTCATTGTACATTTTAGCAACCGCTTGCCAAGTTGCACGTAGTGCATGATCTATAGATGTTTCTTTTTGCATGTTCAAATATATAAAAAAATACTATGCACGCATAATAAATTATTATTAATTTAAAAATGTAACATTTGTTTGTGTTTTGAGTCAAATCAATATCTTTACAAAAAATTGAATTCTTTATATGGAAAGGGTATTAATAAATTTATAATTACCTGCCTCGCCGGCAGGCGGGTATTCATAAAAAGAAATGTTTAATCCCGATGCCTCGGGATTAATGAGAGATTGTAGAGGTTGTCCCGAGGTTTCGGGATTCTTGATTTTATAATTAATCTAATGTCAAACAATTACTAAAACTAAATTGTGTGAATAACTTACTGGTTGCAGAAAATATTATTAAGAACTATGGCGATTATACCGCTCTTAATAATGTTTCAATTGAAGTGCCTAAAGGCAGTATTTTTGGATTACTAGGTCCGAATGGTGCGGGTAAAACTACGTTAATACGAATTATTAATCAAATTACAATGCCTGATAAAGGACTTGTTACTTTAGATGGTGAAAAACTGCATGCTGATCATATAAAAAATATAGGCTACCTGCCCGAAGAACGTGGTTTGTATAAATCTATGAAGGTAGGTGAACAGGCCCTGTATTTGGCTCAGTTAAAAGGATTGACTAAAGCACAGGCCAGAGAACGCCTAAAGTATTGGTTTGATAAATTTGGAATAGGCGATTGGTGGAATAAAAAAGTTCAGGAGTTATCTAAAGGAATGGCTCAAAAGATACAATTTATAGTAACCGTGTTACATCAACCTAAACTATTAATTTTTGATGAGCCTTTTAGTGGCTTTGATCCTATCAATGCAAATTTGATAAAAGATGAAATCTTACAACTACGGGATGAAGGTGCAACTATTATTTTTGCTACCCATCGCATGGAGTCTGTAGAAGAACTGTGTGATCATATAGCTTTAATTCACGAGTCGAATAAAATACTAGATGGAAAATTAATTGATATTAAACGAGCGTATAAATCAAATTTATACGAAGTTGGCTTATTGACAGAAAATAAAGTTGAAACGGAAAATTATTTAAAAGAAAAATTCGAGCTTTCTGAAGCAACTTTTAAAACAATTAATGATGAAGTGAAATTCAATATTAAAATTGAGAACGGTCAAACAGCTAATCAACTCATTTCTCATTTAACAACTAAAGGGCAGTTGACTCATTTTGTTGAGGTAATTCCTAGTGTAAACGATATTTTTATCCAAACAGTCCAAAACAATTAATATGAACCACCTATCTCTAATTACCAAAAGAGAATATCTTAATAAGGTAAAGAATAAGTCATTTATAATTATGACTTTTTTAAGTCCGCTTATCATGGTGGCACTATTTGCTCTAATAGCTTATTTGACTCAGCTAAACAATGATAAGGTTAGAATTATCTCTGTACTGGATGAAAGTAATTTATTTGCTTCCGAATTTAAAAGCACTGAAAGTACAAAGTATGATATATTGACCAATGTTACGTTAGAAGATGCAAAAAAAATAGTTCAAGAATCTGAAAATTATGGCCTGCTATTCATTCCAAAAGCTGATAGTATAGAGGCTATTGCCGATAAAATTAAATTTTACTCAGAAGAGTCACCTTCTCTGATCGTAATGGAAAAGATTGAAGCGCGAATTGAAGATAAGGCTAGAAATATTAAGTTAAAAAATTCGGGATTAGATTCCGAATTGATTGATGCATTGAATGTTAAGATAAATACTAATTTAGAAACATTTGCCGGCGAAAAAACTTCAAAATTAGGTGGAGGTTTAAAATTAGCTTTTGGCGGAGCTGCAGGTTATTTATTGTTTATGTTTATTATTATTTATGGTAATATGATAATGCGTAGCGTAATTGAGGAAAAAACCAGTAGAATTATTGAAGTTATTATTTCATCGGTTAAACCTATACAGTTGTTATTGGGTAAAATATTTGGTACTTCATTAGCAGGGATTACTCAATTTTTAATTTGGATAGTAATAGGAGGTGTTTTAATGGCGGTAGTTTCAGCCGTTTTTGGAATTAACATGAGTGAAGGTCAGATGGCGCAACAAGAAGTGTTGGATCAGGTTTCAAACAACGCAGCTATGCAAAGTGAAATAGATTTAGTAATTCGGGAAATGTTTAATTTGCCATTGGCAAACTTGATGATTATGTTTATTTTATTTTTTATAGGCGGTTATTTATTATACGGTTCACTGTATGCAGCAATAGGTGCAGCTGTTGATAGTGAAACAGATACACAACAGTTTATGATGCCATTATTAATGCCATTAATGCTTGCAATTTATGTAGGCTTTTTTACGGTGATTGAAAATCCGCATGGCACGGTATCACAGGTATTTTCTTATATACCATTTACGTCTCCTGTAGTAATGTTAATGCGTATACCATTTGGAGTGCCCATTTGGCAACAGTTACTTTCTGTTGCAATATTATTCGGAACATTTTTTATGACCGTTATGTTTGCTGCAAAAATTTATAAAGTAGGTATATTAATGTATGGTAAAAAACCAAGTTATAAAGAATTAATAAAATGGTTAAAATATTAGCCTAATTTATTCGTAAAAAAGCTATAATTTTAGAGGGTGAAAAGTAACTGTATTTTATGATGGAGAAAATCAATGAGCTTTTAAATTACGAGTTTAGTTTTGGCGCAAGCGTTCATATTTCCGTAAAGGCAATATTAGTAGTTCTCATTACTTTATTGATTGCTTCTTATATTATAAAATTACTTCGAAGATTAATAACGAGAAAGCTTCCACCGGAAGACAAAGTGAAATTCATTTCTTTATTTTCCTATATTAAGTGGTTTTTGTATGTCACTATATTGTTGATGACATTTCACAATATGGGCATAAATGTTACTGCAATTTTTGCAGCGTCTGCAGCATTGTTGGTTGGTGTTGGATTGGCTTTACAAACCTTGTTTCAGGATATAATTTCAGGTATTTTTATATTAGTTGATCAATCGGTTCATGTAGGTGATATTATTGAGTTAGACGGGAAAGTAGGAAGAGTAGAAGAAATCAAATTACGGACTACAAGAGCAGTAACAATAGACAATAAAGTGTTGGTTATTCCAAATCATTTATACTTGACCAATAGTTTATATAACTGGACAGAAAATGGTACCGAAACCAGAGAAAATGTAATGGTAGGTGTAGCCTATGGTAGCGATGTGCAATTGGTAAAAAAAATATTATTAGAGGCAGCGAGTACTCATTCGGCGGTATTAGATACCCCTGAACCATTGGTGCTATTTACCAATTTTGGTGATAGCTCATTGGATTTTAAATTAATATTTACGCTCAATAATAGTTTTGAAGCAGGTATACCCAAAAGTGATATTCGTTTTGAGATTGATAAACAATTTAGAGAACACAATATTTCAATACCATTCCCACAAAGAGATATACATATTATAAAAGAAAATGTTTAATCGTTTAAAGGTTTATTTGTTTAATTGTACATTGAAAACAATTTAACACATAAATGAATAAACACGTCAACAGTAAAATATGAGTAAAATATTAATCATAGAAGATGAAGCGGCTATCCGCAGAGTATTGAAAAAAATCATTACAGAAGAAAATGATACTTATGAAGTTGAAGAGGCAGAAGATGGTCTTGTAGGTATGGAACTTATCAAAAATAATGATTATGATTTGGTTTTATGTGATATTAAAATGCCAAAGATGGATGGAGTTGAGGTGTTAGAAAAAACGCAGAAGATTAAACCGGAAATTCCAATGTTGATGATCTCTGGCCATGGCGATCTAGACACAGCGGTACAAACGATGCGGATGGGCGCCTTTGACTATATTTCTAAACCGCCAGACCTAAATAGGTTACTCAATGCTGTTCGTAATGCTTTAGATAAAAAAAGTCTGGTAGTTGAGAATAAACAGCTCAAGAAAAAGGTTAGTAAAAGTTATGAAATGATAGGCGAGAGTTCGGCCATTACTCATATAAAGGAAATTATAGAAAAAGTTGCCGCTACTGATGCTAGGGTATTAATAACCGGGTCAAACGGAACAGGAAAGGAGTTAGTAGCGCATTGGTTACATGAAAAAAGCGAACGTTTTAAGTCACCTTTAATAGAAGTAAATTGTGCTGCAATTCCATCAGAATTAATTGAAAGTGAATTATTTGGACATGTCAAAGGCTCATTTACGGGTGCTAATAAAGATAGAGCAGGTAAATTTGAAGCGGCAAACGGGGGTACAATTTTCTTAGATGAAATTGGTGATATGAGTTTGTCTGCACAAGCCAAAGTATTACGTGCACTGCAGGAAAATAAAATAAGCAGGGTTGGAAGTGATAAAGACATAAAAGTAAATGTTAGGGTCATAGCTGCTACTAATAAAGATTTAAAAAAGGAAATTGAAGAAGCTAGATTTCGGGAAGATTTGTACCATAGACTTGCAGTTATTTTAATTGATGTACCAGCTTTGAACGATAGAAGAGAAGATATTCCTTTATTAATTAATCATTTCGCTAAAAATATTGCCGAAGAACAAGGAAATGCAAAAAAATCTTTTTCTGATAAAGCAATTAAAAAATTACAAGAATATGATTGGACAGGTAATATTCGTGAGTTAAGAAATGTAGTAGAACGTCTGATTATTTTAGGAGGATCAGAAGTTTCTGAAAACGATGTAAAATTATTTGCCAGTAAGTAGTATTTAATACCACCTGATCTTCGTTAATTATTTTTCATGACGAAGTATGCCTAGTATTTCTTTTTCCATCGTCAAAATAAATATGAATATTTCTCGCTGTTCTTTTTTATTTAATTCTTTGAATAATGCATCTCCTGCAATAATTATTTCTTGCCCTATTTCTAAACCCTTAACTTCTTGTTTAGAATAAGTTTTCGGTCGGTTTTTCATTGTTTTGATAATGTATCCTAATATTTTTAAGATTTTTGATACTAATACACTATCGCTCATTATCTCAAATAATTTTCGAATGTTTTTCATGTATTTTTTTATATCTTTTTTAGCTATTGACTTTATCAATTCATTAATTTCAATGTTTGAATAAGGCGCCTCATACTTTGATAACATTGCTTGGCTTATTAATATTTCTTCAAACTTACTAGTTCTTCTAAAGGCTTTTAATGCCTTAATTCCGGCATTCAATATTTTGGGCAGATATCTTCCATGTTTTAATATAATAGTACTTGAGTCTATTAATATTCTAAGAAGTTTTTCAGGATGTTTTATATAATTATCAAGATTTTCAAATGCCTCATTCAATACTTCACGTTTATCTGCCAATGGGTACATATAATTTAAGAAATAATCTTTAAAAATAATTGATCTTTCTTCACTATATGATTTAGGTAGATCGCTTCTCATTTTTAGGTTTTTATAGTCATATCTTTCTGATATAACTCTTCTATACCCCAAAATTATTTCATTCAATATTCGTTTCCTTTTTTTGTCTTCTGTCATAGTTTCGATTCCTAAATTCTTGAATTACTTTACTAATATGAATTAGTCTGGGCATTTATAAGAGAACATTTGTACATGCAATATTAGTAATGATTTCGGAATTTACATTGCGGAATAAAAAAAACCTATCATCCGTTCCGATTGCTTGGGACCGCGATTGATAGGTTAACTTTTAATTAAAAGGTGGTGTCGCTACTAAATTACTTTAACGTTGACGGCATTTAATCCTTTTTTACCTTCCTTTAATTCAAATTCTACTGTTTCACCTTCATTGATCTCATCTATCAGACCTGATACATGAACGAAATACTCTGTGTTTGAATCTTCTTCTGTTATGAATCCAAACCCTTTAGATCCATTAAAAAATTTTACTGTACCTTTTTTCATTTTTATTAAAACTATAAATTTATTATAGAGTAAAGATAATGAATAATTTAATTTGCAAGTCAATAAATTTATAATCAAGCAATAATTTTTAGTTAATAGCTGATTGATTAGTAGTAAAGTAGAAAAATATTTATTAAAAATATAATGACTTTTTATAATTAAATATAAGGAAAAATATAATGAAAATTGGGTATTATAAATTTAGTTTATACAACTATAAAAATTAGTGCTAGTTTTTAATTTTTATTTTCTTTTTGAGCATTATCTTTGCGTCCATTAAATAGAATATTATTAATTTAAAATTATAAAATAATGGCTACAACTGTAGGAAAAAAATTCCCAAATTTAAATGTAGATGCTATGAATGACATGGGCGATACATTTAAAATTAATGTTTTAGAAGAAGCGGTAAATAATAAGAAGAAGGTATTGTTATTTTGGTATCCGAAAGATTTCACTTTCGTTTGTCCAACAGAATTGCGCGCTTTTCAAGATGCATTATCAGAATTTGAAAAGAGAAATACTGTTGTAATTGGAGCTTCTTGTGATACCCCTGAAGTGCATTTTGCCTGGTTAAATACTTCGAAAGAAGATGGCGGTATTGAAGGTGTTACTTATCCTATTTTGGCGGATAGCAATCGTAATTTATCTAGTATTTTAGGTATTTTAGATATTACAAATGAAACTTATGATGAAGCAACTAACACAGTGCAAGTAGAAGGAGATAATGTTACTTATAGAGCGACTTATTTAATTGATGAAGAAGGAGTTGTTTTTCATGAAGGGATTAACCATATGCCATTAGGTAGAAATGTAAATGAATATTTACGTTTGATCGATGCTTATACTCATGTTCAAGAAAAAGGAGAAGTTTGTCCTGCAAATTGGGAAGAAGGTAAAGATGCTATGAGCGCAACAAGAGACGGTGTAGCAGACTATTTATCTACACATTAATTTTTGATGAGATATGTTTCAAGAATTAGAACATGATAATTTAGATCAGATTGTAGTCAAGAACGAAGTAGTTGTCGTGCAATATGCAGCTACATGGTGCGGTAATTGTAGAATAATGAAACCAAAATTTAAAAAATTGGCTTCTGAAAATGTAGACATACCGTTTGTATATGCTGATGCCGAGAAATTCCCGAATACTCGTAAGCTTGCAACAGTAGATAATTTACCAACTTTTGCAACATTTAAAGATGGGGCTTTTGTAAACCAGGTGCAAACAAATAAGTTTGAGATTTTAAAGGATCTAGTAGATGAAGTTACCAATAATTAAACATATTACGAATTTTATCGAAGATAATGATCAGGATTATGTGATTGAAACAATCGAAACCTTAGAAGCATTGACCGAAGTTCCGTCTTTAAAAGATGAAGAGTTAGATGTGCTTGGAGAAGTTATTTCTAATCTATATGGAGCACTTGAGGTCGATAAAATGATCAAAGAAGGAACTCCTAAGAAAGAAGCGTTAAATGCTTTTATGAAAAGAGTATTAGGTTCTATAGACACCTAGTTCAAAATTTTTACATAATATAAACTCCATCAAAAGTATTCTTTTGATGGAGTTTTTTTATTTTATAGTATAGTTATCATCGCGACTAGACTCATTCATTCAGCTTAAATATTACACTTTTAGAAACCATATAATTTGTTTATTTTTAACCAAAATTATAAGGTAACATGAATTACGATCAATACAGAGTTTCTGGTAATGTTAATTTAAATAAAATTGAAACTAAAGAGGTTGATGATGATGCTAAGGGAAAGCTCAAAAAGTTGCGTAAACAGATCAGTAAATTACAAGATACTATGTATGCACATGGCAAATATAGTATGCTGGTATGTTTACAAGGTATGGATACTTCGGGTAAGGATAGTTTGATTCGAGAAGTGTTTAAGGACGTAAATGCTCGTGGTGTGGTGGTGCATAGTTTTAAAGTACCATCAGAAAAAGAATTAAAGCATGACTTTTTATGGCGACATTATATTGCTTTGCCGGAAAAAGGTAAAATTGGAGTGTTCAATAGAACACATTATGAGAATGTTTTGGTTACCCGTGTACATCCCGGATATATTATGGGTGAAAATATTCCGGCAGTAAAAAGTGTTGACGATTTAACCGATGCTTTTTACCATAATAGAATGGAACATATCAATAATTTTGAGCAACAAATTGCCGAAAATGGTACTATTATATTAAAATTCTTTTTGCATCTTTCTAAAGAGGAGCAGAAAAACCGATTATTAAGAAGAATCCGTTTGAAACAAAAGAATTGGAAGTTTTCTGCAGGCGATTTAAAGGAGCGCAAGTTATGGGATAAGTATCAGGAATGTTATCAAGATTTACTCAATAGAACTTCCAAAGAAAATGCGCCTTGGTATATTGTACCGGCGGATGATAAAGCAACTGTTCGATTGATTGTTGCCGAAACAATTTTACAAACATTACAACAATATAAAGACATTAAAGCACCTGAATTAGACGAAGAAACAAAAGCTAGATTAGAGGAGTTTAAAAACCAGTTAGAAAACGATTAAACAGGAATAAAAATGTTTGAATTTTCTTATAAGGTGGTCACCTAAAGCGGAGTCGAAAAGTAAAAGGGTCATGTATTAATTTGACTTTTAACGATGTCTATTATGGTAGTATAAAAATTAAATCTAAAAAATATAATAAATGAAGTCAGTATTAAAAATATCAATCTTCTTTTTGTGTGCAATAGTTACCGCGCAATCAGATTATAAACAAGATTCTACGCAACTGAGATCTTTTTACACAGCCTCTTTAAAAAATGGAAAGAGCTACGATTGGCTGAACCATTTATCTAATAAAATTGGTGGTAGGCTTGCCGGTTCTGAGGGTGATAAAAAAGCGGTTGTTTGGGGTAAGTCTGAGCTCGAAAAATTAGATGTAGATAGAGTTTGGTTACAAGCTGTTACTGTTCCACATTGGGTAAGGGGTGAAAAAGAAGAAGCTTATATAGAAACGCAACATGGTAAGTTCAAAGTAGATATTTGTGCCTTAGGAGGGTCGATAGCAACACCAAAAGACGGTGTATTAGCCGAAGTTATAGAAGTGCAAAGCATAAAAGATGTTGAAACATTGGGTGAAAAGGTAAAAGGTAAAATAGTTTTTTATAATAGACCTATGCCTGCCGAAAAGATTGAAACATTTAGAGCTTATGGTGCATCAGTAGGGCAGCGTTATAATGGTGCAAGAGTTGCAGGCAAGTATGGTGCAGTTGGAGCCATTGTTCGTTCGATGAACCTTAAAATTGATAGATATCCGCATACCGGAGTGATGAGCTATGGAGAAAATGCCGAAAATGAAAAAATTCCGACGGCAGCTATAAGCACTTACGATGCTGAATTGTTGAGTAGGTTCTTAAAGGAAGATAATATTCAATCAAAATTCTATTTTAAACAAGCTTGCCAAAACTTGCCAGATGCACAATCATCAAATGTTATTGGAGAAATTAAAGGAAGTGAGTTTCCTAATGAAATCATCGTTGTTGGCGGGCATTTAGATTCTTGGGATATAGGAGATGGTTCTCATGATGATGGAGCAGGAATTGTACAATCAATGGAAGTGTTGCGTTTGTTTAAAGAATTAAAAATTAAACCCAAAAGGACGATAAGAGTTGTGTTGTTTGCTAATGAAGAAAATGGTTTAGGTGGAGGAAAAGCTTACGCGGCTCAGGTTGAAAAAGATAATGAAAAACATATTGTTGCACTGGAATCTGATTCTGGTGGATTTTCACCAAGAGGTTTTGGCTTTACTTGTAATGATGAAAATTACGAACATATTCAGCAATGGAAACCGTTATTTGAACCTTATAATATTCATATTTTTGCTCGTGGAGGAGGAGGAGCAGATATTGGTCCATTAAAAAAGGAAGATAATGTATTATTAGGTTTGAGACCTGATTCACAACGGTATTTTGACTATCACCATACAGCTGCCGATACTTTTGATGCTATTAATAAACGTGAATTAGAATTGGGAGCGGCTACAATGGCTTCAATAATTTATTTGTTTGATAAATATGGGATTAAATAATTGAATTTATGAATTAAATAGTTTGATTTTTTAAGTACAATCGTAAATCAAAAAATGATATATTCTCAAAAAAACCTCGCTCAATTAGTTATTGAATATTGTGTTGCTTATAAAATAGAACATGTTATTATTTCTCCAGGTTCGCGTAATGCACCATTAATTATTGGTTTTACAAGTTATCCTCAAATAAAAACATATAGTATTGTTGATGAGCGTTGTGCAGCTTTTTTTGCCTTAGGTATCGCACAGCAAACTAAAAAACCTTCCGTTTTAGTTTGTACTTCAGGTTCGGCATTGTTGAATTATTATCCAGCTATAGCTGAAGCCTTTTACAGTGATATTCCATTGGTAATTATTTCAGCCGACAGGCCGAAACATTTAATAGATGTGGGTGACGGACAAACCATCCGACAGGAAAACGTTTTTAAAAACCATAGTTTGTACAATGCAAATCTTATAGCAGGCGACCAGAATTTTGATGCAAATACCAAGCAATTATCAACTGCATTTCGTACAACATTTCAACGTAATGGACCAGTCCATATAAATGTGCCTTTTGATGAACCATTGTATGAAACTACTAATAAGCAGTCAGTTAAAAAAGTAACTTTAGATGTAGACACTTTAAATACTGAAGATATTCCTGACCTTGAAGAATATATTTCTAAATGGAATAATTCAAAAAAGAAATGGATTTTATTAGGGACTCATTCTCCTGATGAAAAATTACAAGAACAACTTTCAGAATTCATGAAAGATGAGTCAGTATTAGTCTTTACTGAAACTACTTCTAATGTACATCACCCAAAATTTATCAATAGCATAGATAAATTGATTTTTCCGTTATCCGACGAGGAGTTTGTAAAGTTACAACCTGATGTATTACTCACTTTGGGTGGGATGATAGTATCAAAAAAAGTGAAGCAATTCTTACGAAAATTCCAACCAAAAGAACATTGGCACGTCAATTTTAAAAATGCTCCAGACACCTATCATTGTCTTTCGAAACACTTTAAAATAAATGACACTTTATTTTTTGATCAGTTTTTTAAATTAGCAGAGCCTAAAGAAAGTGATTATCAAAATTATGGCTTAGAGCTAAAACGACTAAGAACAGCAAAACATGCTCAATTCTTGCCTAGTGCAGAATATTCTGATTTAAAAGTATTTGATGTTGTACTAGATAGTATTCCTGACCATTCTCAAGTACAATTTGGGAATAGTTCAATTATCAGGTATTCACAGTTATTTGATCTTAATAATTCATTGACCGTATTTTGTAATAGAGGAACCAGCGGTATAGATGGTAGTACATCTACGGCAATTGGTGCGTCTAGTATTGTAAATAATCAGACAGTATTGATAACCGGAGACATCAGTTTTTTTTATGATAGTAACGCACTCTGGAATAATTATATTAAAAAGAATTTTAGAATAATATTAATTAATAATAATGGTGGTGGCATTTTTAAATTTATTCCGGGTCCACGTAGTACCGATGCATTAGAATATTTTGAAACACCACATGATTTAACTGCGAAGCATTTATGTAAAATGTATCATTTTGAATATTGTATGGCAAATAATGAAAGTGAATTAAAAAATGAGTTAAGAACATTTTATCAGGATATAGAATCACCCAAATTATTAGAAATTTTTACACCAAACGCTATCAATGATGTTATATTAAAAAGGTATTTTAATTCTTTATAATACAAAATAATACAAACTAGACTTGAATATTTACGTTTAAAAATGTAAAAAAAAATCTTTATATTTGAATGTAGAATGATACCGCATTATTATTAACCAATCTTAAAAAAATGAATCATGAGTAAAAGAGACGAATTAATTGCATTGTATGCTAGCGAACTTAAATCAAAATGTAGTGTAAACGCTGATATGAGTTTATTAACTAAGGTAACTATAGGTTGTGGTCCTTCAATTTATAATCGAGATGCTGCTTCGGTTTCTTGTACTAATAAAGATGAGCTTGCTACAGTTAAAAATAATTACCTAATAAAAAAATTAGGATTAAAAGACGGACCTCAATTAGATGCTGCTATTAAAAAAGTATGCGAAAAATTAGGAAGTTCTAATAGAAATAAATACAGGGCTATGTTCTATTATTTATTATGCAAAGAATTTGGTAAAGAGTCTGTTTATAAATAAAAGTTTTACTCAAAACAAAAAAGGCTACTCAATATTGAATAGCCTTTTTTTTATTAATTACCTTCTCCGGTAGTTCCTTCACTTTCTTCTAAATCACTTTCTGCGTCTTCAGTATCTGTTTCTTCAATGCCGCCATTTTTCAAACTTTTTTGTTTTGCTAATACGCGTTCAACATTTTGAAAATAACCATCAGCATTAGGATCATCACCCGAAATTTTAGCATAACCATTTTTGTAATATTTTAATGCCTTTTTCAAATTATTTCCAGTTTCATAATATTGACCGATATAATAGTCTCCAATTGGAGATTCAGGATATAATCGATTAATCATTTTACCAAACTCTTCTAAATAATCACCATCTTCTTTATCTAATATTATAGATTCAATAGCAAAAATATCGCGCTCTCTAATTTTTAAATTCGCACCGAACGAATATTGAATTTCAACATATTTCTTTTCAATATATTCTATTGCCTCAGCTGGACTTAATTCTGCAATTTCATTATCAAATTCCTCTTTAGAAATAGAAGAGTACATTTCAAAGATATGAGCAAAAGCACTAGATATTGCTTGCCCTATAGAAGAGACTTTGGTTGAATTATCAAAAGAATCAAATTTATATTTGAAGTTTTCATTTTCAAAGTTTTTAAGCAAATAATAAACAGTTTCAATTGTTTTATCCTTCTTTTCTCCATTATAATTTCCAGAATTTAAATAGTAATAGGTACTAGAATTTAAAGTTGGAATTTTTCCTCTAAATAAATCAGCTATATCAGTTGCATAGCTCGGATTGATATTGACATATGCATTAAAAATAGGTTCGTCTTCTACTAAAAAATAATTAGAAAAGTTAGCAGTAATAGTATTACCAACAATAGTTTTAAAAGGTGATATTCTGTAATTATCATCAATGTGCCCAATCAATTCATTTTTAATAAACTTATAAAATTTAGAGCTGCTCTCGGTTAACATGCTATTTAAGTTTACACTACAGTCAATTTTGCGTTCATTTCTCTGATTTTGATAAATACCTACAACGATTTGTTCAGGTGCTTTATCTTTTAGAGCAAAAAGCTTTGAATTTGCAACATATACGTCAAATAAATATTCGGCGTCTAATACTATAGCCAAAGGATAAACTCGCGTAGAATCTTGTTTATAAGATTCAGGTACATAAATTTTCAGAATTCTTTCACTGTTTAATTCACCGTTTAATTCTTGTGATTTAAAAGTCTCAGTATGCACATTTTGAGCAAATGTGACCACAGAAAAAAGTATAAAGAAGAGTTTAGCGCACAATTTCTTCATGATATTTAACAATTTTTAGTTTTTTTTAAGACTAATTTTTTAGTCCTTTTCTTTAATTCTATCTTTACAAACGAATAAAAATGGAAAATATGATACAGATTGACTGGAAAATTGCAAAAAAGTACGAAGATATAACATATAAAAAATGTCAAGGGGTTGCTAGAATAGCCTTTAACAGGCCAAATGTACGCAATGCTTTTCGCCCAAAAACAACCAAAGAATTGTATGATGCTTTCTATGATGCTCAGGAAGACACAAGTATTGGGGTTGTTTTATTGTCTGCAGAAGGGCCATCAACTAAAGATGGAGTCTATTCATTTTGTAGTGGAGGTGATCAAAAAGCACGTGGCCATCAAGGTTATGTGGGTGATGATGGTATGCATAGATTAAATATTCTTGAGGTCCAACGTTTAATACGATTTATGCCAAAAGCAGTGATCGCTGTTGTTCCCGGATGGGCAGTAGGTGGTGGTCATAGTTTACATGTTGTGTGCGATTTAACTTTAGCAAGTAAAGAACATGCTATTTTTAAACAAACTGATGCTGACGTTACTAGTTTTGATGGTGGTTATGGCTCAGCTTATTTAGCCAAAATGGTAGGCCAGAAAAAGGCGCGGGAGATATTCTTTTTAGGAAGAAATTACTCTGCCCAAGAAGCTTATGAAATGGGTATGGTAAACGCGGTAATTCCACACGATAAATTGGAAGGAACAGCTTTTGACTGGGCGCAAGAAATACTGGAAAAATCGCCAACATCTATAAAAATGTTAAAATTTGCTATGAATTTAACTGATGATGGCATGGTTGGTCAGCAAGTTTTTGCGGGAGAAGCTACTCGATTGGCATATATGACGGATGAGGCTAAAGAAGGAAGAGATGCTTTTTTGGAAAAAAGAAAGCCTAATTTTGAAAAAAAATGGATTCCTTAATCAGTTGGCAGTATTCAGTTTTCTATGAGCAATTTTATAATAAAAACTTTTGCCAATTACACAAATTAACGAATAAACAAAATAACATTTTTAATGAAGATAATCTGTATCGGCCGTAATTATGCCAAACATATTGAAGAATTAGCTAATGAAAAACCAACCGAGCCAGTTGTGTTCTTAAAACCTGATTCAGCAATTCTACCAAAAAAAATGCCTTTTTTTATACCTCCATTTTCTAATGATGTGCATTATGAAGTAGAGGTGCTAGTCAAAATAAATAAAGTAGGTAAGTATATTGATTCGAAATTTGCTCATAAATATTATGATGAAATTGGGTTAGGAATTGATTTTACTGCTCGAGATGTACAGAGTAAATGTAAGGAAAAAGGATTACCATGGGAAAAGGCAAAAGCATTTGATGGTAGTGCTGTAGTTGGTGAATTTTATCCGAAAGAGCAATTTAATTTGGAGAGCTTACAGTTTCAATTATTAAAAAATGAGATTGTGGTTCAAGACGGAAATACCAATGCAATGCTTTGGAAAATTGATGAACTTATTGCTTACGTATCTCAATTTTTTACGCTTAAAAAAGGAGATATAATATTTACAGGTACTCCTGCCGGAGTTGGTAAAGTTGTGGAGAATGATATACTTCTGGGTAAACTAGAAAGTAAAGAATCATTTAGAATTAAGGTGAAATAAAAGATTGATATTACTTTAACGTTTTATAGCTACCCTTTTATATAATTTTTTTCCATCTTCATAATACTTATCTCCTTCTGTCCAAAATGGAGTTTCCGGGTCATTGGCAATTAATCTGCAAGACAATACATAAGATTTAAAGAATTTGACCAGATAATCATAATCTAAAGTATCAGGATTATCAGTAACCTGATGGTAATATTTGTTAATTTCAGCATCAAAAGCAGTAAAACCTAAACTGAATGTTGGTGCCGGAATACCTTTTTTCGCAAAATGTACATTATCGGACCTGTCAAATAAACCTTGTTCGGGCGCCGGATCATCAATGGCAGTCAATCCGAATTGAGCAGCTGCATTAACAATGTGTTTACCTACAGTAGTTCTGTTCAAACCAATAATAGTGGCTTTAGTGGTATCATTATAACCTCCATTGTCACTGTTAAAGCAATACACCATTTTATCTAAAGGAATTACAGGATGTTCCACATACCATTTGCTCCCTAATAGTCCTTTTTCTTCTCCAGTAAATAAAATAAACAAAGCGGATCTTTTAGTAGGGTATTTAGCAATGTTTTCCGCAGCGCTTAACACAGTAACTGTACCCACAGCGTTATCGCGAGCACCATTATAAATTGAATCGTTTTCGGCATTTGGTTTACCAATACCAACATGATCATAATGAGCAGAATAAATTACAAATTCATCCTTCAATTTAGGGTCACTACCTTCTAACATACCTACAATATTTCTAGAGATTGCTGGTTTTTTATTAATACCTGAAATAGTTACACTTCCTTCAAAAGACTTAGCAGACACTAATTGTTTTTCTATACTTCCATCGGTATCTTGTAACCATAAGTGTATAGATTGTTCTTTATCAGAATTTGCTAATCGAAGTTTTTCTCCACTAAAGAAATGTGAGATGTCACTCCAAACTATGTCGTTCGCATTACTCAACTCAATCAATCCTAAAGCACCATGTTCTTTTGCTAATTTTCGTTTTTTTCTTGCATACCCAAAAGCTGATCTAACGTCGTTTTTTTCTGCTGTGCCTGCTTTAACAATTACTAATTTTCCCTTTACCTGATTATCTTTATAATCATCTTCTAATCCGTAATTTAGATAAATGGCGCTACCTTTGAAATCAATATTGACTGCCTGTAGCGGTAATAATTTCTTGGAGTAAAGGTCATTTAATTGAATAGATAAATTTTTAGCGGCACTAATTTTTTCTAATTGTACATATTGATAGAAACTATTATTTTCTCCAGCAGGTTTTACGTTGTATCTGTGTAAGGTATTGGCTAAATATGCTGCGGCAATATCAATTTCCGGAGAACCGGTTTCACGACCTCTCAATTCGTCAGAAGCTAAAAAATGTATTTGGCTTTCTATATCATTTTTTGAAATGGTGGTATTTACTTTTTCAACTTCGGTTTGACCGTTTATCGATAGTAATGTAAAAACAATTACTATAAATAATAATAACTTTTTATTCGCATAAGACCTACTAATTCTATTTAGTTTTACACTAGGTCTGTCTGTAGGTAGGGTAAAGGCAATCAGTATATGATTTTTCTTTGAGAAGTTCATTTGCTTTAATTTGAATAGTAAATATAGATCAATTATAATCTTCAATCAAAAATTTATAAAACTTTAATAGAAAGTTGAGTTAAAGGTACTATTGCAATTAACTATATTTGTTACTTAATTTAATGAAAAATAGTCCAATTTGCAAGCAGAAATTATTACCATAGGAGACGAAATTCTCATAGGTCAAATTATAGATACCAACTCAGCATATATTAGCAAAGAATTGAATAATATTGGTATCTCAGTATACCAGATAACTTCTGTGCAAGATGATAAACAACATATTCTAAAAGCTTTAGGAGAAGCTGAAGAAAATGTTGATATTATTATTATTACTGGCGGATTAGGTCCTACCAAAGATGATATTACCAAACATACTATTTGTGAATATTTTGATGATACTTTAATTGAGAATAACGAAGTTTTACGACATATTGAATATCTATTTGAGAAATATTTTTCTAAACCAGTATCGAATATCAATCGCATGCAAGCTTTAGTTCCTTCTAGAGCTATGGTGCTAAAGAACAGATTTGGGTCTGCTCCCGGAATGTGGATTGAAAAGAATGACAAAGTATTTATTTCACTTCCTGGTGTACCATATGAAATGAAAGGTTTGATAAACTTTGAAGTACTACCTCGTCTTCAAGAAAAGTATAAGTGTCCATACATAATACATAAAACTATTCTGACTTATGGTTTGGGAGAAAGTGTTATAGCCGATAGACTTGATAAATGGGAAGATAAATTACCTAATTATATTAAACTTGCTTATTTACCAAACTTAGGTAAAGTGAGACTACGATTATCTGCCAAGAGTTTTGAAAAAGAGAAAATTGAAACTGAAGTCAATTTACTTATGGAAGAACTTATAACTTATGTTCAAGATGTTTTTGTTGGGTTTGAAGAGGATGATTTATTAGAAGTTATTATAGGAAGGCTGTTAACAAAGAAAAAACAAACCTTGGCAACAGCCGAGAGTTGTACTGGAGGTGCAGTAGCAAAAATGATTACTGCTATACCGGGAGCTTCTGAATATTTTATTGGTTCTATTGTTAGTTATAACGAACGAATTAAAACCGATATATTAAAGGTTTCTGAAGATACAATAAAAAAACATTCTGTTGTGAGCGCTGCAGTTGCAAAAGAAATGGCATTAGGTATTCAGCAACTATATAATACCGACTTTGCTATTGCGGTAACCGGTAATGCGGGCCCGACCAAAGATAAAACAGATGAATCAGTAGGCAAAGTTTTTATTGGTATAGCCACACCTAAGAGAGTTTTTGTGGAGGAATTTAATTTTGGCCAGCCTAGAGGAAAAGTAATAAAAAGAACATCTATAAAAGCATTAGAGTTGTTAAGAAAAGAATTAATGAAAAACACTTAAAAATAGTTTGTTAATTGGTTAAAAGTTATTATTTTTGCACCTCGTTTTGAAATATCAAATTTAAAGGTTTAGAAAATGTCAAGAGTTTGTGAGTTAACAGGAAAAAAAGCAATGGTTGGAAACAATGTTTCTCATGCCATGAATAAGACTAAAAGAAAATTTGACGCTAATTTAATGAAAAAGCGTTTTTATATTCCTGAAGAAGATAAATGGATCACGTTGAGAGTATCTGCGTCGGCATTAAAAAATATTAATAGAAAAGGCATTTCTGCAGTAATTAAAGAAGCTAAAGAAAAAGGCTTTTTGAAAAAATAATAGAGTACAATGGCAAAAGGTAAAGGCAATAGAATTCAGGTTATATTAGAATGTACAGAGCATAAAACAAGTGGTATGCCAGGTACGTCTAGATATATTACAACTAAGAATAAAAAGAATTCTCCTGATAGAATGGAATTGAAAAAATTCAATCCTATCATGAAGAAAATGACAATTCATAAAGAAATAAAATAATGGCAAAGAAATCAGTAGCATCATTACAAACAGGCTCTAAAAGATTAACAAAAGCTATAAAAATGGTAAAGTCTCCAAAAACCGGAGCTTACATTTTTGTCGAAGCTATTATGGATCCAACCAAAGTAAACGATTTTTTAAGTAAATAATCAATTTACTAATATCATATAAAAGCTACTTTCATAACAATGAAAGTAGCTTTTCTTTTTTATATTTGTTCGAATGAATAATAGATTACTATTTAAAAATTAAGTATCTTATTAAATTAATAAATAAGTGAATTACAGATAATATGAGTTTGTTTAAAAAAATATTTTCAAAAGAGAAAAAGGAAACTTTAGACAAAGGCTTAGAAAAAAGTCAAACTACTTTTTTTTCTAAACTTTCTAAGGCTGTTGCCGGTAAGTCTAAAGTTGACGATGAAGTTTTAGATAATTTAGAGGAGATTTTGGTAGCCTCTGATGTTGGTGTAGATACAACGCTAAAAATTATAGACAGGATTGAAGCGAGAGTAGCCAAGGATAAATATTTAGGTACAGATGAACTAAATAAATTACTTCGTGAAGAAATTGCTGGTTTATTATCTGAGACTAATACTGAAAATGAAACGGAATTTACCATACCAAAAGACAAAAAACCATATGTAATAATGGTAGTTGGTGTGAATGGTGTTGGTAAAACTACAACTATTGGTAAGTTAGCATCTCAATTTAAAAAACAAGGGTTTAAAGTAGTATTAGGGGCAGCAGATACTTTTAGAGCAGCTGCCATTGATCAACTACAAGTGTGGGCAGATAGAGTAGATATACCTATCGTAAAGCAAAAAATGGGTAGTGATCCTGCGTCTGTGGCTTTTGACGCCGTTCAATCTGCAGTAAATCAAAACGCCGATGTGGTTATTATTGATACTGCAGGAAGATTACATAACAAAGTAAATTTGATGAATGAATTGACTAAAATTAAACGTGTAATGCAAAAGGTAATTGAGGAGGCGCCACATGAAGTATTATTGGTTTTAGATGGTTCAACCGGACAAAATGCATTTGAACAAGCTAAACAATTTACAAAAGCTACAGAAGTTACTTCTTTAGCAGTTACTAAATTAGACGGAACAGCTAAAGGTGGAGTGGTTATAGGAATTTCTGACCAGTTTCAAATTCCCGTAAAATATATTGGTGTTGGAGAAGGAGTGGATGATCTACAAGTATTCAATAAATTCGAGTTTGTAGATAGCTTTTTTAAATAAACTAAAGACTCTAAAATTAATTCATAAATAAATAAAAGAGGCTAATTCAGCCTCTTTTATCACAATAAAAACTTCCTTTATTAAAATTAATGAGGATAGTGTTACTCTATTTTCAATGTTGTTTCATACCAAATTTGAGAATGTTCATCTCTAATTATTAAATAATAAGTATCTGAAAGTAAATCAACAGTATTTATTTTATAAACCTTTCTATTTGTCATATCATCATAAACAACATTTTTAACTAAAATACCCATTGAATTATAAAATTCTATAGTATACGTTTGAATGAATTTAAATTTGAACTTCATTTCATCTTTAAACGGATTTCCTTGAAGTACTGGTTTTTTAGGTAAGTAGTTTTTTGGTAGTGTTGCACTTACAAAAACCTCTGGAACTGTTTGAGGTAATTCTTTAGTAGCTAATCCGCCCAAATTAATATCTTCATGAACGTAGTTTGCACCAAAGCCGGGAATAATAGGTGTGTTTATTGTGCTTAAATTACCTGTAGAATTGACAGCATATAGCTTTCCATTAATACCTGCCTGGATACCATAAATTGGGTTGGGGCCTTCAAATATCTTTGTAGTTTGAATTTGTTGAGCATCATGTCTGTAATCTACTTGATATAACCTTCCAATTGGTGTCCCTACTGTATCTAAATATTCATAAGTTTCAGTGGTACTTACATATAACAGGTTACTGTCTGGAGAAAATTCAAGTCCATGATAGTTTAGAACATCCAATGGTATAAAAAAGAAGTTTCTAAACAAAGTAACAGCGCCGGTGGTACTATTGAAATCAAATCTATATAAACCTTCAGCTCCTGTAATACCTGTATCCTGGCTTATTATATTCCCGCGACTATCTAATACAGTTATTGTTTCAATTTTTTTAGTATTATGTGTCAAAGCTATATTCAAACCATCGGGTGATATTTTCATTTGACCACTAGTATTGTCAGGATTTGCTGGATATTGGAAAGAAAATGTAGATTGAGACATAAGGTTTATACCGGTATTGTCAATTCTATATGCATAAAAAGTGTCACTATTAGCAGGATCAGTACTTGGTGCAAAAGATACTAGCCAATATGTATTATCAATTGGATTTAATATGGCCGTTAGTTTTTCACTTGAATTAGGAAGCAAATTTATGTTTTTTGTTAAAGGATCAACGTCGCCGGAACCTTCATTAGTGGCCATGTCAACAACAGAATAACTTAGACCCGCAGATCCTAAATCCTGCCCTTGATTTGTGAATACGTAATATTTGTTTGCGTCATCTGGTTTTGGTACTACAACAACAGATTGACTTACAGTAGTGCTTCCAAATAACCCCGAACCATTTGGCATTATTGTATGAGTTTTATTCCAAACGTCAATTCCATTGGTATAAAATAATAGATTTCCGGTATCATCACTTACAGTAGCAGTGCCACCTGTAGCACTCATCATATTATCGGTTAATATAGTAGGAGGTAAGGTACCATCGTTAAAATTTAGTCCTGTTTGATTACCAAAATACCAGTTAGCATTTTCTAATTGTGCGTTCATAGCAGGAATGAAGGCAAAAAATAGAATAACGCAATATAAATAATTGAGTAAAGTAATTTTTTTCATAATGTTCAGATTTATTATTTAGTTATTATTAGGTTTGATTAATTTTTACTTGTTACAATAAATTGATAACCTTTTTTTCATTTCTTTAAAATCATAAAAAATAAAAGGGACACTAAGGCCCCTTTTATCGCATTTCTCTATTATAGTAATTTTCATTAATGCAAATTGACCAAAATTAAACAATGAAAATATTTAGAGAAAAGGTTCTATATATTGAATATTGGTTAGGACTCATTTATTATAATTTATTCTTAGTTGATGAAAATAAGTTATTATCAGAGCCATCGTTAGGACTGGCCGATTTCACTATTGACTCATATAAAGGATAAAATTTTTGAAATTGTAAAACTAAATTGTCGTCAGCTGCTCCATAGTTCGTACAGGTGATTTCAACTAAATTATTTTGAGATATTAAAAGATATTTAATAATGTATCTTTTTTGATTTGATCCAATAGTTGGATTTGTCTGTTCGTATTGAATAATACTTGCTAGCTCACTATTTATCTTTTTGTTGGTTATTGAAACTATTTTACTATCCGCAGGAGCCATTTCTCGCATTTCTTTATCACTAAATAAAATGCCTGTGTTTAATTGATTTTCAGTTATATTATATGACTTTTTAGTAATTGTAATTATTTGATTGCCTGTATTATATTCACTTCTAAATTTTTTAAGCATCGAAGAGTCACTTCCATCAAGCTCAGTCCAGCTTTTTGGAATATGTATAGTGAAATTAAATTTTTCAAAATTAGAATAACTTCTAACTGTATATATATTTATATGATTCGCCAAGAACTCATCAACAGGATTGTTTATATATTCATATTTTAATAGCGTTTCTAAAACTGGAGACTCAATTTGTTTTTGGACACTATTTAAAACAAATGCGTTTGCACTTTTTTCAGTTATTTTTTTTTGTTTTGAATTGTCATCTAACTCTTGACTTAGATTGGTCAAAAATGTTTCATATTTATCTCCCAAGAGATTTTTTGTTTCCGTATCTACCATTGCAATAGCGGTACCGAAATTTTTGTTGAATTCAGATTCAGCTATTCCTACTGCAGACTTTTGCTCCGGGAAAGTGGCTTTTATAGTATTAAAGGTATGTTGTTGAGTATAAATATAACGCGCAGTCTTAACAAGCAATAGTTGATTCTCATTTGTTATTTGAGAATAACAATTTGCAGAAAATAAAATCACTATAAAATATAGTAGGTTGAGGTTTTTCATGCGATTATAAATGTTTAGCGACAATTACAATTATTGATACTGTAAAATTAGTGATAAGGATACGATAAGAACGATGGTAAAACCGCATATTTTTTGAGGAAAAACCGTAAAAGAAATTAATGCAGACTTTATAATTTAGTCTACTAAATTTTACTCCCCATGCGGTACAAATACTCAATTATAGAAAATGAAAAATTATCTATAGAAAAATTGCAAAGTAGTTTTAAAGAATTTCCAGATTATGCCTGTATCGGAGCATCGGGTTGTTTTGATAAATCATTAGATCTAATTCTTAAACATGCACCTCATGTTGTTTTTATAAATGTAGATCATAATAATGGAAGTGATTTAAACGCATTTAACTTTGTAAATGAATTGTATAAATATGTGCAAGAAATACCTCACTTTGTAGCATTAGCTTCTACAACAGAACACGCTTATACAAGTATAAAAAATAACTTTTTCGATTATTTGCTAAACCCTGTTAGTTCTTTTGAATTGCGTAAAACAATTTCGAGACTTGGTAAAAAACCGATGGAGGTGTCTGATACGATATGCTTAAAGTCATATAAAGATTACCGTTTTATTAATATAGATGAAATACTTTTTTTAAAAGCCGACAATACGGCAACCGATTTTTTTATGAATGACGGCACTACCGTAAGTGCGTATAAAACGTTAAAATCTTTTGAATCTCTTTTGCCTGAAAATTTTACAAGAATCCACAATAGTTATATAGTAAATCAAAATTATGTTTCCCGCATTCATTTTGGTAAATCAAAATGCTCTTTAAAAAAGAGTAGTTTTGCCATCCCTTTTTCAAAAACCTACAAGAGTAATGTGGTTATTTTAGAAAAATCACTTTCAAAAAGGTCTTTATTGTCCTTAAATTAAAAAAAGATTACCCGGTTACTTCTTTAACTATTGTGCATTTTAATTATAAGTCAAAAATTCGTCAATTGGAGTGCTTTGATTGTAAGGAGAAGTGTATCGAGAATAGAATTTTAGAAGCTTAAAGCAGTTCTCGATATAATTTTTCTTCGTATTACTACGAAAAACCACTCGAACTGACATTTTCTTTTAATATTTATTAATTAGTTGAATGTCCTTTTAAGGACTTCTTGTTGTTCAAATATTACAAGTTCAATAAAGTAATTTTTATGTAAGCAAAATCAAAAAGGTCAGTTACTGCCATTTATATACCAA
>Ga0209633_10001036_pt1 | contig 29989 bp, 29 predicted proteins | sample Cruoilmetagenom1_FD_187290 | JGI IMG/M metagenome (GOLD analysis project Ga0209633, IMG submission 187290) | Oil polluted marine microbial communities from Coal Oil Point, Santa Barbara, California, USA - Sample 1 (SPAdes) (version 2) | ecosystem: Environmental > Aquatic > Marine > Oil seeps ... | reverse complement strand
CTCGTGACATAAAAAGCTCTGCTTATCTCGGAGATTTAATGGTTACCGCATATTCTCAGTTTAGTAGAAACCGAACATTCGGAAACATGATCGGCAAAGGTTACTCTGTTAAATCTGCTCAATTAGAAATGAATATGGTTGCTGAAGGTTATTATGCTGTTAGTTCTATTATAGAAATCAATAAGAAATATTTGGTGAATATGCCTATAACAGAAGCTGTTTACAATATTTTATACGAAAAAATATCTCCTGCAATAGAAATAAAACTATTAACGGAAAATCTACGATAAAAAATATCATGAAAAACATTACTATAGATTTATCAAATGCTACTTCTTTTATTAATAAGAATGATATAGATAAATATAATAAGCTATGTAAAGAGAAAAATTTATTATTAAATAATAAATCGGGTAAAGGAAATGATTTCTTGGGATGGAATAAATTACCAGATGAAATTTCAGACGAATTAATTTCTGATATAAATAATACTGCAAATCTATTATGTCAATTATCAGATGTGATTGTAGTAGTTGGAATAGGAGGATCATACTTAGGTTCAAAAGCTGTAATTGAATCATTATCAGGTAATTTTGATTATTTGAACAAGGATTCTAAGCATCCAAAAATTATTTATGCAGGACATAATCTATCAGAAGATTATCATTATGAACTTATAGAATTTCTAAATAAAAAAAGATACTCGATTATCGTAATATCTAAATCTGGAACTACTACAGAACCAGCAATCGCATTTAGATTACTTCGAAAAAATTTACAAGCAAAATTAGGAAAAGAAGAAGCTTCAAAAAGAATTGTTGCAATAACAGATTCATCAAAAGGAGCATTAAGAGACTTAGCAAATCAAGAAGCTTACAAATCATTCGAAATATCTGATGATATTGGAGGAAGATACTCTGTACTAACTCCTGTTGGATTATTACCAATTGCTTGTGCAGGATTCAATATAGAAAATCTAATATCTGGCGCAAAATCAATGGCTAAAATTTCTACAAACGAATCCTTTGATAACAACCCTGTTTATCAATATGCTGCCATAAGAAATGCATTATATTCGCAAAATAAGACAATTGAAATATTGGCAAATTACAATCCCCGCTTGAATCTCATATCAGAATGGTGGAAACAGCTATTTGGCGAGAGCGAAGGCAAAGAAAATAAAGGATTATTTCCTGTAAGCGTAAGTTTTACTACAGATCTTCATTCATTGGGTCAATATATACAAGAAGGAATTCGAAATGTATTCGAAACAGTTATTTCTGTTGAGAAGAATAAACATTCTATAAAAATCCCATATGATTCTGACAATTTCGATAAGCTAAATTTTCTTGAAGGCAAGTCTATTGATTTCGTTAATAAAATGGCTGAAATAGGAACTACTCTTGCACATGTTGATGGAGACGTTCCAAACATTAAAATTTCAATTCCTGAATTATCCGAATATTATATAGGTCAACTACTTTATTTCTTCGAAAAAGCTTGTGCTATAAGTGGTTATTTATTGGAGATTAATCCTTTCAATCAACCTGGTGTAGAAGCATACAAAAAGAACATGTTTGCATTATTGGAAAAACCAGGATTTGAAGAAGAAACAAAGGAAATAAAAAAAAGACTAAAACCTTAAGATTCTATCTTTACATTTAACTTAGAGAGCTTGTCATTAATAATCAACATCTTATTCATATTCTTGAACGAGAAAAAATCTTGATCTTCGTTTAAGAAATAATAAATTTTAAGGGTGTTTTTTAAAACCTTCTGACTATCTCTTAAGTTATTTTGTTCTAATAAGATATCACCTTTTTCAGTTAGAATCTCCGCTAAACTAGTCAATTCATTAGCAGACAATCCTTTTTCTTGTTTTAAGGCATCTATTAAAAAATCTTCTGTAACTGAATAAAAGAAATCAGCATTAAAATCAAAATACTTTAATAAAGTTTCATCAATTTTTTCCAATGCTTCACGAAAACGCCCATTCCTTTTCAATTCAATTAGAATTGAAAGAACCTCAGAAACATCATCTATTAATTTTAATACTCTTTCGTTTTTCACTATTTAATGCATTTTTAGTAATTAAATAGTAAGATAGTGGTCGCTGACCATTTTAGGTAATTGTAAATATATAAATCTTATAATTAAAAATCGAGTCCTATTTCTTCTTTTTGATAAAATTTCTTATTTCAATGATTAAACAAAGGCTTTTAAAGATCAAGTTGATCTCTAAATAATCGAGGTAAAAGAAGCATTTCTTTTTTTAAATCAATTGTTTATTTTTACCATCTATAAAAACATGCGCATATGTTTGGAGATTCTTTAGAAGTATTAGATGGTATTAAATTAAATTTCAATCAGGGGGGATTAATTATTCTAAATATTACACTGGCTTTTGTAATGTTTGGAGTAGCTTTAGAATTAAAAATCGATAAATTTAAAAAGGTATTTACTCGCCCAAAAGCAGCAATAATTGGCATTATATCTCAATTTTTCTTATTACCAATTTTAACCTTGGCGCTAATCGTTATACTAAACCCTCCGCCAAGTATTGCTTTAGGAATGATTCTAGTTGCTGCTTGTCCGGGTGGAAATATATCCAATTTTATAACATCTATGGCAAAAGGAAATACAGAATTATCTGTTAGCTTAACAGCCATTTCCGATTTCTCAGCATTATTTATGACTCCATTTAATTTTGCTTTTTGGGGGAGTATTTATGCTACAATTTATTCAAAAGGTTCAGGATTAATTATTCCCATTGAGATTGATCCTATTGAAATGTTTAAAACCATGGTTATCTTGCTTGGGATCCCTTTGTCAATTGGAATGGTTTTCTCACACAAATTCCCAAAAATAACATCAAAAATTATTAAACCAATTAAAATAGCATCATTAGTAATATTTGCCTTATATGTTATTATTGCATTAAGCATAAACTGGGAATATTTTTTTAGATATGTGCATCTAATATTTTTTATTGTATTAATTCACAACGCAATAGCAATTGGAACTGGATTTTCTATTGCCAGAATATTTAGGTTGAAACAAAACGATGTTAGAACAATAACAATTGAAACCGGAATCCAAAATTCTGGATTAGCACTAGTTCTTATTTTCAATCCTAAGTTATTTAATGGTATTGGTGGAATGGCATTTATTGCCGCTCTTTGGGGCATATGGCACATACTATCGGGATTAGGAATTGCTGCATATTGGTCCAATAAACCCTTACAAAAATCTATTAATAATTAAACTATGGCTATTACCAGAGAGAATATTGAAAAGCGATCATTCTTTTATTCATTATTAAAACCTTATGTTGACCTTGTTACCAAAATTTATTTCAGAACACGAGTACATAATTACCAAAATATCCCTAAAGATGAAATAATCATTTTTGCACCCAATCACCAGAATGCCTTAATGGATGCTCTTGCCGTTTTAGCTACTCTTAATGCCGAACCTATTTTCTTAGCTAGAGCCGATATTTTTAAAAAGAAAACGATCGAAAAAATTCTTACTTTTTTAAGGATACTCCCTATATATAGAATTAGAGATGGAAAGGAAAGCTTAGAAAATAACAATGCCGTATTTCAAAAAACAATTGATATTCTTAAGAACAAAAATGGATTAGTAATTCTTCCTGAAGGTACTCATGGAGATCAAAGAAAATTAAAAACATTAAAAAAAGGGATTTCCAGAATAGCCTTTGAAGCAGAAGAAGCCAATAATTTTAATTTAAATATTAAAATAGTTCCCGTTGGATTAGATTGGACAAATTACATAAATTTTAGAAGTAGACTCTTTGTTAATTATGGTGAACCAATTAGTATCTCCGATTATTACGAAGAGTATAAGAGCAACCCTCCACGCGGAATGAATTTACTTCGCGAAAGAGTTTCTAAGGAACTGAAGAAATATATGATTCATATAGAAAGCGATGAGTATTACAATATGTTCGATAATATTAGATATATATACCTTCCTCATATGCTAAAAAAGATGGGTAAAAAGAACAAACAACCAAATCAATTTTATGCCCAAAAAGAAATCATTAATAAGCTTAACGGTTTTGTTGGGTCTAATCCTGAAGAAGCCAAAGAACTATCAAAAAATACAGCTAAATACTCAGAATTACTTCAAAAATTAAATTTTCGTCACTGGGTAATTCAAAAACCTAAACATTCAGTTCTAGGTGTGTTTCTACAATCCATCTTAATGTTGATTCTATCACCTATTTATTTGTACGGAGTAATTCTTAATTATATCCCGTACAAAATTCCTGTATTACTGACTAAGAAAATTAAAGACCCCCAATTTATTAGTTCTGTAAGAGATGTAACTGGTATGGTAATATTCACCTTATATTATTTAATACTTATTATTATCGGATTATTTGTGTTTAAGAATTGGTGGCTAAAAATAATTGTGCCGATTTCATTACCCTTAACTGGATTATTTGCTTTTCATTACTATATAGAAGTAAAAAAGATGATTGCACGCTGTCGTTACAATTTAAAAACATGGTTTAAAAACAAGGACCTTATTAATTTAAAAGACTGTTATACAGATATATGCAATACAATGGATAGTATTACAAACTAAAATAAACACTATTTTATCATCCACAACTTAATTGGGAATCTCAATATTTAGTAGTTACAAAGGCATTTTTTAACTGGCATAGAATGAAAGAAAATTGGATTTATTTTGTTTTATTATTTATTGGAATTAATGTTTATGTTTACGGACAAGATAATTCTAATCCAAAAGTTAAGTGTGACTATTTGTTATATTTACCAGAAGACTATTCAAATAAAACTGATACATTTCCATTACTTATATATTTACATGGTGGTTTAATGCGTGGTGACAATTTAGAAAAGTTGAAAGTCTATGGTTTACCCAAGCTAATTGATAGTGGGAATCAATATGATTTTATAATTGCATCTCCTCAATGTCCTAATGATACTTATTGGTCAAAAATTGACTGGTTTGATAATTTATATCAAGACTTAACTGGTAAGTACCGAATTGATAAAGACAGAATTTATGTTACCGGGATAAGTATGGGTGGTTTTGGAGCTTGGCATGCAGCAATGGATTATCCTGATAAAATTGCTGCAATTATTCCTTTATGTGGTGGTTGTAATGACTCTTTGGAAATTTGTAGAATAAACCGCATTCCTGTTTGGACATTTCATGGAACAGCAGACAAGTCCATTGATTTTAATGAAACTGAAAGACTGGTTGACAAGTTGAAAATGTGTAATGGAAATGTGAAGTTTTCAAGATTAGATAGTTCAGGTCATAATATTGGATGCATTTATGAGCATAAGGAAATATATGACTGGCTTTTAAAACAAAATAAAAAGTTAAAAAACGTCTTATAACAGCAAGTCAAAATTAAGCGGCCTTCTTGTTGCTTTGCTAACCAAGTTTATCTTATTAATGTTGTTCAACGCTGGATAATAAAACACGGTGGTGATCCACGCCAAATTTAACAGCTGGACCGTAATAAGCATACTAAGAATTCCTCTTTCTCAATTTCGAAACTCCATTCAAAGAAATAACATTACTATACTTTTTTGACAGTCTTTTACACTTGGTTCTTTGTAGTATTATCTGTAAGAATATGCTGTTCCATAAAGAGTTAACGAGGGTTGTTCTCCAAATGCCACTTGACTTTTTTTATCGGTAATCAAAACAATATCAGCATTAACAAGAGCAGCTTTTCTTCTTAGAACAATTGTGGCAGTTCTTTCTAAAGATTTCAATGTTGAATTACCTCTTGAACTTCCTTCTGCAGGTGCTTCTAGTTTTGCAACTTCAATAAGACCTTCAACATCAGCGGGATTTTTGGTTACTTTTACTTTTCTGTAATCGCCAACTTGTCTTACTTTTGGTGGAGTTTCATTTAAAACTTCTACTTTCCCCGATTTATATTCAATTTTTTGTACCAAGCGTTGGTCCATTTTATGAACTTTCGTTTCTCCCGAAAAAGAATAATATAAATCATTTAAGTAGATCTTTTTTACATCTACTAAAAGCTTTTTACCATCGTGTTGATATATAACATCAGTTACTACTTTTATAGAAGTATCCTGAACTATTTCATTTTTAACAACTTTTTGTTCCGCAACAACAGTATCCTTTTCTGCCTGAACTATCTGTGACATTGAAACCAAACTAGATGCTAATATGGTAATGATTATAAATACGAATCGTTTCATAATTAAGTTTTTAAATAATTTAAGTAGATATTTACAAAAATAGTAGAATATAAAAAATATTCAAGTTTAATCTGATATTAATCTAAAATCGTACCAAATAAAAAAGGCCACCTCAACCGAGATGACCTTACTCTTACTTTTATTTTATTTATTTCAAATTTTTCTTTTGAATAAACTCATTAACTGCTTGAGATAAATCTGGAGTTCCAATTTCTTGTAAATCGTATCCCACTTTAACCGAAGGCTTATTGATTTTAACAATACGCTTAAGGTCAATTGGTGTAGCTATAACAACTACATCACAAGGAGTTTTATCAATTGTAGCCTCTAAGTCTTTAATTTGCTGATCACCATATCCCATTGCAGGAAGTAAAGTCCCAATATTAGGATAAATTTTAAATGTCTCAGCTAATTTACCAACAGCATATTCTCTTGGGTCAACTAATTCACCAGCACCACATTTTCTTGCGGCAACAGTACCAGCACCAATTTTCATCTCACCATGAGTTAATGTTGGTCCGTCTTCAACAACCAATACCTTCTTACCACGAACTAATTCAGGCTTATCAATTGTTAGCGGAGATGCTCCGTCAACAACAACAGCATCAGGATTAACTTTAGCTATATTTTCGCGAACAATCTGGATAGCATCGGCATCGGCAGAATCCATTTTATTAATTACTACATAATCAGCTAAACGTAATGTTGCTTCACCTGGATAATATGCTAATTCATGACCTGGTCTGTGTGGATCAACAACAGTAACCATAAGGTCAGGCTTGTAAAATGGGAAATCATTATTTCCACCATCCCAAAGAATTACATCACATCCATCTGGATCGTTTTCTGCAGCTCTAACAATTGCTTCATAATCAACACCTGAATATATTACATTACCACGCACTACATGTGGTTCATATTCTTCCATTTCTTCGATAGTACACTTATGCTTTGCTAAATCTTCAACTGTAGCAAAACGCTGAACTTTTTGAGCTACTAAATCCCCATAAGGCATTGGGTGACGAATAGCTACAACTTTAAGTCCTTGTTCCATTAATAATTCAATAATTCTACGAGAAGTTTGCGATTTACCACAACCTGTACGAACTGCACCAACGGCGATAAGCGGTTTAGTACTCTTAATCATTGTTTTTTCAGGTCCTAATAATACAAAGTTTGCTCCCGCAGCATTAACTGCCGCACTTAAATTCATAACAACACCATAAGGAACATCGCTATAAGAAAATACACAATCCTCAACTTTAAGATCTACAATTAATCGTTCTAATTCTACTTGGGCATAAATTGGAATTCCTTCTGGATATAAACTGCCTGCTAATTCTGCTGGATATTTTCTTCCATCTATATCTGGAATTTGAGCAGCAGTAAATGCCACAACATTATAATCAGCATTATCTCTGTAATAAGTGTTAAAATTGTGGAAATCTCTTCCAGCGGCTCCGATAATAAGAACATTCTTCTTAGCCATAATTTCTCCTTTTTTATTTTAATTGATTAGTTTATAAATATGCTTAACAAAATTATGTTTTAAACTCACATTTCATAATTTAAAGCTATAAACTTTAGAGCAAAGTACCTTTAACTTCTTTTAACAATCTCCTAATTACGTGATAATTACACAAATCTGCAGAAAAACAAGTAAACATGTTAAGAAACATCTAATTTTTAATTCAAAATTATTCAGAGTGTAAACATAATGCCAAAAACATGGTTTAACTTAGTAAACTAATCCATTAAATTTACCCTAGTATAATGAATTTTCTAGCTCATATCTATCTTTCTGGAAATAACGACGATGTGAAAATTGGAAACTTCATAGGCGACTACATTAAAGGAAGCGCTTTCCACATTTATCCTGATAACATAAAACAAGGAATACTTCTTCATAGATTTATTGATTCGTTTACAGATAAGAACACATACACTTTAGATTCAAAACAGTTATTTGCTCCTAAGTATCGAAAATATGCTGGAATTGTTATAGATATTGTTTATGATCATTTTTTGGCAACAAATTGGGAAAGATATTCATACATTTCTTTACGTGAATTCATAACTAAATTTCATGATTTACTGCTTGAAAAAAACGACATGCTACCTACAGAAGTACAAAATTTTGTTCCCAAGCTAATCAAAAACGATAGAATATATTCATATAAGGAAATTGAAGGAATTAGATCTGTATTAAGCACTATGTCGAAATACACATCCTTACCAGATCATTCAGATTTTGCAATAGAAGTTCTTAACGATAATTACGAATTTCTAAAACAGAATTTTCTCTTATTTTTTTCTGATATAATTTATTACATTAAAACTGTACATAATATCGATATCAAAATCTGTTAAAATCTATACACTAGCTTTCTTTTATTTCTCCACACTTTTAAGTAATTTTGCAAAACCAAAATCCATTCACAAATCCTATTGAATGGTACGCATTCTGCAAAAGAATTCTATAAACATTCTGCAGACTAAATTGTTTGAATTAAAAAAATGAAGAGAGATGGCGCAATATTCAGCTGAAGAGAAAGTACAAATTAGTCAGAAATCACAAAATATAGTAGATATATTATTAGATGAAAATCCAAAATTAAAAGAAATACTCCTTGAGTCTGAAACTGAGATTGAAGTAAATTTGAAGATCAAAATTTGGGCAGAATCAGAGCTTCAAGAAAACCAAGAAGCGTATCAATACTATAACAATGAAGTTACAGGCAGAAAAGCATTCGAAAAAATAAAGTGGCAAGAAATAGGAGCAATACGAATTCTGGATTATATTAATTATACCAATCAAATTTACACTGATTTAAATGTTCGCGGACAAAAACGAATAAATACTCCATTTAAAATTTTATGGCTAGCTGCAAAAAATGGAACAGGAGGTGGTAAATATTTCTTTTTCATAGATATGATGCAACTATTTCGTCAATTTACCGGACGAATTAAATATAAATCACCAAGCCAAGAGCAAATTCAGAAATGGATGGACAAACATCCATCTGGTCTTGATGACAAAATTATAGAACATAGAAAAAATAATAAGGATCGTATTATAAAAATAATTATTGACCTAATCGAAACAGGCGAAGTTAAAACAACAAAATACGTACTAGAAAAAACTTTAAGCTTCGAAGAAAAATACGAACAAATAAATGCATGGTGGAATACAAAAAGATTTCATTTGAGGTTTGCAATTAGGAATCCTGATCTTTTAAATAGAATGTTGGATTATTCTCTTGATAAGGAAACAATGGATGTTTTAAAAGAAGCTGAAAAAAAAGGAATCCCATTCTTTGTGAATCCATATTATTTATCTCTTTTAAACGTTGAAAAAAAGAAAAAATCACATACAGATGCCGCAATTAGAGATTATATAATATATAGTAAAGAATTAATAAATGAGTTTGAGCATATTGTTGCATGGGAAAAAGAAGATATTGTTGAAATTGATAAACCTAATGCTGCCGGATGGATTTTACCATCGGCAAATAGTTTACATAGAAGATACCCCGAAGTTGCAATTTTGATTCCAGATTCTTTAGGAAGAGCTTGTGGTGGGTTATGCGCATCATGTCAAAGAATGTACGATTTCCAAAGTGGAAATTTAAATTTCGATTTAAAGAAGCTTGAACCAACCCAAAAATGGCCTGCTAAACTAAAACGTTTACTCGATTATTTTGAAAATGATACTCAATTAAGAGATATCTTAATTACTGGCGGTGATGCTTTAATGAGTTCAAACAAATCGCTAAAAGATATATTGGATGCTGTTTTTGATATGGCTTCGAACAAAAGAGAAAAGAATAAACAATATGCAGATGGAGAAAAATATGCTGAGATACTCAGAGTACGACTAGGAACACGTTTGCCAGTATATCTTCCACAAAGAATTACTTCTGATTTAATTAAAATATTAACCGATTTTAAAGAAAAAGCTACTAAAATAGGAATAAAGCAATTTGTAATTCAAACTCATTTTGAATCGGCAATGGAAATTACTCCAGAGGTAAAATCTGCAGTAGAAAAAATTATACATGCCGGTTGGACAATTACTAATCAACATGTATTTACAGCTGCCTCTTCGAGACGCGGGCATACAAACAAACTTAGAAAAGTATTAAACGACATTGGAGTAATTACTTACTATACATTCTCGGTTAAAGGCTATATGGAAAACTATACCAACTTTGCTACTAATGCAAGAGCTGTTCAAGAACAATTGGAAGAGAAAAAAATTGGAAAAATCCCTAAAAAATATATCGAGCTTATTAGAACATATCCACTTAATGCAAGTAATATGATCGATAATATTAATTACTTGCGAGATCGTGAAAATTTACCATTTCTTGCAACTGATCGTAATGTACTTAATCTTCCTGGAGTAGGAAAAAGTCTTACATTCAGAACTATCGGAATTACAAGAAGAGGTAGAAGAATTTTAAAATTTGATCATGACTCAACAAGAATACACAGCCCAATAATTAATGATATGGACGATGTTATTATTGTAGAATCGAAACCTATTGGAGAATACCTAAGACAAATTGAAAAAATGGGCGAAAACATTGACGATTATTATTCAATATGGGGTTACTCCATTGGAGAAACAGAAAGTAGATTCCCTGTTTTTGAATATCCAAAATACAATTTTGAATTAACTAAAGAATTCTCGAACATTCAGCTGTAAAAGATGACAAAACATTTTTAAGGCCATCCAACAATGGTAGTCTTTTTATAACAACTCTAATCTACTTGCATCTAATCGAAGAAAAATAAAAAGTAATATAGTAAAAGACCAGAGAGAAGAACCTCCATAACTAAAAAAAGGCAAGGGAATACCAATTACTGGAACTAAACCAATGGTCATTCCAATATTAATTACTACATGAAAAAATATTACTGATACCACACCATATCCATAAATCCTACTAAACGAAGACCTTTGCCTTTCAGCAATCCCAATTAAACGATACAAAAGAAAAACGAAAAGTATAATTACAAGAGAGGTTCCAATGAATCCCCACTCCTCACCAATAGTGCAAAAAATAAAATCGGTGCTTTGTTCTGGCACAAAATCAAATTTTGTTTGAGTACCCTTTAAAAAACCTTTACCCGATAAACCTCCCGAACCAATTGCAATTTTCGATTGATTCACATTATACTCAACTCCATATGGATCCGACTCTAATCCAAGAACCACATTTATTCTTTTCTGTTGATGTCTTCCTAAGAAATTATTAAATACATAATCAACCGAATAAGTAAATGCAATCGATCCTAACAGAAAAATAAGCAATAAAGTAATATTTTTTATCTTTTGTTTTATCGAGAAATATATAAATACAATACTTGAAATTGCTAATGCCAACAAAAGAATATAATAATATGATATATTAAATTTTGCTATCTCGTTAATACCATAAAATAACGCTGATACACTCCCTAATACTAACAATCCATATGCTATCTTTTTAATGCTTCTATTTAAAAACCAAAAAATAATAAATATGATTGATATTGATAATATTAAAATGGTTAATTTACTTAAAACCAGTGCAAGTATGAAAAGTACAATAACAAAGAAACCTATTAATAGAATGCTTTCTGATATTCCCTCTCGGTAAAGAACCAATACAAAAATGAAATAAACAATTGCTGATCCAGTATCGTTTTGTAAGAATATTAAAAATGCGGGAGTAAGAATAATTACAGCTATTCTAAAGTATGACTTTACACTATCTACCTTTACATTAAAGGTACTCAGATATTTGGCAATTGCCAACGCTGTGGCAATTTTGGCAAATTCTGATGGCTGCACTCTAAAGCTTCCCACTTCGAACCACGAAGTTGCCCCATTAATTTCTTTACCAAATATTAAAACCGACACTAATAATACCATCATTACACCATAAATAATATAGGCAAAATAAGAGTAAAAATTTATGTCAATTATTAAAACTATAAAAGCCAATACAAAAGCAGCACTTATCCATATTAACTGCTTACCATAACGCATCGAAAAATCCAAAATAGAATGATGCTCGTCGTTATAAACTGCAGCGTAAATATTTACCCAACCCATAAAAACTAAAGCCATGTACAACACCACAATTAGCCAATCAATTTTTGTCCAAATGTTAATCCGTCTTTGCATTATAATTTATATCAGCATTTAAAACATGTTGTTCCCACCAAGGAACCGAAATTGAATCGTTCAAATATTTCTCCATCATTAATTTGGCTGTTGGTGCTGCCCAGGTGCTACCAAAGCCTCCATTTTCAATATATACTGCTATTGCTATTTTAGGATTATCCTTTGGAGCAAATGCAATAAAAATTGAATGATCTTCGCCATGTGGATTTTGAGCTGTTCCTGTCTTTCCACAAACAGTAATTCCCGGAATTTGTGCACTTCGTGCTGTACTTCCACTACCTGGTTCTCCATTAACAGCCATTTCCATTCCTTCAATCACTCTTTCAAAATAAATAGAATCAATTTTAGTTAAATGTTTTTCACTAAACTTCTGCTCAATATCAAAATCTCCTTCAATTTCTTTTACAATTCTTGGCGTATAATAATATCCCCTATTAGCTATTGCAGCAGTCATATTTGCCATTTGTAAAGGAGTTATACCCAACTCTCCTTGTCCAATCGCCATTGAAACTAATGTTAATGAGTTCCAACCCCTCTCTCCATAAATTCGATCGTATGTGCCTTTTGTTGGAACCAATCCTTTGAGTTCATTATTGAAATCACTACCTAAATAATTCCCAAAACCAAACGATAATAAATAGTTTCTCCAATTATCAAATGATTCCCGAATCGAAGGATATTTTTTGTTGTCAAGTATATTCCTAAAAACATTGCAATAATAAGTATTACACGAAATTTGAATTGATTCCCTTAAATCTAATGGACTTTTATGATGATGACATCCTAATCGAAAATTTCTGGAATAATATGCGCCTGCACATTCATATTCTGTATTAGTGAATAATACTTTTTCCTGCAATCCAATTAAGGCATTTATTAACTTGAACGTTGACCCTGGAGGATATTGTGCCATTAAAGCTCTGTTAAATAAAGGCTTCAAGGTATCCGACATTAAAGAAACATAATTTTTTGTTCGTTTTCTACCAACTAATAATTCAGGATTGTATCCGGGAGCTGACACTAAAGCTAAAACTTCACCCGTAGATGGCTCTATAGCTACTATACTGCCTATTTTATTCTTCATTAACTTCTCACCATATTCCTGTAGATCCGCATCAATGGTTGAAATAATATTTGACCCTACATTAGCATTTTTATCTAATTTATTGTTTGCATATGGGCCTTTAATTCTATTATGAACATCAACCAGGTATACATTAACTCCTTTTTCACCTCGCAATTTCTTCTCGTACGATTTTTCAATACCACTAATTCCAATATAATCACCAGAATTGTAATAATCATCAGATTCGATAATCTTTTCGTTCACCTCACCAACATATCCTAAAATATGTGCAGCATTTATTGAAGTGTATTTTCGAATAGTTCTTGCCTGCACAAAAAAACCAGGAAACTTATATAACTTCTCCTGCAAGTTTGCATACGTTTTTGAAGAAATCTGCTTTAAAAAAATAGAAGAATTGTAAACGGAATATTTTTTTGCCCTTTCAATAGACTCAACAACATAATTAGTATCGATGCTTAATATCTGACAAAATTCAGTTGTATCGAAGGCTTTTAACTGACGTGGAATTACCATTAAATCGTACGAAGCCTCATTATAAACTAATAATTTTCCATTACGATCATATATTAATCCTCTAGCCGGAAATTGCGTAACATATCGCAATACATTATTACTTGCTGTAAGCTTATACGTACTATCAACAACCTGTAAAATAAACAAACGAATGATAAATATTAATCCAACAAGAATAATAACAAAACGAATAATATGTCTTCTGTTAGCAAACGAATCCACAAAAATAAATTAACACCATCACTATTTCCGACTATCTTTTCTGAAAAAGTACTGGCTTATTAATACTAATAAAATGGTAAATATTGAACTTAATACTACTCTTACAAATGTGGCAAAAAAGTTTGATAAACTAAATACTTCGATGTAAAATAAAAATAAATGATGGGCAAAAATAAGAATTGAAGCATACCGGATAAACCACGCTGCTCCGTAATATTTTAATTGAGGTAAAGTTTCCTTCTCATATCCATCTCTTGGTGCAATTACTTTTAAAATGTATGGTCGTAAAAACGCCATAAAAACAGTTGCAGAGCTATGCATTCCAAGAGTATTTGAAAACAAATCGATTGACAAACCTAATAACATTGCAACTAGCAGTAGAACCCAAGTTGGAATCTCAAATGGAAGTACTAATATAAATAAAACATAAAAATAAGGATTAATAAAACCTCCTAATTGAATATTATTCAAAACAAACACCTGAATTACAACAAGTACAACAAAATTAAAAATATATCTTGGTAATAATTTAATCATTTTTCTCTGTTTGTTCTTCTATATTAAAAATTTCATTTTGCATCAGATTTCCAATAACGTTTACATTACTCAGGTTTTTAAAATCTGTTGCTAAGCGTACTTTTATTTCGAAAAAACTACCACTCTTTTCTTTAAAACTATCAATAAATCCAATCAGAATTCCTTCTGGATAAATAGATGAATATCCACTTGTTATAATGGTATCACCAGGTTGAATATTTGCGTGTAGTGGTATTTCATTTAAAACAGCAGCACTATACCCCTTACCATCCCAGCCTAAAGAGCCATAGTAACCGTTCTTTTTTATTTTTGCACTTATCTTTAAATCTAAATTTAATAAGGATATTACAGTTGAATAATTTTTAGAAACCCCCTTTGTTACGCCAACTAACATTCCATCCGCCACTACTGCCATTTCTGGCTTTATCCCCTGTAAATCACCTTTATTTATGGTGATAAAATTATGTTTTTTGTTTACGGAATTATTAACTATACGAGACGTTGTAAATCTATAACGTTGGTTTAATACGGTATCATTAACCGACCTAAAAAAGAGCTCGTCAGATTTATAAGTCGATTCCAATATATTTAACAGACGAGTATTTTCCTTTGCAAGTCGATCATTTTCTTCTGCCAGTGAGATGTATTTTTTCAAATTATTGATTTTTGTATATATATTTCCAGACATCTGTCTAGAAAAATTTACAAATCGTGCCTTATGAAATTTATTATTATTAAGAAGTAATGAAATAGAAAATACTTCGAGAAGAATAAATAGTAATAAAAAATGAATACGTAACAAAAAATTTAATAAACTTCTCATATTCTACTTATCCTTATCGGATTTAACTATCTCAATAAAAATGAAAACTTATCTACATTCTTAAGAGCAATTCCTGTTCCTCTTGCAACAGCATGCAACGGATCTTCAGCTACATGAAATGGTATTCCAATTTTATCAGTTAATCTTTTATCTAAACCACGCATTAATGCACCACCACCCGCTAAATGAATTCCATCGTTAACAACATCAGCGTATAATTCAGGAGGTGTTTGTTCAAGCACACCTAAGATTGCTGTTTCAACTTTAGATATTGATTTATCGAGACAATGAGCAATTTCTTGATAGGATACAGGAATCTCAACTGGCATTGCAGTCATTAAATTTGGACCACGTACAACAAAATCCTCTGGTGGATTTTCAAGTTCTGCTAAACAAGATCCAACATTTATTTTAATCTCTTCCGCAGTTCTTTCACCAATTTTAATATTATGCTGATGTCTCATATACGCTTGAATATCTGCAGTAAATGCATCACCGGCTATACGTATCGACTTATTACTAACAATGCCTCCTAAAGCAATAACAGCAACTTCTGTTGTTCCACCCCCGATATCAACAACCATGCTTCCTTTAGGCTCTTCAACATCAATCCCCATCCCAATTGCAGCAGCCATTGGTTCATAAATCATATATACATCGCGTCCTCCTGCATGTTCTGAAGAGTCACGAACCGCACGAATTTCAACTTCCGTACTACCAGAAGGAATACAAACAACTAGTCTTAATGATGGGGCAAATAATTGGGGTTTTTGATTAATCATTTTTATCATTCCACGAATCATTAACTCAGCTGCGTTAAAATCAGCAATAACACCATCTCTAAGTGGTCTAATTGTTCTAATATTCATGTGAGTTTTTCCATGCATCTGACGAGCTTTCTTACCTATAGCGATAAGTTTATTTGTACTTTGCTCAATTGCAACTATCGAAGGTTCATCAACAACAATCTTATCGTTATGAATAATAATAGTATTAGCTGTACCTAAGTCCATTGCTAATTCCTGCGTAAAAAATGAAAAAAATCCCATTATGTGTTCTTTATTTTTAAATTTTTAATGTTTAAAATGTCTTGTTCCTGTAAATACCATTGACATATCGTTTTCGTTACAAAAATCAATAGATTCCTGATCACGAACCGATCCCCCCGGTTGTATTACAGATTTTATTCCTGCTTCACTTGCTATTTGAACTGAATCAGCAAATGGAAAAAATGCATCGGAAGCCATAACTGCTCCGTTTAACTCAAACTTAAAATTGTTTGCCTTTGTTATTGCTTGCTTAAGTGCATCAATCCTCGATGTTTGCCCTACTCCACTAGCACAAAGTTGCTTATTTTTAGCGAGAACAATTGTATTTGATTTTGAGTGCTTTACTAGTTTATTTGCAAATAATAAATCTTCAATTTCTTCTTTTGTTGGGGTCTTAATTGTTGCAGGTTTTAGATCTTCCGCAAATTCCTTCTTTAAATCTCGATCCTGAACCAAGGCTCCATTTAACATAGATCGATATTGTTTTTCTGGAAAATCAACTAATTTCTGAATAAGAATTATTCTATTTTTCTTTTTCTTTAAAACAGTTAAAGCATCAGCATCGTATTCTGGAGCTATAATTACTTCGAAAAAGATTTTATCGATTTCGATAGCCGAGGTCATATCAAGCTTTTTATTTGTTATTAAAATTCCTCCAAAAGCAGAAATTGGATCGCCGGCTAAAGCATCGTTCCACGCATCAACTAACATATCTCTAGATGCAATACCACAAGCATTGTTGTGTTTTAAAACCGCAAAAGTAGTTTCGTTAAAATCGGCAATTAATTGAACGGCAGCTTCAATATCCAACAAATTATTATATGATATTTGTTTCCCATGCAACTGATCAAATACTTTATCTAAATCACCAAAGAATGATCCTTTTTGATGTGGATTTTCACCATATCTTAATTCATTTGCCTGAGTAATACTTTGTTTAAATACTGGCAATTTAAATTCAGTGTTAAAGTAATTAAATATTGCAGTGTCGTAATGCGACGAAACATTAAAAGCATCTAATGCAAATCTTTTACGATCGGCAATTGATGTATCTCCATTTTTTGTTTCCAATAACTCAATTAAGCATTGGTATTGATCTTTAGATGGAACAATTACTGTATCTTTATAATTCTTTGCCGCAGCTCGAATTAAAGAAATACCTCCAATATCTATTTTCTCAATAATAGCTTTTTCTTCTGCCCCCGAATCAACTGTATCTTCGAAAGGATATAAATCAACAATTACTAAATCTATCTCTGGAATGTTATATTCAACTAACTGCTCTTTGTCTTTTGAATTATCTCTGCGAGCAAGAATTCCACCAAAAACTTTAGGATGTAATGTTTTTACTCTTCCACCTAATATGGATGGATAATCTGTAATTTCTTCTACAGCTGTTACTGAAACCCCAAGTTTTTCGATAAAATCTTTGGTTCCACCAGTAGAATATAATTTTACATTTAACTTACTTAACTTTTCAATTATTGGTTCTAAATTGTTTTTATCAAAAACCGAAATTAAGGCTGAATTAATTCTTTTTAAATCGCTCATTTACAAAAAATTATTAAATCCTGACAAAAATACTTAAAAAAAACTGTAAAATTGTAATTAGATAAGTTTTAATATATGCAGAAATGCTGCTTTACAAACTATTCTAATAATTTTTCGAAAGTATAAATAATACATCAAAAAAAAAATCAGATATAGTATATTTGTTGAAAAACTTATCAAATTTTAATGTTAATAAAATGTTGTTTTTAAATATCCTTAAAGAAAGTTTTTTATTTGCCATTAGTGCACTGAAAGTAAATAGATTAAGAACCTTGCTTACCTTGCTTGGTATAACCATTGGGATATTTGCCATAATATCTGTTTTTACCGTAATCGACTCACTTGAAAATACAATTCGAAATAGCCTTTCGTCTTTAGGTGATGACATTATTTATGTACAAAAGTGGCCTTGGGCTCCACCTCCGGGCGAAGAATTTGCATGGTGGGAATATCTTAAACGGCCAGTACCTAAATTTGAAGAATACGAACAAATTAAAAAACAATCAGAAAAAGCCGAAGTTGTTAATTTTGCTGTATCAACTCTACGAAACGTAAAATATAAAAACAATACATCGGAGAATACTATTTTATGGGCTAACGCTCATGAATTTGAACAAATAAGAGCTTTCGAATTAGAAGATGGAAGGTATTTTACTCCCTTTGAGTCTGTTGCAGGTAAAAACATTTGTTTAATTGGGCATCAAATTGCAAAAAACCTTTTTTCGAATTTGGATCCTATAGGTAAAGAAATAAAGATTCAAGGAAGAAAAATTACTGTTGTTGGATTAATTTCTAAAGAAGGAAAAGATATTTTAAATAGCGGAGGAAGTTTAGACGAAATGATTATTCTTCCAGTTATTTATGCAAAATCAATCATGGATATCAGAAGTGAAAATGTAAATCCAATGATAATGGTGAAGGCTAAACCCGGAGTTACTATTAGTGAATTAAAAGACGAACTAAGAAGCATAATCAGATCAACCCGCACATTAAATCCTAAAGAAAAAGACAATTTCTCATTAAATCAATCAAGTATATTAAACTCGGCCCTTAACAGTATTTTTGGTGTAATAAATTTAGCTGGCTGGCTTATTGGTGGTTTTTCTATTCTTGTTGGGGGATTTGGAATTGCAAATATCATGTTCGTTTCGGTAAAAGAACGTACAAATTTAATTGGGATTCAGAAATCACTTGGTGCAAAAAGAAAGTTTATTCTTTTTCAATTTTTATTTGAAGCAATAATGCTCTCACTAATTGGAGGTGCAATTGGATTATTACTAATTTTTGCGGGGAGTATAATTGCCAGCGATAAAATGGATTTAGAAATAACTTTAAGTCTTGGGAATATAGTTCTTGGTCTATTTCTTTCTATTTTAATTGGAATTATAGCTGGTTTTTTCCCTTCGAACAAAGCTGCAAAATTAAATCCGGTAGAAGCAATAAATTCTACTTTTTAAAATCATCATGTTAAGGGCATGTTAAAAGATCTCAATTATGGAAGATTTTAAAAGATCATTTTTATATTTACACTTCAAAAAAACCAAAAAAATACAAACCTTTAAAACCTAAATGTTATGATTAAAAATCTATTGGGAATTCTTGCTATGGCAGCTATAATGTTTTCTTGCGGAAACAAAGAACAAAAAAAAGAAGAAGCATGTTGCAATAAAGATAAAGCTACTGTAACAGTAGACAAAGTAATGAGAGATATGACGAGTTATGTAGATGAAAATATTGTTATTGTTGGTACAGTGAATCATGTTTGCTCACACGGCGGAAAAAGAATGTTTATCATGGGAGAAAATCCTGATGTTGCTATAAAAATTACCCCAAGCAATGAAATTGGTGTTTTTAAGAAAGAACTTGAAGGAAGCCATATTATGGTTACAGGAGTTGTTAAAGAATTAAGAATTGATGAAGCTTATGTTGCAGATCTTGAAAAAGAAATTGCAGAAGGTGCCGACAACGAAGCTATCCACGATCACTCAGCAGGAACTCATGAAGAAACCGAAGAAGCTAAAGCAGAAAAGAAAGAACAAATTGATGCAATGCGTACAAGGATTGCAGAAAATGAAAATGGATATTATTCTCAATTCTGGATTGAAGCCAGCAAATTTGAAGTTAAAGAATGTGACCACGACCATGATCATGAACATATGGAAGGTGAAGAACATCATCACGATCACGCCGAAGGTGAGGAACACAATCACTAAAATATTATACATTAATATTATCTGTTCATACTTTAACAAGCTAAGTATGACGTAAAATCTAATAGAGAGTTGTCATGTTGAGCCTGTCGAAACATGAACGACTCTCTTTATTTAAAACAAATATGAGACTTCGAAAATTAAACAGGAATATACACCGAGACTTAGGATATATTTTCTTTTTCCTGACAATAATATATGGTGCATCAGGATTAGCTTTAAATCATATTCGAGATTTTAACCCTAGCTATATTATCACAACTTCATCATTTAAAATTCAGGATAAATTAAATCACGACGAATTAAAAAAATCAGAAATAATAGATCTTATTAAACAATATGCCCCCAATGAGAAATATAAAAGTCATTATTTCCCTGAAAGTAACCTTCTAAAAATATTTATTTATAATGGCAACATGATAATCAATTTAGACAAAAATGAAGGTTTACTAGAAACAACAAAACGAAGACCATTACTACACGCTGCTAATTATCTACACTATAATCCAAAAAAACTTTGGACTGTAATTTCAGATATTTATGCAATATCGTTAATGATATTGGCCATAAGTGGTTTATTTATCATCAAAGGCAAAAATGGCATTACAGGTCGTGGCGCAGTGTTAACTACATTAGGAATAATAATACCTCTATTGTTTTTAATGAGTTATTATTGGAAACTATTTTAAAATAATGCAAAGAACACTCTTCCAATCATAAAATATATAAACAGTCCAATAATATCGTTTGATGTAGTAATAAAAGGTCCCGTTGCTAAGGCCGGATCAATCTTAAATCTATTTAACAAAAGAGGAACTATTGTTCCAAATACAGATGCAAATACAATGACCGTAAATAAAGCAACACTTACAGTAAGTGTTAGTGCTAGAGATTGTGCAAAAAGAATATTATAAGTAAATATTATTGCAGCCAATATTATCCCGTTAATGCTTGAAACAAACAACTCTTTAAAAAGCTTTCTACCAACAGACTCGAAACCCATTGTTTTATTAGCCAATGCCTGCACAATAATTGAAGATGATTGAACACCTGCATTTCCTCCCATGGCAGCAATTAATGGAATAAAGAAAGCTAACTGAGGAAACAAGCCTAAATCAATTTTATAATTGCCAATTACTTTTGATCCTAAAATCTCTCCAAATAATCCAATAAACAACCACGGAATTCGTGCACGTGTTAACATCCATGGACTATCCGACGATTCAACGTCTTGAGTAATACCAGAAACTAATTGATAATCCTTTTCAGCTTCTTCTCGTATAATGTCAACAACATCATCAATTGTAATTCTACCAATCAGTCTATTAAGAGCATCAACAACAGGTAAAGCTACCAAATCGTATTTATGCATAATGTTTGCAACTTCTTCCGACGTAGTATCTGTTCTAACCGAGATTACATCGGTATTTATTATATTCGCGATTTTTCTATTTGATGCAGTTAATAATAATTTTTTTAATGACAAGGTACCTTTTAATACTTCATTATCATCAATTGCATAAACGTAATAAATCTCATCAACATCTTGAGCTTGCCTTCTCATTTCTTTAAGGCAGGTTGTAATAGTCCAATTTTCATTAACTGTTATTAACTCCTTTGCCATTAAACCACCGGCAGTATCCTCATCATATGTTAATAAATCAACAATGGCACCTGCATGATCTAAATTTTCAAGAAATGAAAGTACTTCTTCTTGTTTCTCTTCAGATAGCTCCCCAATTACATCAGCAGCATCATCAGAATCCAGTTTTGAAATTAACTGCTTTGCAATTACTTCACTAGGTAAAACCTCAAGAAACCGCTCGCGATCATCTTCTTCAAGCTCAACAAGAACTTCGGCGGCAACTTCGTCATCTAATAAAACATGTACAAAACGAGCCTGATCAAGATTTAACTCATCGTAAATCTCAGCAATATCAGCTGGATGCATGTCTTTAATTTTCTGAAAAACCGCAACATCTTCGCTGTTATCAATTTCATTAATTAATTGATCAATATATTCTTTGGTTAATTCGAATTGCATAGGCTAAAATTATTAGAATTTCTATTGATTTTGCATTTTCTCAATAAGATTTGTAAGAGTTATAAGCTCATCTACACTCAATTGCTCAGGACGTTTTCCGAAAATCTCATCATCCGTTTGTAAATCTACTAAAATACTTTTTAACGAATTTCGTAAGGTTTTTCTTCTTTGATTAAATCCCATTTTTACCACACTAAAAAACAAACTTTCATTACACTCCAATTCCTTTCTCTCATTTCGCCTTAAGCGGATAACCCCAGAATTAACTTTAGGTGGCGGATTAAAAACTTCTGGACCAACGGTAAACAAATATTCAATGTCGTAAAATGCCTGTAAGAAAACACTTAATATGCCATACTTTTTACTTCCATGCGGTGAACTTATCCGTTCTGCAACCTCCTTCTGGATCATACAAACAATATTTAAAACAAGATCTCTATTTTCTAATGCTTTAAAAAAAATTTGACTAGAAATATTGTATGGGAAATTCCCAATAATAGTTATTGGTTCCGCGAATAACTCACTCAAATCCAATTTTAAAAAGTTCTTAAAAATCAACCTATCACCTAGGGTTGGATATGTAGCTTGTAAATATTCGTATGCTTCCGAATCAATTTCTATAGCATGAAAATCAATGTCATCCTTTTTAATAAGAATGTCGGTTAAAACTCCAGTTCCAGGACCAATTTCTAAAACCGTTTTTTGACCAAAGCCTTCAATTGCATCCACAATTTTATGAGCAATATTTTGATCTTTTAAAAAGTGTTGTCCTAAACTTTTTTTCGGGCGTACGTACGACATATATTTTAATGTGAGTAATTAATAATAATCTACTGAGTTTAAACTAAATTCATGCAAAGATCGAAAAACTAAAATCAATATCAAATAATTGATATCTTTGATTCTCAAACTTACACAATTGAAAACCCGATTCTACAAAATTTTAATAACATCTATTCTGATTTTAATATCTTATGGTTTTGTATTTTATAAAATAAGCCAATTTATTAAAACGAATGAGTTTACTATTCGGATCGAATCCTTTTCATCAATAAAAATCTCTCTTTTATTAATGGTATTAATTTTAATGCCTATAAATTGGCTTGTAGAATCTGTAAAATGGAAACTTTTAATAAATAGGATTCAACCAATAAATTTAGCGAGATCTTTTAAAGCTGTAATTTCCGGAATAACTATTGGAATTGCTACCCCAAATAGAATAGGAGAAATTGGAGGGCGAATTTTATTCATTGAAAAGAAAAATCGAAACTATGGAATTATAGTTACCTGGATAGGCAGTTTCTCGCAATTTATAACAACTATTACAACAGGAGTTTTTGGTTTAATCCTTCTTTTATGGTTTTATCCAAATTTACTTTACAAGTCCGAACTAATTAATACAATTACTTTTCTATTATTGATACTATTTCTAGTATTAATTGTTTGGTTGTTTTTCAATATCAGCAAGTTAAAATCATTTTTACTAAGATTTCCTTTTTTAAAGTCTAAGATAAATCTTTTAAATTCCTTGTCAAATATTCCAAATTCTATTTTAATAAAAATACTTTTTTTAAGCCTTATTCGATTTGCCATTTTTAGCTTTCAATACTATCTATTATTACATTTCTTTAATGTTAAAATTTCGATATTCGATTCACTTATATCTACGAGTCTAATTTATTTATTCACAACCCTTGTGCCAACAACAACTCTAGCTGAATTAGGTATAAGAGGCTCATTAGCAATCTTTTTCATTGGACTCTTTTCTGAAAATATTCCAAACATTGTTTTCGCTAGTTTTACCCTGTGGATAATTAACCTAGCAATTCCTGCGCTTATTGGTTCCATTTTTTTAATAAAAAATAAGTCCTAATTAGATTATTTATCTTACATTTGTAAAACAAAAGATAATAAAGTCTTTTATTCATTTTGATATTTAATACGGATGAAGTTTTAAACGTTCTTTTTCATATAATCAAATCGATTATAAATAAGAGTATCAGACAAATACAAAAATAGATGTATTTTTTTACAACTATTTTAAACTTATATGTAAACATTTCACACTCTGATGTGTTTACTAAATACAAATCGGTTTCGGAAGCAGGGTTAATAACAAGGTAATTTTTCTCATAATCATTTTCTTTGAACGCTTCCGGAGCCGATTTTTCTTTTAACAGAATTTGAAACATTATGTCTTATTGCATTAAAACAATTGTTGAACCCAGTTTTGATGATGCAGTGCTAAAAATAACTGAACATTTAAAGAACGAAGGTTTTAGTGTATTAACTGAAATAAATGTTCAAGAAACACTAAAAAGGAAAATTGATATTTCGACAATAAACCCCAAAGAATCAATGCAAGCATCCAAAAATTCTGAACTAGAAATTGTTGCTGAAGATATTAGTTCTCGACTTGAAAGAGTTATTAAATCATTATAACATTATGAAAACATTACGATTTAAAAGCAACCTAAAATGTGATGGATGTGTAAATGCTATTAAACCATTTATGGATTCGATTCCAGAAATTAATTCTTGGAGTATTGATTTAAACAATTCTAAGAAAATTATTGAAGTGCATACATTAGAAGAATCTGATTATATTCTTTCAGAGAAAATAAGCAAAGGAATTGCAAAAATTGGGTATACTACAGAGAAAATTTAACTCATCATGTAACTTTTTTATCCATAAAGTAATACCAATTAATTAAAATCCATTTTGTTTAATTAAATGAGCTTAAAGAAAGAGACATATCAAGTAGAAGGCATGAGCTGTGCTGTTTGTGCACATAGTGTTGAGTCAATGCTTTCATCTTTAGAAGGAGTTTCTGCTGCTACAGTAAACTATGCTGCAGCATCTGTTTTTATTGAATTCGATTCTAATATTATATCCGAAAAAGATTTTCAAAAATCAATTGACAACATTGGTTATCAAATTATTGTTGATAAATCTGAAAACAGCATTGAAAAAATAGAAGAAAAGGAAGTAAATCGATTAAGAAAATCAAAATTCAAAACCCTTTTCTCTATTATTTTAGTATTTCCAATCTTTTGTATTGCAATGTTCTTTCCTAAAATTCCATATTCAAATTGGATAATGCTCATTTTAACCATTCCAGTGCTTGGCTGGTTTGGTCGTGATTTTTTTATTATTGCCTTTAAGCAAGCTAAGAATTTTTCGACAAATATGGATACTCTGGTTGCCTTAAGCACTGGAACAGCATTTCTGTATAGCACATTTAATACCATAGTCCCAGGTTATTTAATCTCAAAAGGAATTCAGCCTCATGTATATTTTGAAGCTGCTGTTGTAATAATTGCATTAATTCTTTTAGGAAGATATCTCGAAGAAAAAGCAAAATCTAAAACATCGGCATCGATAAAAAAATTAATGGGATTAAAAGTAAAAACAGCTCTCGTATTTAAAAATGGAGTAGAAAAAACGATGCCAATTGATGAAGTTGTGGTTGGTGATATACTTATTATTAAGCCTGGCGAGAGAATTCCCGTTGATGGTAGAATAGTTGAAGGTTATTCAACAATTGATGAAAGCATGATAACCGGAGAATCAATTCCTGTTGATAAAAACGAACATGATTTAGTAATTGGAGCAACAATTAATAAAACAGGAAGCTTTAAAATGCGTGCAGAAAAAGTGGGAAAACACACCATGCTTTCGCAGATTATTGAAATGGTTCAAGCCGCCCAGGGAAGTAAAGCTCCCGCACAAAAGTTAGCAGATAAAATAGCTTCTATTTTTGTTCCATCGGTAATTATCATTGCTATAATAAGTGCACTCGTTTGGTATTTTATTGGTCCCGACCCTAAAATTACATTTTCTTTTGTAACCCTAGTTACGGTTTTAATTATTGCATGTCCTTGTGCATTAGGATTAGCTACTCCAACTGCCCTTATGGTTGGAATTGGTAAAGGCGCCGAAAATGGAATTCTAATAAAAAATGCCGAAGCCTTAGAAAATGCACGCCATTTAGATATTATTGTTGTAGACAAAACAGGAACAATAACTAAAGGAAAACCAGAAGTTAACGAAATAATATGGCTCCAGAGTGACTTAAAAAGAGACCAGATACTAGAAGATATTTTGGCTATTGAGAAAAAATCAGAGCATCCTTTGGCAGCGTCAATTGTACGGAATTTAAATCATTTATCGAACAACAGTTTGAATGTGGTAAAATTTAACAACCAAACAGGAATGGGTGTTTCGGCAACAATCTACGATAACGATTATTTAATTGGCAATTACCAATTAATGAAAGAAAATAATATTAATACTGATTCTGAACATCAATATTTTAATCAATACGGAAATACAAATCAGACGCAAATATTTGTAGCCAAAAACAAAACGCTAGTTATTTTAATAAATATTTCTGATCAAATTAAAGAAAATTCGTATTATGCAATACAAAATTTGCACCAGATGAACTTGCAAGTTCACATGGTAACTGGCGATAATGAAGGCACTGCAAAAGAAATTGCTAGACAAGCCGGAATTGACGAATATAAATCAGAAGTTTTACCACATCAAAAGTATGATTACATCAGAAATCTGCAACTTAATGGTTTAAAAGTGGCAATGATTGGCGATGGAATTAACGACTCCCCTGCTCTTTCGCAAGCAGATTTAGGAATAGCCATGGGTCATGGAACGGATATTGCAATGGAAAGTGCCGATATTACATTAATAAAAGGCGATTTAGAGAAAATTGCAACTTCTATTAAATTATCGAAAGAAACTCACATTACCATTAAACAAAACTTATTCTGGGCATTTATTTATAACATTATAGCTATTCCGATTGCTGCCGGAATTCTTTATCCAATAAACGATTTTATGTTAAGCCCAATGATAGCAGGTGGTGCAATGGCATTTAGTTCTGTATCTGTAGTACTTAATAGTTTAAGATTAAAATCAAAAATCTAGAACTACTAATGAATTTTATTTTAAAAAATAAAAAAATATTTGCTTTACTTTTCTGGATATGGTTATTGGCAATTTTGTATTTTACTTTTATCCCCAACAGCCCCAAAATGACCATATATTATAAAAAAGATACTTTTCGTTTAGATTACCTATTACACTTTTTAGTATACCTAAGTTTATCTGTTTTATTCTTTTTGTGGAGAGCCAACAAGTTTTTCAGCTTACAGCTAAAAGAAATAAGCATTTATCTTATAATGGGAATACTAATTTGTGGTTTAAGCGAGTACATTCAAATATATATTCCAGGACGTTCGTTTAATATGAATGATTTCTATTGTAATGCTTCAGGGATAATTGCAGGAATTATATTACCTCGTATAATTCTAAAATAAAGTTAAAACTTAAAAACCGAAGTAAATTACTTCGGTTTTTTTATAATTGAATCTCGATCCTAATTCGTTTTATAATCGTATTTTATTTTAGCCAATTCTTCGTTGGCTTTTACAATCTTCGATTTCAAGTTTTCCTTATAATCAATGAGTGCTTGCTTTAAGTCTTCACTTCCTGCAGCCATCATTTGTACTGCAAGGATTCCTGCATTTTGCGCTCCATTAATGCCAACTGTTGCTACGGGAATTCCCGGAGGCATTTGAACTATTGCTAATAAAGAGTCCATTCCGTCTAAAGAAGCATTAATAGGAACTCCAATTACAGGCAAGCTTGTCATTGCTGCAATAACACCAGGCAAATGAGCAGCCATACCTGCACCTGCAATTATTACCTCAATTCCACGATCTTTTGCCGATTTAGCAAATTTTTCTACTTCTTCGGGTGTACGATGTGCCGACAAAGCATTTATTTCAAAAGGAATTCTAAATTCATTCAAAATTTTTGCAGCTTTTTCCATTACAGGTAAATCCGATGTACTACCCATTATAATACTTACTTTAGCTTCCATGTTGATTTTTAAGATTTTTAAGTAAATAAAAAATAATATTTAATCATTAATTCGTACTTTTGTACAATATTTTTTGTTAAAAACAAATCCTTAACAAAAAGGTTTCACAAAGCTAATATTAATAAATCTAATTTATATAAATCGGCTAAACTTAATAGCTAATTTATTTAACAGCAACAATTTAAAATCATTATTAAAATGAAGCAAGTTAAGCTAAAAGACAAAGAGTTTGGTGTTTCGATACCAGCAGAAAAAATACAGCAGGTAATTTCGGAAATGGCCATTAAAATTAATAATGATTATAAGGATAAAAAAATCCCTTTATTTATTAGTATTTTGAATGGTTCTTTTATGTTTACCGCCGATTTATTCAAACATATTGATTTTGAATGCGAAGTAACTTTCTTGAAACTTACATCATATAAAGGAACTGCATCAACGGGTGCTGTACGACAACTAATTGGTGTTAATGAAGCTATTGAAGGTCGCGATGTAATTGTTTTAGAAGATATTGTTGATACCGGTATTACCATAGAACAAATTTTGGGTCAACTAAAGAGCTTTGAACCAGCAAGTGTTAGGGTTGCTTCACTTTTATATAAACCTGCAGCTTATCAAAAAGATATGACAATCGATTATATTGGAATGGAAATTCCAAATGATTTTATTGTTGGCTACGGCTTAGATTACGATGGACTTGGCAGGAATTTAGCCGACATTTATACACTAATTGGCGAATAAGTCTAAAATCGAGAATCATAAAATGCTTAATGTTATTTTATTTGGGCCTCCAGGTGCTGGGAAAGGTACGCAATCGAAAAAAATCATCGAAAGATATAATCTTATTCATATTTCAACAGGTGATGTTTTAAGAAAAGAAATTGAACTTGGAAGTGAACTTGGAATTGAAGCCAAAAGATTAATTGATGATGGTAATTATGTTACTGATGAGATGGCTGTTGAGATTATTAAAGCCGAGTTAAATAGAAATAAAAGCTGCAATGGTTTTATTTTCGATGGATTTCCACGAACAAGATTTCAAGCCGAGAAATTCCCTGAACTATTACACGATTTTGGCGGAGATGTTAATGTAATGATTTCTCTCGATGTAGAAGAAAATGTTCTAATTAATAGATTAATAAATAGAGCAAAAGAATCGGGCAGACCAGACGACCGTAAAAAAGAAATAATACAGAAACGTATCGGAATATATGAAGACAGAACGGCTGTGGTTTCCGACTATTATAAAAAAATAAATAAATATCAATCCGTTAATGGAGATGGAAAAATTGATGTTATCTTTGAAAGAATTTGTGAGACAATAGAAAGATTTAAAGAGATTTAAAAATAAAATTCCAAAATGCAAATCACAAAAAATATCTAATATTAAATAATCAAACAAAAAATTCAAACACTATTTAATAATTAATAAATTAGAATTTTGTGCTTTATTTGTTGTTTGATTTTTGTATTTTGTAATTTATAAAGCCTTTTTTTTTGGGCTTAAAATAAATATAAAGAGAGTTATGGCTGGGTCGAATTTTGTAGATTATGTAAAGATATTTTTCAAATCAGGTAAAGGTGGAGCAGGTTCTCCACACCTTCGCCGCGAGAAATTTGAAGC
>Ga0209633_10001035_pt1 | contig 29993 bp, 26 predicted proteins | sample Cruoilmetagenom1_FD_187290 | JGI IMG/M metagenome (GOLD analysis project Ga0209633, IMG submission 187290) | Oil polluted marine microbial communities from Coal Oil Point, Santa Barbara, California, USA - Sample 1 (SPAdes) (version 2) | ecosystem: Environmental > Aquatic > Marine > Oil seeps ... | reverse complement strand
AGAGCATGCGGGACGAGAAGCTAGTTTAGGTAATGCCGGCTTTTTAAGCCCAAGTGATTCTTTCGCCTGGGCCTCACCATCTGCTTTAAAAATGGCAATTAAGTCTCTAATAGATCCAAGTTTAGGTCTTCAATATAAGTTTCACTTAGATCCGGATTTTTGGAGTTGGTCTATTCAGTTTTTAAATCAATGCAGGTCTAATAAATGGGAAAATAATTCAGATATTAAATATCAGCTGGCTAAGTATTCATTAAGTCTGATTGATGAGGTACGTCGTGATACAGGTATAGATTTTGATGCTTCTAATGACGGCATTCTTTATGCTTGTCGTAATCAACAATCATTCGATGAACTACAAAAACACTACCAATTTCTAAAAAATCGTGGTCTTGAACTAGAGTTTCTGGAACGTGACAGCCTACTTAAAAAATTACCAGTACTTAATTCAAATAAGGATACTTATGCTGGAGCCGTCTATTCACCGAGTTGTAAAACAGGTGATTCTGCCAAATTCTCACAAAACTTAGCCTCTTGGTGTACAAAAAATAAAGAATGCCAGTTTCTTTGGGGTACTTCAGTTGAGAAGATCATGCTGTCAAATAATAAAATAACGGGTATCTGGACATCCAAAGGTGAGCTAAAAGCTGATGCTTATGTACTTGCTGCAGGAGCCCATAGCGGGATTCTTGCAAAACAAGTAGGTGTAAAATTACCCATCTATCCTATCAAAGGTTTTTCTATTACTGCCCCCATCATTAATGAAGAGATAGCGCCTACTACTGGCTTTGATGACATCCAGCGACTTATCGCAGTATCGAAGATAGGGAACCGCCTTCGTATGTCATCCTCAGCAGTATTTGATGGTTTTAATAAAAGCCATAGACCACAAGACTTTAAATCAATATTGAAGTTGGCAAGAGAAATCTTTCCTGATGTTGCAGATTATAATCAGGCTGAATATTGGGCTGGACTGCGCCCAATGACACCGTCATCAGTACCTATCGTTGGAAAGTCGTCAGTGAGTAATCTTTTTCTAAATGTTGGGCATGGACATCTTGGTTGGACAATGTCATGCGGAACAGCTCAAATAATCGCTGATATTGTTGCTGGAAAAAAACCTTTCATGCACACAAGTATCTAATTTTGAGGCTAGTAATAATATTACTAGGGATGCTAACTATTATGAATGTTCCTACATCAGCTACAAATCTAGAAAACAATGATTTAACGCTATTGAGTGATGAGTTTGATAACCCGGAGACTCTCAAAAATTGGACATTTTTTCATGATAAGGAAAGATGGCCAAATCGAATTGAAAAAATTGGGATAAATAAAAAGGGTTTGTTCATTATTCCTCGAATAGGATGCTGGGTAGGTGATCTTCAAGGTATTTACCTTTATAAAAATATTACGAGTGATTTTATCGCTACTACCCGCGTCTATGTAAATGGAAAAAGTAAAAAAAAATCTGATAACGACTGGGCTATTAGCGGCTTAATGGCAAGAACTGCAAAAGAAACCACGCGAGAGAACTGGACTCAAAACCAAGAAAACTGGGTATATTTGATGCATGGTAAATCACCAGGGAGAGGAGTTGTAATCGATTCTAAATCAAATATTAATAGTAAGTGGGAAGCTGAGTTAAGCAAAAGTGAAAATGGTGTTGAGTTAAAAATGGTTCGACTAGGTTCTCTTATTATTAATCTTCGACGATTTCCCGATGGACAATGGAAAGTCCTTGATCGCTTTGTACGAAAGGATATGCCCACTACATTGCAGGTAGGATTAAATATGAGTGTATGTAATAAACTTTATGAAATATCAGATTTTAATTTTAATTCACGTACTACTTTCTCTAAAAATGAACAAGCTGACTCTATAACACACTTTGATTATATTCACTTTGAACGTCCAAAGTATCCTAAAAGAACAATGACTAAAATGAGCGATACTGAATTGCTAGCATTTCTAGGTGACTAATAAACGCAAAACAAAAATTGAGTCTACACAACACAAATGAAGAGGTAATGACTTATATGTTAACTCCATCACTTACAGCCATTTTACAGCAAGAAGTTATAAATCATCGTCTACCTACTGATTTTTTGTCAACAATTGAAAGTTGGTATTTTCCAATAGCGCAAGAACTTGCGAAGAAACATCAAGAGAAAAAAGAAACTATATTAATAAATGTAAATGGTTCACAAGGTTCGGGTAAATCAACACTGACAGCTTTTTTAAGCCTTATACTTAATCACCACCTTGGCATAAACACAATAGACATATCACTTGATGATTTTTATCTAACTAAAGCTCAGCGTTTACAACTAGCCAAAGATGTTCACCCTTTATTGGCCACTCGTGGTGTACCCGGAACTCACGACTTAAAGCTAGCAACAAGTTGTTTAACAAACTTATTACAAAAACAAGCCTGCACCCTGCCATTGTTTGACAAAGCACAAGATGATCGAGCTAATAGTGATCTCTGGAAAAAAATAGATGACTCTGTTGATATTATTTTATTCGAAGGATGGTGTATTGATGCACCGTTTCAATCAGAAAACGAGTTAAAGATGCCTATCAACGAACTTGAAACAAAAGAAGATCCTAATGGAGCTTGGCGAAAATATGTAAATGAAAAATTAATTACTTATCACCAGCAGTTTTTTAATTTAAGTGATTATTCAGTTTTCTTACAAATACCAAACTTTGAGAAGGTTTATGAATGGAGAGGTCTTCAAGAGAAGAAACTTGCTTTAGATAGACATGATCAAGCCGTAATGAAAAAACAAGACATCCGCAGGTTCATACAGCACTATGAACGTATAACTCGTAGTTGTCTGAAAATATTACCTGTAAAAGCAGACATGGTTATCAAACTCAATGATGAACATAAAATTGTGTCGTTAGATTTTTAGCTCACCAACAACTTTCGATGAGACTTATTAGGATCCGTGTTAAAAATGAGCACCCCATTACTTCCTGTCGAACTATTTTTGTAAATTACGCCAAGGTTGATTGTGAATTTACATATCTTTGTTTCGCTGAAGTATACACTTGAATAGATAGTCATTATTCCGTGAAAAAAGCTCCATTAAAAGGTATATCAAACTGGATTTATAGCTTTATAAAGTCATACAGATAGTCTTAACCTTTTGATAGGGTATAGAGTGATAAGAATGAAACTAATTTTATATTAAATGTAACCGGACAAGAAAGCGGTCACGATAAAGTTTTATTGCATGTATAGATTTTTATATATAAAATAATATCAATTACTTATTGTATCTATCGATACGGGTAGCAAAGCGGTCATATTACTTATTTAGGGGTTGTTATGGGCACAACACTGTTAGATTTTACTCCTTTTATACCGAGTGATGAAACACTGGGACAATCATCTTTGCCCGATAAAGCACTTGAGTTAAATAAAGAATCAGCTAGATTGACAGGACAATTATCTCCCCAAACACTCTCTACACTAGAACAGCATATGAGGGTGATTAACTCTTACTATTCAAACCTCATAGAAGGCAATGTTACGCGACCCCATGAAATTAGAGCTGCTCAACGTGGTGATTATAGTCATGACTCTGCTAAACGTGATTTGCAAAAAGAATCATTAGGGCATATGGCGGTACAAGACTGGGTAAGTGAACTGAATCCCAGTTTGGATACTATTTTTAACCCAGATTTTATCCAAGTTCTACATGAAAAATTCTATACCCAAATCCCTGAAAGCTTGTGGATGATCAAAAATGTTAAGGGTGATGAGGTAGATAAAGTCGTTCCAGGAGAATGGAGAACAAGAAGTGTTGATGTCGGTCAGCATGTCGCACCTGAAGCAGAATTCATATTTGATTTAATCAACGGTTTTTGTAAAACCTATAACCCAAATAACTATAAAGGTGATCGAAAGCTAGTGGTTATTATGGCGGCTCATCATCGTTTTTCATGGATCCACCCTTTTATAGATGGCAATGGACGTGTAGGACGCATACTAACGGATGCAGCATTAAAAGCCGTTGGTTTGGATAGCTATGGGGCATGGTGTATAAGTCGTGGCTTGGCAAGGTCAACAGCTCAATATAAAAGCTTATTAGCAGGAGCGGATAGGGTTCGCCAAGGTGATTATGATGGTCGTGGCGCATTGACTGAAAAAGGTTTGGTCAACTTTTGTGATTACATGCTGGATACGGCTATTGATCAGGTTTCCTATATGGGCAACTTACTTGATATTGCCAATTTGCGTAAACGTATTAGTAGCTATGTGCAGGCGCGCAATGACTTTCGTGTACCAGATATGAAAGATAGCTTGAAAAGCTCTGCGGGGTTGGTTTTATATTCAGCATTTATTCATGGTGAACTTGAACGTTCACAAGCATTGGAATTAACAGGCTTGCAAGAGCGTAGTGCTAGACGTTTATTAAGCCAGATGAAACGTGAAGGATTACTGAGCGAAACAAGCAGTAAGTCTCCCTTGCGTTGGGAAATTCCTGAACATGCTGAAGGGTGGTATTTTCCTGAACTAGCTCCACTGGCATGATTAGATAGCTATGCCAACAAAAATAGATAATAAATGGCATATAGATTTTCGCCCTCGTGGTCGTGATTCAAAACGATACAGGAAGTCTTTTCCCACCAAAGCAGAAGCTTTGAGATATAAAAATCATATACTTTCTACCTATACTGATGACTGGAATAAACAACGTAAAGATACTAGAAGACTATCTGAGTTGGTTGATTATTGGTTCTTGCATTTTGGGAAGTCTCTAAAGACTAGGCGAGAGATGAAAAGATCGCTTAATAATGTAATTAATTTGCTTGGTGATCCTATCTGTTCATCTCTTACTACCTCACACTTGATTACCTTTAGGGCGTCAAGGTTAGAAAGTGGTCTTTCCAGAAATTCGGTAAATAGAGAGTTTGCTTATTTGAAATCCTTCTTCAATGAATTGATTAGGGCTAAGGAGTTTAATGGTCATAACCCATTAAAAGAAATTAAACAGCTAAAAATTACTGAAACCGAGTTGTCATATTTAACAATTCCTCAAATTGAAGAATTATTATTTCAACTTGCTATGAGTAAAAATAAAAGTGTAAAACTTGTATCACTTATTTGTTTAGCAACGGGGTGTCGCTGGTCTGAAGCTGAAAAACTATCAAGTCATAATGTAATAAATGGTCGTGTAATTTTTACCGATACAAAAAATGGAAAGAATAGGGCTGTACCAATTAGTTCAGAATTGTTAGAGAGTTTTCCTGATAAGGAAGGACGATTATTTACGTCTTGTTATGCTGCTTTTAAAGAGGCTGTCTTAAGATGTGATTTCACGTTGCCTGCAGGACAATTAACTCATGTGCTGAGGCATACTTTTGCGAGTCACTTTATGATGGATGGTGGCAATATCATTGTATTACAAAGGATTCTAGGACATGCGAATTTGACGATGACCATGCGCTACAGTCACTTTTCTCCCGACCACTTAGAAGATGCAATAAAGTACAACCCTTTGACTAAATTATGAGTCGTGGACAATATGTGGACATAAATAAAAAAGGGTTACAACGAAAACGCTGTAACCCTTTGTTTTGTATGGTGCCGCAACCAAGAGTCGAACTCGGGACCTACTGATTACAAGTCAGTTGCTCTACCAACTGAGCTATTGCGGCGACGCGGTGCATTCTATTAAAGCTTGCTTGTTTACGCAAGGGGAAAGCACATTTAATTGATAAAAAAATACCCGACTGAGATTGCTCTCAGCCGGGTGGTATTAAGACCTCATGATAACATTATTATTATTGTTAGCCCGGCCATATTATTATTATTAAAACTGTGGCTGTTTATCTGAAGTCGGGGTCTATTCTACTGATAGTCGATGAATTGAAACTGAACCAGCTAATTCTTTTGTAATATATTTAAAATAAGTTTTAAAAGCCTTATATAACGGGCTTGTCTGGCGATAAAAAAATGATAATAAATTCTATCCTGTCAATGCTTTACCCAATAATGTTAACAAAGTTTGTTTTTCTTCCTCCGTCATATGATTGAGTTGTTTTGATTCTAACTCCAATAATGGTTTATAGGCTGATTCAACCAATTCTATTCCTATTTGGGTTAAACGAGTTCTGACGACTCGCCTATTCACTAAATCACGTTCCCGGGTGACCCAGCCTTTATCGACCATTCGATCTAATAGGCGAGTTACATCAGGCACCCGCGTATATAAGCTTTGCCCTATTTCCTTGCTGGGCAAACCTTCATCACGGCTATCTTTGACGTATAGAACACGCAGCGCACTGTACTGTAAGGTAGTCATTCCCCAGATTGATAATAACTTATTAGCTTCGCTTAAAAATTTATCACTTAATTTTGTGGCTGACACAAAAATATCCGTCTCTGTTTTGACAGTTCCAATGAGGGCTTTACGTTTTCGTTTATTTGGCATATACTTGTTATAACAACTATTGTGATCACGAGTGTATTTTAGCTGATTGCGATAGGACATACCATGATTAAAACCAAGAGGTAAAAACCATGTCTAATCAAACTTGCACACAATCTCGTCGTAATTTTTTAAAAGGCGTAGCTTACACTTCTGTACTATCACTTGGCGGCGTATCTAGCCTAGCTTTTGCTACGAATGACGTTACTACCAATTTAAATAACTCTGTAGCAAGTTGCTCCATAAGCAATATTAACGGTATCAGCATAATCCAACAAAAAATGCTGGATAAAGAAACCGTCACACTTATTAATCAGAGCAACAAACTTGTCATGGTGGACGCACTACAGCCAATAGCGCTAGAACAGGTAAATGGCTCTTTTATCGTTAAGGTACAACAAATTGAATCAGAGGCAGTTAATGGCATGATTGCAATTTCACCAAGCGAACGTATCTCCTTTGATATCAAACCCGTAAGCGATGATCTTACAATACAGGCTCTCGCTAATGTTAAACAAAACCAAGTTGAGATAACAAGTGACTATTCTGTATTCAATAGAATTATAGCTGTTCAAACTGTTTAAATTCTATCTGAGCTGTCTGCAAACTCACCACAAATTAATCTCCTAATGAGGAAAATATTATGTTTAATAAAACACGTCGTCAAATGTTAAAAAGTGTAGCTTACGGCTCGGCATTAACCGTCGGCGGAGGACTTTCATCAGTAGCCTTTGCGCTTACAAATTTACAAAATGCAACTGATAAAGCTTCCGCAGAAATAACAGGAACCGCCCTGCCCACTTGCGATATCAGCATTATGCAGCAACAAACGTCCGGAAAAGAGATGGTAACCCTCTTTAATCATACCGATAATACGGTGACCCTGGATAAAATTACACCAATCGGTCTGAAACACGTAAATGGCTCACTCGTTGTTAAAGTAAATAAAGTCAACGATGGTGCATTAAGCATTGCAGCAGGCGAGCGACTTTCTTTTGAAGTAGAAGCGGTAAGCGCCATTTTACTCAATGATGAGCTACCGATTCCCAATATATTGGCAGGTCATTTAAAAATTCAAAGTGAGCACCCTGCTTTTAATGGGATTATTCCTGTAACGGTTTTTGATATGCTTTCTTAGGCTCACCAGGAGCCAGAAAGTACACAGAGCATTGCAAAGCAAGGCTCAGTGATGGACGCTGTAGCAAAGTACTCCCCTGAGCAGAAAGCACAGAGAGTGCTCTAGCTAGCTTCCGCTCACCAAGAGCCAGAAAGTACGCAGCGCATTGCGAAGCAAGGCGCAGTGATGGTGGTGACATCAAGCTGAATTATCTAATTGGCACCCCTGGTTTTTAGTATCAGCGGGTTCATTTTTTGTTAGGCAAAAAATGAATCTTGGGGTTTTATACGGAGATATAATTGTGGCTTTTTAATTATTAATGAATGCCTTGAGCACATCACAAACCGTAGGTTGGATAAGGTACGTCATCCGACATTGGTAGATAAACAAACATGATCATGTCGGATGACGCTAACGCTTATCCAACCTACGTTATACGGGTTACCGCGTTTTGCAAAAAATCTTGCAGTCGTTAAAAAAGCTAACGAGCTATCATTCAAAACCAAGGGTACATTTAATAAATAGCAGTTATATATTACCAATAGGCAAACGTCTTACTCTTATCTGTTTTTCTTGAACAGAGACGACACAGCCATTTTTTAAATCTTCATCACACCGCTCAATCACGGTCTGTATCAAGGGTAAATAATCAGCTGCCTTAAGTCTTTCGATGCGGACTCTTACAACAGAAGGAATAGAATCTGAGCTGAGGGCTAGTAGTGTATGAAAGTCAGAATCTAAAGTAATAATTATTCGTTTATTCTTTTTACTGTACTCAATTATTTCTGAATCTTTTGCTGTCGACATATTTATGTCTCCAACATGTTCAGCCTCTATGTTAGATTCTTGCAGTAGTTCTGTCAGGCTTCGAGGTAAACCTTGATCAAGCAGCAACATCAGGCGTTAATTCGATAACTTTATCATCAAGGCTTAAGGCAGCAAACGTCAACGCTTGTTGAATATCTTCATCTTCAAGTTCCGGGTATTCTTGAAATAGTTCGTTTCTATCAGCGTAGAGCGCAACCAGCTCTATGACTCTGCGAACAGTGAGGCGTAAGTTTCTGATAGTAGGCTGACCATTCATGCGTTCTGGGTCAATCTGTATTCTATCTAATTTCATATATTGAATACTCCAAATGGCTTATTTACAGATTACTAGGTATATAAAAGCACACCTCCCCCTTTTTTAGCAAGCTTGCATTTACTTTTAAAACGAGGAATCTAGGTTAAAGATATGGCTGATACTAAAAACCCGGGGGGGGTGCCATTTAAAAAAAGAGGTGCAATACGGCCTTCCAAAGCTGTTCTAATGATCTAACTTCAAACGCAGCAAGCCAACTCCTATCATTGCAAATAGTCCACCCAATATCCGGTTAAACCATTTGGCTCGTTGTCCTATTGAAAACCAGCTGCTGGCTTTTGTAGCTAGCAATCCATAACTGGCTAGCGTTAGGAATGACATGCTCATAAAGGTTGCAGTCATAATTAAAAACTGTGGTGTAAGTGATTGTTGTGTATCAATAAACTGCGGAAATAAAGCGGTAAAAAACAAGATTGCTTTGGGGTTGGTCATTGCTATCAAAAAACCTTCCAGAAAGAATCGCTTTTTGCTTTTCTCTCTGCCAGTTGATTTTGCATCGACTTCTCCAAAAAAATTAGTCTTGGATCGCCATTGGCGCACGCCCAGATAAATCAGGTAGGCCGCGCCAATAAGTTTGATGACTAGAAATAAGATGGTCGAAGTTTTTAAAACAGCGCCCAAACCAAAGATGGCGGCAGAGGAAAGCAAAAACAGACCGCAAATATTTCCAAAAGACGAAAGCGCAACTTTCCGCATTCCAAAGCGAATACTATTTGATATGGATAATAGTATCGCGGGGCCTGGGCTTATAACGGCAATAACACCTACGGCGATAAATAATAGCCATGTTGAAAATACCATTATTAATAAGCCTTTTTTAGCGCACCACCATCACAGAACAACCTGCCCGATCACTAACAGCTGTACCCGTTGCGCCCAATAAGCGCTGATTTCGACGTGATTTTTTGCGCCGACAGCCCAGCATAACAAGATCAGGATCATAGTCTTCAATTTCTTTTAAAATCGCAGCTCTTCGCTTTCCTTGTTTTAACTCGGTTGTTACTTTTGCCGTAAAATAAGTATTCGATAAATCTTTAAGCTTTTCTCTCAGGTCTAGCTTTAGCTTTTTCTGAGCGCCTTCTGGAAAATAGCTGGCCACTAGTGGCATTCCGTAATCGGGCACTATGGTAATCAGCTTAACTTCACAGTCATATTTTTTTGCCAGATCATTTGCCGTTCTACAGAGTTTTCCCGTTGTAGTCTCTGTCGATAAATCAACGGGAACGAGTATTTTATTAAACATAATTTTTCCTTAAAATAAACCAGTTAAATGCTAGGCAATTTGCACTTCTTTTTGTTTACGAACACGCGCCTTTTGTGAAAACCAGACAAGTGCGAGTAAACCTATTGAAAGTAAATACAACCACTGTTTAGCAGGTCGATCAGTGTTTTCCATTTTCACACTGGCGATCTCCCAATCAAAGTCGAGTTTTTGTTTTTCGGCTACGCCACCAAAGACAAGATTATCAATAATAAGTTTGCCCTCTTCTTCGCGAAGTTCTAGACCTGCGGCATCTTTAAGTCTAGCCTTGCCATCTCCTAATGATTTATCACCCACAGGTAGCATTACAACTTTATCAACAGCTTTACCTTCTAGTGTTTCACCTTTCACTTGTATCCTGAGCTGTGCTTTATCAGGTAAGTCTCCCGCAATCTGGAATATTTTAGCCGCAGGTGCTTCCGTGAGTGGCGGGTAGAATCTATCCATAATAAACCCAGGTCTAAAGAACAAGAAGGTGACCAAGAGTAAAGCAATTGATTCCCACAACTTGTTTTTGGTTAAGAACCAGCCTTGCGTAGCAGCGGCAAACATCAGCATTGCGACTGTCGCCGTTATTATGACCATGGCTAAATGCACCGGCCCTCTAATACCTATTAATAATAATTCAGTATTAAAGATAAACATGAAAGGCAGAATGCCAGTACGGATATCGTACATAAAGCCCTGAATACCCGTTTTGATAGGATCTCCACCCGATATTGCGGCCGCGGCATAAGCCGCCAACCCCACGGGCGGGGTATCATCCGCCAATATGCCAAAGTAGAACACGAATAGATGTACTGCAATTAATGGAACAATAAGTCCAGACTGCGCACCTAAGCTTACGATAACAGGCGCCATCAAAGATGAAACAACGATGTAGTTTGCCGTGGTGGGTAATCCCATGCCCAATAGTAAACTGATACCTGCTGTTAGCATCAACATAATAATCAGGTTACCACCTGAGATAAATTCAACCACTTCTGCCAAGATCAAGCCAACACCTGATAGTGTGACCGCTCCAATGATCAAACCTGCTGCCGCTGTCGCAATACCGATACCGATCATATTACGCGCACCTGCGACCATGCCATCTTTAAAGTCATTCCAACCATCAGATAGATACTGTGCTGACTTATTTTCACCGCGCAGTATACCTTTGAGGAACTTATGAGTTAGTAGCACAAAGATCATCGCAAGCGATGCCCAAAATGCAGAAAGTGGTGGAGAAAAGCGTTCAACCATTAAGAACCAAATAAGCACAACCACAGGCAATAAGAAATACAGACCAGATTTAACCACGGGTCCTGCTTCTGGAAGTTCTTCAATTGTTTCACTTCTCTGCAAATCAGGATATCTGACTGCGAGCTTGAGTAGAAAGAAATAGGCAATAATGAACAACACACCTGCTATCCAGGGAGTGGCATCACCTGCTGCAACCTTTAACCAACCAAAACCGAAATGCATCGCCATTGATACAACTAAGATAATCACGACTACCGTCAAAAAGGTAAACATTTTTTGTAACAATGTTGATGAGTATTGAGAAGGCATTCCTTCTAATCCCAATTTACAAGACTCTAAGTAAACGATGTAACCCAATGCAAAGTATGAAATTAATGCGGGTAAAATTGCATGTTGCACGACCTCTAAATAAGAAATCCCCACAAACTCAATCATTAAAAATGCTGCCGCGCCCATTACTGGTGGCGTGAGCTGACCATTGGTCGATGAGGCTACCTCTACCGCTCCCGCTTTCTCTGGTGTGAAACCAATACGCTTCATTAGCGGGATAGTAAAGGTACCTGTGGTTACAACATTTGAGATTGATGAACCTGAAATTAAGCCTGTTAACGCTGATGAAACAACCGCTGCAATACCCGGGCCACCTCTAAACTTACCCAAGAGACTGAAGGCCACTAAAATGAAATAGTTACCTGCACCTGCTCGTTCGAGCAAGGAGCCAAATAATACAAAGAGAAAAACCATACTGGTAGAAACACCTAGTGCAACACCAAAGACACCTTCTTGTGTTATCCAGAAATGACTCATTGCGCGTTGGAATGAAGCCCCTTTCCATGACATAACATCAGGTGCTAAATGACCAAAGAACACATAGGCTAAGAACACCATAGCAATAATCATAAGCGGTGGACCTAGCGCACGACGTGCTGCTTCAAGCACTAATACGACACCAATACCAGAAACAACTAAATCCAGGGTAGTTGGTAGTCCTGCACGATCTGCTAACTCTCTTGCGAATACCCATAAATACAAAGTCACGAGAACAGCGACTATCGCCATTATCCAATCTTGTATGGGGATGCGGTCACGAGGTGAGCCTTTAAGTGCGGGATAGGCAAGGTAGCCCAAGAACATGGCAAATGCTAAATGAATCGAACGCGTACCTGTATTGTTTAGTACAGGAATAATATCGGGGATCATGTAAGGAAATGGAGAGGCTATCCATAACTGAAACAGCGACCATGCAAAAGCAACCCATAACATTAATTTGCCTACCCCACCTTCGGGGCTTCTAGCACCCGTATCATTTTCGGCAATCATTTCCTCTAGTTTTGATTCGTCTATTTCAAAATCATCCGCATTATTATTAGCTTTATTTTCAGCCATGCTATCTCCTTTTGGTTTATTCCTTATTTTGCAATTTCTCCGTTTGCCTTATTATATTCTTTTAAAAATCTCGAAAAAATATAACAAGAAAAACATGTGCATATGAAACAGGTAAAAAAAAGCGAGGCATCATGCCTCGCTTTTTTTAAAACACAGATTACTTAATCAAACCTGCTTCTTTGTAGTACTTCGCTGCGCCTGCATGTAACGGAGCAGAAAGAGAAGCTGAGACCATCTCAGTTTTCTTTAGGTTCTTAAATGCTGGATGTAATTTTTTGAAGTCATCAAAGTTTTCAAATACTGCTTTAACTACTTCGTAAATTACGTTCTCAGGTACTTTTGCAGAAGATACGAACGTTGCACCAACACCCATAGTCTTGGCTGCATCTGGGTTACCTGTATACATACCTGCTGGTACAGATGCATAGCGATAGTAAGAGTTGTCTTTAACCAATCCATCAACAGCTGGGCCATGAATATTTGCAATTTTTGCTTCACATGTAGTCGTTGTTTCTTTGATTAAACCCGCTGGGTGACCAACAAGAATAAAGTAAGCATCAATTTTGTTATCACAAAGTGCCTGACCCATTTCTGAAGATTTTAACTCACCGGCTAGCTTTAGATCTTTACGACTCATACCAAATGCTTTTTCGATAACATCATAGGTTGCTACAGTTCCAGAACCTGGTTGACCAACATTTACACGTTTGCCTTTAAGATCTGAAAAATTCTTAATGCCTGAATCCGCACGTACAACTAGAGTTGCAGGCTCCGCGTGAACAGAAAATACTGCACGTAGATCTTCAAATTTACCAGCGTCTTTAAACTTGGATGTACCGTTATAAGCATGGTACTGCCAATCTGATTGGGCAACACCCATTTCAAGCTCACCCGCACGAATCGCATTGATATTAAATACAGATCCACCAGTAGACTCAACAGAACAGCGAATGCCTGTCTTCTTGCGGTTTTTATTGACCAAACGACAAATTGCGCCACCTGTTGGATAGTAAACACCTGTAACGCCACCTGTACCGATTGATACAAAAGTTTTCGCAGGAGCAGCCATTGCGGATGTAGCTAGCGTTGTACCAAGTAAAAAGCCAGCTGTAGCAAGTGCTGTGGTTATTTGTTTTTTCATTGTAGGAAAATCCTCCAGATAGTTTTAAAAAAAATTTAGTTTTTATAAGGAATAAGTAAACACCTATTTTTGTCCTTACAAGGGTATATAGAAGAACTTTACAACTTCTGCAAGATTAGTTTGCCAATTATCTCATTTTTATGTGTTTTATCATTAGTCTAATTACAAACTTAATCTCTTCATCTATGATTAGGTTAAGAAGCCCTTATTAAGCTCCACAATAGACAAAAGTAAAGACCTCACAGAATGAACACATCAAATAATACCAATATCAGTTATGTATTCAGTCAAGAAACACTGAAACTGGCTATTGAGGAATGGGTTAATACGAAAATAAGCAACGCACCAACTAAAAAAGAAACGTTTTTAATTACTAAAGTTGCTCTTCCATGGTTTATGCAACACCTCAATAAAACTGATTCTTCGGTTTGCATGTTTACTCATGATGATATGGTAAGAGAGCTAGCCATCTGGAAGTCCAAACAATTAGCTGATTTCCCTCAACAAAAGAAACGCATTGATGAAACGTGTAAATACCTGGAAGAATTTTTTAACTCAGATCTAGTGCTGCAACACAAGATGGTGGTATCCAACCCAAATCGACATGTTGAATAGTTTTAGCAAAAGATCTAAAACCTTACGAACTGCAATACGCAATGCTTATCTGTCGGATGAAGCAGAAACCGTGAAAAAGCTCATCAATGAACTTAATATAAAGGCAACAATGCTAAGTAGCATTAGTCAAGATGCCGTTGATATCGTCAAGCAGATTCGGCTTTCTAAGTCACCCGGCATAATGGAAGCCTTTCTCGCAGAATATGGCTTATCAACCCAGGAAGGTGTCTCCCTTATGTGCCTTGCCGAAGCCCTTTTACGGGTGCCTGATGATAGTACCATTGATGCGCTTATTAACGATAAAATCGCGCCAGCTGATTGGAGTCAACACTTAGGTCACTCCACTTCTCCCCTGGTTAATACATCAACCTGGGCGCTTATGCTAACGGGTAAGATTATTGATTCTAAAGAAATAACAAAATGGGACATTAGTGGGAACATCCGTCTTTTGCTTAAACGTGTGGGCGAACCTGTTATTCGAACCGCTGTTTCTCAATCCATGAAAATTCTGGGACATCAGTTTGTACTTGGACGTAATATTCAAGAAGCTATGACACGCGCTAAAAGTATGGAGGATAAAGGCTACACCTATTCCTATGATATGTTGGGTGAAGCTGCCCACACTGCTCAAGATGCACAGCATTATTTCATGGCCTATAGCATAGCCATCTCGGCTTTATCAAAGTCATGTAATAAAGCCGATATAGCCGGGAATCCAGGAATCTCTGTAAAACTATCTGCTTTACACCCACGCTATGAGTTTACTCATCGTACTGATGTGCTTAAAGAGTTAGTACCACGTGTCACCAATCTCGTGCATTTGGCTAAGAATGCAAATATGGGCTTTAATATCGACGCTGAGGAAGCGGATCGTTTAGATTTATCTCTAGACATCATCGAAGCAATTCTTTTAGATCAAGATCTAAATAACTGGGATGGTTTTGGTATTGTAGTTCAGGCTTATTCGCCTCGTGCAACATACGTTCTTGACTGGCTATATCAACTGGCTCAACGTTTAGATCGTAGAATTATGGTTCGTCTGGTTAAAGGCGCTTACTGGGACAGCGAGATCAAGCAGGCTCAGGTTGAAGGGCTGGATGGCTATTCAGTCTTTACTCGCAAGGCCTCAACAGATATTTGCTATCTCGCCTGTGCTAAAAAGCTTTTATCTATGACAGACCATATATATCCGCAATTCGCCACCCACAATGCTTACACTGTCGCAGCCATTCTCAATCTAGCGGGTGAGCGTAACGACTATGAGTTCCAAAGGCTACATGGAATGGGCGAATCACTTTACAGGGTTATACAATCAAAAAACCAAAGTCGCTGCCGCATCTATGCACCGGTTGGCGTTCATAAAGACTTACTTGCTTATCTAGTTCGTCGTTTATTAGAAAACGGTGCAAATAGTTCTTTTGTAAATCAGGTACTTGATGAATCAGTGCCCCCCGAAACGGTTGTTCGTGACCCTATCAACATCATTGAATCTAAAAAACATATTCCCAACCCACAAATTCCTTTACCTTGTAATATCCTCAGTGACAAACGCTTAAATTCAAAAGGCATTAATATTGCCAACCCATCCGTTTTAAAAAAGTTAAATACTGCAAGAAATGCCTACCTTAACCACAACTGGCAAGCAGCAGTATCTTCAAATGGAAACAATAAAGGCAATAAACGCAGTATTTATAACCCGGCGGATCATTCAGATCATGTTGGTGATGTTATAGAAGCTTCAATTGAGCAAATTGATCAAGCACTTATTATGGCAAACAACGCTGTCGAAGATTGGCGTAAACTTTCAGTTGAACAACGAGCCCTATGTTTAGAGCGACTTGCAAATCTGTATGAAGAACATACCGAAGAGCTAATCGCTTTGGCATGCCGCGAGGCGGGGAAATTAGTTCCGGATGCTATTAGTGAAATACGCGAGGCAGTCGACTTCTGCCGTTATTATGCGAAAAGAGCACAAATAGACTTTAAATCCGGCAATATTGAGGGACGTGGGATATTTATCTGCATTTCACCTTGGAATTTTCCTTTGGCAATATTTACCGGGCAGATTGTTGCGGCACTTGTTGCGGGTAATACGGTTATCGCCAAACCAGCAGAACAAACGCCTTTAATTGCCTCGCTTGCTGTCAACATGATGCATCAAGCTGGAATTCCTGATGATGTTATCCAATTGTTACCAGGTGATGGTCCTACCGTTGGTAGCAGGCTTAGTTCTTCTCCTCTAGTCAGTGGCATTTGCTTTACAGGTTCTACCGAGACAGCAATAGCCATCAACAAATCCATGTCGGCTCACGCCAATCCCACTGCACCCTTAATTGCCGAAACCGGTGGTTTAAATGCCATGATCGTCGATTCCACCGCTCTGCCAGAACAAGTTGTTAGCGATATAATAACGTCAGCTTTTCAAAGTGCAGGACAACGCTGTTCCGCTTTACGTGTTCTTTATCTGCAAATTGATATTGCTGACAAAATTATTGAGATGCTTAAAGGCGCTATGGATGAACTTGTAGTGGCTAATCCCTGGGACATTGCTACAGACGTTGGCCCTGTTATTGATGAAGATGCACGTAAAATAATTGTAGAGTATTGTAAACAGTTAGAAGACCAAGGCCGTTTGATAAAAAAAATAGAACCCGGCATTAACACCAACAAGGGAACATTTGTAGCTCCTGCTGCCTATAGAATTGAAAGTATCGCACAATTAGAGTCAGAAATATTCGGCCCCATTTTGCATATTGCTACATTTGAAAGCAAAAACCTGAATCAGGTCATCGAAACCATTAATGCTACCGCTTATGGATTGACAATGGGCTTTCATACCCGCGTTGATCAGCGCGTCCAGCAGGTCTGTGACAGAGCGCATGTCGGTAATCTCTACATTAATCGTAATCAAATTGGTGCAATGGTGGGAATTCAACCTTTCGGGGGTGAAGGTTTATCAGGCACGGGTCCAAAGGCAGGCGGGCCAAATTATTTGTATCGTTTTACCCAGAAGTCTCAATCAAACCCCGTTTCCAACCTACAACAGCCTATAGGATTCACTACAGATAATAAATTTAATGACAAAATACAAAAAATCCTAACAAAAGCACAGACCTCTCAATCGCAATGGGATGCTCGATATGATCGTCGTGATATTTTAATGCGAATGGCACTGGAAGGTAATTCAAGTATTAGATTAAGTGTAAATTCAGCCCTTAAAACCTGTCATGACTACGATCCAAGACCTCTCAACTTAAAAGGGCCAACGGGTGAAGACAATCAACTTTCATTGCACGGGCGCGGCGTTATAATATGCGTTGGCTCAAAAGCTTTGCAATTTGCATCACTCGCTCTTTTAACAGGTAATGGTGTAATTATTCTGGATGAGAACGAAGAGACTCAAGCCTTCTCTGATGCAGCTAGAAAATGTGAGGTTAATAGGGATTTATTGAACGTCCTGCCTTATTCTCTAGATATTAATGCTCTCAAATCATTCGAAGGATTATCTGCTATTGCTACCATTTCAAATCAACATGATTTATCAATAATTCGACAGGCATTAGCGTATCGTTCAGGCCCTATTCTGCCACTTATAGTCGACCCTGAAGATTGGCGAAGTTTCTGTATTGAACGATCTTTATGCATTGATACTACTGCATCAGGTGGCAATGCCAGCTTGTTATCCGGCTCAGGTGATGACGAGTAAAAATGGCTAAAATTCCAACTCTTTTCTTTCCCCACTAACTCATGCAAAAGCCCAAACACTAACTAATTTTTTGATATGAGGCTGTGAAAGTATTCTGGGACGAAAGAAAAATGAGGAAAAATATTCAATATTTTATCCAAGAATGAAGTTAATAGCAGGCTATTGGCTGATTTTTTGGGTGAAATCTGGGAGATTATTCGGCAAACAACGCCTCACCCTAACGGGTCAGCTGAAGCTGTTGTCTCGCTTCGCTCGGCTCTAACCATTTTTATGAGTTCCACGAATACTTTCACAGCCTCAATGGCACCCCCCCCACTTTTTTGTATCATAGAATTTCATATGGGTTCTGATTAAGGAGCCTCTGATTAAAAAGCCTATTTAAGAAGCTATTTCTGTTCTCTTAGATGTTCCTGAGTTATAACAATAACCATGCATAAGAATCTCCCTTACAAAACAAAGATCACCCTGCTAACACTAATCCCGTTAATTCTGGCCATTACTGCCATTACTGTTGCAACTGTTCAGCAGACTAAAGCGCTAGCAGACACTCAGGCGACAGCATTTGAGCAGGAGTTACTGGCAACTAAAAAGAGTGAACTTAAAAATTATATGGAGCTTGCCTACACCGCGATTGTCAATGTTTATGAGAATCCCAATATCGCCCAAAAGCATGCCCAGCAGGAAGTTTATGATATTTTAAAAAGCATGGAGTTTGGCAAAGATGGCTATTTCTTTGTTTATGATTACAAAGGAGTCAATATTGCTCATTCGCGCAAACCGCAGCTTGAAGGTCAGGATTTATTTAACTTTCGGGATACCAATGGCAAACTCCTAATCCAAGAATTAATTAGCAAAGCAAAGAAAGGCGGTGGCTATACCCGATATTTATGGGACAAACCCTCCGGTGGTAAATCGGTTGAGAAACTCGGTTATTCAATTGGGTTGGATAAATGGCAGTGGATGGTAGGTACTGGGCTTTATATCGACGATATTCAACAAGGTGTTGCCAATATTAAATCAAAAGCAAAAAAAACCACCACCAATACACTTTTGCTAACCTCGATGATTGCGATTGCCGCTACCTTAACAATCGCGCTGATTGGTTTTTTAATTAATCTTTCAGAGAGTAAACTTGCCACCCAGAAAATGCGTGACCTGACCCATAAAACGGTGAATTTTCAGGAAGATGAACGTAAACGCGTTTCAAGAGAGTTGCACGATGGCATCAATCAACTACTTGTTTCAGTCAGATATAAGTTAGATAGAGCCAGGACACGTTTGCAAAAACAAGCCATGAGCAGTCCCGATGTGACCGATATAATCGATGATGCCGATGATATTTTAACAAATAGTATGCAGGAAGTTCGACGTATTTCACGAGACCTACGACCTACTCTGCTGGATGATTTAGGTTTACCAGCCGCACTTGAAAGCCTTGTTTCTGATTTTTCAGAACGAACCAATATACACTATCAAATTCACAATATTGATCAACAAGAGCGCCTTCCTCAAAAAATTGAAACCGCTTTTTATCGTATAGTACAAGAAGCACTCAGTAATATAGAAAAACACGCACTTTCAGCAAAAAATGTTATTCTCAATATTGAAAAAAAACGCAAACTTGTTACTCTCAGCATTAGTAATGACGGTCTTGGTTTTGATAAACAAACACTTGATCAAACTAATCCTGACCGTGGTCTTGGACTGCGCAATATGGTTGATCGCACCGAATTACTAGAAGGACATATGACCGTAAATTCATCCGCCGAAAAAGGTACTACCGTAATTGTGAATATACCCTATGAATAATTCATACCCTGATCATGAAATAGAGTCTCAGGCGCAAGAAGATATCATTACCGTATTATTGGCTGATGATCACCCGCTAGTACAGGACGGTATTCGTACCCGTTTCGAAGAAATTGAAGACATAAATATCATCGGTGTTGCAGACAGTGGCAAAGAACTACTCGAAAAAACAGCCGAATTAAATCCCGACATCATCATTACCGACATTAGTATGCCGGGCATAAATGGGCTGGAAGCAACCCGCCTCCTTTCAACAAGCCATCCACATGTAAAAATTCTAATACTCACCATGCATGACAATAAAGAATACATGCAAAACGCGCTAGACTCAGGCGCAAAAGGCTATATTTTAAAAGACCAGCCCGCCTTTGAATTAATCGAAGCAGTACGCTCCGTCTATAAAGGCGAAACACATTTTTGCTCCACCGCAAATAAAGTATTCCACGACAATAAACTTGATTCCAGTAAACTAACCAAACGTGAACAGGCAATTCTAGTCGAGTTACTCAACGGCCTAAACAATAAAAACATTTCTCAAAAGCTATCCATCAGCGTGCGCACGGTGGAATGCCATCGCGGCAATATCTATCGCAAGCTGGATACGCATTCTATGGCCGGTTTAATACGATACGCAAAGAAGTTTGGGTATATTTAGCGAGCTTCCCATTCAGGTGTTTTTCTGAATGGTGAACTCGATTATGCAGCCGTTTGTGTGGCTGCTTAGTGAGCTTCCATTTCAAGCCTTTTTCTGAATGGTAAACTCGATTATGCAACCGTTTGTGTGGCTGCTTAATGAGCTTCCCATTTCAAGCCTTTTTCTGAATGGTAAACTCGATTATGCAACCGTTTGTGTGGCTGCTTAATGAGCTTCCCATTTCAAGCCTTTTTCTGGAACGGTAAACTCGAAGTTATCTAGTAAAATTATTCACGCTTCGCATAAAACCTATTTAATTATATAATTATGTTAAGCGTCGCCAAACATGGCCCCCCCCACTTTTTAGTATCAGCTGATAAGCTAATATATAATTAAAAAAAATGTAAATATTAAATAAATGGGGAAAAATTATTAGCTGAATAAATTTTTGTAAATAATTTGCTTCTTAATTTTCTTTAGCCCCATATAAATTTTTTGTAGCAGAAACTATAGTTTAGTGATTGTTTTTTCAAGATCACTGGCAAGTGAAATATCAATATCGTATTGTTTGCCAGTAGATTTTAAAGTGAAGTGAAGGTGGTAGGCGTGTAGAAATAAACGCTTAAGTTTTAGTTGTTTCTTCGCTTCCCTGTTTGCTGAAAAATCGCCATATTTAGTATCACCCAATACTGGATGATTCATTTCGGCAAGTTGAGTGCGAATCTGATGCATACGTCCTGTCATTAATTCAACTTTAAGTAATGAGTGATTCTTATAAATACTTAGTGGCGTGAAGATACTTTCTGCTTTTTTCCCCGTATCAACCTCATTATCACCGAGCACTCTTACCTTTTTTTGCTGGCCGCGCTGCACCTGCAAAAAATTTTTAATATGCTTGGTTCCACCTTGCCATTGTCCAATTACCAGTGTTTTGTAATATTTATTGATACCACCATTTTTTAACATCTCATGTAGTTCAAGCAGTGTATTGCGATTTTTTGCCAACATGACGATGCCGCTGGTTTCTTTATCAAGTCGATGAACTAATTCCACAAAAGGTAAATCAGGACGAAGCTGTCTAAAAATTTCAATCAACCCAAAACGTAAACCCGATCCACCGTGAACAGCGAGACCCGAAGGTTTATTTATAAATATTATATTCTCATCTTCCAGTAAGATAGCTGCTTGCAAAGATTTTAACAACACTTCTGGTGCCTTATTAACTTGATTTTTTTCTGGCAAGAAAACAGGAGGAATCCTTACCATATCTTCATTTTTTAATTTATAGACGGGTTTTATACGTTTCTTGTTAACTCGAACTTCACCTTTTCGTAAAATTCGATAAATATAAGAACGAGGAACATCTTTTAACTCACGCATAAGAAAGTTATCAATGCGTTGCCCTACTGATGATTCACCTACAGTAACGAATCTAACAGATTGTTTTTTCTGGTTTCTAGCTGAATCATTAGCTGAGTTATTTATTTTATTCTGCATAACACGAAGTTTACACTGATGACAAATTTATATTGAAGATAATTGCTTTATTTGCTATATTATTGTATTGATTTTTAAGTTTATTAAATACTTAGCAATCAACATGATTTACTTGTTTAAGTTGATTTCATTTGAAAAAGACTTGAGCAAAAGCAGCGTTATCTGGTCGAAACGACAAACAGATAGCACAATTAAGAACATAAACAAGGACACAGCTCCTTGCCAAATAGGAATAAATGTTTTCTTGGGCTTTTAAAAAAATAGCTTTGAAAACATTAAAGAATTATTAACACAAATTATCTGTATTACTAATACAAATAATTTAAGAACGGGCTTGCACAAAACGACTATTCATTATTTTCCCCTGTTTTCAAGGGCTTAGACGTGTCATTTTGTGCACATAGAAAACGATAAGTAAACATTAAGATTTACTAGTCCTTCATTTTTGAGTCTCATATTTTATATGATCTCATTGTGTTGATTTAAAGCATCGTGCTTAAGTATTTTTCATACCTTTTAAGTACATCAGACCTATTGGCAAGACGTGAGCTGTATTGCTGGAACAATATTCCGGCAAATTACTACAGGAAACGTAAAACCAATGAAAAGAATTCTAATAAACGCAACTCAACCAGAAGAAATCCGCGTTGCAATGGTCGACGGCCAATATCTCTACGACCTCGATATCGAACATCCCTTTCGAGCTCAAAAAAAAGCAAATATCTATAAAGGCGTAATCACACGTGTCGAACCAAGTCTTGAGGCTGCCTTTGTAAATTATGGCGCTGAACGTCACGGCTTTTTACCATTTAAAGAAATATCACGAGAGTTCTGGGATACCACCAAAAAGAAAAAGCATGACAAGAATAAGGGCGGTCGCCCGTCTATCTCTGACGTTGTTAAAGAAGGCCAGGAAGTTCTAATACAGGTTGATAAAGAAGAACGTGGCAATAAAGGTGCAGCATTAACTACACAGATAAGCCTTGCAGGTCGTTATCTGGTTTTAATGCCAAACAATCCTCGTGCTGGCGGTGTTTCGCGTCGTATTGAAGGTGAAGATCGCAATAAAATTCGTGATATTCTCGACCAGTTAGATCTAGATGATGGTATGGGTGCAATCGTACGCACAGCTGGCGTTGGTCGTGAGCTTGAAGAATTAACCTGGGACATGGAGTACTTGAAAACACTCTGGGCCGCTATTAAAGAAGCACATGAACAAACTAAAGCTCCCACGCTTTTGTACCAGGAAAGTAATGTAATCATTCGTACACTGCGCGACTATTTCCGCAAAGATGTGGGTGAAATCATTATCGATAGTGAACGCGTTTATCAACAGGCGCATGATTTCATCAATGCGGTAATGCCACATAACCTGAAAAAACTAAAACAGTATACTGACACCATTCCATTATTCAGCCGCTATCAGGTTGAACATCAAATCGAATCAGCATTTCATCGCGAAGTCACCCTTCCCTCAGGTGGTGCAATTGTTATTGACCACACGGAAGCATTGACGTCTATCGATGTAAACTCTGCCAGAGCAACCAAAGGTCGCAGCATTGAAGAAACTGCGCTTAATAATAACCTTGAAGCGGCAGATGAAGTTGCCAGACAATTACGTCTTCGTGATTTAGGTGGCCTGGTTGTTATCGACTTTATCGATATGCAACCCAATAAAAATCAACGAGCGGTAGAGCGTCAATTACGTGATGCATTAAAAGTTGATCGTGCCCGTGTTCAGATTTCACGCATATCACGTTTTGGCTTACTAGAAATGTCGCGTCAACGATTACGCCCTTCACTAGGAGAATCAAGCCAGATTATCTGTCCACGCTGTAGTGGTCAAGGGACCATTCGTGGCATTGAATCCATGGCTCTTTCTTTACTTCGTTTAATGGAAGAAGAAGCAATGAAGGATGGCACCATAGAAGTTGTTGCTCAAACACCGGTAAAAGTAGCAACATTCATTCTTAATGAGAAACGCCAAACACTGACTGAAATTCAAGCACGTCATAATTTACAGTTAACTGTTTTACCAAACGCTGATCTGGATACACCTCATTACGAGATCATTCGCCGCAAGAAAGAAGATGAAGGTGACAGCACTGTACAGAGCTATAAGCAAGTTACAAAACCTGAGGCTCAACCTGAAAGCACCAAAGAAACTTCAACTCAAAAAGTCGACACACCCGTTGTTAGCAATGTAACACCAACGACTCCAGCACCCGCTCCCCAAGCACTTAAAGAAGCTCAAAATCCTGGCATAGTAACACGTATTTTCAGCGCATTATTTGGTAATAAAAAAGTCGAAGAGCCTGTAGAAAAACCAAAAACCAGAGCACGTCCGACAAATAGAAACCAGAATAATCGTAATAATAAATCTAGAAATAACAACACTAGAAATAATAATCGACGCAATACACAAAATAAAAATCAGAACCAGAACCAGAACCGTAATAAGAATACACGCTCAAAAAATCAAAACACGCGCAATAAAAACATGCGTACTCAAAACGAGAACAAAAATCAGCCACAAACTAAAATTGCTGGCAATAAACAAGCACAAAATCAGAATAAAAATCAAAGAAACAGATCAACGCAGCAAAAAGAGAACACAAACGCACAGGCTAACAAACCACAGAATAAGAGTTCAAATACTCAACGAGGTAATCAGAAGAGCACCCCTGCCTCGAAAAATAAAGCAATAGAGACTAAGCATAATTTACCTAAGCAGGAAAAAGAAACTGCACAGGATATGACTCCTATCGAAATTAAAATACCTGCAAGCCTAAAAAATAGCAGCACAACTACAACAACCACTAAAAGAGCTACCGGCAAGAAACCTGTAACGAAAAAAGAGACAGCGAGTGCTGAACAATCAACTAAATCCGATACGTTAAAGGAAAATGCTAAAGCAACGACAGAAACCAAAACTGCAGTAAAAACTAAGAGCAGTCAAACAAAGCCAAAGCAGGCAACATCAACTGCTGAGTCTACTTCTAAACCCACTTCTGACAAAACTAGTAGCACTAAAGCTGCTAAACCAAGTAGCTCACGCAAGGCAACAACACCCACTAAAGCCAAGGCAAAAACAACTACTACAACGAGAAGAAAAGCTTCTTCTCAAACGAAAAGCGATACCAAGGTAGCAGCTGTAAAAAAAGAAGCACCAAAACAGGAAGCTAATGCAAAAGAATCAAAAAGCAGCACCAAAACAGCAACAAAAGAGAAGAAAGTAGCAACTAGTAAGAAAACAGAAGCCAAAAAACCTGCACCCAAGAAAGCTACAACAACCAAGCGAACTACAGCCAGTAAAAAGCCAGCTGAGAAAAAACCAGCTAAAAGTACAAGTGAAACAGTTGCAACCAAAGAAACAAAACCCGCGAAAGCAACTTCAACAACTACTAAGAAACGTGCTACAGCCACAAAGAGCGCTACAGCTGTAAAAAGCGCCACAGCTACAAAGACCACCGCAACTAGTAAGAGTGCTGCTACAGCTACAAAGAATACTACAGCAACTAAACCAGCTAAAACAGAAGTTGTAGAATTCGATAAACCAGCGAATTAGCATTAAAGTTTTGACTTGTTGGTCACTCACGTTGTCAACAAGTCATTACTCCATTGAGCATATTTTTATTGGGAATTAGACAGAGATTAATCTATTTTTATTCGTGAAATCCATGTCAAAGATCTTTTCTTATAATATGTGCCAGCAAGCCCTCTGAGGCTGATTGAACCATATCAAATACTCGTTCAAACCCATTGCTACCTCCATAATATGGATCTGGCACTTCATCATTATCCCAGGATTCTGCAAACTCCATAAATAAATGCAAGTTGGCAGGCTGATCAGGATTGCGAAGATGCTTGAGGTCTTCAAAATTAGATCGATCCATAGCAATAACGTAATCAAAACGATCAAAGTCATCTAAAATTGCTTTTCGTGCTCTTTGAACAGACAGATCAACTCCGTGAGTTCTAGCCGTTGCTTGTGAGCGTGAGTCCGGTTGCTCACCAATGTGATAGGCATGTGTGCCCGCAGAATCTATTGAGATTTTATCACTCATATTCCGACTATTTACCACATGCCTAAATACGCCCTCTGCCGTCGGCGAGCGACAAATATTGCCCATACAAACGAATAAAACTGATACTTTATTTTCCATCAGTCAATAATAGCATGTGATCAAGTTTCATTGATCTGCTTTTCTGGAATATTGAAAAAACCATCAAATATGTACAAAAACTTTCTCCTTATCAAGACGTGACTTGGGAAGCTTCGCATTATAGTCTTCTTCGGGATGGTGATAGCCAATCGCTAACGCCACATCACACTGATAACCATCCAATTCTGTTTTGAACTCATCAGCCACTAAGTCTATATCGATACCTTCTAATGGTGTTGAATCAATTTTTAGACGCGACAAGGTGTGTAATGTGTTTCCTAAGGCGATATACAGCTGTGCTTTTGTCCATGGCGCGGTATAGCCATTTTCATCCGTGTTCAACTCAGCAAAGGCAAAACTACCAAAAGCGGCTTCTCTATTTTCTGGTTTTGTTCGACCATCTTCTATACCCTTATCGACAACGACTGAATAATCATCACGGGTGTAATACGGGTTGTGGGCAAATAAAATAATCTGCGTACTATCAAATACATGAGGTTGATTGTATTGGTGTTTATTGGCAAACGTTTTGTTCATGCGCTCCTTTGCTTCATCACTTTTAATCACAATAAACTTCCAGGGTTGTGAATTAATAGATGAGGGAGATAAACGCATTGCTTCATAAAGCACCTCAAGATCCTCTTCTGAGACTTTTCTTGATGGGTCGTATTTTTTAGTGCTGTGCCTCCAAGTGAGGTCTTTAATTATTGGGTGCGGCATAACATTTTCCTTTTTTAAATACTAATCTGCATGTAATTACTCTCAGTCGGCGATATACTGCCAAAAGCGTAACGTTTTTATAAATGCTTTATTGAGCACTTTACCTCCATAAATAAGAGACTGTAAATGTACTTTCACAGCCTCATGGCACCCCCCCCACTTTTTCACATCAGCTAGCATCTGTTTTAAAACATCTATTCAATCACTGCTTTTGCGTTTGATTAGCCAATCCCAAAACAGGCTACTCGAAACCTCTCTACCATGTAATACATTTTCCAGGGTCTGGTGATTGCTTAACACCTGATCCATATGGTGTTGAGACTGTTGAGTTCCACACATTAAGATCCTATCCCCTGCACGGATGTTTCTGCTGTCCTCAGGTAGCAATATATTACCTTTGTCTCTTTTCATAAATAACGGCATGGCTGATATGGGTTTATCACGTTCTTGAGAGCCATATTGGGTAATACCCTGTAAAATATCACCGACTAAAATCGGTCGGTCTTGAAGAGCTTTATAAAGTGCTGGACTATCTTTTGATGTAACTCCAAACTCCCATAGCTTTGGTTCATCATTTTCTACCACACCGATCAATTTACTCACCAGCTCGCTGGCTCGATCATTATTAAAACGTGAAACAATTCTCAAAAAATCACCCAGCATCGGGGTACGAATAAAGGCAAATATAGTATTCGATATGATACTGCCGCGGTGCATCAGCATTTCATGGGCTGCATTTTCAAATAAATGACTATTTTTATCACTGCTTTGCCTGATAACGCGATATAAATCAGGATTTAATTCAGATGCTGTTAAAATAATGGAAAGATTATTAGCATCATTATCACTACCGGCAATAATTCCCGCAGCCTCATCAATGCCTGCCTTTTTTAAAGTTGGCGCTTCTGTCGCCCGACCAATAATAGAACCAGAAGGAATATCCCTATGGCTTCTATCACTTTCAATAATTCTGAGTTTTACACCTTCATCATCAAGATGATCATAAAGGGATCTGCCAAAACGTCCAAAGCCACAAATCAACCATAGACCGTCAGCGAGACAGGGGGGCTCTTTCATTTGCTTGCCTGATTCACCCGTCATCCAGTCATACAGGCAATATAAGCCAGGTGTTTTAAAGGCTAAAGCCAAACGCGATGCAAAAGTTTCAAACGGGTTGATGACTTCATTCGCTCCAAAAGACAGTATATTGGCTTCCGCCTCGGGTGTTTCTGCGCGAGCAATAAGGCGCAAATCCGGACTCAATAATTGGGCAACAATTGCAACCGTTAAATTGACATTATCATCATTGGCAATGGTGATTAGACCTTTGCACCATGGGTGTTCAATTCCTGCCATTTGCAAGACTTCCGATTGCGAAGCATCAGCGCAAAGGCTCAACGGCGGAACCAGAAAATCATCCGTCTCCAGCTCATTGATTCGATCTATTTCAGGGTCAACTATGACAGATAAAATCCCCTCTTTAGATAACAGCTGTGTTAATTGTGATCCCGTATCACCATAACCACAGATAATGTAAAAAGGCTCTCGTATATTTTTAATACGCCGGATGAGGCTTTTTTTCTTGAGCTGATTGAGGAAAACCGGGTCTTGAAAAACACTCAACATGACACCAATACCGTATAGCCATGAAATCACAGTCGCATACATGGTGATTAAGGCCCAAAAGCGTTGTCCATCCGTAAATGCATAGGGAATTTCACCAAAGCCAATGGTGGTTCCCATGAAACTGACAAAATAGAAGGCGTGGAAAAAAGACATTTCCCAAGGTTGGCCTTTATCATCAATTCCCGGAATTAATACAAAGCCAATAATAGAAACAGCATAAACAAGAATCAGAACGATTAAAGGAGAGCGAAGCCTCCTGAATAATGTGTAAACCGGATTTTGCACTACCTGCGAACAGCAATGGTATCAGAGACTAACAAAGCAACCGAAATAAAATTTGCCAGTAATGCTCCGCCTGAAAGTGAAACAACAGTGGCTAAAGAGGCTCCATCCAGGACTCCACCAAAAACACTGGTGGTCATACCCCAAACAACAGCCGCCGCAATTAATTGCAAATCAGCAACTAGGCTTGTTGCCAGAAAAACGGCTCCTAAATGTGAGCGGTCACCTACTTTTAAAACGGTAGAAATCAGGCTGACTACAATCGCAGCAAACAATTCGTAGACATTGTGTTGACCGGGATCATTCATTTCTCCCACAAAGAAACCAAAGTTGAGCGTCAATGCCAGTACAATGAAAAATGCAAAAGTAACTTTCTCTGAATTCATTTGTTTTTTCTTCCTTAAATGATTTAAAAATTGGTGAAAAAAACCTGACAAAAAGTATTACGTTTTTGGAAGCGTAACACCACGTTGTCCCTGATATTTTCCACCGCGATCTTTGTAGGATGTTTCACAAGGATCATCTGACTCAAAAAACAACATTTGTGCCACACCTTCGTTAGCATAAATTTTAGCAGGCAATGGAGATGTATTAGAAAACTCCAGAGTAACATGCCCTTCCCATTCAGGCTCTAAAGGTGTGACATTAACTATAATGCCACATCTGGCATAGGTCGATTTACCCAAGCATACCGTCAAGACACTACGAGGAATTCGAAAGTATTCAACTGTACGAGCAAGTGCAAATGAATTTGGCGGAATAATACAAACATCCGATTTAATATCCACGAAACTGTTTTCATCAAACGCCTTGGGGTCAACAACCGCAGAGTTAATATTGGTGAATATTTTAAATTCATCCGCACAACGAACATCATAGCCGTAACTCGATGTACCATAGGAAACGATACGACTACCTTCATCTTCACGCACCTGACCGGCCTCGAATGGCTCAATCATACCTTCGTGTTCCGCCATTTTGCGGATCCATTTATCAGATCTAATACTCATATTTTTTATCTTATATTGGTGCTACCAGCACGCTGGAACGGAATGTTAAACCAGGGTAAATGCACAGAGCCCCCCAATTCATAGTTTAAATGTCGATTGCGTAAAAGCCCTGGTAACATATTGACCATATTGGTAAAACTAAAAGACAACGGGACTTCCATTTTATGACTTTGACCAGCACCTATACTCAC
>Ga0209633_10001034_pt1 | contig 29999 bp, 26 predicted proteins | sample Cruoilmetagenom1_FD_187290 | JGI IMG/M metagenome (GOLD analysis project Ga0209633, IMG submission 187290) | Oil polluted marine microbial communities from Coal Oil Point, Santa Barbara, California, USA - Sample 1 (SPAdes) (version 2) | ecosystem: Environmental > Aquatic > Marine > Oil seeps ... | reverse complement strand
TCGGTATTTTGTTGGGACATGAATTTGGATTTTTATTTTTTCAAAAATAAGGATTTTATGCGATTATGGTATATAAAATAAAAATGTGATTAGTGTTTTTTTATCATGACCGCTTTATACCAGTCGGTGCCATGGTTAAAATACTTTTCTTCAATGGCTTCAAATCCGTTGTTTTTTAATATTACATCTTGTCGGCGTGTCAGGTTGCAACCATCGGCAAAGGGTTTCCAAATAGGGTTGACTAATTTTTGTATTTTTCCGTAGAATTTTCCGGTAGAATGAATGTGTTCCAACACCAATAACTTAGCATCATCTTTTAATAATTTATGGTATAATTGGGCTGTTTTTTCAGCATTTTTTACCGTGCAAAGCACCAACATAGAAACGATATAATCATATTGATTGGGCAATTTATTTTGCGGCAAAACATCTTCAATACCTATGTTAAACAAAGAAATATTTGACTCATTTGTCAAGCGTTTTTTTGCTTTTTTAAACATGGGTAAAGAAGGTTCAATTCCATAAATATGCGCATTTTGTTTTGGATATAAATCAAAATTTATACCTGTTCCGGAACCTACTTCTAATATATTACCAGAAACTTGTTGCAATAATTCACTGCGATGCTTTATCAAAATCTTTTCGGTAGATTTCATAAATGGATCGTAAAAAATGGTCATTAATTTTTGGTATTGTTTGCGTATCAATATTTGGAAATTTTATTTTTGAATTCGTCTAAAACACTTTTGACGGTTTGATTAACGTCGTTTAAATTGGTGTCGTATTTTGGCATACCTGAAGCTTTTTCAGGAAAAGTTTCCATAAACAGTGTTTGCGATGGGAAAGCAAACTCTACCCCTAAACTATTTGCCAATTCCAAAATACCGAGCAAGAGTAAGTGTCTGCCGTGCATCTCTTCACCATAATCGTGTGTCATAAAATAGACGTTGAGCAAAATATTAAGAGACGAATCGCCATAATCTATAAATTCAACGTTGTACGGAACGGAATTATAAGGTGTATAGTTGGAGTAATTTCTGGTAGTAGGATGCAATTCGATTATTTTTTTGACACCTTCTACAAAATTTTCAACAAGCATGGGTGGCGTATCATAGCGAATGCCCAGCGTGGTGCTAAAACGTCTATAAATTCTTTTGCCCATATTATTAACTTTTACTTCGGACAAAATATTATTGGGAATTTTATAGATAGAGGTATCTGCTGCTCTTATAATAGAGGAACGAAAACCCACTTCTTCTACGCTTCCTTCTACACCATCAACTACAATCCAATCGCCTATTTTGAAGGGTTTATCCAAGAAAATCATCATAGAACCAATTAAGTTTTTTACGGTGTCTTGAGCAGCGAGCCCGATTGCCAAACCACCGATAGATAAACCGGCAATAATGGCTTTTGGATCTGCTCCCATAATAATAAGAACCTTGAAAACACCAAAAATGATTACAATGCCTTTCAAAGTATTTTGCAGAATAGGAATTAGTTGGTCATCGAGTTTGTTATCTGTTTGATTTGAATTGTATGTATATATAGTCATAAAAACATCGACCAATTTTAGAAATACAAAAATCCAAAAAACAATTAAGGCAAAATCTAAAGATATAATTAGTATATTACCTACTTTTTGACCGAGTAATAGATATGGAATGATCAGGCGTAATACATAAATACCAAAAATATATGATAAGGGATGTGAAAATTGTTTTAGTCTTTCATCTAGGTTTTCAATGGGAAGAGAAACAAATTTTTTCTTAATAATCTTTAAAAGAACAAAGAGTATTTTTTTGAATAAAATATGTAGTAAATAGGTCAAAAAAACAGCTATCATGAGTCCTAACCATTGCCATATAGCCAATCCAAAAATATGAGATTTAAAAATAGGTGGAATATGGCTGTGAATCAATTCTGCCCCAAAAGGATAAATCAGTTGGTATAATTGGTCGATAGCGCCCGTTGTTTCTTGTGAATAGTACCAATTGTTTCCATATTTTTCCAAATAGATTTTTGGTAGTTTATAAGGAAATGGTTTAAAAGCGTGTTTTGGAATGGCAAAGTGAACTGAGTCTATATAATTGGAATCGCTTGGAAAATTGCTATAATCTATAAATACACCAGATCCTTCAAATACATATTTCAACTTGATAGCTTTGTTTTCGGCATCTTCTGCCGACAAACCGTACAAAGTTTTGGCAGCATTTTTTGGGTAATAATTTTGTGCCTTAAGATTATCAATATGCGTAAAAATAGTAGCACGTGGTGTCGATAAGTCGTAAACTTGTGCAGTTCCCATAGTTTCCACTAATAAGAATACGATACCAATTAATAATTTACCAATAGAAATCTTGCCAAACATATTTGTATATTTTTTAGAATTAATAGTCATCTTTGGCTTGTCCACCATCGGCAATTGCTTTGGCTGATGAGGTACCAATTCGGCTTACGCCTAGTTTAATCATTTCGACTGCTTCATCATAATTTCTGACACCACCGGCAGCTTTTACAGGAAGTGGATCGGCATTTTTTATCATTATTTTGATGCTTTCGGGTGTGGCGCCATTGGGTTTACCGTCTTGTGTTTTGTAAAAACCGGTAGAAGATTTGACAAAAACTTTTTTGGCGTCTTGCATACCGATGGTTTGTACAACGACATCTCTGATAAGTTTGGTAATTTGGGCGATTTGTTCGGTTGTAAGTGCGGCAACTTCAATGATCCACTTTACAATTTTACCGTTTTTAATGCCAAGTAAAGAGCCTTCAAAAATTTCTTTTTTTACCAAATTGATATGGCCGTTTTTAAATGCTTCATAATTTACGACATAGTCCAATTCATCGGCACCATCATTTATAGCTTGTTGTGCTTCTGCCAATTTAAGCTTATAGTTTAGCGTGCCCTCGTGGAAGCCGATAACGGTACCTACTTTTACGTCAGATTTTTGGTCGTCTATGATTTTGCGTGCCATTTTTACATAATTGGGACGAATCATAACCAAGTATAAATTATTTTCTATGGCTTCTTTTATTAAGTTTTCTATATTTTTTTTTGTTTCTTCTTCAGAAATGCCTGCTTGTTCAGGCGTTTTTAAGTAGGTGCTGTCTAAATATTTTCTTACATCCATTTTTTAAGCTTTTTTATTTATTATTTATTGAATAAGAAAGTCGGGTAATTTGAAAAATTACCCGACTTTAAAAATTATTTTGCATATTAAAATATACTAGGTTATTCGACAAATTTGCAAGCAATTATTTATCGAAAATGTACTATTCTTCGTCTTGTACCTTAAATACAATTGGCAAAGTGTAACGTACTTTAACCGGTCTATTTCTTTGTTGTCCCGGTTTCATTCTAGGTAATTTTGAGATTACTTTTCGGGCTTCTTTTTCTAATTCTTTATATTTAGATCGTACTTTGATATTGGTCACCTTTCCTGTTTTATCAACCGTAAATACTGACATAATTTTAATTCTTTCACCGGACAGGCCTAAATCGTTGGCAATGCTGGTGTCAAAATTATTACCAATGAATTTTGTGATTTTTTTACTCATACAGTCTTTAAGGGCTTTTCTCTTTTTTCCTTCACAGCCTGGATACACAGGTGCATTTTGTATAAACTGGAAAGCGACCTCAACATCGGGTTCTTCTATTTCTTCTGTGGTAATTTCTGCTACCTCTTTAATTTCCTCTTTGTCATCGGTTTCTGTAGATGCCACGATGTCTTCTTTAACATCTTTTTCATCTTCAACCACTTGGATTTCTTCCGGAGGAGCAATTTGTTTTGGTGGTGGTGGTAATTTGATGTCTTCAACGTTTACTTCTAAAGTTTCGTCTGTATCATCACCTTGTAAATTTAATTGTCCTATATCTATGGCTTTTTCAAAAGTTTTGAATTCAATCAGTCTCCAAAAGATGAGTAAAGATATCACCAATCCGAATAATAAGAAAGTACTCATATAATTATTCAAATTTGCGCGGGGTGTTTTTTTTGCTTTCATAAAACGATGTTTAAATTTATAAATCATTGATATTCAAATAATTGCATTTTGTTATAAAGTCAATTATTCCATCAAATTTATTTAATTATTCCAAATAAATTTTTACTTTGCTAATATATAAATAATTTTAATTGTTTCAGCACTTATTTTTTAGTAATTTATGAATAGAATCCTATAAAAAATTAAGTGTTATGAGCAAAGTTTCAAATTAGAAAAATATTTTTATTATTCCGCCAATAATTGCGCTATTGCTTTATCAAAAACATCAAAAGGCGCTACACCTACTTGTCTGCCAATAGCCTCTCCATTTTGAAATACCAAAATGGTTGGAATATTTCTTACGCCATATTCTCCGGCATATTTTTGTTCTTTATCTACGTCTAGTTTGGCAACGACAATTTTGTCGCCATATTTTTGTTCCAATTGGTCCATTACGGGCGCTACCATTCTACAGGGACCACACCAAACTGCCCAAAAGTCAACGATTACAGGTTTATTTGATTTTAAAACTAGTTCTTCAAAATTTTGATCTGTTGCTATTACAGCCATATTTATTAATTTAAATGATTAGTGTAAAAATTTTTGCAAAAATACACAATAATTTAATACATACAATAGCTAAAATTGTGCCGAAATTACATGTAGCATATTAATATATTTATTTTAACTACCTTTTAATTATTTTATTTATTGAAGGTCTATAACTCGATAAAACATTTTATGAGAGATTTGTTTAAAAAAAAACTAAAATAAAGTATCTGGCTTTTCTTGTGATTTTTCGTAGCCTTTATCTATGTGTAGCTTGCTTCCTTTGGCAGCGGTAACAGCCAATTTGTCGCATATTTCATTTTCGACATGATTGTTATGTCCTTTGACCCAAAACATTTTGTAGGGAATGCCTTGTGATACTTTAATAAATTCTTTCCACAAATCGGGATTTTTTATTTTAGCAAAGTTTTTGTATTGCCATTTTTGCAACCATTTTTGGTTAATAGCATCTACAACGTATTTAGAATCTGAATAGATTTCGACTGGAATATTTTTTTGTCGCAATTTTTTAAGCGCATCGATTACTGCTAATAATTCCATACGATTGTTGGTGGTCAGCCGAAAACCTTTTGAAAATCGTTTTTCAAATTTGCCATCGGCGGTTTTTATCACAATACCGTAACCACCGGGTCCCGGATTTCCTAGGGCGGAGCCATCGGTGTAAATCAATATTTTACTTGTTTCGTCCAATTAATATGATTTTGGAAAATCTTTATCTGTTACAATAATGAAGTCTGCTTTTTGTTTGTGTTTAGGATTCAATTTTTTGATGTTTTCTTGGGTTTCCACATCGATTGTTAGAATATTCAAATCAGGTTTTAGTCGTTTGAGATACCAGATAATTCCTTGATGCACATTGGAGTGAAAACTACCGTTATAATGGATAAAAATACTATTGTCTTTTATATTTTTGGCAATATTGTATGCCATAGTTGCATCTTTTATGGCTTGTGCTTTGGGTAGGTTTTCGCCACCGTGTCCTTCCATCATTTTCATCATTTTTTGGTATTGAGAAAGTTTGACGTCAAATTTAATAGGTAAGGGGGCAATCCAAGATTTTTCTTTGTCAGATAAGCTGTCTAAAGCTTTGAAGCCGCCGTGAAATACTTTGCTGGCATAACGTCTGGGAATATTGGTTGCTATAAAAGGCAGTTTGTTTTTTTTGGCAAAATCCATTAAGGCTTTGTAGTCTGTTTTAAAATTTGGCCATAAGCGTGCATCTTTTTTGAATGCTTTGTAATCTAATGTGTCGCTTAGATAATCATTTACTTGTTTTTGATTGTCTGTTTCCATCATTTCGGCACCTAAGATTATCGGTTTTCCAGATTTTTGATACAAATCTTTGGTCAAAGCCAATTCCAGCCAATGAGCTATAGGGTTGTTATGTTCTTCTCCAAAAAATACGACATCTGCTTTTTTTGCTTTTTTTAGTAGTTTTTTATAAGAAGTTTTGTGTCCGTTGATTTTATAAATTTTATATGCCGATTTTTTTTGTGCAAGAATGCTTGTAAAAGAAATTAGCAATATGATACTTAATATTTTTTTCATTTGATGATGTTTCAAGGTAAATAAATTTGTACAAAAATACAATAAATTTACCAATGTTATCGACCATGAAATTGGTGTAAGCATATTTAATTTTACAAATATCATTTTTGTATTTTTAAAGTTTTGTGAACTTTATTAAGATTCTTGCAAAACTATAAAGAAGAATAAATAATTAGCTTTTGCAATGGTCTTTATTTTTAGTTTATTTTTTGCTTTATCTTTGCGCCAGATATTTTAGGTACATGACATATATTGAAGTAGAATCGGAAGAAGATTTAATTGGATTATTAATTTCACATAAAACATTGCGCACGTATGCATTTCAAAATCTTGATTTTTATAAGGTATTAAAATTTGTCAATCATCAGAAATTTGAAGATTGTATTTTTTTGGGTTGTGGTATTCCAAAACGAATGATAAATGATAATTTGTCAGAAAATTGTATGATTTTTCCGCAATTAAATGTGCCTTATAATTCATTTCCCAACAAGCTTTACACGCCCAAAACTTTGTTTGCGGGATATCAAATGGGAAAACCCGAAAGTTACGAGCAAACACCTGATAAAATCATTTTCAATCATTATATAGAAACCGGTAAGGAGGCTGATGATATTAAGGAAACACTTGCTCGTCGCTTGCATGACCATTCTATTACAGATGCGCTTTATGGTTATTTGGCACAATTTGACGAGCGAAAAGTAGTGGCTATTATGGGTGGGCATAGTTTGCCAAGGGGTGATCAAAATTATATTAAGATTGCTAAGATTAGCAAAAAACTTACCGAAATGGGTTATTTAATGGTTTCCGGAGGAGGTCCCGGGGCTATGGAAGCGACACATTTGGGTGCTTGGTTGTCGGGGAAATCGGACAAAGATTTACAGATAGCTGTAGATATTTTGGCTGAAGCGCCGGTTTATGATGCGCCACTTTGGTTGCATAAAGCTTTTGAAGTATTGGCGCTTTATCCCAAGTCGGATTATGAAAGTTTGGGTATTCCTACTTGGTTGTATGGACACGAACCTCCAACGGTTTTTGCGACGCATATTGCCAAATACTTTGCCAATAGTGTTAGAGAGGATGGCTTGTTGGCGATAGCCAAAGGAGGTGTTATTTTTAGTCCGGGAAGTGCTGGCACCATTCAAGAAATTTTTCAGGAAGCTACGCAAAATCATTACTTGGTTTATGGATTTGCCAGTCCGATGATCTTTTTTGATACGGCGTATTGGACTACCGACCGGCCTGTTTATACTTTTATAAGTGAATTGGCAGCATCCGGAAAATACCAAAATATGATTCTTTCTACGTATGACAGTATTGATGATGTAGTAGCGGAAGTGCAGCAATTTGCACAAGTATTGGTTTAGATAATTATTGTATATGAGATGCGTATAGCGAGATAAATTGTATAGGTGTTTTTGTTTGGTTATTTGGATTTGATTGTAAGAGTTTGTTCATTCTTTTATAAAAATTCATAATATCTACATAATTATGTTTATAACATTTCATTGATTTCATTTATATCAAAATAATTCGGGTCAAATTCATCGCCTAACCATTCGATATAATTTTCGTATAGTTCATAGTCCGGACGTTTTAAAATTTCCAACATATCAGAATATCTCCAAATTCCACCACAATCCTCTGGAGGGCAATTGTTTTTTCCTGTCAAACAAATCGGTATATTTTTATTCGTTCCGTTTTTATCAATCTTTTCTAAAATGATATTATGTTCCCAACTATCACCAAAGTCATATTCGTAAATAATTTTATCTTTTTCCTTTATCAGAAGGTCTGATATTTTAGTTTTTGAATAATCAACATTGTCCATTTCATCCCAAAAATCATCATCAGTCATTTGTGGTGCATAAAAAGTTTGGTTTACTACCTTTTAATGTAATCTTAATTTGATATATTGTTTTTGTCATATTTATTATTTTTATTGTATATTAATCTGTTTTTCTTCCAACTAACGTCATATTTAGTTGTTGATTATCAATTGTTTATAAATTTAAATATGTTTTATTTTCTATTCTTTTATTTTGATTTTTTTTCATTCGTTAGCAAAAATATTTAATAGGATTTTTCAGTAGGAGGATAGTTGCCAACGTCAGTTTCCCTAAAAGTCGGGACAAGTTACCTAAAACCGTCATTTTTTTGTTAACCCTTCAAAAGGTAGAGAATCCTAAAAATAAATTTTATAAGTTTGTAAACCAAAAATTTGCATTTATAAATTGAACTTACGAACTTTAGAATTGCTAAAAAACATACATTTTGTCCATTACATTGAAAATTCCTACATTTGTATGACATAAAACGCTTCCAAGCACTATAAATTCTATTATTGAAACATTTTAAGTTATTCTTATTATTAATTTTTGTCTATTTTCAGTCTTTTGCACAAGAAAATAGTTTTTATCATTATGGATTAAATGAAGGTATTTCACAAGGTTCTATACGGGTAATATTAAAAGATGCCGAAGGTTTTATTTGGCTTGGAACGCAAGACGGTTTAAACAGATTTGATGGAAATTCCTTTAAAGTTTACAAAAACTATCCCGATGACCCACAAAGTATCACGGGTGATTATATTAATGATTTGTTAGATGATATTGACAGGATATGGATTGCAACGGCAAGTAATGGTCTTTGTTATTACGATAAAAAAAGAGATAAATTTGTTTCAATAGGATATCAAAATGCAAATTGTACAGATTTAAAAAAAGATAAATTTGGAAACATATATGCTTTGTACTTAAGCAAAGGATTAAGTGTTTTTTCTGTAAGGAATAATAAGGTACAAGAAAATACCAGTAGATTTAAAAATACCAAAAACATTCATTTTTCAGCTATTTTTATCAATGACCATCAAGATATTTATTTAGGATCTAAAGAAGGCAATCTGTATTATGCTAATTTGGCAACAACCAATGATGTTTTACGAGTTTCTTATTCACCTGCTTCGGTAAAAGCTATTAATAGTATTACAGAATTAGATCATAAGCTTTGGTTGGGAACTGATTCCGGTTTGTATAATTGTCAAACGCAAACAAAAATTTTAAAAAAAATTAGTTTTGGTTCTTCCTATGCTGATACGAAAGATAATATGGTTATTTATGATTTAATTTCAATAGGTAATTCATATTTTATCGCTACCGATAACGGGCTTATTATTGCACAATCTTATAATGACCAATTAAATAAATTTGAACTAGTAAGATATTTTAAAGGCGATAAGAACAAGCCTAATTCTATTACTTCAAATCGTGTTTATGATTTGCTTGACGATGAAAATTTATTGTGGATTGGCACCAATAAATTAGATGTATTATCTTTAGAAGATCCTGTTTTTAAAACCATTAATACAACTAGTAAAATTAACATAAACAATGATTTTGTTTTTTCAATTTTCAAAACGCAAGACTACACTTTTATAGGCACTCGAAATGGTTTGAATTGTATTGATAACAATGGAAATCAGAATGTTATCACCAAAGAAAACACAAATAATAGCTTGACTTATAATGTCATAAGAGGTATTAATAAAGATGCAAATAACAATCTTTGGTTGGCAACAACAAAAGGTGTTTCGGTTATTGATTTAGACGATTTTGACCCAAAACAACCAAAAATTAAATCGCTTTATTTTGATGTTTCTAATCCTAGTTCATTATCGCATAACAATACACGTAGTATTTTTATAGACCATAAAAATCAAATTTGGATTGCCACTTATGGCGGTGGTATTGATAGGTTTACAGGTAATCTTAAAACAAATGATTTTAGTTTTGTTCGTTATACAACCAAGCAGCTTAACCACCCAATTAGTTCGGATTTAACTTATAGCATTTCACAAGATTCAGATAGTAATTATTGGATTGCTACAAAAAATGGTTTAAACAAATTGTTTTTTAATGGAAGTAACAAACCCATCTTTACAGTACTAGGAAAGGAAAATAAAAAATTTGCAAACAAATCAATTTTAACGACTTATCAAGATTATAAAAACAACCTAATTTGGATAGGTTCACACACCGGTTTGTATAGATATAATAGAAGCACACAAGAAATAAAGTCATATACAGAAAAAGACGGTTTGACAAACGATGTAATTTATAGCATTTTGGAAGATTCTGATGAAAAACTATGGCTTTCTACCAATCTCGGTTTGTTTTCTTTTGATAAAAATACAGAAACATTTGCAAATTTTGGGGTAAAGGACGGTTTGCAGAGTTCTGAATTTAATCTTGGTGCTTTGTTTAATGATCATAATACACTTTATTTTGGAGGCGTTAACGGTGTCAATTATTTCAATCCCAAAGATATTGATAGACTTTATTCCGAAGGAAATCTTGTTTTTACATCCTTGCGTATAAAAGATAAAGACATAAGTCCTTCAAACACAACGAACACGTTAGCTGGCAATATTGTAAATGCAAATAAAATTATACTTAAACACGATGATTTTCCGACTTATTTGAGTTTTTCAGATCTAAATTATAGCCAAATTAATAGTAGTGAATTTGTATATAGACTTTTGCCAAACGATAAGAAATGGAACAAACTGAACAATCGTAAAGAGATTCAATTATTAAATTTACCGGCAGGTAATTATAAAATTCAAGTTCAAGGAAAAAACAAAGGGAAGATTTGGAAAAAAGCCCCATTAGAAATTAGTTTATCGGTTAGTTCTGCTTGGTATAATAGCAAATTTGCCTACATATTATATATATTTTTAGTAGTGGGGCTCATCTTTTTTTATTACAATATGCAAATGCAAAAAAAGATTGATAAACGCGAGTTGTATCGCTTGCAAGAAGTTTCCAAAAAAAATGAAATTATCAATAAAGCACTGGCAGAAAAAGAAGTTTTATTTAAAGAAATTCATCACAGAGTAAAAAACAACTTGCAAATTGTAGCATCTATTTTATCGCTTCAAGAGCGTTATTTGACCAATCCAAAAGCAGTTGAAGCTATTAAAGATAGTCAAAATCGTATTAATTCCATTTCACTTATACATCAACAACTCTATGCCAAAGACACCATTTCTGCTATTAAAATGAAGGATTATATCGATGATTTGGCATATAGTATTATTGATTCATCCGAAACAGACAGCAGAGAAATCAATTACCAATCAAACATCGATGATTTGTTGCTTGAAATTGACACAGCTACACCCATTGGATTGATACTTAATGAATTAATTACAAATAGTATTAAACATAACAATGATATTTCATTATTAAATCTGCATATTTCTTTATTGAAAAAGGGGCAATCTTTAGATTTGACTGTGCAAGATAATGGTAAAGGAGTACCCCGCAATTTTGATTTTTCAAACAATATGACTTACGGAATGAAGTTGATAGAATCACTTTTGCGAAAACTAAAAGCTAAAATAACTTTTACCAATAACAACGGACTCATTGTAAATATTAACATTCAAAAATATAAAGAAATTGAAAATAAAGTATAACATACTTATAGTAGAAGACGAGCCCTTAATCGCTGATGATATTGCTTTTATCTTGGAAGATGGCGGTTACAATGTTGTTGGAAAAGCTTTGGATACCAGAGAAGCATTGCAATATATTGACAAAGCATCAGTCGATATGGTTTTACTCGATATTTCGTTAGACGATGATGATGAGGACGGGATAGACTTGGCGCATATCATTAACGAAAAATATGCTTTACCCTTTATTTTTATTACATCACATACCGATAAGTTGACTATAAATCGCGTTAAAAAAACAAATCCTTGTGGTTTTATTACAAAACCATTTAATGCACCTGATATTCTTTCTATTTTAAGTATCGCTTTGTATAAAAGACATAAAAATTTATCAAATAATTCCAATAACACATCCGAAAGCTTTTTTGTCAAGCAAGGACACGATTTGATTAAAATCAAACACGAAGATATTTTATTTCTTAAAGCTGATGATAATTACACTTCTATTGTATTGTATGATGATAAAATATTAGCATCGCTAAATCTAAAAACTTTAAGCGAAAAATTACCCCGTAAATACTTTGTTCGCATTCATCGTTCCTATGTTGTGAATATTTCAAAAATTATACGTATTTCGCACCGATTCGTTTATATTGACAAACACGAAATTCCCTTAGGTCGCGGTTATTACGCCACTTTGCAAGAATTGATTACGATGTTGTAATTTTTTTGCAATATCTATTATTTATTTAGACGTCCCGATAGCTATTGGAACGTTTCTATGAATGCTGTTTCTGTAAAACAAAAATAAAAAACCTAAAAAAATAAGCATTTACCCTAAAAAAAGCGACATTCACCAAATAATGTTTCGTTTTTTTCTACTCGATTGTTTCTTTGTGCTATAATTTATTAACATTAAAAAGTAGTTTCAAATGAAAACAACCATCAAAACAATATTATTCTTGTTAATAGTATTTTTATTTAGTATAAATACGCAAGCACAACAAGGAAAAAACTATTATATTTCATCCAATGGACACGGACGTACAGCTACAAAAGACAAACCGGCGAAAGATTTGGCTGCCGTTGTGATGAAATTGCGAGCAGGCGATGTTGTACACATAGCAGGCGGAACCTACAAAAGTAAATCAGGCAGAGGCTCAGACGTTATAGGTGTGTCGGTAAGTATTATAGGCGGATACAGCCCAGATTTTTCTATACGTGATCCTTGGGGAAAATATAAAACGATATTGACCGGTACTAACGATTATAATACCGGATTAACGACTGCCCGACTGCGTATCAACGGTAGAGCCGGCAAACCGGTTGTTATTGACGGTGTTATTATTGACAATGGATCGCGCAATCGTTATAAAACTAGTAAACGACAATTATTGCTTCGCAAAGCCAGTGGTGCCAAAGGAGAGAATGCATCTCCCGAAACGCCAGGCATTAAAATATTAATGCGTGGCATTGGTGCTGACGTAACAGTAAAAAACTGCATTATTATGAATACTGCTCCTACACAAGGTGCTTTAGATATTCAAATAGGCAAAGATAGTAAAGCTGTAATTACGAACAATTTGATTGTTAACAATACTGGAGAAGGTATTATGGCAAAAACCAATTGGCATGGCAATACTTCTGAAAATTATGCTACCTATTTAATTGAAAATAACACCATATTATTTAGTTGGAAACACGATGCTATTGCTTCTTATGGGGGCAATAGTCTAATGATGGACACCAGCGTAAACATAACTGCTAACGGAAATATTTTTGGTTTTGGTGATTTTGGCGGTGTTAATAATATTAAAAAATGTGAAAATTTGGTATTAAACAACAATAATTTCTTCGGACATAAAAAATATGATTTTTTCGATATATCTGGAATGAATGTTAATGATATGGTTGATTATGCAGATTATTTAAAGAGTGGTGAAGGAAATGTAAGTGAGACAATTAATTTGCCGATGAATCAAAAATGGGCAAAATTATATGCCACTCGAAAAGATATTTCAAGAGCATCTGTTGATGCAAGTAGTAAAGTATCTAATGCTGCTGAAAACCAAGTGCGAGGCATTTTAGGACTCAATAAAATGGGCAGTAGTGTTGGTACAGATGCTTCAATTTGGTTACATCAAATGCAAGTAGAAGATGCCATAAAATTGGGTCTGAAACAATATAACGGAAAAGGTTGTCAAAAACCATAATGATTACAGAATACAAAACGATTAAATAAAAAATAAAAATTTAAAGAAAAATTATTATGAAGAAAACAGTATTAGCACTTTTATTCGCATTACTAAACTTTACGTTACAAGCCCAAAATATATATATTCCTGATGCCAATTTTAAAGCAACCGTAATAGCAGAAGGTATTGATATCGATGGAGATGGACAAATATCCCTTACTGAAGCGCATACTGTTACAGGAACGCTTAATTTAGATAGTAAAAATATTAGTGATTTAACGGGTATAAATTATTTTATAAATATTGATATTCTTAGAGCAACCAACAATAATCTTAGTGTAGTAGATCTTTCCAATCTTACAAATCTTAGTGGCCTGATTTTGTCGAATAATGATATTACGGATATTGATCTTAGTAATAATACGGCATTGAGTACTTTACACCTAAGTAATAATTTATTAACAAGTATTAACTTGACAAATAATGCAGCATTACAAATTCTAAATTTGAACCTAAATAATTTAATAAGTATTAATTTGTATAATAATTCATTATTAGAAAATGTTTATTTGTCAGAAAATAGTTTGGACAATCTAATAATGGCAAATCATCCTAATTTGCATAGATTGGATTGTGATGAAAATGCTATGAGTGGCATGTTAAATTTGAATAGCGCAACAAGTTTAGTTACATTACATTGCGAAAACAATCAATTGGAAAATAGTGACTTATTTTTGGGTAATATAGGGATACAAAGTATTTATGCCAATGACAATCTTTTAAGTGGCGAAATGGATTTTAGCATTTTAACCAATTTACTTTCATTAAATATTGCAAATAACACAGGTATTGAAAATATAAATTTAAGAAATGGCAACAATGGCACTATTACATTATTTGATGCAACCGGTTGTACTTCATTGCTTACTGTTTGTGTCGAAGATGCTACAGCAGCGATAACGGCTTCCGGTTGGTCTGTAGATAATACGAGTGTTTATAGTACCTGCCGTATTGAAATACCAGATAGTAATTTTGAACAAGCACTTATGGATTTGGGGATGGATACTGATCTTGATACCAGTAATCCAAGCACACCAAACGGATATATTGATGCATCAAATCCCGAAGGTGTTACATATTTGCCCTTATCTAATAAAAGCATTAGCATCTTTACTGGTATTAATTATTTCACTGATTTAGAAGTACTTATTGCCAACAACAACCAGCTTACCAGTATTGATGTTAGTGCATTAACGCATTTAAAAGTTTTAAATCTTAAAAATAATCAATTGGATTCATATTATGTGACCTTGCCAAGTCCTTCTGATTTGCGTAACTTATTTGTAGATAACAACACCGAATTTGTGGGTGGAAATCATTTCAATAACGTAATTGCCAACCAAAATTTGTTAGAAAAATTAACTTTGGCAAATAACAATGCACAATTAATTGAATTGACTAATTTTCCAAACCTATTAGAGTTTAATTGCACTAATAATTTTGATATAGATACGTTAGATGTTTCAAATTCACCTTTATTACGTCTGTTAGTAGCTGATAATTGTAGTATTGCGACACTTGATGTTAGCAGCATACAATCACTAGATGAGTTAAGGGTTCAGAACAACGGTATGACGTCATTGATAATGGGTGTGCAACCTCATTTTAATTCATTGAGATGTTCCAATAATAACCTGACTGATATAAATGTTTCAGCAATGTCACATTTAGGTTTCTTTACTTGTGCCAATAATCAGTTCACTAATTTGAGTGTAAGTAATAACCACGAATTAGCCTATTTGGACATTTCTAATAATCCTTCACTAGTATCTCTTAATTTAAAGAATGGTAATAACGCAACAGTACTTAACAATGTATATGCGACAAATTTGGGCACGGGTTGTTGTATTCAAGTAGATGATGATTTAAATTTCCCGTCCGCTTGGGTATTGGATACAACCGATACTACGATAAGCAATGATTGTGCAACAAATTTAACCTATGTGCCTGACGATAATTTTGAGCAAGCACTTATAGATTTGGGATATGATACCACATTAGATAATTTTGTTTTGACAGCCAATATCAGTGGATTGACCTCCTTGTCTGTTTACAATAAAAACATTGCCGATTTAACGGGAATTGAAGATTTTACAGCACTTATTTCATTAAATGTTTACAACAACAATTTGAGTAGTATAGATGTATATAATAATACAAATTTGACATTTCTTAATTGTGCTTCTAATGATATTGGTAACATTAACATAACTAATAACACAGCTTTAACCGATTTGTATATTTATAACACACTACTTACAAGTATAGATTTGAGTGGAAATACGGCATTAGAAAAATTGTATTGCAACTATACTTCACTAACAGAGCTTGATTTGTCTATGTTGGGTTCATTGACCTTATTAAGCTGCTCTAACAATACAGATTTAGCTAAATTAAATCTAAAAAATGGAAACAATTTAAATGTTACGTCTTTTAATACTTCAAACTGTTCGGTATTATCCTGTATCAATGTAGATGACGCAACTTATAGCAGTGCCAATTGGACAGATATTGATGCTACCAGTAGTTTTGACGAATATTGTGGACAAACCTATGTGCCTGATGATAATTTTGAACAAGCTTTAATTGATCTGGGTTATGATGATACTTTAGATGACTATGTTTTAACTTTAAATATTGATACTTTAACCAATTTGACAATTTATGATAAAAATATTGCAGATGCATCTGGTATTGAAGATTTTGTAGCACTAGAAACATTATCTTTTGAAAAAAATAACCTGATTACTCTTGACGTAAGTATGTTGCCAAGTTTAACTTATTTAGATTGTGCAAGAAATGATTTAACCACTTTATCTCTATCAATATCACTTGAATATTTATTTGCAGAGTATAATGATTTAGTAACTTTAGATTTAACAGGATTTGATAATTTAAGTATTTTAAATTGCTATAATAATAATTTAACAACACTTAATTTGCCTACTTCAAATAGCTTATTAGAAATCAATGTGGAACACAATGACTTAACAACTATAAATATTACAAATAAGTCAAACCTTACTAAATTAGAAATGGTTTATAACCAATTAACAAATATAGATTTGTCAGATGCTATTGATTTGACTTACTTAGATTTAGGGCACAATCAATTAGGCAGTATTGACGTTGCCAATAATACGGATTTGACTACTTTAGGTCTTTATGCTAATTCTATCTCTTCTATTGATATTAGTGCGCTTACAAATTTGGAGATTTTTAGTTGTTCTGAAAATAATATTACCAATTTAGATGTTAGCAATAATACTTTATTGTCTATGTTTGAAGTGCAATTTAATCAATTAGAAACATTAGATGTTAGTAACAGTCCTAATTTAATTTATTTTAAATGTAATGATAATCAGTTGACGCAATTAAATATTAAAAATGGAAACAATTCTATATTAATTGGTGGATCAGGAACTTATAATACCATTCCAAATTTTTTAAACAACTCGGATTTGACTTGTATAGAGGTTGATGATCCCGTTTGGAGTACAGCCAACTGGACAGATGTAGATGCAACGGCTTCTTATAATATTGATTGTAGTATGTCATTGAATGTAAATATAGTAGGAAACGGAAGTGTAGTACCATCACCAACAGGTAGTATTTATGACAATGGAACCCTTGTAACATTAACAGCAACGCCAGATGTTGGTTGGATGTTTACCGGTTGGTCGGGAGATTTGACAGATACTATCAATCCTGCTAATATTACTATGGATGCTGACAAAAGTCTTACCGCAACATTTACTGAAATTGTAGTGGCTCAAACTTATGTGCCGGATGATAATTTCGAACAAGCTTTAATTGACTTGGGTTATGATGATATATTAGATGATTATGTGGTTACAGCTAATATTAGTAGTGTTACCGCTTTGGATGTCAATACCAAAAGTATAGCTGATCTTACAGGAATTGAAGATTTTATAGCACTTACCAATTTATCCTGTTCACATAATAGTTTGACAAGTCTTTCAATAAATACGAATGTTAATTTAACTACTTTAGAATGTAATTCTAATAGTTTATCATCCTTAGATGTTAGTGATAATATTGTTTTGAACAGGTTAGATTGTTCAGGAAATAGTTTGACAGCAATCAATGTGAGTAACAACATCGAATTGACGTTTTTATCTTGCTACATTAATAATATAACCAATCTTGATGTAAGTAATAATATTGATTTATCTTCTGTACATTGTGCATTTAATAGTTTATCAGTATTAGATTTTAGTGCAAATGTAAATCTAAGTTATATGAAATGCCAAAATAATACTTTGACCTTCCTAAATTTACAAAATGGGAACAATGCTACAATTGATGATACGCACTTTAATGCACTTAATAACCCGGATTTAACTTGTATTCAAGTAGATAACGTTGTTTGGAGTACTTCAAATTGGACATCCTTAGATACTACTAGTAGTTTTAGTGAAGATTGTAGTGTTGTGCCACAATACAGTTTAACGGTCAATATTACAGGAAACGGAAGTGTAGTACCATCACCAACAGGTAGTATTTATGACAATGGAACCGTTGTAACATTAACAGCAACGCCAAATGCGGGTTGGGTATTTACCGGTTGGTCAGGAGATTTGACAGGTACTGCTAATCCTGCTAATATTACTATGGATGTTAATAAAATTGTAACAGCGCTTTTTACGGATACTAGTTCCGTTCAAGATGAAGCAATGGGTCAGAAAATAAGGATTTATCCAAATCCTACGGCATCTCTTATCAATATTGAAATAGATGAGAGTTTGCAAATCAAGGAAATAAGTGTCTTTAATATTGAAGGTAAAAAGCTATTAGAACAAATAGATGATCGTCAGATTTCATTGCAACACTTTGAAAGAGGTTTATATATTATTAAAATACAAACCGATAAAGGAATTGTTACAAAAAGAGTCATTAAAAAATAAATATTTTTAAATTTCACGTCATAACTCTAAGTTTTTGCGTGATTTTTACTATTAGTTAAATGAAAGAAATAAGAATACTATATAAAAAGACAAGGGTTTTTTTTGCAACTATTTTATCACTTATAGTTTTATGTTCTAGTTTTTGGTGCAGTTTTGAATATTACAATTATTTAATTGGTTTAAACAGTCTTAGGCTAATTCTTGGTTTTATAATTATTAATTTGATGATTTTCTTTTTTTTTCTGTTTATGGTTTATATGCTTTTTTCATCGCATTCAGATTTGGTGCTTAGTGACAAAGGCATATTTGATCAATCCAATAAATTTGGAGTGGGTTTTATAAAATGGAAGGATATTCAAGAAATTAGAACAGATAAATCTTTTTCTAATGAGATTATGCTTCTTTTTGTTAAAGAACCTGAAAGTTTTATGAATGCGGCAAAAAGTAAATTACAATTAAAACTTTTACAAAAGAATCAAGCATACTTTGGCACTTGTTTTATCATTAATATAGCATTATTTAGATACGATAAAAAACAGCTAAAGAATTTAATACAAAGCATGTTTGTTAAGTATGGGACATAGGTTTAAATCATTTATTACACCGGTAAGCTTACTTTTTGTGACCATAAACATACCTGTAATTATGGGTGGTTTAGAGGTGTGGTTTGATTGGAATTTTGTTGGAATTGTTAGTTTTATAATCGGTTTTTTAAAAGTTATATTGTTTTTAGCACTAATAAAAGTGCTAATATTTATCACCAATCAAAATGAGCATCCGTTGGTGTTGGCGGGGCTTGTTTTGGGGGTGATTGTAATGTTTTTGAATTCATATTATGCAGACTATCAATATGCACTGTATCAGAAACTAAAGTATGGAAAAGCAGTTGAGGTAAAAGCTTCTGATTTGCATTTAAAAAGCGATTTATATAGGACACCTTATGTTAAAATTACAAATTCAGGACTCGGAACAAAACAGTATTTTAAAGTAGATGTTTCCTTAAATATGTTTGAAAATAATATTCATTATTGTTATGCACCTATTCTAAATACGCAAGAATCGATAATTATAATCAATCAATGTGGCGATGAAAAGGATAAAACGATAAATAGTTTGCAATTTCTTGCAGGTAAAAGCGAAATTATAGCTGAACTTTTGCCCAAAAAATCTAGATTTACAAAGTTTAAAGCACTACAATTTTATGCAACTCAAAAAACTTTTGAAAACTACTATAAAAAGAAAATAAAATCGTTTTGGTATTTTATTTATGCAATAAATGCTATTGGCGTACTTTTGTTATTTGTTTTTATATATATAAAATGGATTAACTAAAAAACCTTGTTATTTCGTAAGTAACTGATTTTAAATTTGTTTCTCGATTTTTTACATTTGCAAGAAGATACAATACAATGTGTTTTCAACAACAATATTTTGTTTAATAGAATTTAGGATAAAAAAATCCCAAACTTTTTTAAGTTTGGGATTTTTGTTGCTCCTCCAGCTGGACTTGAACCAGCGACTGACATCTAACCAACTGAGATAATTGCCCTGTTGGTACAAAATCAGGATCTACAAGTTGTAATAATAAGTTCCTACTTTTTTGTTTTTTTATAAACTTTTCTAATTTTAAAGCCGTTCCTCTACTAGTACCAACGTTAAAATAGGCAACTAATAGCCAAGGTTTAAATTTTGAAGTAAAAGTATTCTTGTCATCTGTGTTATGATGTTCTAAACGCGCAAAAACATTCTTGCTTTGACCAATATAATACTTGTCAAAATTTGCTGAATACAATATGTAAATGTAATATATCATGATACAAAAAAAGCCAGTCTAAATTGACTGACTTTTAGCTCCTCTCCTCGCATAGTATTTTGTTCGTAGTTTTTATAAAAAAACCACACAAAATATCCGCGGGATTGAACCAGCGACACCCTGATTAATCCCGCATATGCGGGACTCTAACCAACTGAGATAATTGCCCTGTTGGTACAAAATCAGGATCTACAAGTTGTAATAATAAGTTCCTACTTTTTTGTTTTTTTATAAACTTTTCTAATTTTAAAGCCGTTCCTCTACTAGTACCAACGTTAAAATAGGCAACTAATAGCCAAGGTTTAAATTTTGAAGTAAAAGTATTCTTGTCATCTGTGTTATGATGTTCTAAACGCGCAAAAACATTCTTGCTTTGACCAATATAATACTTGTCAAAATTTGCTGAATACAATATGTAAATGTAATATATCATGATACAAAAAAAGCCAGTCTAAATTGACTGACTTTTAGCTCCTCCAGCTGGACTTGAACCAGCGACACCCTGATTAACAGTCAGGTGCTCTAACCAACTGAGCTACGGAGGAATTTTGCTGTTTTGCGAGTGCAAATATAAGAGGTTTTTAATTATTTACAAACAAAAAACCAAAAATATTTTAATTTTTATGCTAACAGTTTTAATATAAGGCTATTAAGTTATAGCATTTTTAAAAAATCTATTTCTTTTTGCGTTAAATGACGCCAATGTCCGCGTTTTAAATCTTTTTTGGTCAATCCGGCAAAAAGCACTCGGTCTAATTTAATCACTTCGTAATCCAAATGTTCAAATATGCGTCTTACAATACGATTTTTACCAGAGTGGATTTTTAGACCCACTTCAGAATGCGGTGCATTTTTAATATATGAAGCTTCATCGACTTGTATAAAACCATCAGGTAACTTTATACCGGCTCTAATTTTATCTAAATCGTTGCTTTTAAGGTTTTTATTGATTTTTGCATGGTAAATCTTTTCAACATTGTGTTGCGGATGTGTCAATTTTTTTGCCAAATCGCCGTCATTGGTAAACAGTAAAACGCCCGTTGTATTTCTATCCAATCTGCCAACTGGATAAATACGAACAGGTGATGATTTTTCCACGAGTTCCATGACGGTTTTTCTGCCTTTATCATCTTCGGTTGTCGTGATAAAATTCTTGGGTTTATTTAATAAAACGTAGGCTTTTTTCTCTGGTTTTATCGTTTCGCCATTAAACTGAATCTTGTCGGTTGGTTTTACTTTGTAACCCATTTCGATAATAACCTTTCCGTTAACACTTACGGCACCTATTTTAATAAGTTCGTCGGCTTCTCTTCGCGAGGCAATTCCGGCATGTGCTATATATTTGTTTAAGCGCATACTTCCATCTGATTTGGGAAGTGGTGTATTGGTTTTTTTGGGTATATTTCTATTTTTAGAAACAAATTTTTTTCCTTTATAACCAGAAAAATTTTTTTTTTGACTTTTTCCTTTGTCTGTTTCTCTCTTTTTCATTCGTTTGTTATTTTTAAGAATCTATTGGCAATAAATATAAAATCGTAATAATCATTGTTTTAAATGATTAATGTTTTATCATGATGTTTTTATTATGAAGTGTGCTTGCCAAGAATTATTTTGTGCAAAGATATGACAATTTGACATAATAACAGGTCTTATTTTAATGGCATATTTATTGTAATTTTGAGGCTGAAAAATTTAACGAAATATGACGTTTATCAAACTGACATCTTACAACGATTTACTTACGTATCACGATGAAAAAAAATGGATATTTATTTATAAAAGTGGCACTGTCAATTCTGATTGTGCGTATGAAAGTTTGACAAAAGTAAAGGATGCAAAAGTATTTTTGGTCGATGTGAATGACGTACGAGATGTACACCAAAAATTGGGCGTAAACACCGTGCCTTCGCTTGTTTTGACAAAAAACAATAAAACGGTAAATATCGTTAAAGGTTGTCAAACCGATAATTATTTGGATCAAATTATTCATGAGAAAAACCTATCTTCCACAAGAATTGTCGATGGAAAAATTCAAAAAAGAGTTGTGGTTTATTCCACACCTTCCTGTACATATTGCAGTAAATTGAAGCAATATTTTAACAAGCACAATATCAATTATACCGATATAAATGTAGCAAGTAATCCGAAAGTTGCAACCGAAATGGCTCGTAAAAGTGGTCAGCGCGGTGTACCGCAAACGGAAATAAACGGGCAAATAATTGTGGGATTTGACGTTCCTAAACTAAGTAGCATATTAAATATACCAACAGAATAAATAACTAAAAAACAGAATGATATGAGAGAGTTACAACCATTAAATGAAAATGTTTTGTTAGAATTAACAGATGAATTTACCGAAAACAAAACTGCTTCAGGAATTATTATCCCTGATAGTGCACAAGAAAAACCTTCTTTAGGCAGGGTTTTGGCATTGGGGAATATAGAAGATGCTGCCATTAATTCCGGTGACGTCGTGATGTATAAAAAATTCGCCGGAAATAAAGTAGAATTAGATGGTAAAGAATTTTTGATTTTGCCTTATGCTGATATTTTGGCAAAAATTTCAGAGGTTGACGCCATCTAAAAATTTGTTGTTGTTGTAGTGGAGGTGTCCCAATAGCTATTGGGTGCCTCTACAACAAAAATTACAAAGCAGTTTCAATAGCAGTTTCAAACAATTCAGCTAAGCTGATGCCGGCAGCCAAGGCTTGTTTAGGAAAAATGGAAGCTTCGGTTAGTCCGGGCACCATATTGATTTCTAAAAAATAAGGAATACCGTTTACAATAATATATTCGGCGCGCGACACGCCTTTTAAATCTAAGGTTTCATAAACTTTTGTGGCAATTTTTTTTATTTTTTCTTCGGTGTTTTTATCCAAATCTGCTGGGGTAATTTCTTGTGATTTGCCGAAATATTTTGCCTCAAAATCAAAAAAATCATTTTCTGAAATAATCTCTGTAATAGGTAAAACTTTTGTTTTTCCATGATATTTTATGACCCCGACAGAGACTTCTTTTCCATCTAAAAAAGCTTCGATAATGATTTCTTTATCTTCTATAAAAGCTTTTTTAATAGCCGGAAGCAATTCATCTTTTTTATACACTTTGCTGATACCATAGCTCGACCCGGCACGATTGGGTTTTACAAAACAAGGCAAATCAATTTTTTTGATGATGGCATCTACATCAATAGCGTCGTGTATGTGCAAAAAGACAGATTCGGCTGTAGGAATACCATAACTTCTCAGTACAGCTATGGTGTTTTTTTTGTTAAAAGTCAAAGCCATTTTGTCAAATAATGCTGAGGTATGCGGAATGCCTAACATTTCAAAATACGGTAGGATGGCACCATCTTCACCGGGGGTACCATGAATGGCATTAAATACGACATCAAATTGTATTTTTTTGTCGTTTAGGTTTATGGAGAAATCGTTTTTGTCAAGTTTATATTCTTCTTGATGATCCGTTACATAAAACCATCCATTTTTGCGGATATGAATCGCAAAAGTTTGATATTTATCTTTGGGTAAATTTTTTATAACGGTATTTCCACTTTTGATAGAAATATCGTGTTCTGAGGAAAATCCACCCATAATGACGGCTACTTTTTTCATTTATATAATTTTATAATTTATTGATAATGTATTATTTATGCGGTTTTGTCATCATTTTTGTCAAAAAAAACAAAAATGCCGCCAAAACCCTATTTTAGAATATTTTTTTATTCGTATTTTGTTGTATTCCTTATTAACTATTAATTATTCTCCTGTGTTTTGGTGTTTGTTCGTTATGTTTTTTTATATATAATTATGTGATTGTTTATTTTATTCTTTTTTGGCAAACAGCGTTTTTAAATCTTTTCGTTCCATTAGATAAACCACAATTATGTATAGAAAAAGAATTGCAATTTTAATGAAAAAATTATGGTTAAAATATTCAAACATCAACATGCCTAAGGTGCCGGACGAGAGAATATAAAACATCACTTTTCCCATTTCATAAGGTACTTTATAATGTTTTTTTCCGATAAAATAAGATGTTAAAGTCATACTGCCGTATGCTGCCAAAGTTGCCCAAGCCGATGCCATATAACCAATTTTAGGAATCATGACAAGGTTAAAAACAATGGTGATCAATGCGCCCAATACAGATAAATACATGCCATAACGCGTTTTTTCGGTGAGTTTATACCAAATAGACAAGTTGTTATACACGCCAAAAATAAGGTAAGCCGTAAGAATGACGGGAACTATTTGTAAAGCTTTTAGGTAAATAGCTTGCCCTATGAGCAATTTTACAACTAAATTTAAAAAAGCCATGATGCCTACCAAAAATACAGCGCCAAATATGGTAAACCACAACAAAATTTTGGCGTATTGTTCCTTGGCATTTTTTTCTTTATGCTGACTAAAAAAGAAAGGTTCTGCTCCCAATCTAAATGCGGTTACATATAATGACATAAGCACACCTATTTTATAGACACCTGCATAAATACCCATAGTTTCTTTACCAATCATTCTGCCGAGTAAAAGTTTGTCTAAATTCTCGTTGGTAGCATAAGCCAATCCTGCCACCATAATAGGCCAGCTATAACTAAGCATTTTTTTGAGTAATTGCTTGTCTATTCCCAATTTAAAATCTTTAATAATAGGAATAAAAAGTAAAAATGTAAAAATGCTGGCTACCAAATTTGAAAGAAATATATATATGACTTTTGGGTGTGTATCATATTGTATTTCAATGCTTTTGCTTAGATATTCTATTTGAATTAAATACGGAATAATCAGCAAGAAAAATATATTTAACAGTGCATAAATACTAATATTAAACAGGCGATAAAATGCAAATTTCATCGGACGTTTGTTCACCCGTAAATAAGCATACGGAATAACGACAAAGGTGTCTAAAACCAAAATGCTTATCAATAATATATAATATGATTTTTGTATTTGTAAAAAATTTGAAATACCATTGGCAAAGAGCAAAAAAACCGTTAGAAATATAATGCTGGTTATTAAAATAGCTGTAAATGCTGTTTGTGCTACTTTTGTGTTGTCTTTTAATTTGGTAAAAAACCGAAAGAATGCTGTTTCCATTCCGTAGGTCAATAAAACATTGAAATAAACAGCGTAAACATAGAATTGTGTGTTGTCCGAATAAAGATTGGGATCTAATTTGGCAGTGTGTAATTTGACCAATAGCACGTTTACAATTTTTGGAAGCACGGCGGCAATTCCATAAATAGCAGTGTCTTTTGCAAATCTTTTTACTAAACCCAAATCATTGTTTTTAAAAACATAAAAGTAATAAATTTAGTTGAACTTGTATTTGCTATTTTTTTAATTTATTCGTTTCGTGTGTCAAAATAAATTTATCTATATTTACGTTTTAAATGAAAAAGTACTTTTTACGAATGAAAACACTAAAATTTTTTCTTATTGGATTGTTTTTACTGTCTTTTCAGCAAATTTCAGCACAAGAAAAATCTAAATTTCACTTTTATGGTGGATTTGGATTGGGTCTTTCTACCGATTATTTTTATGTAAGCTTGCAGCCCGGTGTTTTGTATGATGTGCATGAAAAATATAAACTTGGATTGGGCGGACAATATTCCTATCAAAAATCAAATAATAGTTATTATGGCGTAAATTACACCTATAATATTGTGGGATTTAATTTTTTAAACTTGGTTTATCCCTATAAACATTTAGAAGTTTCGGGTGAATTTGAAGATCTTTATGTCATGCAAAACTATAATAGAGTCAGAGCAGATTACTGGTCACCTGCCTTATTTGCCGGAGTGGGTTATCGGTTTGGCAGTGTTGTCGCTGGGTTTAAATATAATTTTTTGCATAAGGACAATCGTAGTGTGTATCAAGATGCTTTTGTTCCATATATTCGTGTTTATTTTTAAGACTATGATTTTTAAATCTTTGTATATAAAATCGATATTTACATTTTTATTATGCTTGCTTATTTTTAAGGCGCAAGCACAACAAAGCAATACTTTTTATAAAGTGGATTCAACAGAAACAAAAGAATTCATTCAGTTTGTTTTTAATGATCTGAGCTTTATTAAAAACAATGAGTATTTTAACCTAATTGCAGACGGTTACACACTTTTTGGCAACAAATTGGAAGGCGCATTTTACTATCAAAAAGCAAATAAATATTCTGTAGGTTTGGGTATTGTCGCCTTGAAATATTATGGAATGGATCGTTTTATAAAAATAATTCCAAGCATTTCTTTGCAATACAAACAAGGGAACAATCGTTTTTATTTTGGTAGATTAAACACCAAAAATAATCATTATTTACCGAAACCTATTTATAGTTTTGAACGCCGATTGGATACAAGAAGTGTTGAAAATGGTATCCAACATACTTATCGTTCAAAACATTGGATTACAGATACTTGGTTGGAATGGGAGCATTTTATTCAAAAAGAAGATGCACAAAGAGAAAGGCTTAATTTTGGGCAGACAACTACTTTTAGTTTGCCTTTTAAAAATGGCAATATCAGCATTCCCTTGTCTGTTTTATTGATGCACAGAGGTGGGCAAATCAACCAACATGCGCCTACAACTGATTTGGCAAATGCTATTGTTTTTACCAATGCTTGTACCGGATTGATTGTTGATAAATATATAAATAATAAAGTAATTTCTATTTCATATCAATATTTGTTGCATGCCGTTAATGACGAAAACACAGAAGAATGGTTTTATAAAAATGGATATGCACATTGGTTACAAATAGAACTTAAAACAAAGCGTTGGCAATATAATTTGGCGTATTGGAAAGCACATCAATTTGTGGGTATCAAAGGCGATGATATGTATCAGTCGGTGAGTCGAAGAATTGAAAAATATATCGATGCGCAGGGAAATCCGACACCTATTTTTGGGCAATATACTGAGCCTGATCGGGAATTGCTTACAGCAAGCGTTTCGTATGCGTATCGCTTGGATAAGCATTTGAATTTTAGATTTGTAATAGATGGTTTTTACCAGCTTAACAAAGGCGAAATTTATCATCCTCGTTATAGCGTAAAGCTTCAAAATCATTTTGACTATGCACTTGGATTGTATGTTAATTATACTTTTAAACAGCGGGTGTTAAAACTTAAATAGGTCGTAAGTTCAATTAGTAAATGCAACTTTTGCAAAATAGATGTTCAAATTAGGCGTTTTGGCGACAAAAAAATATGGATAAGATAGAAAAAATAGAATTTGCCTTAAAAAAAAGAACCGAATATCCTTATAATTGGGGTAGAAAACAATTGGATGATTGGGATAAGCAAACTAATTTTATCTATCAAACTTATAGTTTTGTTTCGTTAGTAGAAAAAACTAAAAATTTTGATCAAGACTTAAAAAATTACGTTTTTAACAGATGGTATAATTACTGGTCGGCAATGGCAGTTGAGCATGTTTTTTCGATGCACAGCATTGTAAAAGCCAACAAAAATAAATATGACAAATTAATTGATTTTAGTATTAAAGGCATTCCGTTTGACCATAAAACAAGCGTTTTTCCAAAGGCATATTATAAAAGCATTGAACATGCTATGGCAAATAAAAAAGAACTAATATTGTGGTTGTATCAAAATCAAAGTCAACAAGGGCGAAAACACCTAGAAAATAGGTTATTTTTGGTCTTGTATAATGCCAAAGGTGCACACTGGAAAATGAAAGCTGAAATCGGGTTGTTAAAAAATGCCGTGGATGTTTATATCAATGATTTTGACCAACAAAAATTAACAAAACTCAATTTTGGAAATGGACCAGTCCTTTCGGATATTATTTGGGTAAGAAAGTAAAAGAATAATGAATTATATTGGGTCAAAAAATAAATTGTCCGATTTTATCAACACCGGTATTCAAGATGTTGTAGGACATGATTTATCAAACAAAGTTTTTTGCGATATTTTTGCAGGGACAGGCGTTGTAGGTCGGAATTTTAAGCATAAAGTAAAGCAGGTCATTGCAAATGATTTTGAATATTATAGTTATGTCTTAAACCGGAATTATATCGGGAATCATAAAGCTATTCCGCAGAAAGAAGCATTTATTGAAGAACTAAATTCTCTTAGACCTGTGGAAGGTTTTGTTTATAAAAATTACTGTATGGGAAGCCAAAGCGGAAGGCAATATTTTTCTGATGAAAACGGTAAAAAAATAGACGCGATAAGACAACAAATTCAAAATTGGAAAAACAATAAAAAAATATCGGAAGATTTATATTATTTTTTGTTGGCAAGTCTTATAGAAAGCGCTGATAAAGTAGCAAATACGGCTTCGGTATATGGTGCTTTTTTAAAACATTTAAAAAAAACAGCCCAAAAGTCGTTGCTTGTGGTACCTGCCAATTTTTTGTTGAACGAGCATAAACATCAGGTTTATAATGAAGACAGCAATGTATTGATAAAAAAGATAGAAGGAGATATCTTGTATTTAGATCCGCCTTATAATGCGCGACAATACGGTGCTAATTACCATTTGTTGAACACAATTGCTTTATATGATGATTTTGAACCTAAGGGTAAAACTGGATTGAGAAATTACAATAAATCGCTTTATTGTAGCAAAAATTCTGTAAAAAGCGCTTTTGAGGATTTGATAAGGAATGCCAATTTTAAATACATTTTTTTAAGTTATAACAACGAAGGTTTAATGACAGTTGATGAGGTTAAAAATATCATGTCAATATATGGTAGATATGGCTTAAAAAGCACTGATTACCAAAGATTTAGAGCTGATAAAAAGGAAAATAGAAATCATAAAGCCAGCAAAACGGAGGAATACCTGCATGTGTTGGAAAAATAGAATTTTTTTGCTAAAACCAAACTAAGTAGCTGTAGATAAACACGTTTTATAAACGTTGCGGTTTTATGTTCCACAAGGCAATTGTCGAAGCCGTAAAAAAGACAGCAAGAATGAGGTTGAAATAACCGCCACATATAATAATTTGAATATTACCTGATACGATTTTACAAATAAATCCTTGCATTAAAAAAGGTATAAGTGGAAAAAAAGAATCATCCATCTTGGATATAAAGTTTTTCTTTTCCAAACTTAAATGGTAAATAAAATAGATAAAAGTGCAAAAATTGAATAAATAAATAGCCTTAAAATATTATTAGTTTCCGTAGCTAAATACACGGTTTCATTTATATTGAGATTGTTTTGAACAGCTAACTTTGCGGATGTTGCAATAGCAACAAATGCGCCATGAATAACGCCATAAGCCGTTAAAATAGCGCCAAAACAGGTTAGTATAATATTTTTTATAAGCTTTTTAGTTGGTTTTAGTACGTAATATACTTGAATCAGTCCAAGCATATAAAACCAAGTTGCTAATAAAGCTGTTACCCCACTTGAAATAATCCTAAAATTGGATGCGTTTCCCATATTTTACCTTAAGTTGGTGTTTGCTGGGTC
>Ga0209633_10001033_pt1 | contig 30006 bp, 24 predicted proteins | sample Cruoilmetagenom1_FD_187290 | JGI IMG/M metagenome (GOLD analysis project Ga0209633, IMG submission 187290) | Oil polluted marine microbial communities from Coal Oil Point, Santa Barbara, California, USA - Sample 1 (SPAdes) (version 2) | ecosystem: Environmental > Aquatic > Marine > Oil seeps ... | reverse complement strand
CGTAAATTTTCCAGTGTTCTTTCCATCTATATAAATAGCTGCCAATTCTGGATTTGAATCAACAAAAATAGAACCTTTATCTTTAAGAGGATCAACAACATCTTGATCGCATGACACTATTAGTAAAACTGCTAAAAGAAGAGTTATTATATAAACTTTCTTTTCCATTATTATTTGCTCCTATCACTTTATCTTTTAATTTCTATTTTTTTGGTTACAAACGATACCGTTTTTAACTGTTATTTTTATTCTTATAGCTCAAATAAAGTGGTTTAAAAATAAAAAAGTGTGCTATAAAGCACACTTTTAAGTTACTATATCAATTAAATTCTCAAATTAGAACGTAGTATTATCTTGAGCTGTATTATAAACCCAAGCAACTTCAACCCAAGATGGATCGCCAGGACCAGAACCAGCATTAAAATTAGTAATAATTAATTTTGAATAGTGTCCATCAGCATCATATAAAAACACATAGTTTGTTTCTCTATCACTCATTGTATTGGTCCAATTAGCATCTTTTACTGTTGACGCAACACCATCTTCTAAATCTGACGCAGAACCAACTTTAAAGAATGTTTCTCTTGTCATATTTGCATTAATGTGTGCACTTTGAACTAGAAATGTAGTACCATCACTGCTTGAGAAGTAGTAAAGATCTATATTACCATTATTGTTTGCATCAGAAGTTCCGAAAGCATCTCCAGTAGACAAATCCAAACCACTTGGTTGAGTAGCATCAGTTCCTGTTGTTTCCCAAATTCTTACTGGTGTACTAAAAGTCACTGATAGTGCAACTAAACTATTGGAAGTAATAACAGCTTCACCACCCGCTTCAACACTCACTTGAACTATTAAATCTTCGTATCCTTCTTTTTTAAGCATTATCGTTCTAACACCTGCATCTACAGTAATTGTTGCTGGTGTAACTTGATTAGTATTTTCAGTTTCTAACCAAATTTCAGCTCCTTGAGGACTAGAATCAATAACTATGGTTCCTGTTTCAATAATTGGGTCTGTAACTGCGTCATCTTCACAAGATATAAATGTAATGCTTATTAGAAGTGCTAATAATATTAATGATATTTTTTTCATTCTTCTTCCTTTTTATTTTTTAGTTAAGTTATAATTGTAACTCTTTTTATCAACTAAAGTTGTAAAAGTTCCTGAAAAAGTTTTTCCATCATCAGATAACTTTCCAGTATACTTTCCTTTAGTTCTACTATGAAGTTGGTCTGCCATTGTTATAGTTTTAGTATCACTATTGCAAGAACCTTTAATATCTTGATTCAAAGGTTTTCTATAATTAACAACTATTTTTCCCTCAAAAGCGTTGTCATCTTGTTTGGTAATTGTAAGAGTGGTTAATCTACTGTCTAATTTACCAGTCCAAACACCTACCATTTTATTACTGCTTATTGCGTCTGAAACTTTATCAACTGCATCACCAGTAACTTCACCTGCTTTATCTACTACATCAGTTGCAACTTCTCCTGCTTTATCTGCAACATCGTTTGCGGCATCACCAACTTTATCAACCGCATCGCCAGCAACCTCACCAGCTTTATCAACTGCATCACCGGTAACTTCGCCTGCTTTATCTGCAGCATTTCCAACTGCTTCAGTAGTATCATCCATTGCTTCTTTAGCTTCATCACAACTAGCTAAAACAAACACTGAAATTAGAACAACTATCATTATCGATAATAATTGTTTTATGTTTAAATCCTTATTTGAAATCATGCTACTCTCCTTTGTTTTTATTTTAAGCTTAAATAATATTATTTGGCTCGCAATATATACATTTTTTATGAAAATGTGAAAAGAAATTAGTTTATCTAAAATTTGTAAACTAAGTTATTAAAGGAGGTTGTGGTCTGAATTGCTTTTAGTTTTTAGATTAAAATATTTACTGTTTAGGTTCTTTTACATTTGGAGGATTCCAGCCGACAATAGATCCACTTTTGATTTTTGAAAAGTAAGGGGAAAGAGTGGCTCCTGGTAATGTTCTAACATTATCTTCAATAATTATTGGACCCATTCCGGTTCCAGCTCCGATTTTACAGTCATTTCCAATTTCAATTAATCCATAACGAAATTTCCCGTTTCCTTCGTATGCGTGAACTGTTAGTCTGGTGAATGCACCCATTAAAGTATTTTCTCCAATGAAAATTAATTCAGGTCTAAAATGATCGAGCCAAACAAGTTGCATAATTTCAGCTCCTCGTCCAACATGAATTCCCATCCATCTATAAAATTTATTTTTTGATGGTATTCCTTTTAAAAAGAATGAAATAGCAACTTGAAACAAAAGTAGCAATCTACGCCAATATGGTAAATTAAGGATTCTCCAATTTATAGCATTTGATTCTTCAGGCGAACCAAGTCCGGAAAATGTGTAATGTCTTCTTGTTGGTGTAAGAAATTTATCTAAACTTTCTTTCCCTTCCTGAGTTTTGGGATTAAGAGTTTCAACATCTATTCCTTTTCCACCCGAAGTTTTACTAATAAAAACTGTTCGCTTATTCTTACGTCCTAATTTTATTGCTCGTTCAATAATTTCTGTGGTAACAACACGCATAGCTTCTTCAGGCAGAAGATTTCTATATTTCTTCATAGATAAGTTCCCCAATTAATATTATACTTCTATAAAATAATATTATTATTACTAATAATTGTGATAAAAAGCACTCACACTCAACTAATAACCAACAGCAGTACCACTTCGTCTTGGATCTGAAGCTCCATAAATTATACCATCTTTTATCATTATCGATTGGGCAGAGCCAAGAATCCTAAATGTATTATTCCTATTTGCCAACTCATAACCCATCTCTAATAATTTTGTTTCTACATCCTTATTCACAGAATACTTTTCACAATATATTTTATCTGGCAACCATTGATGATGTATTCTTGGGAAATTAACAGCTTCTTGAATGTTCATTTCAAAATCAATTACATTTAATATTACTTGAAGAACAATAGTAATTATTGTTGATCCGCCGGGCGAACCAACTATAATGTAAGGTTTATCATTCTTTAGAACTAAAGTCGGCGTCATTGAGCTCAACATTCTTTTTTCCGGCTCAATTGAATTTGCCTTACTTCCAAGCAATCCAAATTGATTTGGCTCACCTGGCTTCGCACTAAAATCATCCATTTCATTATTTAACAAGAAGCCAGCTCCTTCAACAACTATTTTTGAACCAAATCCAGAGTTAATTGTAGTTGTAACACTTACTGCATTTCCTTCTTTATCATAAACTGAAAAATGAGTAGTTTCTGTACTTTCCTTTTGCTCAGAAGGAGTTTCAGTAGATATTTCCGTTGATGGTTTTGCGTAAGATGTTAATTTGTCAAAAATTGATTTAGCATACTCTTTTGATAGCAATCTCTTTTTCGGAACAGGATAAAAATCTTCATCGCCAAGATGATAAGTTCTGTCAGAATATGCATACTTCATTGCTTCAACTATTTTATTTATATATGAACTACTATTCCATTCATTTTTTTCGATTGTAAAATTTTCTATAATATTTAATAGTTCTACCAAAGCTATTCCACCTGAACTTGGTGGAGGCATTGATATTATTTTATGACCACGGTACGTCCCATAAATTGGTTCTCTTTCAACTGGGTTATATTTTTCTAGATCCTTTAGTGTTATATATCCACCATTACCCTTAACTTGTTTAACAATTAGTTCCGCAACTTTGCCTTTGTAAAATCCATCAACCCCTTTATCTTTTATTTGTTCTAAAGTCCACGCAAGATCTTTCTGAAAAAACATTTCTCCTTGATTAAACGCCTCTCCATTTTTTGAAAATATTTTAATAGAAGAAGGATATTTTGAAAATTTTGGTAAAGTTCTTTTAAAGGAATCTGCACTTCTATCATCCAAGGTCCAACCATTTTTTGCTAAATCTATTGCCGGTTGAATTACTTTAGCAAGAGGAAGTGTCCCATATTTTGTAAGTGCATAAATTAATCCGGCAACACTGCCAGGAACACCTGCCGAAGTCTCTCCAGTTTGACTAAGTTCAGGAACATAGTTTCCATTTTTGTCTAAGTACATATCTCGGTGAGCTGAAAGAGGAGCTTTTTCTCTAAAATCAATTGTTGTACTTTTCCCATCCTTAAGATGAAGAACCATAAATCCGCCACCGCCTAAATTACCAGCAAAAGGATATGTAACCGAAAGAGCAAAACCAACTGCTACGCTTGCATCAACAGCATTGCCACCATCTTTAAGAATTTGAGATCCAACTTTAGATGCAATAGTACTTGCTGAAACCACCATTCCATTTTTAGCTTTAACTGGTCTTGATGATTGAGAAAGAAAATTATTAGAAACTATCAAATTAAAAACGATAGTAAGTGTCAGTATTTGTTTAATTGTCATATTCATTTTCATATTTTTAGTTTAGTCATTTAAAATTTGTTGAATATATTAACATAAGAAAAAATTACTATTAAACAGAATTTCAAAAAGGAGTTTTTAATGGCATTCAATTTACGGAATCGAAATTTTTTAAAACTTCTTGATTTCTCTCAAGAAGAATTAAATTTTTTATTAGACCTTTCTAAAAATCTTAAAGATGCAAAATATGGTGGTTATGAAAAACCAACAATGACTGGAAAAAACATCGCTCTTATTTTCGAAAAAAGCTCTACACGAACAAGATGTGCTTTTGAGACTGCCGCTTATGACCAAGGAGCAAATGTAACTTACTTAGGACCAAGTGGTTCTCAGATTGGACAAAAAGAATCTATGAAAGATACAGCAAGAGTTCTTGGAAGGATGTATGATGGAATTGAGTACCGTGGTTTTGGTCAATCTATTGTTGAAGAACTTGGAGAACATGCCAACGTTCCGGTTTGGAATGGATTGACTGATGAATATCATCCAACACAAATTCTTGCGGATTTTATGACTATGTTGGAACACTCGGACAAACCTCTTTCGCAAATATCTTTTTGCTATTTAGGTGATGCAAGAAATAATATGGGAAATTCTTTATTGGTTGGCGGAGCAATAATGGGAATGGATGTTAGACTTTGTGCGCCAAAAGAAATTCTTCCAGATGAAGAGTTAGTAGCTCAATGTAAAAAAATTGCAAAAAATTCAGGGGCAAAAATAACACTTACTTCCGATTTGGAAGAAGGTGTAAAGGGAGTGGATTTTCTTTATACTGACGTTTGGGTTTCAATGGGAGAACCAGCTGAGGTTTGGGAAGAAAGAATAAAACTACTTAAGCCATATCAAATAAATATGGATGCAATCAAATTAACAGGGAATCCTAAAGTTAAATTTATGCATTGTCTTCCAGCATTCCATAATAGAGAAACAAAGGTTGGCGAAGAGATTTTTCAAAAATATGGATTAGACGGAATGGAAGTAACTGAAGAAGTTTTTGAATCTGAACATTCAATCGTTTTTGATGAAGCCGAAAATAGGGTTCATACAATTAAGGCTGTGATGGTTGCGACTTTAGGAGCCTGACAAAATTATTTATTATTCTAATACTTAGACTTTCAAAAAGGCCATTCGAACACGGATGGCTTTTCACTAATTTTTATATTTTTTTCATACTTTTTTATGGGAAGTGAATCTTGATAAAAACATTTTTAATCTACATCATTTTAGTAAATTCAATTTTAGCACAACTTTTACCTGAAGAAACTTATATTCCATATGGTAGAGAATATTTTCCATTAAACGATAAAATAGAATTAATCTATGAATCTACTGTTGGCGAAAGTAAACGTATTATTGAAAAAGAAGACAGTTTATTCAAATCAATAATAGTTGCTGATAACTTTAGATATGCTCAAACTTTTTATCAAAAAGATGATGGACTTTATTTAGTTAAAACAGAACAAAATGTTAACATTCTTTTTGTTTTTTCTAAACATGCAATGATATTATATCCTGAGCCAATGTTACATATTCAACAACCCATAAAAGTTGGCGATACGTGGGAATGGAAAGGATATCAAATAAGAAATGAAGAGGATACAACGAATATTACTGCAACAGGAATAGCGATTGCTGAAGAAGAAATTGAAGTACCGGCAGGAAAATTTAATGCCCTAAAGATAGAAATTATAGTTGCAAATTCAGATGGACAAAAAACAACATTTACTCAATGGCTTGCCAAAGGTTTTGGAAGTATAAAGATGAATGTTAAAATTGAGGGTCAAGGAATAATTCAACTTGCAATGGCTATACTTGGATATGATGAAGTAAACTCAGAATTGAAAGAAGTGAGATATTTAGAGTAGTCTTAAGAACCACTGTAAACAGCTTTTGTGTGTTTTTTTTATATAGTTTGAGTTGTGATTTGCTTTCAATTTGTTATTTGATAATATTTACAACAGCGCCTCCAGAAGAGACTCCAAGCACTCCAGAGTTGTGATTTGCTTTCAATTTGTTATTTGATAATATTTACAACAGCTCACATCCTTCACGGACCAAGAACATGTGGGTTGTGATTTGCTTTCAATTTGTTATTTGATAATATTTACAACAGCATAACTCCTTCTCATCAAGTTAATGGTGGAGTTGTGATTTGCTTTCAATTTGTTATTTGATAATATTTACAACAGCTTATATAAATACTATCACCGTCGATCACTCGTTGTGATTTGCTTTCAATTTGTTATTTGATAATATTTACAACAGCATAGTGCAGATTGGTTTGGTCATTCAGTTGGTTGTGATTTGCTTTCAATTTGTTATTTGATAATATTTACAACAGCTTTTATTACGGGTTACTTGTATGCAATTAGTTGTGATTTGCTTTCAATTTGTTATTTGATAATATTTACAACAGCCAACAGTCAGAGGTGAGCTAATCCACTGTGGTTGTGATTTGCTTTCAATTTGTTATTTGATAATATTTACAACAGCTAATTTACCGGTTCTAGTTCGAGCGGCGCCGTTGTGATTTGCTTTCAATTTGTTATTTGATAATATTTACAACAGCTGACATTTTCCAATCGTCATACTTCTTCTTGTTGTGATTTGCTTTCAATTTGTTATTTGATAATATTTACAACAGCAATGCCCTCGTCTGCTCTTGTATCTCCGCCGTTGTGATTTGCTTTCAATTTGTTATTTGATAATATTTACAACAGCAATGCCCTCGTCTGCTCTTGTGTCGCCGCCGTTGTGATTTGCTTTCAATTTGTTATTTGATAATATTTACAACAGCTTTTACAATGTAGATATTATTGAGTTTATGGTTGTGATTTGCTTTCAATTTGTTATTTGATAATATTTACAACAGCGCAAGAGAGCTTGTGATTCCTTCTAATCCGTTGTGATTTGCTTTCAATTTGTTATTTGATAATATTTACAACAGCTGCAAGAGAGCTTGTGATTCCTTCTAATCCGTTGTGATTTGCTTTCAATTTGTTATTTGATAATATTTACAACAGCGTTGCAAAAGTTGGATCTGTTGTAATTGCGGTTGTGATTTGCTTTCAATTTGTTATTTGATAATATTTACAACAGCTTTAATTGCGAATAGGCTCGGAGATGTTGAGTTGTGATTTGCTTTCAATTTGTTATTTGATAATATTTACAACAGCTATCAGTATATTAGTAAATACACTGCTAAAGTTGTGATTTGCTTTCAATTTGTTATTTGATAATATTTACAACAGCTACCAGTACATCAGCAAATATACCGCGAAAGTTGTGATTTGCTTTCAATTTGTTATTTGATAATATTTACAACAGCAAAAAATAACAATCAGAAATGTCAAAGCTGGTTGTGATTTGCTTTCAATTTGTTATTTGATAATATTTACAACAGCAAATTAAATTTTAAGCCTTTTTGTAAGATGTTGTGATTTGCTTTCAATTTGTTATTTGATAATATTTACAACAGCTAAAGACTTTTTAGAAAGAAACCCTGGTAGGTTGTGATTTGCTTTCAATTTGTTATTTGATAATATTTACAACAGCCATACTCTTTTTGTAAATAGTGTGCCGCCAGTTGTGATTTGCTTTCAATTTGTTATTTGATAATATTTACAACAGCCTAAAAGACAATTAACAAAGTTAGCTACTAGTTGTGATTTGCTTTCAATTTGTTATTTGATAATATTTACAACAGCTATCATTTGCACCACCAGACGAAACAATAGGTTGTGATTTGCTTTCAATTTGTTATTTGATAATATTTACAACAGCAATTCAGAAATATTATCTCAAGCTCAGTAGGTTGTGATTTGCTTTCAATTTGTTATTTGATAATATTTACAACAGCACAAGAGCCGCAACAAGCATCTGAACCAGCGTTGTGATTTGCTTTCAATTTGTTATTTGATAATATTTACAACAGCAAAATCAACAACTTCTTTTACTTTCCCATTGTTGTGATTTGCTTTCAATTTGTTATTTGATAATATTTACAACAGCACTACAAAACTTTATAAACACCCTTGGGTGGTTGTGATTTGCTTTCAATTTGTTATTTGATAATATTTACAACAGCATTGGGAAAATGATTTACAAGCACTTTTAAGTTGTGATTTGCTTTCAATTTGTTATTTGATAATATTTACAACAGCAAGTACACCCGCCGACGTGTGACTAAATGGGTTGTGATTTGCTTTCAATTTGTTATTTGATAATATTTACAACAGCTTCAAAAATATCTGAATCAGTTGGTTGACCGTTGTGATTTGCTTTCAATTTGTTATTTGATAATATTTACAACAGCTGTGCCAAAAATGTTAAAGCTTGAGAAACTGGTTGTGATTTGCTTTCAATTTGTTATTTGATAATATTTACAACAGCACATAATGAAATTTCCATTATGATCCCTAGGTTGTGATTTGCTTTCAATTTGTTATTTGATAATATTTACAACAGCGCACCGTTGAAAAGAGGTTCTTCATCGCTCGTTGTGATTTGCTTTCAATTTGTTATTTGATAATATTTACAACAGCAGGGTTAAGAACTTCAATTGGTAACAAGTGGTTGTGATTTGCTTTCAATTTGTTATTTGATAATATTTACAACAGCGAGAGTCAGACAGAATGTTTGCTCAGATTAGTTGTGATTTGCTTTCAATTTGTTATTTGATAATATTTACAACAGCATACCCAAGGTTATTGTGTTATAAAACAATAACTTAGCTCGTTTCTAGGATTAAAAAAATGAACTTGGGTATGTAATTGCAATTTTATTTAATGCTGTTTTAAATATGAGTGTTAGCCCACCCGCCACATTGTAAAGCGGGTGGGCAACTTCAAAACATCTCGAGTTGATGAGGTTCAATAAAGCCATCGGCTTTTCTTTTTCCCTCAAAAATTTCCATCATTCCAAATTGCTTATCAGTTATTGCTATAATTCCAACATTACCTTTTTCGGGCATAAGTTTTTTTACTCTTTTTACATGAACATTTTTATTTTCCCTGCTGGAGCAATGTCTAATATAAATAGAAAACTGAAACATAGAAAAACCATCATTTAGTAATCCCTTACGAAATTTGGTATAAGCCTTTCTATCTTTTTTTGTTTCAGTTGGCAAATCAAAAAAAACTAAAATCCACATAATTCTATACTCGTTAAATCTCATTATTTATATCTCCGGATAAAGAATCTTTCTCTGTTCTCCGGCGTAACACTTTGCAAGTGAAGAAGTTGTACGCTGAACACCTACTAACAGAGGACTTCGCTTGTCTTCAATAAAAACATCAATAGTAGGAATTTCTAATAATTGTTCCTTAATAGATTTTGATAACTCATAAAAGTCCTCTCCATTTTCTACAATCGTACAAACAATCTCATCAACAAAAGGACGGTATGGTTCCATAATATCATCTGCAAGACAATAAGCATTGTACTTGTTGTGATGATGAATACCAAGAGTTGGAAGAAGTCCACTACCAACAAGACTGCGAGCAACAGTTGCACGTAAAATTGCATAACCATAATTCAGTAATTGATTAGGAGCTAAACCATATCTATCTCTTGTAAACTCTAACATTTTAGGAAAAATATTCTTCCAATAATAAGCAGCAGCTCGTCCCTCATAATTATCAGGATCACCTGATCGAACCTTTTTTGCCCAATGCAACATATTTGTAATTGGAATATTTCTTTTCTTTAATAGTGCAGTTTGGTTACGGATCTTTGTGGAAATGGTTTGTTGCCATAATTGTTTTTTTAACGGAATAGAAACTTCTATTTGTTCTTGAAACTTTTCACTTTGTGTTTGGTTAGCATCTAAATTTAAGAATAAGCCTGTAGGATGATGTTTGCTATTGCAAGTTACAACTGCCACATTATTTTCAATAAGAGCTGAAAGTAAACCATGAGATAAAGTTATTTGTCCGTTATCTAAAATTATAATTCCAATATCTTCAATAGGAACAGATATAATTTTGCTTAGTTCTTTATCTTCTTTTGCGTCTTCCGGTTTTTTAATTTCTAACTGATTATTATTTTTCCGTAAGTATGCCGGAGTTCCAAAATAAAGTGTTCTCTTTATCATAACAACCAACTACTAATTAGTTTAATTAATTATCGATAAAGATTACTAAAGGTTTAAAATATTTTTCTTTACCCTCCTACTTTTACAATTCTATTTAAGTTATCAATTCTAACTTTTATCGGCTTAAAGGTTAGCCAACCGGACTTTCCATCACTTAGACTTCTAATACTGATTTCGAAAGGAAATATAGTTTTATCGATTTTAGTTTCTAAGTGATGCCTAAAAGTATAGAAACTGGAAGAAAGTTTTTGTACTCGATAAAGATTTTTAGAAATCAAAGAGAAATTTGTTGGATTATAAAAATCTATTTGTGTTGGGTCTAAATTCATAACAAACATTTCGTTTATTTCCATCGAAGTAACAAACCTTTTATTATTATCGGGTTGTTTGTTTATAATTGGCGAACCATTTAATTTTCGTTCAACAACATCCCAAAGAGAAACAACTTCTTCTTCCAAGGTTCCATTCTCTAATTCATAAATAGCTATGTGATGGTTATTCCTTTCATATACAAAATCAATTGGCTTTCCATTTATATTTTTGTGTATTGAACGTAATTTTGTACCGTGGTCAAATATTTTTACAGATTTAATTGGAATAGTTTTTTTCTTATCGAGCCAAATTGGATTAGTTTCTAAATCCTTAAAAGCCTCTTCGTGTTTATTACCAAATTGCTCTAAGCGTTCTTTAACAAGTCCTTTTACTTTTTTATCAATTATTTTTTTAACTTGTTTAAAATTTGTATTTAATGGTTTACGAATAGAATATGTTTCTTCAAATATGGTTACTTCGTTTAGCTCTTTTGTTTTTGTAGCATCCAACCAAATAGGTTTTTTGTTTAATCCTTTAAATGCTTTTTTAGGATTGTTTTCAAATTGAGATAAACGTTGCAATATTATTTGTTTTAATTTTGGATCAACTATTTTATCAACTTCTTCAAAACGTGTATTTATTTTTAATTTTTTATACTGTTTTATTTTTCCATAATAATTATCTCTATGTAAAGCACCTCTTGGCACATAAGTAACTTGTTTTATTTCTTTTCCGTTATGCTTTATTCTATTTATTTTTCTTGAAATTACTTTGTTGTTTTTCTTAAAAGAGATAAGTATGTCATCAACTTTATCTTTTACCTTTGCTGTAAGTTGGTCAATAGGTGGTTCAATATAACGTGCTTTTTCTTTCAACTCTTTTTGATCTCTCACAAACTGACTCAAACGGTTTAATTTGTTTATGTGGGATGGTTTTGTAAAAGCTACAACAAGTGCATCAATTGCATGATGGCGATGGTCATCCCGCTTACTCCAGTTTACTATTCTATCTTCACTCTTACCTATTTTATTTTCTTTAACTTCTGTTAAATCTGCATCTTTGTATTTATCAATATTTAATTGTTTTAGAATATCATTTAATCCCCAGTTATATCTGAGAAAATCGGTAACACTGCCTGTGGTTGTAGTAACTTTTGGAGTTGCTTTTTTTAATACTTCTGTTACTTTTTTAGAAATGTAATGTGTCTCATTTAGTTGTCTGCTAATAAAATCTTTGGGAATGTCTTCCTCTGGCATTCTTAAATACTTTTTCTTTTTATTGTAAAAGTTTTTATTATTATTTACTCGCTCAATATAATCATGATATTCTTGTTTAGATTTACTTTTCATATAATCATTAGCTGTCATATCTCCCTTTTCTCTATTGATCTTACTTTCACAAATAGTTTTATTCATAAATGAATCATCAAAATACCTTGACTTAGGAATAATATGTTCAATATCATATAGAGCTTTATCGTATAACTTACTTAGAGTTATTTGTTCGCCAGTATATATAGATTGATAGTTGCTTTCTTCCCACAATTGATATCTTTGTAAATCCGTTCTGGAAACTGTTCGGAATTTAAGTTCAGTTTGTAGTCTTTTAATAATTGCTTCATTTTCTCTGTTTCTTTTACTATTATTTTTAAATGTTTTTTTTCTTTGTTTAATATTTTGTTTAAGCCATCTTGCAAGTTCAACTCTTATTTCATCAGGTTGACCTAAGTCCGATTCTTCTACAATAGCATTAACGAGATTGATTACCTGATTAACAACTTTTTCAACAACTGGGTTTCGCAAAGAATTCGGCTTTAGTAATTCAATTTTATTGAATTGAAAATCTTTAGAGTTATCTGAATTATTTGCATTATTTATATACTGTTGGTTCTTATTTTCATCTTCTGAATGCAGTTCATCACAAGCTTTATCGTAGGTTAATCCTTGAAGTAAATAAGACATTAGTTTTCTAATTGCTTTTGCACTTAAACTTCCATAATCACTTTTATAGTTTATCTTGGAAAGTTCTTTTGCTTCTTCTTCTGTGAAATTATACTTTGTTATAAGTATTTTTACTAAGTCTTTTGGTTGTTCAATTGAATAAATTAAATGCCACAATTTATATAGTGGCTGTTGATCTATCTTTTTTGCCAATGGATTAAAGTCCAAAAGAGATAAATTATCAATTCCCATATTTCCAAAAACTTTGAGAAGAGCTGCCCTCGTTTGGTTTCCTTCTACCTTTGGGAAGTTTAATGCGTAGTCTGTTCTTGGTCTAAAATTGAACATCTTTAGTATCGCACTACTACTCAAACCTTTTACATTATTTAATTTGTTGAATAATTCTTTTTTCTGTTCAATTGTAAATTCAATTGACTTACCAAACTTATCAAGAACAACAAGACTATTAATTTTTTGCCACGTTCTAAAATATTGAAATATGGGCGAGCTTTTAGGTACAGCTTTATGATGTTTTTCAAATTGACATTCACTAACAAGATGTTTTTGTGATTTTAATCTGCGTTGGTAATAAATTATTTCATTTCTAATTTCAGAATAACTTCTCTCTGTTAGAATTTCTGTGTAAAATTGATTTTGAAAGTCCCATATTTTATCAAACTCTTCAATAAATTTTTCTCTTAGAAATACATTTTCTTTTACTTTTGCATAAATATCTTTTTGAAATAATTCAAACAAGTATTGTCCAATTGTTTTTTCTTCAGTTTCAAGTTTTGTGTTTAATGAATCAATCCTTCCTAAATATGATTCTGTATCTTTTATCTCTTTGTCATCAATATTAGTTTTTCTATTACTTTTATAACCTCTTTTCTGATTTAAGTGATAAAATATTCTTCCAATTTCTTGAAGTGATAGTTTTTCTTTAAGAGCTTTATCTCTTAGTTCATAGATAACAAAGTTGTTGTTTTGTCCTTTTGTTACCTCTTCTTGCAATTTGTTTCCAAACTCCGAGAAAGGATACATTCCCATTACCTTAAGTTTTTTGATTAGTAATCTCTTTCTTAGCTTATACCTTTGGTTGTTTCTTCTTGAACCTCTCTTTTCTCTTCTATCAGCATTTTTCGTAATTGCATTTCCAGATTCAAATTCTTCTTTTTCACTTCCCATTGGTATAATTCTAACACCAAGTTTTTTGATTTTAGTTTTTTGGTTTGTGTCTTCAGATTCATGAATGTAAGCCCATCCAATTGAAGCAGATCCAATATCAAGTCCAAGTATTTTTTTCATAAAAACTCCATTAAAAATTTTGATATTCCAAATTAGTTTAATATTTTAATATTAACAAATTGAAGCATATCACAATAAGGTTTTACCGTTGTGAAAACATTTAATGGGGCAAGTAATTGTCCCATTTTTTATTTTAAATCTCTCCGAAATCAAAAATATCAGACTCAATTTTTACTGAAGAACTTAATAATACTTTATTCCTTTTTTACTATTTTATAAACAGAAAAATTCACTTCTCAAAACAGATGGAGTTACAATGGCTAAGAAATCAAAAAAAAATAAATCCGAAATTTATTATCCTACACAAAGTATAATTGATAATGCTAATGTTAAAGAATATGAAAAACTCTATAAAAGATCTATTAAAGACCGAGAAGGTTTTTGGGCTGAACAAGCTGAAAATCTTGAGTGGTACAAAAAATGGAATAAAGTTCTTGACGAAAAGAAGAAGCCTTTCTACAAATGGTTTGTTGGTGCCAAAACAAATATAGTCCAAAATGCAATTGATAGACATTTAACAACTTGGCGTAAAAACAAAATAGCAATTATTTGGGAAGGAGAGCCCGGTGATGTTGAGGTTTACTCATACCACGCACTAAATAGAGAAGTAACAAAATTTGCAAATATTCTAAAAAGCATGGGCGTAAAAAAAGGCGAAATTGTTACAATTTATATGCCTCAAATACCTGAGCTTGTTTTTGCAATGTTAGCTTGTGCAAAAATAGGAGCAGCTCATAGTGTTGTTTATGGTGGGTTTAGTGTTGAAGCACTTGCCGATAGAATTTCCGATGCGAACAGTAGAGTTCTAGTAACTGCCGATGGCGGTTGGAGAAGAGGAAAAGTTAATGATCTTAAAGGAATTGTAAACGAAGCAATTAGTCGCTCACCTACCATTGAAGCTTGTATAACTGTAAAAAGAACCGGACACGAAGTTTACATGGAAAATGATCGAGATTTCTGGTATCACGATTTAGCTTCATTGCCAATTGCAAATACGAAATGTGAAACAGAGGTTATGGATTCTGAAGACATGCTCTTTATTCTTTACACTTCAGGAACGACTGGAAAACCAAAAGGCGTTCTTCATACACATGGTGGTTATCAGGTTTACACATCCACTACACATAAAATGGTTTTTGATATTAAGGATGACGACAGATGGTGGTGTGCTGCTGATCCAGGTTGGATTACCGGTCATAGTTATATTGTTTACGCTCCGCTCATTAATGGAGCAACAGTTATGATGTACGAAGGAGCTCCTAATCATCCTTACCCAAATAGATGGTGGCAGATGGTTGAAAAATATGGTATAACAATTTTATATACTTCTCCTACTGCCGTAAGAGGGTTGATGAGGTTCGGAGATCAATGGCCACAAAGACATGACTTAAGCTCATTACGATTATTAGGTTCCGTAGGAGAGCCAATAAATCCGGAAGCATGGAAATGGTATCATGAAATAATTGGGAATGAAAAATGTCCAATCATGGATACTTGGTGGCAAACAGAAACCGGAGGTTTTATGATTACACCTCTACCAATTACTCCACTTAAGCCAGGTTCAGGAACAAAACCATTCTTTGGTATTGAAGTTGATGTTGTTGATGATGATGGCAATCCAGTTAAGGTTGGAGAGGAAGGAAAACTTATAATTAAAAATTCTTGGCCAGGAATGGCAAGAACTATTATGGGTGACCCAGATAGATATGTTGAAACATACTGGAAAGATTACGAGAAACAAGGATGGTACAAAGCAGGTGATTCTGCAAGAATAGACAAAGATGGTTACGTATGGATAATTGGTAGAATAGATGATGTAATTAAAGTTAGTGGTTACAGGTTAGGAACTGCTGAAATTGAAAGCGCCTTGGTTAGTCATCCAAATGTTGCTGAAGCAGCTGCTATTGCTTTACCTCATGAACTTAAAGGCAATGCAATCTATGCTTATGTAATACTAAAAGCTGGATTAAGTGGCGATGCTGAACTAGAGAAAAAACTAAGAGATCATGTTGGTCATGAAATGGGCCCAATTGCCAAACCAGAATCAATTAAATTTGTTGATTCTCTTCCTAAAACAAGAAGCGGAAAAATTATGAGGAGAGTATTAAAAGCAAGGGCACAAGGTTTGCCGGAAGGTGATCTTAGTACAATTGAAGAATAGCAATTTCAGAAAGGAATTGTAAAAATGGCATATGATGAGCTGTTAGCAGATAGGCTACGACAAATTCTATTTGAGAAGAACATTATATTTGAAGAAAAAAATATGATGGGTGGTCTATCTTTTATGGTTGATAAGAAAATGTGTTTTGGAATTGTAAAAGATGAACTTATGGCAAGGGTTGATCCTGAGAAATATGAAGAATCTTTGAACACAGAAGGTTGTAGAGAAATGAATTTTACTAGAAGGTCTATGAAAGGTTATGTCTTTGTTGATCCAGAGGTTCTTCATAATAATAAAGATCTAGATTATTGGGTTCAGCTATGTTTAGATTTTAATCCGTTTGCAAAATCGAGCAAGAAAAAATAATTTTCAATAAATCACCAGATTGTCATGCTGAATTTATTTTAGTGTCTTTTTTTGAGTCAATTTTAAAGGTAAGGACTTCTGAAACAAGTTCAGAATGGCACTTTTGAGTCAACTTCACAATTCCAAGACCACGTATCTTTTTTATAGTTATATAATATTTGTATATTAGAGTTTCTGCAAAATAACGCATGAGTATTTATTGAGAAGTAATAAAAACAACTATAATATTTCTCTCATAGATGTCATTTCCGAACGTTTAAATCGGAAATCCATTGTTTATGTTGCCTGGATTCCCAATCAAGTTGGGAATGACAAAAATGTCTTATTTCGCAGAAGGTATATTGTAAACAATGGAAATTATGTTATCCATAGTAGCATATAATTATTTAATCATTTTTAAAGGTTGAATTATGAAAATATTAAAGACAATTGGACTAACACTTTTATTTATAGTAATCTTCTCATTGATTGTTGCACTCTTTGTTTCAAACGAAATGGTTTATGAAAAATCAACTACTATTTCTTCTCCTATTGATAGCGTTTGGGAAAATGTAAATAGTTTAGCAGATTTAGATAAGTGGAGTCCTTGGAACGATTATGATCCTAATATGAAAAAAGAATTAACAGGAGTAGATGGTACAGTTGGAGCAAAAGCAAGTTGGGAAAGTGATAACCAAGATGTTGGGAAGGGAAGCCAAACAATATCTAGAATTGAGGCTCCTTTTCTTTTTGAAACAGACCTAAAGTTTTATACTCCATATGAAAGTGAAGCGAAAGGATATATCAAGTTAACTAAAGAAGAAAATAGAACAACTGTTACATGGGGTTTTCAAAGTGAAATGCCATACCCATTTAATTTGATGAAACTTTTTATGAACATGGAAGAAATGATGGAGAAAGATTGGAATAGTGGGCTTTCCAAATTAAAATATATTTGTGAAAAATAATATTGATTATAAAAAATCTATTATTGTTAAATCTACTGTTGAGTTAGCCTTTATAGCGTTAACTAAAGAAATTGACAACTGGTGGAGTTCGGTAGAGAACTTGGCTGATAAAGAAGGTTCTGTTTTTAAAGTTTTTTTTGGAAAGGAATCTTATTGGAAGTTCAAAGTTTTAGTACTTAAAAAACACGAAAAAATTATTTGGGAGTGTGTTGAGTCCCACCAGGATCATAATCTAACTGGAATGGATGAAGAATGGCTTCACTCCAAATTACATTGGAGTATTTCTGATATTGAGGGAACTGTAAAAATTGACTTCTTGCATAAAGGGTTGATTTCAACTGGTGTTTGTTAAGATGTTTGTTCAACTGCTTGGGATTTCTATATCTTGGATAGTTTAAAAAATTATCTTGAAACTGGAAAAGGAAAACCTAACGGGAACTAAAGTTTGCTCAATTTATATTTGTTTGTAAATATCAAAATACTAAAAGGTGATAATGAAAAAACATTATCACCTTTTTAGATTTATTATGTAAATATTATTTTTGCTCCAGCCGATTTTTCGTAAAAATCTCCAACGGTAATAATCTCATCCATTTGAGGACAAAAATCATCTTTACTAAGATGGAACATATCAACTGTTGCTTTACATGCATAAATTTCTGCTCCGGTATCACTAATCATTTCAATAAATTCTCTTATTGGTGGAATATCAATTTTATCCATTTCCTTTTTCATCATATAGGTTGCAAATCTTGACATACCGGGAATTGCACCTAATAAGGTTGGCATCTTCAATCCACCCGGCATTCTCATTGCCGAATTACCTACTGTTGCCACACTTAAATTATCCATTCGTTTATCAATAATTCCATCAAGACCAAAAAATGTAAAAAATATTGTTGCTTCTATTCCTTCCATTCTTGCACCGTTTGCCATTATCAATCCAGGGTAAACACCTTCTAATGATCCATGAGAGATAACTATCGATACTTTTTCAATTGGTTCTGCCATTGTAAACCTCTTCTTTTAATTTTCCCCATAACTAAATAAATAGACTATTTGGGGTTTTAATAATTTTGTTAATCTTAATTATTTTATTAGATACAACCTTTTGGTTTCGGAATTCCAGCAATTCGTGCTGCTTTTTTTGCCGGTCCTTTAGGAAACAACTGATACAATTCTTTAGTAGGAACTCCACTTTCTTTTGTAAGTTTTCTTATTGAAGGTCCATCACCAGTTTTTTCAAAAACTTCTCTCATAAAATTTACAACTATCATGTGACGATCATTTAATTCTACAATTTCTTCTTCTTTTGCAATTTCATTTGCAATGTCAGCATTCCAATCTGATGCATTAATTAAGTAACCATCATCAGTTGTTTCAATTGATTTTCCCGCATATTCTTTTGTAGCCATTTTTGCTCCTCTAAGATTATTATTAAAAAAATTTTAATTTGTTGAATTTACTTCTGATAAATTTTTTATATATTTTATACCGAATGCTAATCCCTTTTTCATTTCTGGTGATTTTAATTCTTTCATAAGTTTAAATAAAGAAACATCTTCTTCAGCTTTATAGTCAAGATTTTTATAGACAGCTAAAGCGTTATCTAAATCATTAAGCAATTCAGGTTGAGTTACGCTTTTCATAGTATTTAATAATGGAACTATATTATTACCTAACTCTTTCAAGTCATCAACTGAAAAAGAAGAAACTATGTTTTCTGCTATTTTTTCTATTTCTTTTAAATAATCAAAGTAACCTTTACGATCAAATTCATCGAATTTATTCATTGCATCGAATACCAATTCTCTGGAAACTGGTGCAAAATCTTCAAGGAATCCTTTGGCATTTTCAAATAATTCAAATGTTTGAGTCAGTGTATTTATGTTTCTTAAAAGTTTTTTGCCAAGAAAAAATAAATCCTCACCACTCGTATGGTCATGAATTTCTTCAAGCTCAGTAATTGCAGTTTGATAAACACCTGTACCAACTCTCATTAAATCATCTTTTAGGTCTTCCATCTCTTGCCGATGGCGTCTTTGATGTTCAATTTCTTCTAGAATAACATCAAGCTTATTATTTAAATTGTCTATTTGCGATTGCATTTTTATTTCTTCCATAATTATGTCCTCTTTCCAGCCATAGTCATATGCGATTCAATTGGAAGTTCCGAACCTTTCAATAATAAGTTCCAGTACATCCATCTGAACATAACTTTTCCATAGTGATTCATTTTTGTTTCTTCTAGTAATGAAAAAGGTCCAATACCAGGGAGTGGAAACTTTCCAGGAAGTGGTTCGGTATCGTAATTAAAATCAATAAGTATTCCTTTACCAAATCCAGATTCAATATAACAGTTAGCATGACCATCAAATTTTGCTCTTAATTCACGACCATCAATCGCACTTAAAATATTCTCTAATAAAATATCAGCTTGAAAGTGAGCAACTGATCCAGCTTTAGAACTTGGTAAATTAGTTGCATCACCAATTACAAAAACATTATCATGATTATCTGCTTTAAGTGTATATTTATCTGTAGGTACAAATTGTAACTCATCTCCCATTCCACTTCGTTCAATTACATCATCACCCATATTTGTTGGTATTGTTACTAGAACATCAAAAGGAATTTCAGTTTCGTCCCATGAGACAATTTTCTTATTTTCATTATCAACTCTTGCAATATTAAAATCGGATGTTAAATTAATATTCTTCTTATCAAGTACGTCTCCCAAAATTTCTGAGGCTTTTGGTTTTGTAAAAGCACCAGGAAGAGGAGTTACAAAATGAATGTCAACTTTGTCTCGAATTCCTCTTTCTGTAAAATATGAATCTGCTAGAAAGACAAATTCCAAAGGAGCCACAGGACATTTAATAGGCATTTCAGTTATATTCAACACTAGCTTTCCACCTTCCCAATATTTAAAGAAATCGGCTAAAGCTGTAGCTCCTTCAATTGTGTAAAAATCAAAAATACTTTTATGCCATAATTTCTCAGTCATACCTTCAGTTTCTTCAGGTCTAACTTTTGCTCCAGTTGCAATAACTAAATAATCATAATTTAGAATTACATTATTTTTTAATAAAACACGATTATTGTCTGGTTCAATTTTATCAATTTCAGAAACAATAACTTCCGCCCCTCTTGGAAAAAAATCTCTTTTTGGTTTTATAACATCTTTCTTATTATAAATACCAAATGGGATGAATAAAAATCCAGGTTGGTAATAATGAGTTTCATATTGATCTACAATTGTAAGCTGCCATTCATTGTTGTCGAGAGCTTCATTTAATTTGTTCAGCATCATAGTTCCTGCTGTTCCACCACCTAGAATTACGATTTTCTTCATGCTGTGTTCCTATTTATTTTGGTAATAATTCTTTTAATTTATTTTTAATTGATGAACAATTGCCGAAGCTATTATAAACTTCACAATCTCTACATTCTCTTCCTTCGCAATAATTGTTTTTATGATTTATCATCCAACAAGGTTTTGTATGAGAGGAATAATATTCACAGTTTGTTCTATCTTCCAACTTGCATTTAACAATTGCCCAGCAAGGAATTAATGCAAGGACTCTTCTAATTCCCTCAATATTAATCTTATCTACTGTAATAGTATGAATTATACATCGAATTCTATCAAGGTCTTGATCGGAATAAAGACGTTGATTACTATCTTTTTTAAAGGGAATAATTAATCCTTCGCGTTCATATTTTCTTAACGTATGAACGGAAATTCCAGCAATTCTTGCAGCAGTACTAATTGTATATTTTGGCTCATTCATAATTTTATGATTTCAATAGTTGACATAATGTTATATCAACTTTCTTGCCATAGAATTATGTTAATTTATAGCCATAAAATAAAGTTTCTACTTTTTGAATTTTTCATAAATAGGAATTAATTTTTTAGTCAATCTATTTTATGAGAATAAAAGAATACTCTGTCTTATTCTTTACGCAGGACTTGATGAATGATTGAACTAACTAATTTTTATTCCAAAGATCTAAACATTGAGACAAAGATTTTTATGGAAGAATATACTTTTTACTTTATTACATTTCTTAATAGTTAGAATTTTGAGTAATTTAGTTTATTAGTTTTTGCTTATTGATTGATGTAAATAATTGTAAATATGACCTACAAAGAATTCAAAAAAAGATTAGAAGAAGCCAAAACTGAAGAAACCGTTAAATCAATTTATGCTAAGTATTTTAATATAAAATATAATACAGCAGACAAACATGATTTGTACACACCTAAAGTTTTATTTGAATTTAAATTCGACAAAAACTTTGTTAATCTAAAAGCTCTATCAACAATTTTAGCTCAAACCCTATATTATATTCGCCGATTAAAGTATGAAGATGTTGAAAAGAAAATTCCTTATTATCTCTGTTTGGCTGATAAAAATGAATCTGTAATTACAGAAACTAATAAATGGTCAACCTTATATTCAAGTGATGTTTATGATTGGGAACGACCTCCGAGCAAACCAGACCCAAAACTAATTGACCATATTGTAAAAGAGCCAGAAACTCAAAAACTTCACATCTATAAAGTAACTAATAAAGCAGAACATGATGTTTATCATAAACTTTTAAAAAGTTGTTTAAATCCTCAAATGTTATTTGATTTTGCTGATAAGAAAGTAATTAACGAAGAAAATTTTGAAGCAGTTTATGAACATTGGAGAGAAGTAATTGGTCTGTATATAATTAATGGTTATAAGGAATCTTATTACTTTCTCTCAAATATTCAAAGAGAAAGAATAATAATAGATAAAGAGAGTAGCAGAATTGTATTTACGTTCGAAGATAAGAATTCAAAAGCACAAAAAGTGTTAATGCATGATTATGAATATTTTTGGAATCTATACTATTATGTTGAAGATTTACAAACCATAAAGGGCATACATGCAAAGCTTGATAGACTAACCGATGAAACACAAAGAAGATTTGAAGGTGAATTCTACACTCCATTAAGATTTGCAAAAAAAGCGATACGTTGTTTTGGTGATGTTCTTGAAAAGGATTGGTATAAGTCTGGAAAATATAGAATTTGGGATATGGCTGCCGGAACAGGAAATTTAGAGTATAACCTTCCGGCAGAATCTTATAAATACCTTTATATGTCAACTTTACACTCGAGTGAAGTTGATCATCTAAAGAAAGTATTCCCTGATGCAACTTCCTTTCAGTATGATTATTTAAACGATGATGTTGAATATTTATTTGATGCTGACAAACTTCCATTTGAACCAAACTGGAAATTACCCAAAAAACTTAGAGATGAATTAGCAGATGATTCAATTACTTGGATTGTTTATATTAATCCACCATTTGCTACTGCTCAGGTTGGTGGTGCTAAGGGCGAATCAAAAAAAGGAGTTTCTAAAACAAAAATAGAAATTCTAATGGACGGCGAGAATGTTGGTCATGCAAAAAGAGAATTGTTTGCCCAGTTTATGTACAGAATTTCAACTAAAATGCCTCGTAAAACATATTTAGGAATGTTTTCAAAATTAAAATACCTTAATGCTCCAGACAGTATTGCTTACAGAGATCAACATTTTAATTACCAATATGAAAAAGGTTTTCTCTTTAAATCAACTACTTTTCATGGAGTAAAAGGAAAGTATCCTATTGGATTTTTAATTTGGAATCTGAACAAGGAAAGAAGTTTAAGAAACATTGATATTGATATTTGTAATGACGATGGTAAAGCAATTGGGACAAAACACCTTCGTTTACTTGAAAGAAAAGATGTATTAAATAATTGGTTTGAAAGACCTCAAAATTCTAATGATTATATCTTGCCACCTTTAAGTAATGGAATTACCGTTAGAGAAGGAAATGCAGATACCAGACATAGGGCAAGAAAGGATTTTTTAGCTTCTATTTGCAGCAAAGGAAATGATTTCCAGAACTCTAAGTATGTTGTTATTCTTTCATCTCCAAGCGTTAGTGCAGGTGCATTTACAGTTAATGAAGATAATTTTGATAAAGCATTAATGCTTCATGCTGTAAAAAAAATCCCAAAACCTACTTGGCTTAACGATCGTAATCAGTTTCTAATACCATCACAAGAACCAGATGAAGAATTTACAACAGACTGTATTGTTTGGAGTTTGTTTGCTAATTCCAACGAAACAACCTCTCTAAAAGACGTTCAATATCAAAACAATATTTATCAAATTAAGAATAACTTCTATCCCTTTTTAATAAACACTCTTCAGAATTGGGACATTAAAGATCCGGACTTTAAATTACAAATGTTAAATGATGAAGATCGATTTGTTTCAAAATGGCTCCAGAATAAGCACCTTTCTGAAGAATCAAAACAAGTTTTAGAAAAGGGAGAGGAAATTTATAAAATATTCTATGCTAATTTAAATATAATGGCAACCCATAATTTGAAAATTAGCTCTTGGGACGTTGGCTGGTATCAATTAAGAAGATGTTTGGCAGAACACGGCATTGGATTTGAAGAAATAGAAGAGCTTAAGAATATGACCCAAAGACTTGCAGAAAAGATTTTGCCTAAAATTTATGAGTACGGATTTTTAGATAAAGATGAGGTTTATGAAAAAATATGAAATCAGACATTATAAAATCACTTACAGAAAATTTTGAGAATCATTCGCAAACTACCGAAAACGGAATTGAGTTTTGGTTTGCAAGGGACTTACAACATTTACTTGGATATTCTGAATGGCGAAATTTTCAAAGGGTTTTAGTAAAAGCAAAAACCTCTTGTGAAGTTTCCGGTAACGAAATTTTAGACCATTTTGTTGACGTTAACAAAATGGTAAAATTAGGTTCTGGAAGCGAAAGAGAAATTGATGATATAATGTTAACAAGATATGCCTCATATCTTATCACGCAAAATGGTGACCCAAGAAAAGAACAAATATCTTTTGCACAAAACTACTTTGCTGTTCAAACAAGAAAATTAGAGCTAATAGAAAAAAGAATTAGTGATTGCGAAAGACTTCAGGCAAGACAGAAGCTTACACTTTCTGAAAAAGAACTTTCTGAATTAATTTATGAAAAAACTGGAAATGATAGAAATTTTGGAATAATCAGAAGTAAGGGAGATAGAGCATTATTTGGTAAAACAACTCAGGAAATGAAAAGGATTCTCGGAATACCAAACAGCAGAGCTTTGGCAGATTTTTTACCAACAATCACAATTAAGGCTAAAGATTTTGCAACTGAAATAACTGTTTTTAATACAAAAGAAAAAAACTTAAGGAACGAAAGGCAAATATCGGCGGAACATATTACAAATAATCGCTCAGTTAGAAAAACTTTATTAGACCGAGGAATAAAACCCGAAGAGCTTCCTGCTGAAGAAGATATCAAAAAATTAGAAAGACAAGTTAAGTCTGAATCAAAAAAGTTAGGTAAAAATCCAGACAAATTAAATTAAGGATTTCTGAACTCACTTATATGAATACATTTTCCCAGAACACTTTTGAAGAACAAACGTTTACAGATTTAATTTCTGCTAAAGAAAAGATAATTTCAAAATCCTTCTATAATTGTACATTTTCAAATTGTGATTTCTCAAAAAGTAATTTTGCCGATTCTTTATTTTCGGAATGTAGCTTTGTCTCTTGTAATTTTAGTCTTTCACATTTTAATCAAACAAAACTGCAAAAAGTAGAATTCAAAGAATGTAAATTGTTGGGAATTAACTTCACAGTAATTAATGCCTTTATTATAGAGGTCTGTTTCGATAAATCAATTATTAAAGATTGTATTTTTTCTGAGTTAGAGTTAAAAAAAACAAAATTCACAGATTGTAAAATTAATAATTGTGATTTTTTTCAAACAAATCTAACGGAATCTGATTTTTCATTTTCTAATCTAGAAGGAAGTATTTTTGAAAACACCAATCTATCAAAAGCAACCTTTTCAGACGCAACTGAATATCAAATAAATCCGTTGACTAATAAACTAAAAGGTGCCAAATTCTCTTTGCCCGAGGCAACAACATTATTAAACTATTTTGAAATAAATATTGAATAATAAAACCATATCTTCTTCTTCACGATTTGGTTTCTGGAAGTCAATAATTAAGAAACCTTCGAGGTTTTAACAAATTATTTTGAAATTCTCTATTCCTCTTACAATAACCTAAATTTTAATATTTCCGAAACATTATAAACCTCGAAGGTTTTTCATAAAATCATTTTAATTTTTGTATACTTTGACTTTTCTCCCATTGTGATATCAATCAAATTATAGTTTCTGAAATCCAAAATTATTGATTATAACCTTTATTTTGCTTACAATTGCAAGCTTATTTAGAATTTTAAATCGTACTTACATCTTTATGTTTTATACTGACCTAAATTTTTAAGCAGAACTCCACATCTCACGGTTAACTTAAATTTAATTTTTACCCATTTAACTTTTTAACGCAAATAGAAGAATACAATGAAAAGAATTATTAAAAATATTACGCACAACCCCAAAAACGATATTTTGTCTGGATTCACAGTTGCTTTAGCTTTGGTTCCGGAAGCAGTAGCCTTCTCTTTTGTTGCGGGAATTGACCCGTTGGTTGGAATGTATGGAGCTTTTATAATGGGTTTGGTAACTGCAGTTTTAGGTGGCAGGCCAGGAATGATCTCAGGAGCAACCGGAGCAATGGCTGTTGTAATGGTTCACATGATTCAAAAAGGAAATGAAGTTGGACTTAGTTTGGCAAATCCAATAGAAAATCTTGGGCTTCAATGGTTATTTATAACTCTTCTTTTTGTTGGACTCATACAAATCTCTGCCGGCTTGTTTAGGTTGGGTAAATTTGTCAGACTAATACCTCACCCTGTAATGTTAGGTTTTGTAAATGGATTGGCTATTGTAATATTTTTATCTCAACTTGGTCTTTTTAAAGAAACCATTAATGGCAACACCCAATGGTTGCAAGGCTTAGATCTGTGGACAATGATTGGCTTGGTTGCTCTCACAATGGGCATCATGTATATCCTTCCTAAGATTACAAAGAAAATACCGGCAGCTCTTGTTGCGATCGTTATAGTTGCAACTATTACAAACTTATCGGGTTTGGATGTAAATACTGTAGGTTCATTTATTAGAGAAGGTGGTGGAACAGGACTTAAAGGAACGCTACCAACCTTACAAATTCAATTGGTTGGATTTTTTGATACTCTTAATGGACATTGGGATTTAATAATTTCAACTGCATTTTTATTAGCCGCTGTTGGTTTAATTGAATCTTTGATGACTCTTAATTTAGTTGATGAGTTAACTGAAACAAGAGGAAGTGGCAATAGAGAATGTATTGCTCAGGGAAGTGCAAATATTCTAAACGGAATGTTTGGTGGTATGGGTGGTTGTGCAATGATCGGGCAATCCATTATTAATGTTGAGTCTGGCGGAAGGGGAAGACTTTCTGGAGCAACAGCAGCAGTCGCTTTGTTAGGATTTGTGTTGTTCACTGCAACACTTATAGAACAAATTCCAATTGCCGCACTAGTTGGTGTAATGTTTATGGTTGTTATAGGCACATTTGCTTGGAGTAGTTTCAGAATTATTAATAAAATTCCTCTTTCTGACGCAATAGTTCTTGTTACTGTTTCAGCAATAACTGTTTGGCAAGACCTAGCAATTGCGGTTATTGCGGGCGTTATTATTTCAGCTTTAGTTTTTGCTTGGCAAAATGCAACAATGATTCGTGCGAGAAAAAGAATTAAAGATGATGGTACAAAAGTGTATGAAATTTGGGGTCCATTATTTTTTGGGTCTGTACAAAACTTTAACTCAAAGTTTGATGCAAAAAATGATCCCGAAAAAATTGAAATTGATTTTATTGAATCAAAAGTTAGTGATCATTCAGGTATAGAAGCTGTTCAAAATATTGCAAAAAAATATATTGAAATGGGAAAAGAAATTAAACTTACACATCTTAGTCCAGAGTGTAAAACCCTTTTGCTAAATGCCAATCAAAAATTTGAAAATATTATTGAAACCTCAATTGATGATCCTAGATATTATGTTGTTACAAGTCAAATGGATAGTGAAGTTTAAAATAAAAGAATAATGAAATTTTAAAATTTGTGAATTTCTATCTTGTGATATTTTTTGTATAATGTATTTTATATTAAGCAAGGAGAAAGAAATGACAAGTAAATTAAAAATTACTTTTTTATGTGTTTTTGTTTTGTCAATCTTTCTCAATTTATCATGCAGCTCTTCAATAAGAAAAATAACTCTTCCTGAACTAGAAGATGGCAAATATGATAGTGAGTTTCCTTATCAAAATGCTTCTAAAGAGCTTGAAGAAATTACCAATACAATTCGCATGATTCACAGCATGGCTTTTTATACCAGTTTTTCTTTTGATAGAGAAACAAAACTTACCAAAAATGAAATTCGATTTAACAACTTAAAAGAATACGCAAACTCTGAAATATCATTTCATCAAACATCTGCAGGTACTGCAACTATTATTTACTCAAATAATGGAAAGGTAGCATTGTTAACGTGTGCTCATATATTAGATTTTCCTGATACCGCTATTTCATACTACTTTGATATCTTGGGACAGAAGACAAATATAATTAGCGGAATTTCCATAAAAACAAGACAAACAAATTATATTCCGGAACTTAGCGGTCAACCTGAGTTCAACACTTTAGCAACAGACAAAAATTTAGATTTAACTCTCCTCGGGAAAGATATTGATCTAATTGATGCTCTGAAATTAAGACCATTCAAATATCCGTTAGGTGAATCAAATGAATTAAGTTGGGGAACATTTGTTTATTTATTTGGCTATCCACTTAACAACAGGATGATTACAAAAGGAATTGTTAGTCCAAACAATAAAGACAACTCCAGCTTTTTAGTTGATGCAAGCATAAATAAAGGTTTTAGCGGTGGAGTAGTTTTGGCAATTAAAGATGGAATCCCTAATTTTGAATTAGTAGGAATTGTTAAGTCCGGAACTGGAAAAAAAGACTATTATCTAAAACCGGCAACATCAAAAAAATTTCCTTTAGTTAATAGCAAAATTCCATATAACGATAATATATATGTTGATGAAAATCTAAATCTACGTTATGGAATAACTAAGGTAATTTCTACAGAATCTATTCTAGAATTTCTCGACAATAATGAATCTCAATTAGAAAATCTTGGTTACATTTCAGATTATTTTTTTAATTGATACTATTTGCATTAATATGTTCCGAGTTTTCTAAAATTGTCATCTCGAACACGTAGTTTGTGGAGAGATCTTAGAAGTCAAAAGATTTCTCATTCGCTAAAAACAAGCTCATTTCGAAATGACATCTGAGAGTTATTCGTGGTAGTAATGTAGAGACATCACAACAAGACCAGGACAAATTCAAATGAATGAAACATTAATTATTTTTTAAATTAACTTTCCCATTAAGTCTTAAGTAAAAAAGCTGTTTGTTATTCTCAGCTCGACTGGGAATCCAGATGTTTTTAATCAGCTCTATTTTCAATTACAATATTAAAAAATGAGAAAAAACACGATCTCACCAAGTAGATTTTCCACCTAAATAATTATTTTCTTATTTTACATATCATTAAATCTTAAACAACTCTATGCGAAAAAAACTAGTAAACAAAATTGCCTCAGTAATAAACCAAATTGAATTACCGCATCCGGTTAGAGTTGCTATTGATGGAAGCGGAGCTTCGGGCAAAACTACATTTGCGGATGAACTTGTTGAACCGTTAGAAAAATTAGGAAGAATTGTTATTCGAGCAACAATAGATGGTTTTCACAATCCACCGGAAATAAGACGAAGTCAGGGAAAGTTTTCTCCAAAAGGTTATCTTGAAGATTCATATAACTATCCATCACTAAAAAAACATTTACTTGAACCACTTGGTCCAAATGGAAATTTGAATTATAAAGAATCAGTTTATAATTTTAGAGTTAACCAACCGACAAATATTGAGATACAAAAAGCAGATCAAAATTCCATTCTAATTTTTGAAGGAATTTTTCTATTTAATGAATTTTTATTCTCTTATTGGGATTATAAACTTTACATAGATGCCTCTTTTGAAACTACTATGCAAAGAGCAATTGTTAGAGATAATGATTTGTTCGGAGGAGCTGATAAAACAACAAGACTATACAAAGAAAGGTACATTCCCGGACATGCAATGTATCAGCAAAAACACAAGCCCAAAGAACAATCAGACATTGTAATTGATAATGATAATTACAAAAATCCTTATGTGACTAAAATTTCAAGCCATAAACTTCATCACAATTTATTTCATATAAGAAATAGTCTTTTAACTAAAAAATAATGTACATACTTTTATTTATTTCGCAGACATGATTGTCTACGATACGCACCACAGAAAATCGTGTCTGTTGATTTAAGAAAGAAAACAAAATCTCATATTTGACATTATGCTATTAGCTC
>Ga0209633_10001032_pt1 | contig 30014 bp, 23 predicted proteins | sample Cruoilmetagenom1_FD_187290 | JGI IMG/M metagenome (GOLD analysis project Ga0209633, IMG submission 187290) | Oil polluted marine microbial communities from Coal Oil Point, Santa Barbara, California, USA - Sample 1 (SPAdes) (version 2) | ecosystem: Environmental > Aquatic > Marine > Oil seeps ... | reverse complement strand
GCTTCGCACCCCGGCGTTACCACCGACGCACGTCCCGGTAGGGTACAGGTGGCAGAACACCTGATCTCGCGACCTGTCTATTGTTTCAGGTCTCCTTGATAAATATGCGTGCAACTTCGTGTCGCACCAATGCTGTTGACTTAAGCCCTCTCCAGCGGGAGAGGGTTGGGTGAGGGGGCAACAAACAAAGGAACTTAGCCATTTGGCCCCCCCATCCCAACCTTCTCCAGGAGGGAGAAGGAGTACTCGATCTTAATTCAACAGCATTGACTCCAACCCTCTCCCGGAGGGAGAAGGAGCTGAGGAATCACAGGACGCTCGCCGCTTTTTCCGTTGAAATGTGCTGATTGATGACGGGGGGAGTGAATAAATACAGCAGACTGGCGGTTGCGAATATGCCGATGGCGCTATAGAGCGCCACGAGGGCGTTTCGAAAATAAACGGCTCGTTTTAACAGCACTGCGCCGCATGTTTCCCGACAGCTGCCCGAATGATCATGATCCTGGAGAAAATGGACTTCACCGTGAATCTGGGCGTATCTCGTCGCCGTCGAAATAATCATCAGTGCCGGAGCGGAAATAAACAGCAGCGGCGTCAGCCAGGATTCGATCGCTTCAGCCATCATCCGTTTTGCTTCCTTGTTCGGGACTCGAAGACAACCGTAGGGGCATCGCGGCAACCGGCTGCTGTTCGGACGACAAGTCGTCACCACGCCGTTCGCAGATTTTCAGGGCGGCGGCGTATAGCTTCACGCCGGGTGAGGCCGTGAGTCCGTGCAAAAGAATGCTGAGCGCCACGGTCACGATGACGGCATCGAGGACCAATGATTCCCCGACAAGGTTCGCGCGGTCGAGCACCAGCAGTACGAACAGAATGGAGGCCAATCCCCGCGGGCCGAACCAGCCGAGAAAAAGCGTCGTTTCCCAGCGAAGATGCTTGTTCTTGAGCGAAAGAAAAACCGGAATGACGCGAACCAGTGTCAAACTGAGCAGTGCGTAAATGACGATAGCCGAGCTTACACGCCCCCAAGCCAAGGGGAGCAATGCGACGCCGAACAGGAAAAAAATGATCAGATTGAGCAACTGCCCTTCGGATTCGGCGAATTCGTAGATCTCCTCATTGACGTGCTTCAGGGTATTGCCGGTGGCCGCACCGGCGGTGAAAGCGGCAATGAAGCCGTTGCCGCCGATCAGCTCGGATGCCAGATAGGCGATGAAGGCGAGACTGACCAGGTAGATGTTGCAGAACTCGCTGGTAAGAAAACGGCGCTCGATCGCCTTGTTGATGGCCATGGCCCCCACCCAGCCGATTACAACGCCGGCCAGCGGCCCCAACGTGACCTGTTGCACCATGAAGGAAAACCAACCGGTCTCCGGCTCGCTGCCGTCGCCGCCCGCGGCAAAGGAGACGACGAAGAGCAGCGCCGGCAAGGCGATGCCGTCGTTCAAACCGCTCTCCACGTTGAGCGCCTGGCGAATCCGCACCGGTACCGCGGGGCTGCTCACCACCGCCTGGCCCAGTGCGGCATCCGTCGGAGCGAGGATGACCGCCAGAATCAGTGCCTCAATGAAAAGCAGTTCCGGCAGCACGACCTTTGCGGCAAGAGCGCCGACCAGAATGGTCAGCGGCATGCCCACCAACAACAGGCGCATCGGCACATCGTGATCGGTCCGCAGGGTCTTCAGATTGATTCTCGCGGCATCGGTGAACAGCACCAGGATCAGGGTGATCTCGGCGACCGCATGAATGATCCGGTTGTCGACCTCCAGATCGATCCAGCCGAGCCCGATGGGGCTCAAAACGAGCCCCAGGGAAGCGAAGGCCATGGGCGGTGTCAGGCTGCCGCGGCTGATGGGCCTGGAAAACAGCGCGAACAGCGCGATGCCGATCAGGATAAGTAGAAGATTGCCTTCGCTCACGGTCGTCTCCCAGGCTAAATCAGTTCCACGTCGGTCATTACCTCGACCAGGGCGGGACTGGGATGGCTCAGCGCCTTTTCCAGGGCCGCATCCAACTGGCCGACCTTGCTGACGCGGACACCCATGGCGCCGCACAGCTCGGCATAGGCGGAGAAATCCGGGTTGTGCAGGCCGCAAATCACAGATTGTCCCCTTCGATACGGCCGTCCGCCATCAGGGCGCCGCGGTGCTGGCATCTTCCGTACAAGACAGAAACCTCCTCTTCGTCCTCCGGATCGGACCATGACCAGATCAACATCGGAAACAAGAGCGTAGGTGGGTTCGAGCGGTGCGAATTCAGATAGCAAAGCGATCGTGGTTTTTTTCATAGCCAGTACTCTTTTGGATCGTGTGTGATTCGTGAAGTCCGATGTCTTGCGCCGCAGTTCAGAACGACTGTTGATTGCCTGGTCGGAATACTTTAATGGATAGGAAATTCAACGCCACTTTCCAACCTATCGTCAGGTAAACGGTACCCCCAAGCTGATCTGTTTGGCAAGACTTTTTGATCGTTTTTGATCGTTTCCTCGGTATCTGAGGATGTATGGATACCAAAAGCAGTACGAGAACGCTTTCGTCACCAGCGGCCCTGCACATTATCCCGATTCTAAAAAAAAGCGTAAACGAAAACCCATACACGACAAACCGCCTTCGACTCACCTACCGCCAAGCCAAACATCTGACGCCAAGCCGCCAACACCCGTCATGCCCACGGTCCAGCAGATAGGGGCTGAATCGATTGTCAACTATCAGGAAACAGCGCCTATATCAGGAATCGTGCCTGACTATAAGCCTTGCTCTTAGCGGCTTATAGCGATCTGGCACGGATTCATGCTCATCATTTTATTGTTTCCATCAGGTTGATAATGTTCCGCTGTCCCTTGGGCGTATTCGGCATCGAGGGGTTGGTATAGCTGGCCGTTGGGCAATCGGGGACCGACTCGGTTATGACGGCACGGCTTATTTACCGTAACACGTTACAATAAATTGGTTTTCAACGTAACAAGGTGCAGCCATAACAGAGACCACCAATAGACGCGGACGGTCCAAGACCGGGAGCGCCAAGACAGCAGCCGAGCGCCAGTGTGAGTACCGCGCACGGCTACGGGCAGGGTTAGTGCCGCCGCCAACAAAGAATCAACGTATCACTGAACTGGAAGCCAAGGTATGGGAATTTGAGGTGGATAACCGGCTGTTGCGTGTTGATCTGGAACAGCGTTCAGCAAACGTATCCGGTCAATGCATGGCTCAAGGCTGCGGTCGCGAAGCCGATACGAGGCGTGCTGTCGAGATCGAGGCTTGCCTTTGCGTCGGTCATGCTCGCGATCTGGATTATGGGATTCCGGTTCAGATCGAGCCGAAGAGTTGACCGGGCTGCCATCCTTTTCGCGCTCTATTCCTGTAACCCATGCTGAGGACAAATACGCCGACATAAAACGGGCGGATTATGAACCTGTATTCAATCGCCTTTTCCGTACAGGCTTTTTTTCATTCTTAATTTAACCTATTGATTTTATGGTCGGAGTGAGAGGATTCGAACCTCCGACCCCTGCCTCCCGAAGGCAGTGCTCTACCAGGCTGAGCTACACTCCGAATTTGAATCAATAATTGCGCTGGACCGAGAATCTTGCCAGATCCAGCATCGCCTGTTTGTATTCCGAAGCCGGCAATGACTTTAGTGCATCCATCGCCTTTTTGGCTTCTTCGTTGGCGCGGCGTTCAGTGTACGCGATTGCATCGGTCGTTTCAACCACCTTGAAGACTTCGCTTAATGCATCGCGGTCACCTTCTTCAATGGCTTTCCTGATGACCGCGGCTTGTTGTTCGGTGCTGTTTTGCATCGCATAAATCAAGGGCAGGGTCGGTTTTCCTTCTGCAAGGTCATCGCCCAGATTTTTTCCGAGCTGCTCCGGATCGGCATTATAGTCGAGGACATCGTCGATCAATTGGAACGCCGTTCCAAGGTGCAGTCCATACAGTGCCATCGATTGTTCCACTTCTTTGGGCGCTTGAACCAAAACAGCGCCCAGCTGGGTCGCAGTGCTGAACAAAATAGCGGTTTTGCGAGAGATCACGTCAAGATATTTCTCTTCCGTCGTCGCCGGATTGTTGCAGTTCAACAGCTGCAGCACTTCGCCTTCCGCGATGGCGGTCGTGGTATGGGAGAGGATTTCCATCACCCGCATCGTGTCAATGCGGACCATCATCTCGAACGCCCGCGAATAGAGAAAATCACCAACCAGTACGCTGGCGGCATTTCCCCATACCGAGTTGACCGATTCCTGCCCCCTTCTCAGATCGGATTCATCGACAACATCATCATGCAGCAAAGTGGCGGTATGGATGAATTCAATGACCGCAGCCAGCGTGATATGTTGATTGCCGCTATAATTCAATGATTTCGCGGCAAGCAACAACAGCATGGGGCGCAGCCGTTTGCCACCGCTGTTGACGATGTATTTGCCGATTTGATTGATGAGAACGACATCCGAGCTGAGTTCCCGAAGAATCAGTTGATCGATGGCATCGGCATCCGCTTTGGTCAGTGCGCGGATGCTGTCGAAATCGATTGGATCCCCGCCGCGTAGCGCTTTGTCGTTTGTGTGGGAGATGGAGGATGTCATGTAAATGCGTTGCTAATGTGTGCTTCCCTTATTTTTAGTTGCGTGAATCGTAGAGTTGACTTCCCTTTGTGTCAAGCCGAAAACATCGTTTGAGAGTTGACCTTCCAATTATATGGAAAAGGCAAATAGATGAGAAATGAAAAGAGACGAATTTGACGAAAAACAGTTAAAAAGTTAACATTAGCTGTTTTCCTAAATGAAATTTGAGTCTTGGATGGGGCAGAGGTGACAATGTACGCAGTAATTCAAACGGGCGGTAAACAGTACCGGGTCGAGGAAGGCCAAACATTGAAAATAGAAAAGCTGGACGCATCGGAGGGCGGCGAGATCGAGTTCGATCGAGTGCTCATGGTCTCCTCGGATGCCGGCGTGAAAGTCGGAACGCCATACCTTGAAGGCGGGAAAGTCTCCGCAACGATCAAGTCGCATGGCCGGCACAAAAAGATCCGGATCATCAAATTCAAAAGACGCAAGCAATATATGAAGCAGGCGGGACATCGTCAACATTTTTCGGAAGTGGAAATTACCGACATTTCCGCGTAACAGATTCGACCGAGGTAAAAACACAATGGCGCATAAAAAAGCAGGCGGCAGCTCGCGCAACGGGCGCGATTCGGAGTCAAAACGACTGGGCGTGAAACGCTACGGCGGGCAGGTGGTCAAAGCAGGCAACATCATCGTACGACAGCGGGGCACCCGTTTCCATGCCGGCACCAACGTCGGTTGCGGCAAAGATCACACCTTGTTTGCAACGGCGGAAGGTGAGGTCGTTTTTGAAAAAAAGGGCGCCAAGAAACGCTGCTATGTCAGCATCCGTGAACTGAGCGCACAATAGTCGCTATCGCTGATTGTTTTTCTTTTCAACAGTAAAGAGTTGCAATGGAAGAAAAGCCCTGTCCGGTGACAGGGCTTTTTTATCGGAGCCATGAGGTTTGTCGACGAGGCGGGGATTCGGGTGGAAGCCGGCAACGGCGGAAACGGCTGCGTCGGCTTTCGCCGCGAGAAATATATTCCGTTCGGCGGCCCTGATGGTGGCGACGGCGGGAACGGCGGCAGCGTTTATCTGGTCGCCACCGACAACCTCAATACATTAGCCGATTTTCGATATCATTCCGTTCACCGGGCCGAGCATGGCCACAATGGCAGCGGCGGCAACTGCACCGGCAAGGCGGGAGCAGATTGCACCGTGTCCGTGCCGACGGGCACTTTGGTATCGGACGGCGAAACCGGGGAGCAAATCGGTGATTTGACCAAACCGGGCGACCGGCTCCTGGTTGCCAAAGGCGGTTTCCATGGACTGGGCAACACGCGATTCAAGAGCAGTACCAACCGAGCACCGCGGCAATCGACGCCGGGCAAACCGGGCGAACACCGGCTGCTGCATCTCGAACTCAATCTGATTGCGGACGTGGGGCTTCTGGGTATGCCGAATGCCGGCAAATCGAGCTTGATCCGCACTGTATCGTCCGCCCGGCCAAAGGTCGCCGATTATCCTTTTACGACGCTCCACCCTAACCTGGGCGTGGTTCGGGTCGATCCGATGCGCAGCTTCGTACTGGCGGATGTGCCCGGAATCATCGAAGGGGCATCAGCTGGAGCCGGGCTCGGGGTCCAGTTTCTGAAACATCTGTCGAGAACACGTCTGCTGCTCCATATGGTGGATATAGAACCCTATGAGACGCTGGAAGAGCCTGTCATTGCCGCGAAGAAGGTCATCGAGGAGCTGAAGCAATGGAACCGGGGATTGGCTGATAAACCGCGCTGGCTGGTTCTCAATAAAATCGATCGCCTGGCTCCTGACTCGGTGGAACAACGGTGTCGCACCATTGTCACCGAGCTGCAGTGGAGCGGGCCCGTTTTCAGGATTTCCGCCATCAAGGGCGATGGCGTGAAAAAACTGATGGGTGCGGTGATGACGTTTATCGAGGAGCAGCGGACGGCGGATGAAGCAGCGGAGTGACCTAACCAAAGCACGCCGCCTGGTGATAAAGATCGGCAGTTCGTTATTGACCGACAGCGGCCGGGGGTTGAATTTGCCGGCGGTTGCAGGCTGGGTCGAGCAAATGGCCGGATTTCGCCGGGAGGGCATCGACGTGCTGCTGGTCTCTTCGGGCTCGGTGGCCGAAGGGATGTGCCGTTTGGGTTGGCGGATACGCCCACAGGCTTTGCATCAACTGCAGGCGGCGGCGTCGGTCGGCCAGATGGGATTGGTTCAAGCCTATGAGTCCCACTTTCAGCGCCATGGTCTGCACACCGCGCAGGTGCTGTTGACACACGAGGATCTTTCCGAGCGCAAACGCTATCTGAACGCCAGAAGCACGCTTCGGACCCTGCTCGAGCTGGGGGTCGTACCGGTCATCAACGAAAATGATACGGTCGCGACCGAGGAGATCCGCTTTGGTGACAACGATACCCTGGCGTCTCTGGTGGCCAATCTGGTTGAAGCGGATCTACTGGTGGTATTGACCGATCAGGCCGGACTTTTTGAAAAGGATCCACGACTCGATCCCACAGCGGCTCTGGTGACACGGATGAATATCAACGACCCGCGCCTTGCCGGGATGGCGGGTGAAAGCCGGAGCGGTTTCGGACGCGGCGGCATGCAGACCAAGATTCGGGCGGCCAAACTGGCGGCGCGTTCCGGAACGCCGACCGTCATTGCATCCGGCGCGGAAAGCGATGTGCTGACCAGGATTCATAAGGGTGACGATGTGGGTACGTTGCTCGTGCCCGATGTGGCGCCATTGGTTGCGCGCAAGCGCTGGCTGGCGGGACAGCTGCAAGTCAAGGGGCGACTGATCATCGACAACGGTGCGGTGCGGGTGCTGACCGATTCCGGAAAAAGCCTGCTTCCGGTCGGCGTGACCGCGGTCGAAGGGCGCTTCCAGAGAGGCGAACTGGTCGCCTGCGTGGATGCCGAAGGCCGGGAAATCGCCCGCGGACTGACGAATTACAGTGCGGAGGAAGCCAATCGGATCAAGCGCCGGCCCAGCTCGATGATAGAATCAGTGCTTGGCTATATCGACGAACCGGAATTGATCCATCGGGATAATTTGGTGCTGGTTTGACGCCCCTCCTTGGCGTTGCGGGGATAAGGTACGCGGTGTGCATACCCTACCTACCTACGGCTTCGACTGCCTCCCGGTAGAGTTCAGGCCTGCATTGTGCGAATCCGTGCGTTCAGACGACTCTTGTTGCGAGCTGCCTTGTTTCTGTGGATCAATCCCTTGTTGACAGCGGTATCAATGGTCGGAACGGCCGCCGAATAAGCCTCCTGAGCCATTGTTCGGTCACCCGATTTGACTGCTGCAATCACTTTTTTGATCGATGTGCGCAACGCACTCCGCTGGCCCGAACGAAGCAGCCGATGTTTTTCCGCCTGGCGGGCGCGCTTTTTAGCCGATGTGATATTGGCCATAGTTCCTCTTAATCGAATAGAATTCAACGGATAAAGCGTTTAAGTATCTTTGTTTATCGCCTGGCTGTCAATCGTTTTTTACAGGCTTGTTACGATACAATCATTTAGGCCCAATACGGGTGCACGAATTCGAGCGTCGAGTGGAGTGCAGGGCGCACCCTACGGTTAACACCGCCAAGTTAAGCAGTTCGCATACGCCGGATTTTTCAAACACGTTTAATATAAACCGAGTCACAGAATGTTCAAGTCGACAGCCATTGTAGGCGGTATGACCCTGACATCCCGTCTGCTGGGATTTCTCCGGGATATGATCTTCGCCCGGCTGTTCGGCACCGATGCGGCCACAGACGCATTTTTCGTTGCATTCAAGCTTCCCAATTTTCTGCGTCGCCTGTTTGCTGAGGGAGCTTTTGCCCAAGCGTTCGTGCCGGTGCTGGCAGACTACAAAACAAAAGGCAGCCGCGCGGCACTAAAGACTTTCATTGACCGGACGGCAGGCTCTTTGACATTGGCACTGATCATCGTAACCGGTATAGGAGTGGCGGCAGCGCCGCTTTTGACGATGCTGTTCGCCCCCGGCTTCTATTGGGAGGGAAAGCAGTACGACCTGACGGTCGAGATGCTGCGGATCACATTCCCTTACGTTTTTTTTATCTCATTGACCGCATTCGCCGGCGGCATACTCAATACATTCGGGCGCTTTGCGGTTCCCGCATTCACTCCGGTTCTGCTCAACCTTTGCCTCATTTCGACCGCTCTCTGGCTCGCGCCAGGAAGCCCTGAGCCGATGCTCACCCTGGCGTGGGCCATTTTCGCGGCCGGTATCGTGCAGCTGGCGTTTCAGGTTCCTGCTTTGATAAGACTCAACCTGCTTCCACGACTCCGCCCCGCCTTTCACGACCCGGGCGTGCAGCGCATCATCGGCTCGATGCTGCCCGCAATTCTTGGCGTCTCGGTGACGCAGGTCAATCTGCTCGTTGACACTCTGGTCGCATCCTTTCTGACGGTCGGCAGCGTCTCCTGGCTCTATTATTCAGACCGCCTGGTCGAGTTTCCACTCGGGGTGTTCGGCATCGCCCTGGCGACCGTGATTTTGCCGAATTTGTCACAAAGCCATGCCGCCGGCCGGCACGATTCCTTCTCGCGATCGCTGGACTGGGGCCTGCGCTGGGTGGTGTTGATCGGGTTCCCTGCCACAGTGGGCCTGGCGCTGTTGGCCGCGCCAATATTGTCGACGCTGTTCCAATACGATCAATTCACTCAGCGGGATGTACAGATGGCAGAGCAAAGCCTGATTGCCTACGCCATCGGGTTGCCGGGATTCATTCTCGTCAAGATTCTGGTGCCGGGCTTTACCTCCCGGCAGGATATGCGCACACCAGTTCGGTTCGGCGTCGTCGCCATGCTGGCCAATATCGTGCTGAACATCGCCCTGGTGTTTCCGCTGGCTCATGCAGGGCTGGCATTGGCGACGTCGATAGCGGCCTTTCTCAACGTGGGTTTGCTGCTGCACAAGCTGCTGCGCGACGAAACCTATCGGCCGGAGCCCGGCTGGCTGCCGTTCCTGTTCAGGATACTGATCGCCAATGTGGTGATGGGTTACCTCCTCTACTACGGGGTCGATGGGGCTGCCTGGCCTTCCTGGAGCGTCATCGAACGAGCCTGGCATCTGACAGCATGGATCGTCGTCGCCTTCGCCGTTTATCTCTTGTGCCTGCTCGCCACGGGCATGCGGACATCTCATCTGATAATGCACGGAGGACAACCTCTTCCCCGACAAGAGCGCAGCCATCCACGCCCTTGAACGACGAGAAGGCCGATTCTGTTAAAATGGTGGTTTGCGAAAGAAGATCGTTAAACAGGGTTATGGGTTCTTTATGCGCGTCATCCGCGGTCTGACTAATCTAAAGCAGCTGCAGGACGGGTGCGCCGTCACCATCGGCAACTTCGACGGCGTCCATCGCGGCCACGAGATGGTGATCAGGAACCTGGCGTTGGAGGGAAAGCGGCTGGGTTTGCCGGTGGTAGTCATGCTGTTCGAACCGCAGCCGTTGGAATATTTCCACTGCGGACGAGCGCCTTCGCGATTGACGCGATTGCGGGAGAAAATCGTGCAGTTGAGGAAACTGCCAGTCGACTACATTCTGTTGCAGCGATTTACCCCCGCATTTGCCGGCATCGAACCGCAAGATTTCGTTCGCATTTTCCTGGTGGAAGGACTGAAAGCACAATATCTTGTCGTGGGGGATGATTTCCGCTTCGGAAAAAACCGGCGCGGCGATTTTGGGATGTTGAAAGCAGCAGGAACGGCGGCCGGCTTTATCGTGGACGATACCGACACCTTCCGGCTGGATGGCCATCGGGTCAGCAGCACATTGATCCGTCAGGCGCTGGAGGCGGGCGACCTCGCCAAAACGGAGCAACTGCTCGGCCGGCCTTATTCGGTGTGCGGTCGGGTGATTCATGGCGAAAAAAGGGGCCGATCAGTCGGTTTCCCCACGGCGAATATCCGAATGTTTCGTAAAAATACGCCTGTGCTGGGGGTTTTTGCCGTTACAATGACCGGCATCGGCAGCCAAATTCTGCACGGCGTGGCCAACGTCGGCACGCGGCCCACGGTCGACGATGGGCAAACGGTATTGCTGGAAACGCATTTATTCGATTTTGACCAGGAAATCTATAACCGCTATGTCGAAGTCCACTTCGTGGAAAAGATTCGCAACGAACGGCGTTTTGAATCGTTCGATGCATTGAAGGATCAGATACGAAAAGACGTGGAGCAAGCCCGCATGATCCTGCGGGCACAAGGCCACCAACATCTCTTCACGGGTCAGACAACAGACTCACCTAACACAACTGAAAATGGACTATAAAGCAACACTCAATCTACCAAAAACCTCGTTTCCCATGAAAGGCAATCTGGCGCAGCGCGAACCTGAACGCTTGCAGCGCTGGAATGATCTTGGGCTGTATCAGAAAATTCGTGAAGTATGCGCCGGGCGACCGGCTTTTGTCCTTCACGATGGACCGCCCTATGCGAACGGTGCGATTCATATCGGCCACGCGGTGAACAAGGTGCTCAAGGATATTATCATCAAAGCGAAGACCCTGAGCGGGTTCGATGCACCCTATGTGCCGGGTTGGGATTGCCACGGACTGCCGATCGAGCTGATGGTGGAGAAAAAAATGGGCAAGGCGGGCGTCAAGGTGGAAGCGGACGCTTTTCGCGCTGCCTGCCGCACTTATGCGGCGAAGCAGGTCGACCTGCAGCGTGACGAGTTCGTGCGCCTCGGCGTGTTTGGTGACTGGGATAATCCCTATCTGACGATGGACTATCGCTTCGAGGCCGATATCATCCGAGCGCTTGGCCGCATCAGTGATCGGGGGTATTTGACCAGGGGGGCAAAGCCGGTGCATTGGTGCACCGACTGCGGCTCGGCACTGGCGGAAGCCGAGGTGGACTACGAAAACAGGCGATCACCTGCAATCGATGTGCGCTTTCGCGTGGCCGATGAACAGGCGCTGCTCGATCGCTGCCATCACATTCCCAACCACGACGGCCAGGGACCGGTATCGGTCGTGATCTGGACCACGACACCATGGACGCTGCCCGCCAACCAGGCCGTCTCGCTGCATCCGGAACTGGAATATGCGGTCGTGCAGTGCAGCGACAACGGACGCACCGAACGGCTGGTGGTTGCCGAAGCATTGCTGAAAGATGTGATGCTGCGCTATGGGATCGAAGAGTATAAGGTTGTCGCCTATTGCAAAGGGGCTGCGCTGGAGCATGCCATGCTGCAGCATCCCTTTTATGCCCGCCAGGTACCGATCATCCTGGGAGATCATGTCACGCTGGAAGCCGGAACCGGCGCAGTTCATACGGCCCCTGGACACGGCCAGGAAGACTATGTCGTCGGGCAACGATACGGCCTGCCGGTCGATAATCCCGTTGCAGACGATGGAACGTTCCTGCCATCGACCGAACTGTTCGCGGGGGAGCATGTCATCAACGCCAATGCACATGTGGTCGATGTGCTCAGGGACAAAGACGCACTGCTGCATGAAGAGATGATCGAGCACAGCTATCCGCACTGCTGGCGGCACAAAACACCGGTGATTTTTCGCGCCACGGCTCAGTGGTTCATCTCGATGGAGAAAAATGGGCTTCGCCGGCAGGCGCTGGCGGAGATTCAAAATGTGGATTGGGTTCCCGAGTGGGGAGATGCGCGCATTCGAGGGATGGTCGAAAACCGTCCGGACTGGTGTATCTCCAGACAGCGCAATTGGGGCGTCCCGATCACCCTGTTCGTGCACCGCGAAACCGGAGCACTCCATCCCCGAACCTCGGAGCTGATCGAGAAAGTGGCTGAACGGGTCGAGCAGGAAGGGATCGAAGCCTGGTTCAAGCTGGATGCAAAGGAGTTTCTGGGTGAAGAATCCGACGCCTACGAAAAGGTCACCGATACGCTCGATGTCTGGTTCGATTCCGGGGTGACGCACTCTTGTGTGCTGGGTCGCCGCAGCGACCTGGGTTTTCCGGCGGACCTCTATCTCGAAGGCTCGGATCAGCATCGAGGCTGGTTCCAGTCCTCGCTGCTGACGTCGGTCGCCATGCACGAAGCCGCGCCGTACCGTACCGTGCTGACACATGGCTTTACGGTGGATGCGGACGGCAAAAAAATGTCGAAGTCGCGCGGCAATGTGGTGGCACCGCAAAAAGTGGTGAAAAACCTGGGCGCCGACGTATTGCGCTTATGGGTGGCCGCGACCGATTATCGGGGAGAGATGAATGTTTCCGACGAAATTTTGAAGCGCACCTCGGATGTCTATCGGCGCCTGCGCAATACCGCCCGCTACCTGCTGTCGAATCTGAACGGCTTCGATCCGGTGCAGCACATTGTCGAACCGGATCGGATCTTGTCACTGGATCAATGGGCAATCGACCGCGCCTGGTGTTTGCAGCAGGAACTCATCGATGCCTACGATCACTACCAATTCCACCAGGTCTATCAGAAAGTTCATCATTTCTGCGCCATCGATCTGGGAAGTTTTTATCTCGATATCATCAAAGACCGGCAATACACGACCCAGCCGGACAGTCTTGCTCGGCGGTCGGCGCAAACTGCGATGTACCATATTGCCGAAGCCCTGGTGCGCTGGCTGGCGCCCATTCTGACTTTTACAGCGGAAGAAATCTGGCAATATCTACCCGGTGACCGCGGTGAATCGGTATTCTTCGCAACATGGTACGAGGGCTTGACGCCTCTGGATGATGACACGGCAATGAATCGTGCGTTTTGGGAAAAAGTGATCGGCGTGCGCGAGGCCGTCAGCAAAGAGTTGGAGCATCTTCGGGTGCAGGGTGGGATCGGCTCTTCGCTCGATGCGGAAGTCGACCTCTATTGCAACGACGAATATTACACGCTTCTGAAGCAATTGCAGGACGAGCTGCGGTTCGTACTGATCACTTCATACGCATCGGTTCTGTCGGAACAGCACTGCCCGGAGGATGCTCTGAAAACGGAGATCGATGGGCTGAAGCTGAGCGTCACGCCGTCCGCCAGCCCTAAATGCATCCGCTGCTGGCATCACCGCAAAGACGTGGGAGAACACCCGGACCATCCCGAATTGTGCGGCCGCTGTGTGGATAATGTCGCGGGACAGGGTGAATCCCGCCATTACGCATAATAGGCCCGACATGTTGAAATGGCTCTGGCTTTCCGGGCTGGTGGTCGTCCTGGATCAGCTGACGAAATTATGGGTCGTAGCTTCGATGCACCTGTATGAAAGCATCGAAATACTCCCTTTTTTCCAGCTGACCTATGTGCGGAACGAAGGCGCGGCCTTCAGTTTCCTGAGTGATGCCGGCGGCTGGCAGCGCTGGTTCTTCATGGCGTTGTCAATTACGGCGAGCGTTGCAATCTGTTTCTGGCTGACACGCGTTCCACACGACAAAAAGTGGGAGGCGGCCGCATTGGCCCTGATCGTGGGAGGCGCCATAGGCAATCTGATCGACCGGGTCGCTTATGGCTACGTCATCGATTTCCTGGACGTTTACTATCAGACATGGCATTGGCCGGCGTTCAATGTCGCGGATTCTGCAATTACGGTCGGCGTCTGTATGCTGCTGGTCGACGGCCTGCGAAAGCAGGAGTCACCGCGCGACCGTTGATCCGGCCTTCCATGAGGCCGCCTAATCGCTCGCAGCGAGCGCCGGCGATGCTGTACACCACCCTTTTTCCTTGAGCAGACGAAAAAGTTTTTCCCAATCAAATGAATCGCCGGGATCCTGCTTGCGCCCCGGCGAAATCGTACTGTGTCCTGTAATGCGCTCGGGCGACAAGCTCGGGTAGTGCGCCAGCAGCACATGAATGAGCTCGGCGAGCTTGGCGTACTGCTCTTCGGTGTATGGCGTGTGTCCTGTTCCTTCCAGTTCGATGCCGATCGAAAAATCATTGCAATCGACTCTTCCCCCATAGCTCGATACACCCGCGTGCCAGGCACGCTGATGAAAAGGAACATATTGGATGATTTCCCCGGGCCGCCTGATAAACAGATGAGCCGAAACTCTGAGGCGATCGATTTTGTTGAAATAAGGATGCTCCGTCGGATCGAGCGCATTGGTAAACAACTGCGTCACCAAATTCCCACCAAACTCACCCGGCGGCAGGCTGATGCAATGGATAACGATCAATGAAATATCATCATCGGAGGAACGCGCATTGTAATTAGGGGAAAAACCCCTTTCGGCACAATCGAGCCAGTTGTCGATAACCTTCATTTATTGTTCTTCCATCGTGTTGGGTCCAGCAGAACCGGTTTCGTGCGGTTTCGAGAACAGCTTCACACTATTTCCATTTCCAGGCAGATAAGCTTAAATGAGTGGACCCGCACGGGTGTGGCTGCGTCGCCGAAATGGCTCATGCCGACAAGAGTGATCCCAGGTCCTGTCTCGTACCATTAATGGCGGCAAGAGAGCCGACAGCCTCTCTTCACCGCGATTAGACCACCCGGCTTGTCCGCGCCCGTCCGGAGACAGCGCATCGTCGCCGCCGTCCCGGAAGCTGCGTATTTCCGCAGCGGCTGTCGAGCGAGAATCGTGGTCGACAACAATACCGTAAAAACGATTTTCAGTCACCCGGAAATTCGAAAAATGCCCCAAAAAAACTCCAAGGTCATTGCGCTGAAAACGGATCAAAGCAACTCCAAAAAAAGCTTCCAAAAAAGACAGGACAAACGCAACAGTCCGGTATTTACGGCCTGCGGGGAAGCCTTTGAAAGACACTTCCGGCAAGCGCTCAATCATTTTTTCGATCAGATCGACGACGAGCTGTTCGGCCTGTCGGATAAAGCCGAAAGCAGCACGCTGCAGACGATTTATTTCGATGCCATGCGTGCTGTCCGCAAAGAGCGTGACGGCATGCAGCATAGATATCTGGCTGACGTATCGCGTCAATATAATGATTTCTGGCAGGGCTCCAGGGAGCCATTGGAAAAAGAACGATCGAAGTCAGTCGACGAAGGCGATTTTTCATTGGTTGAAAATGAAGCGCTGGAAGAAGAGCTGGCGGTTTCGACGATGATCGAAAAGGGCAATAATCTGTTCGATCAACACCTTCATGCATTGAACACGCGGTTTGCCCATCTATTGGGTAAAAAAGCCGTTGCCAACGACGAAAATCCACTCGCGCCCGGTTCGCTTTGTCACGCCTTCGAGCCTATCCTGAAACAGCTCGACCTCGAGCTGAAAATCAAACTGGTGATTTATAAACTCTTCGATCGGGTGATGTTGAACCAATTCGGGATGATTTACGATGAGATAAATGCCGTGCTTGTGAAGCACAACGCACTGCCGACATTAACTAGCAAAATACGCCGCATGGCGGGCGCGGCGGCGAGCGCAACCCGCCGTCATCCGCCGCATGACGCCGGGATGAGCGAGCCGAATCCCGAATCCCATGTCGAAGCCTTTCACATGATGCAATCCCTGCTGAACGGCTACCGATCCCACCTTGGCATCCCTTCGTCACTGGACAGCGCCAGCGGACCATACTACCAGTCCGACGAAGTTCTGAGTGCGCTGTCACTGCTCCAGACCCAGAAGAATCCGGAACCCGCAGCCGAAAACGATGTCGTCACATTGGGTCTCAAACGTTATGTTGCCAATGAGTTGAAGAAATTACAGCCCGGCGGACAGGAACGCCCGATCGCAAAGGTCGATGAAGACGTCATTGACATGGTGTCGATGGTTTTCGACTTCATCCTCGATGACAAAAACCTCCCCAATCCGGTCAAGGCCTTGCTGGGTCGTCTGCAGATTCCGGTGGTCAAAGCCGCTATTCTCGAAAAATCGTTCTTTTGCAAACCGTCCCATCCGGCGCGGCGATTGTTGAACAAGCTGGCTCAGGTGGGGCTGACGATCAATGAAGAACACTGTGAAGACACGCCGGCTTTTCAAAAACTCGAATCGGTCGTGCGTCGGATTCTTGCCGAGTTCGAACACAATGTCGGGCTGTTTTCGGAATTGCTCGAAGAGTTTTCAAACTTTATGGAAAAAGAAGAGCAGCGCAGCCAGACATTGGAGGAACGAACGATACAGGTTGCCGCAAGCAAGGAACGGCGCGAACTGGGAAAGAAAACGGTCGCTCGTGAGATCGCCGGACGGATTCAGGGAAAAGAGATCCCGGTTGTCATTCGCGACTTTTTCGAAGACCCATGGAGTAACGTATTGTTCCTGGCGTTTCTGCGCAAAGACAAAGAAGCCGACGCTTGGGAAGACGCGCTGACCGTCATGGATCAGCTGCTCCGGAGCATCACGCCGCCAGCCAATGACAGAGAAAAACATCGGATATTGAAAGCTGTACCCAGGATGCTCAAAAACATTCGCAGATGGCTGGAAACCATCTCCTACGACCCGCACAAAATGGAGCAAATATTTAAACATCTGGAAACATGCCACGTGGCGATGTTGACTGGTCACAGCCGCCCGGCACCTGCATCTTCCGCTGCTGAGAGAGGCGACCTCAAAGGCCCCCTCGAAAGTGTTCGAATCGATAGCAATCAGATAAAAGATCCGGTGCTTGCGGCCGAAATCGAAGCCGTTGCAGCGAAGCTGGCACAAGCGGACGACATAATCGAGTCAGGCGATGTCGAAGCGGATGGAAGGGTGGTTGGCGTTGCCGAAGAAATTGTCCTGCAGTCAACCGATTGCAGCAACCCTTCGATGGAAAGCGACGATGAGCTTTTGGCTCAGGTAAAATTACTGGAGGTCGGTCAGTGGCTTGAACTGACGGATGAAAACAACAAAAAAATCAGAGCGAAATTGTCCTGGAAAAGCCCCATCACGTCGATCTATGTATTCGTCAATCGGAAAGGCACCAAGGTCGCCGAAAAAACGCCTCAAGGATTAGCAGCGGAATTGCGCCGGGGCTCAACCGTTCTGCTGGAAGGTGGGCAGGTTCCGCTCATGGATCGCGCATTTACCGCAGTGATGAATGCGCTGAAAAACCCACAGAAAAGAGCCCAAAAAGAAGCCCGGGCCTATCTCGCACAGACGTTGGCAACACCCGGACAACAAAAATAGGTCTTTCTCTCTGCTCACCGCAACGCCCCCCTCTGCCCCTCACCCAACTCTCTCCCGCTGGAGAGGGTTGGGTGAGGGGCATTAAACAAAGGAACTCAGCCATTTAGATCTCCTCTTCCAACCGTTGCCGCCGTAACTTCGCCACCTGCTCCTCCTTCAGCTTCAGCTCTTCTTCGATCGTGGTTTTGTGACAATCGAGCAACAAACGTCTGATTCGTGCACGCTCCATTTTTTCATCGCTGACCTTTGCAGACTTTCCCGGCACGACACCGCATTGCTCACATTGATTCGGCGGCCGCTCGGCGCTCCCCCATCATCTTCAACCATGCAGCGCCCTGACCTGTTGAGAAGCGACAGCCGCACATGTTATAAGTATAGAATCCAACAGAAAAGTTTGTTGGCCATTCCCGATACCAGGAGGCTGACCGAGAATAGACCGATCCACCGCGGCCAAGCCCTCTCGCTACGATCGCTGTTCCCGAACAGCCTCCCAAGCGCTGCAGGCGCTCTTATGGGATAATTTTTCATGGTGCGGAAAACGGGAGAATAACCGTTGCAAAAAATATTTGCCATTCCGGTGTCACCGGAGGAAATTGGTCTTATCGTCGACGAGGATGTTGGTTCGGGTGACATCACTGCCGCCATCATCCCGGCGTCTGCTTCAGCCCAGGCGACGGTGATCAGCCGCGAGTCGATGGTGCTCTGTGGACAGGCCTGGTTTGCAGCTGTTTTCGCATACCTTGCCGAGAACACCAACATCCGATGGGCGGTCGGGGACGGTGATCAGGTCGCGGCGAATACCGTGCTGTGCACACTGCAGGGAACGGCCAGAACACTGTTGACCGGGGAGCGCACAGCGTTGAACCTGCTCCAGACCCTGTCCGGAACCGCTACTGTATCGCGCCGTTTTGCGGACGCTGTCCAAGGAACCGGTGCCAAAGTTCTGGACACACGCAAGACGCTGCCAGGTTTGAGAAAAGCACAGAAATATGCGGTCAGATGCGGCGGCTGCTATAACCATCGGTTCGGACTGTACGATGGCATCTTGATCAAGGAGAACCATATTCTGGCAGCCGGCTCCATAACCCGGGCTGTTGCCACGGTACGTTTGCTGCACCAAAGCATGCCGGTGGAAATCGAAGTGGAGAATTGTGCAGAGCTCGAGGAAGCGCTGACGGCCGGCGCTGATCGGGTTTTGCTGGACAATTTTGATATCGACGCTTTAAATGAAGCCGTATCGATCACGGCCGGGAGGACCGAGTTGGAAGCATCGGGCAACATCACTCTGAACAATATCCGCACAGTAGCGGAAACCGGCATTGATTTTATTTCGGTGGGAGCATTGACCAAAGATCTCAAAGCGGTCGATCTATCGATGCGGATTCGCTTTCTTGGTTAACCGGAAGCTCAGCGCTCAAACCCCATTTTCACGGCGCATTATTCACCAAACAGCTGGTGGTCGATCAGGTCGCACAAACAGTGTGTCACCACCAAGTGGACCTCTTGAATCCGGGCTGTCGACTGCGAGGGAACACGAATTTCTATATCGCCGTCACGCAGAAGTGGAGCCAATGCGCCCCCTTCTTTTCCGGTCAAAGCGACGACCGGCATATCGCGGTCATGCGCTGCAATGGCGGCCTTTAAAATGTTGGGCGAATTGCCGCTGGTTGTATACGCGACCAACACATCACCGCTTTGGCCCAGCGCCCGAATCTGCTTGAAAAACACTTCCTCGAAATCGTAGTCGTTGGCGATAGAGGTCAGAGTCGAAGAATCCGTTGTCAGGGCGATCGCCGGCAGGCCGGGGCGTTCGCGCTCGAACCGATTCAGCATTTCCGATGAAAAATGCTGAGCGTCACCGGCTGAACCACCGTTTCCACAGGTGAGAATCTTACCATCGCTCAGCAGACACGAGACAAGCTTCTGCGCAGCCAGTGCAATTGGAGCGGTCAGAAGTTCCAGGGCATCTTGCTTGGTCCGGATGCTTTCCGTAAAGTGATGATGTATGCGTTCTTGAAGAGTCATCGTTTGTGATCACGCCTGAAAGGCATCGCGCACCCATTTGACAGTCGTTTTGCCATCGTCAGGCATCATGGCGACAACATCGAACCGCACCGGCTTTTCAGCTCGTGTTGTGCTCAGATAGTGGGAAGCACAGCGGATCAGGCGCGCCTGCTTTTGGCGTGTTACGCTTTCCAGAGCGTCGCCGAAACGGCTGCTTTTCCGATAGCGGACTTCGACCAGAACCAACGTATCACCGTCTTCCATGATCAGATCGATCTCTCCACGACGGCAGCGATAATTACGAACGATCAGGCGCAGTCCCTGGTTTTTCAGAAAATCCAATGCTGCATCTTCCGCCTGCCGGCCTTGCTGCAGATGGGGCGCACGGATATTCATCGATGCGCGCGCTGGTGTGCGGTCAGCTGCCGCCCCATGGATTCATTCGAGTCGACCTCGAGCTGCATGCCTTTTCCACGAATACGCGGAATCCCCTGGCTGAACTGCGCACAGTGGAGCTGCCTGCGAATGCGATCCCCTTCGGACAGCGACAACGCACCCGTAAGGCCGGGATACGTTCCATCACTCCTGGAGATCAGCTCCTTCATGTGAAAGGCCAAATGATAGGCATCAGCACCCAATGCAATCAGCCGCAGGTAAGGCCCCGGCAACTCATCCCAGGCGGGGTTGGCCGGAACAATCCCGTTGCCGGGCACCTGCTCACCCAACTGATCGGCAAACAGAAAAGGAATGTCACAAAAAATGATGCCGTCGAGAGCCAAGTCGTCTGTCGGATCCGGTCTGCCGTCGTAAACAAGGGAGGTCGCGTAAACCGGAAGATGCGCGGCCCGAAATGCCACGAGTTGCGGACGCAGCAAACGGCCTTGCCGAGGACTCGCGACCATGAAAATAAAATCGGCATCACTTCGAATCTTCGGTTCGGAAACGGTGACCCCACTTTGATCCGAATATCGCGCCCGCGGCTGGAATTTCAGCAGCCGCTGAACCGGGAGTGAAAAGTCTGGATTGTTCGGATCATAGCTTTGCACATCCTGAACCGTCCCGCCCAACTCCTGCCAGTAAGTCGAGAACTCCTTGGCCAACCGGTTCCCGAAGGATGAGGAGGGAACAAGAATCAGCGCTCTCCGAAAACCGTCGAACCAAGCGCTGCTCGCGGCCTGCCTCGCTTCGTCGACAGGGTTCAATCCAAACTGGAACAGGTTCCCCTTGTGTAGATCAGGCAGCTGATTCAACGCCAGAACAGGAACCGTCAATTGACCGCCCGACGCAAGTCGTCGCACGTTTGCTTTGTCGAGCGGGCCGATGACGAACCCGGCGCCCTCGGCAACGGCTCGCCGATAGACCGAGAAAAGGTTGGCACTTTGAGTGTCGTAAAATTGAATTCCGGGCCTGCCGCTTTCGGGGTGATGCTGATAAGCGGCCAGAATACCTTCCCTCACGGCCTCCGCCGCTCCCGTGTAGGGACCGGATTGGGGCAGCAGCACCGCAACGAATTTTGGAGGATGAAGCGAGTAGTGGTATTTTTTCACATACGAGCGCATGCGACCCGCCATGGCCGGGTGGTTGGGAAACGCGGATCGCCACTGCCCCAATTGCTCACTGAGTGCTTCTGAGTCGGGCTGATGTCCTTTAAGAATGGCCATGAGAGCCATCCAACCGCCAAGCGTATCGGGCGGTGGCGGTTGCTGCGTGATCAATTGCTCTTCCGAAACCTTGCTGAGCAAATCCAGGATCGCAGAGTTGTTCTGTTCCTTTTCGTTCCGGTCGCGGAGCCGCTCTCCCAGAAGAACGCGTTCACGCGCAGCTTCGAGCGGGTATCCGAGAAGCGCATAGGCGGCGGCGCGCTGCCGATAGTAACGAAGTTGCCGGTCCCGCCCAAGCTGATCGGTCTGAATGAAACTGAGCCGCTCCATCGCCTTTTCCGGCTGGCCGGCATTCAAAGCAACCTGTGCGGTAATCAGATAATACTGCTGATAATCGCGTGATTCGAGCCGCTGAGGATTGATCGGGTAGGTCAACTCTTCGGCCCCCGCATTGTCACCGGACTTCAACAACGCTTCCGCAGCCAGAAGCAGAAAATGCTCTTTCCCGGGCGAGCGGATTTTCCTTGCGAGGCGGCGGTATATCTCTTCCGCGCCTCTGTAGTCGCCCTTCGCCATCAGCCTGTCCGCTGTTGTGATTTCACGCCAGACGTCATCGGTAAGCGTTGGTTTCACACGCGGTGCACAGCCCTGCAGGACAACCGCAAACCAAATCAACAGGATTACGAGGCATGTGCGTTTGGTCATGTAAAGGAACCTCGGTGTGCATTGACAATGATGATCAGAACGTAGCCGTTCGGTTCCGCAACCGTGAATCTCAATATGCATTTCAGGATACCTTTTTTCTTATCATATTAGTTCATTCACCCGCTCACGACAATCGCACTGCACGCCATCGCTCAACGTCCTGTAAAAAATGTCGAGAAAGGAGATAAGCAAGAGGACGCTACCCTTTTTCTTTTGGCCGCGGAAAAGGGGACGTTACCCTTAAATCTGAAACGGAAACGGACTCCCCTCTCACGAAGCGAATGGTTCAGTCCCTATCGTTATGATACTATCTCACCAGCCCGCCCAATGCTGCCGGGGTGATTGAACAGTTACGATCGGCTATCTGGTGGCTGCAGATTCTTTCATTTCTTCACGGCTCACCTGATGCTGGAACAGTTCCACCCTGCCGTCTCTGCCTGGTTTCACAGCACATTTGCCCGCCCGACTCCGTGTCAGCTCGATGCCTGGCCGGCGATCCGGAAGGAGCGTCATACGCTGATCGCTGCACCGACCGGCTCCGGCAAAACGCTGGCGGCATTTCTGGCCGCAATCGATCGACTGGTCCGGCAGGGAACCGACGGGGGACTGCGCGATGAAACCCATGTTCTGTATATCTCGCCGCTCAAAGCGCTGAGCAATGATATTCACCGCAATCTCGAGCAGCCGTTGGCAGGGATACGCAGGCAGCTGCTCGAAATGGGCGCTGCCGATGTCATTGTTCAATCCATGGTCCGAACCGGCGATACACCGGCGGCGGCCCGCACGGCGATGGTCCGGCGGCCGCCTCATATCCTGGTGACGACCCCCGAGTCGTTCTATATTCTGCTGACCAGCGAAAGCGGCCGGCGCATGCTGAAAACCGTCGGCACGGTCATTGTCGATGAAATTCATGCGGTCGTCGCCAGCAAGCGCGGCGCCCACCTTGCTCTTTCTCTGGAACGGCTCGAGCAGCTGACGCCGAACAAACTGACCCGCATTGGTCTTTCGGCCACGCAGCGGCCCATCGAAGAGGTGGCGCGATTCTTGATCGGATCAGGCGTCGATATATCGGCATGTGCCATTATCGATTCCACCCAGAACCGACAGTTGGACCTTGCCATCGAACTGCCTGATTCGCCTTTGGAAGCACTCCTCTCGGGCCAGGCTGCGAAGGAGATGTACGACAGACTGGCGAACCTGATCGAGGCCCACACCACGACGCTGGTCTTTGTCAACACACGCCGAATGGCCGAACGGGTGGCGCGCCACTTGAGCGAGCGGCTCGGCGAGGCACACGTCACCTCACATCATGGCAGTCTGGCGCGCGAGCAGCGCCTCGCGGCCGAATCCCGGCTCAAGGCGGGCGAACTGCGAGCGTTGGTGGCGACGGCCTCGCTGGAGCTGGGAATCGATATCGGCGAGATCGATCTGGTCTGCCAGATCGGAACGACCGGCTCCATCGCCACATTGATGCAGCGCGTCGGGCGTTCCGGCCATCGTCTCGGCGCTGTGCCGAAGGGACGGCTGTTCCCCTGCAGCCGTGACGATCTAATCGAATGCATCGCTCTGATCGATTCGATACGCCGCAACGAACTGGACCGCCTGGTCATCCCGGACAAACCGCTCGATGTCCTGGCCCAGCAGATGGTCGCCATGGTCGCCTGCGACGAGTGGCGGGAAAGTGATCTGTATGCCTGCGTCCGCTCGGCCTACCCTTACCGGAATCTGCGCCGCGAAGAGTTCGACGAGCTGGTCGTCATGCTGGCCGAAGGCTTCAGCACCCGCTACGGGCTGCGCAGCGCCTGGCTGCACCGCGATGTCATCAACCGGCGCCTGAGGGCACGGCGCGGTGCCCGCCTGACGGCGATCACCTGTGGCGGTGCAATACCGGACAACGCCGATTATCGGGTCATCCTCGAACCGAGCGGGGAATTCATCGGCAGCGTCGATGAAGATTTCGCCATCGAAAGTCTCCCCGGCGACATCTTCCAGCTCGGCAATACCAGCTGGCGGGTGCTGCGGCTGGAAACCGGCACACTACGCGTCGAAGACGCCCGCAGTCAGCCGCCCAACATACCGTTCTGGTTCGGCGAAGCCCCCGGCCGCACACCGGAGCTGTCCCAAGCGGTCTCGCGGCTGCGTGAGGCCATCGCCGATCGCTGCAGCCAACAGCCCAATGGTGTCGACCAGGCCCGCCGGTGGCTGCAGCAAACGTTGGAGATCGGGGCGGACGCCGCAGAACAGGCTGTGAATTACCTCGCCGCCGCGCACACCGCACTGGGTGTCATGCCCTCCCACGATACACTGGTGCTGGAGCGTTTTTTCGATGAAGCCGGCGGCATGCAACTGATCTTGCATGCGCCGTTCGGCAGCCGCTTGAATCGCGCCTGGGGCCTGGCGCTGCGCAAGCGCTTTTGCCGATCCTTCAACTTCGAGCTGCAGGCCGCGGCCACCGAAAACGCCATCATTCTGTCACTCGGCACCTCACAGAGTTTTCCGCTCGAAGAGGTCACCCGCTACCTCCATTCCAAGTCGGTGCGCGATATACTGGTGCAGGCCCTGCTCGATGCACCGATGTTCACCATCCGCTGGCGTTGGAACGCCGCCTGCGCACTGGCGATCAGACGCTTTCAGGGTGGCAAGAAAACGCCGCCCCACCTGCTGCGCATGCAGGCCGAAGACCTGGTGACGACGATCTTCCCGGATCAGCTGGCCTGCCTGGAAAACATCAGCGGCGACCGCGCCATTCCCGACCATCCGCTGGTGCGCCAGACCATTCACGACTGTCTGACCGAAGCCATGGACATCGACCGGCTGATCGCCCTCATCGAGCGGATCGAATCGGGGCAGATGAAGGTGATCGCTCGCGATCTGATCGAACCCTCCCCGCTCGCCGCCGAGATTCTCACCGCCAGAAACCATGCCTTTCTCGACGGCGCACCGGCGGAGGAGCGGCGAACCCGCGCCGTGATCAGCCGCCGCTGGCTCGATCCCACCACTGCATCGGATCTCGGCCGGCTCGATCCCGATGCCATCGACCGGGTGCGGAAAGAGGCCTGGCCGGATGCCATCACCGCCGATGAGTGCCACGATGCTCTGAATCTGCTCGGCTTTATCGATCCAGAGAAGGAGGCCGATGCAGCCTGGGCCGTTCTATTCGATGATCTCGCCGCGCAGGGACGCGCCACCCGCATCGTTCTCCCGGACGACGCGAAAACCCTATGGATCGCCACCGAACGCCTGCCGCTCTTTGCTGCACTCTACCCTGCCCTGCAGCCGGATACTCCGGTCGCGCTCCCTGCTGCGCTCGCCGATCGAGTATGGACGCGCGATTCAGCCTTGGCGGAGCTGCTGCGCGCGCGGCTCAACGCCACAGGACCGGTGACTGCACAGATGCTTGCCGAAAGCCTGGCGCTCGAGGTGTGCGACATCGAGCAAATATTAATCACCCTGGAAAGCGAAGGCTTTGTTCTGCGCGGCCGCTTTACTCCCGGTGCGGAGAGCGACGAATGGTGTGAACGCCGACTGCTGGCTCGAATCCACCGCTATAGCATGCAGGCCCGGCGCAAAGCGGTCGAAGCGGTCACCAGTGCTCAGTTCATGAGTTTTCTGTTCCGCTGGCAGCATCTGCACCCGCAGCAACGCTTGGAAGGCGCACAGGCCTTGAAAGCCGTGCTGGAGCAACTGGAAGGCTTCGAGGCAGCGGCGGGCGCGTGGGAGCGCGACCTGCTGGCGGTGCGGCTGAAGGAGTACGAGAGCGGGTGGTTGGATTCACTCTGTCTCTCCGGCAAGCTGCTGTGGGCACGATTGGCGCCTGCTGCCGCATCTCATGGCCCGATCAAGTCGTCGCCGATCGCCCTACTGCCGAGGCAGCACCTCCACACATGGCGTCCCGGCGTCGTGCAAGCAGATCTCTCCTCCCATGCCGGGCGCATCGCGACGATTTTGAGCGAACGAGGTGCACTCTTTTTCGATGAACTCAAGCAGATGGCCGGGCTGCTCAATACCCAGTTGGAAACGGCATTGGCCGAACTGGTCGGCAAAGGGCTGGTCACTTCCGACAGTTTCATGGGGCTGCGTGCACTGCTGCTCCCGGAACAGAAGCGCCGGAGGCGCTTGAAACCGCTGTACAGTCTGGAGGAATCCGGGCGCTGGACGCTGCTGGCCGAGCCGACCGTCTCGAGTGACGATCAGGCGGAACAAAATCGGCTGGAACAGATCGCCAAGGTGCTACTACGGCGCTACGGCATCGTTTTCCGCGCCCTGCTGACCCGGGAAAGCGCAGTGCCGCAGTGGCGCGAGCTGCTGCCCGTCTACTGGCGCCTGGAAGCACGCGGCGACATCCATGGCGGCCGTTTCGTCGGCGGCCAGTACGGCGAACAATTCGCGCTGCCCGAAGCAGTCGAGATGCTGCGGTCGGTGCGCCGGCAGCAGGACGATGAGACGATCATTGCTATCAGTGCCGCAGACCCGCTCAACCTGATCGGCATCATCACCCCCGGCAGCAAACTCAGCGCACTGGCCGGCAACCGGATTCTCTATCAGGGGGGCGAACCGTTAGCGACACAGACAGGAAAAGAGACCCATTTCCTACAGCCGATCGACGACACCCGCAGGTGGTCGATCAAAACCCGATTGATTCGGCGTCGTGCTGTATTTTCATGAGCCACTGCTGCTCCGACACAGAGGCGATATCGGCGCCGGCACAGGCAACCCGCAACAATCCCGCCACACTGATGGCATCGGTAATGGCGCCGTTCATCACCATCTGTACCGCCGCGGTCAGGGGCAGTTTCTTCAGCGTGATGTCTTCGGTTTCCTCGAATTCGGTTTCGCCTTCCGTCAATTCCTGCGCCACAAAGACGAAGCCCTCTTCATCGGTCACCGAGTTCGAAGTGTGCAGTCGCATCAGCCGGGTCCATCTTTTTGCGGTCAAACCGGTCTCCTCTTTGAGTTCCCGCTGAGCCGTCTGCAGTATCTCCTCGTCCCGGGGCGAACCGCCCATCGGAATCTCCCACGAGTACTCGTCCGGCACATACCGGTACTGGCCCACGAGCCAGGTATTGCCCGCCTCATCGATCGGGATGATCCCGATTGCCTGGGTCTTGAAACGGATTGCCCCGTAAAGGTTTTTGCCGCCGCCCGGATTGATCACTTCGTCTTCGTCCAGCCGGAGCCACGGGTTTTCGTAGATCGGCCTGCGGCTTAAGAATTTCCAGGGGTTTGAGTGAGACATGAGAATTGGCTGTTTTGTTTATGGTGAGTCGTTGAAGTCATTGCCGACGGAGCGAAGTCTGACAAGAGAGGTTGATTGCCCCCTAAGCCTAGGCTCCTCAATGGGCGGAACGATCATCGGGCACACAGAGCCACCGAGCCATAAGAAAGACCAGGCCCATCAAGCCATAGCCGATGACCCAGGGCCAGGCCGGTGTCAGCGAAAGCGCTGTATCGCCAAACGTCCACCGGTAGGAGTGCATGAAGCCGACGGCGGAAAGCGCAGCGGCGCTGCCGCTCCAGATCGCGGCGCGAACAAACTGGCGTTCGATCACCGAAACAGTGATTGCCGCCAGAATCATGGCACTGAAGATAAAACCCTGCTCCAGCGCGAACGCTCCATCCATCCACACATCGGCTTTGTGAAACACTCCGATCAAATCCGCGGAGAAAGGCGGCCCGCCTTCCGAGCCGTACCCTGCAGCGCGCAGGCCGTGTTTCGCCATAAAGGCGCCCCACGCCGCAATCGCCGGCAGCAGACCGAGCGCAACCGCAGGCGCATGACTGCGCGGCGTTACTTGAAACGCCTGAGCTGAGATCACGATGCCGATCCACAGCACGATCGCCATACCGGCATCGATGGGTATCGCCCAAGCGATATAGGCAAGCGTTCCGGTCAAGCAGATGATCGTTACGAAAATGCCGTTCAAAATCGAATACCCGGCACGGGCTCCCAGCGCTTTCCAGCCGGGGTGACCAATATAGATCGTCGTCGGGAAGCAGGAGCCGAACAGACTGGCAATCAACGTACCCAACCCGTTCGCGGCCAGTGACGTGTGGGTCGGATAGGGGTCGCCGGCCGCCTCGGCCGATTCGATGTTCTGCAGGGAACCGATGACATTGAACAGCCCCATGGGAACGATCACCGAAAGATAGGCCAGGCTCTGTTCCGATGTCAATGCGCTGACCAGGTCTCCCAGCACCGGAACGGGAAGATAAAGGCCGATACCGGTCGGGGTCTCTCCAACCGGCGCCAACCCGGTGATCCAAGCCAATAATGTTCCCAATGAAACCGCAACCAGTCCGCCCGGAATGTTGCCGCGAAAGCGAACGCGGCCAAAATAGATCAGCAGGATGACCCCCAAAGTCGTCAGCCCGACGACAGGATGGGCATAGGTTCTGAACAAAAAACCCATCGAAATGTATCCCACCGCGATGCCGGCCAGCGTCGCCAGCAGCGCCGCGCGCGGCGTCGCTTTTCTCAACCGCTCGGCAACGAACGCCCCGCTGAATTCGATCAGGCCGGAGCCCATGCAGGCAAGCAGCCCGGCCTGCCAGGCGATGCGCGCGGGATCGGCCGCGCCGGACGCCTCTGCCACGAGCTTTGCCGGCAGCATGACCAGAAACACAAAACCGAACAAGGAAACCGTATTGATCCCGTACGGAAGCGCGCACACATCGCTGCGGCCGGTCTTTTCGGCCAACCGTTTTGCCTGGCGGGCATAGTAGAAGTTGCCGAGCAACAGGGAGACAGCCGCGCCTGGCAGCACATGCCCATAGATCAAGGCATCCGGGAAGCCAAGAACATGCCGGCACAGCACGACGATAACCAGCAACTGGACCAGATTATCGAGCGCCAGGCCGAAAAATCCATCGAGGTCGCCGCGAACAAACCAACGCATGGGCGCACGATAATCGGTTTTGTGCCATGAGTCAAAAATAACCGGCGACAAATCCGGCTTCTGCCCTTCGCTTCGCTCTTCCCTGAAATCATCGAACAATTTGACCTGATCAGCGGCACTCTCCCGCGACACCCGCCGAAAATCCAACAAATCGCTCGCGGAACGATGTATAGTTGTCTTTTTCGCAAAAAGGTGAGATCTTAAAAGTGGAGTAATTATTCAGATCCCCTAACCCTCTCCCGGAGGGAGAGGGAACGGCGGAGCCGCCAACCACTCGCCGCCTTGACTAATCATCGGGACTGATTGGTGATAAGGGGAGTGAATGGATACAAAGTGAATGCAGTCGGGACTGGATCGGAACGACTGATCATCCACTAAACAGTACAGCATCGGGAAAGCCGCAAAGATCACGATTGCACCGGTCAAGCGGTTGCAAACCAATTTCAATGAAACGACAACAAGGAACAACTATGAAATTCTCTTCACCACTTTTTCATTGGAGGGGCCTCAAAAGGCTGATCGTCAGCGGGCTCTCCTCTGCTGTTTTGGCGTCGTGCGCCACCAACTCGGCCATTTCGCAGCTCAGTGATGCCGAAATCTGCACGACGATCAAATACATTATCAGTCAGGCCGATGACGATTTCTCGGCGATAAGAACCCGCAAAGTCATCCACCCTGAAGTCGACATCTGGGAATCAAAAAAGATTTTTCCCGACAGCAGAAAGTGTCAGATCTGGACCTGGAGCCAAGGATTGACCAATTATGCCTGCCTGTGGGAGGAAGGGAACGAAGCCGATGCCCGGAACACCTATGCCAAATACCGCCCGGTCGTCAGCGCCTGCCTCGGTGATGAATGGGAAGCGATCGAGCGCACGAGCGAAAACGGAAAGCAAACCCTTTTCCGAAAAGCCGGCGACAAAACCACCGTCTCGATGCGTTACTTTCAAGACCGAAAGGCTCTGATACGCAGCTGGTGGAGCTCTTTTATAATCGGTCCTGAAATACGAACCTACGACCCGCTGGAGCGCTATAACAGCGAATAGACCTCGAGTTCAGCAGATAGCAGGTTGGGTTGGCCGCGCATGGTACGGCCTCTTCGATCGTAAATATTCGACGAACCCATTCCATCAAAGCCAGCGAACCGAAAAAAGTACGGGACACCGGAGAAAAAATGCTGTATAAAGTCCGGCATGGAAATGGTAACCCGCCAGCAGCCTGCACAGTC
>Ga0209633_10001031_pt1 | contig 30023 bp, 29 predicted proteins | sample Cruoilmetagenom1_FD_187290 | JGI IMG/M metagenome (GOLD analysis project Ga0209633, IMG submission 187290) | Oil polluted marine microbial communities from Coal Oil Point, Santa Barbara, California, USA - Sample 1 (SPAdes) (version 2) | ecosystem: Environmental > Aquatic > Marine > Oil seeps ... | reverse complement strand
TTGACCATAAGAAACATGAGAACACCGCTCTTGAATTTCACGGCCTCGGAATAGAAGAGTTTATTGTTATTTCAGCTCTGCAGGGCAGAAATGTAAACGAACTCCTTGATAAAATTGTAGAGCTTCTACCAGAGCATGAGCCAATAGAGGAGCAAGTCGAAGAGGATATTATTAAAGTTGCAGTGCTCGGTAAACCCAACGTAGGAAAATCCACTTTAGTCAATAGATTTCTCGGAGAAGACCGATTGATCACAAGCCCTGTTCCCGGGACAACAAGAGACTCCATTGACACCTATATTACTAGAGATGAAAAAAAATATTTACTAATCGATACAGCCGGGATACGCAGGAAATCAAGGATAACCTTCTCTGTTGAGAAGCACAGCGTATTTAGAGCTGTCAGAGCAATGGAGAGAGCCGATATTGCACTTCTTATGATAGACGCCGAAGAAGGCCCAACGCATCAGGATGCCAGACTTGCCCGTTTAATCGCGGATAAAGGAAGGGGATGCATAGTACTACTAAACAAATGGGATCTGGTTCCAAGTGGAGTAGCGCAAACCCCTGGTATTGATGAAATCCTCAAAGAAGAGCTTATGGCTGTTGATTTTGCCCCGGTGCTTATTATTTCTGCCGTGACAGGAAGAGGGGTCCAGAAAATCTTTGATGAAATAGATAGAGTCTATAAAAACTTCTCCCAAAGAATACCAACAAAAAGACTTAACCATTTTCTCAAGAACATAGTAGACAAGACTCCGCCGCCAATATATAAGGGAAAAGAGATAAAGTTCTATTACATTTCCCAACCACTTACGGAGCAGCCTACATTTGTAATTTTTACAAACCGCATAAGTGGGGTTCCTGAGAATTACAAAAGGTTTTTAGAAAACAGATTAAGAGAAGAATTTGATCTGGAAGGAACACCAATCAAACTGGTGTTTAGATCAGATAGAGACAACGGATAGAAACTAAACCAAACCTAAGACCTCTAAAATATTTCTTTGGATATCCTTAGTACGCTCAATCGCCAGATAGTTAGAGACAACCCTTTTTCTGCCGGCAACGCCCATAGATCTCCTTAGTTCTGGATCTTGGACGAGCTTTAAAATCGCTTTCCCCATATTCTCAGGACTCCCCGAATCATCAAGAATACCCGTGACTCCGTCCTCAACAGATTCCACTATCCCGCCTGCCTTAAAGCCAATTACAGGAAGCTCAAACGCCATAGCCTCAATCACTGAGCGCGGAAAGGGATCAGGATAGTTTGAGGGGATAACGAATATATCAAAGTCCTTAAGACAGGCCCTCACCTCTTTCTTGTACCCTGTAAAAATAAAGTAATCATCTAGACCATTGTGACTAACAAGATTCTTTAAAAAGCTCAGGTGATCATCCTGAAAGAAATAAGGAGTATCGCCAACAATAACAAACCTCACATCTTTAGGGCCCTTGCCCAATTTATCAATTACCGTCTTAGCGGCATTAATAAATAAATCATAGCCCTTTCTAGGAACTATTCTTCCCGTACTTCCTACAATAATCGTGCTCTCCGCAATTCCGTACTGCGCTCTTAGCTCACCCTTGGTTGTCTCTGGGTTATAATCCTCAATATCCACTCCATTATGAATAACCCTTACTTTTTCTTCCACCTTATGAAAAGGGCTTGCAGTTGGACCTGACACGCAGATAATTCTACGAACAACGGGCAATCTCGAAAGTGTATCTATGATAGACCCAAGGAGTTTGGTTTGTTGAATATTTCTCACATGCCATATTACGGGGCACCAGTTAATAAGCCCAATTAGCGCGCCCACAACCTTTGCCTGAGTACCGTTACAATATATCACTTTTATATTATTTCTTCTAAGCAGGAGTGGAGAAGTGACAATCAAAGAGAGCATGTCCAAAATGTTAAGTAATACGGATACGAATTTTAGTAAACCATTATAATAGGCCGTAGCGCCGCTGCCCCCATCTTGCAGAAAGCTTTTTCCGAAACGAGGCCTTTTTAAATTTTCAGGGAATCTTTTATCAAGAATAATATTCTCATATATCCCTTCGGCTTTAAGCCGTTCCGAAAAAACCTCATCCTTGGGAATCAATACATATGGAGTAATCTTGGTTCTATCTAGGTACTTAAGAATATAGAAGAGGCTCTTTCCGGGGCCGCCGTCTCTAATTGAATGATTTATGAAAAGTACGTGTGGTAAGGTGTTCATTTATCGCACCGTGAGCTGATTTGGATTATGCAATGTACCATGACATTTTGAAATAGGCTAATCCTAAATATTTTATGCAAATTCAATAAGGGCTTAGGTATAATATATCTTACTAACTCTAGCAATTATCCTTCGGAGGAACAATGAACCTGGCAAACAAGAAATTTCTGCTTAGAATGGCATTTTCTATTTTCTTCATATCATTCTTAATAGTTGGCGGATGCGACGTTGAATTTGGGGGAACGGGTGGTGGCGGAGGCAGCGGTGGCAGCGGGGACATTGTTATTGAAGGTACCATTCTAAACGCTTCTGAGTTTGATGAGATTACCGTTAGCGCTCTCCAGGATAACGTCCGTCTAGATAAAACTACTACAGATACTCTGGGCAACTTTACATTACAGTTTCGGTCATCAAGCGGAATAGTTTCTTTAAAATTTGAATCAGATTCATTCGATGCGGAAAGACCGAACATTAGAGTCGTAGATAACAGTACTTCAATCATGGACATTACCCTGCAGCAAAGCCCTGTACTAATAACGATCGACCGCTGGCAGGTCTTTCAAGATACCCTATCTCTCTCGGGTACTACAGAGTTGGAATTCGTTGAAAGCATAGTAGAATTCAATATAGAAGCAAATGGTGGAAACTGTATATTTGCTACCGATAGCAGCATAATAACCTACAGGGTAAAGAGCATCAATATAACCGACTGTAGAGAAGGGATAAGAGCACAAGTTTCGGCATCTATTACTCTGGAAGCTGACGAAAGTATAGTGATATCAAGTGATCTAGATGCAATTTTAACCCTAGATGATTCACTGGTCGAAGTAGGACAGACCTCAAATCCTATAAACAACACTATTATAATAGAGTCGGCAAACCAATTTGGGATAAACGCTGCGGGCAATTCTATTGTAAATATCGATCCAGAAAATGAGTGTTCTATAAGTGGTGGAAGGGAGGCTGTTAATATCAACACTAACGCCAGTGTTGATACATCTAACTGCACACTCTCACTTTGATGGCATCACCTGGGAATAACACGTATAACTGTATTCCCCACTGCAAGGCTAGAAAAGGACAAGACAGATAAGCCAAGAACTACTTCTCTTCATCTAAGGAGTTCACCTTTTTCTCAAGCTCCCTCATCTTTTTCATCAAGAGCTCAACTTCGCTTGCTCTGTGCCCGGCTGAAGTTGCATACCCTTCTCCACTTTTAGAGTCATCTTTGATAGTAGAAGGATCTATGTCATCAGAATTTAAATTTTCAAAGTCCACGGGCAGGTTCAAGTCTGACGGATACCAACCCATCTGCCGCCACATGTTTATATTCTTTTTATAGTTATCTTTCACATAATTATAAGGCTGAAACATCATTAGGAAATAATTCTCGAAAAAATCCTTTGCGACTTTATTGCCGTATTTAATTAACATGTGCAAGAACGAAACAGGCAGTATATCCTCTTTGTTCTTTTCACTTTCAAGGATGACCTGAATCAAAATTACCTTTGAAATATCATCCCCGGATTGAGAATCAATTACCTTTATTTCGCTTCCCTCTCTGATAAGTAAAGCTATATCTTCAAGAGTGACGTATCTTTTATTAGTGGAATCATACAGCCTTCTATTACTATACTTTTTGATTGTAATTTGGTCATGTATTTGTTTTTGTTCTTTGGGCATTAGTATAATTATTCAAAGAAACTTTAGAGAGTCAAGAAATTGCGGCTCTATACTTGACAACTCACTTCAAACAAAGGATTATTTAATGTTTACTTGTGTAATTCATCTATGTTATAGGAGTCAAAGGGATGTCAAATATGCCCTACAAAATCTGGTTCAACGGTAAATTTGTTCCGTGGGCCGAAGCTAACGTTCATACTCTCACGCATACTCTACACTACGGACTTGCCGTGTTTGAAGGAATAAGAGCGTATAAATGTGATGGGGACAGATCCGCAATATTCAGACTAAAGGAGCATGTAAATCGTCTTTATACTTCTGCGCATATAGCGAACATAAAGATTCCTTTTACAAAAGAAGAAACCACTGAAGCCATACTAGAATTACTAACTATTAATGAGCTTGATGCGGCATATATTAGACCTATAGCTTATATCGGAGGCGGTAAAATTGGTTTACACCCTGGAGATAACCCCATTGAGCTTGTAATTGCGGCATACCCGTGGGGAACATATTTGGGGGAAGGCGCGCTTTCCAAAGGAATAACTACAAAGATATCTTCACTTACCAGAATGGGCGTTAATTCATTTATGACCAAAGCCAAAATAAGCGGCAATTACGCCAATTCTGTAATGGCCAAGATTGAAGCTACATCTCTTGGTTTTGATGAAGCAATACTACTGGACAATGAAGGTTATGTTGCGGAAGGCAGCGGAGAAAACATATTTATTGTAAGAGACGGTGTTCTCAAAACCCCGCCGCTGACCTCTGTACTAGAAGGGATTACAAGAGACACCGTGATTCAAATAGCAAAAGATGAGGGCCTCAATTTTGAGGCTGAGAGATTTACAAGGGATGAGCTTTATATCTCTGATGAAGCATTCTTTACCGGTACTGCCGCAGAAATCACCCCTATAAGAGAAGTTGATAAGAGGACTATAGGAGAGGGGAAACCAGGCCCGATAACCAAAAGACTCCAATCAAGATTCTTCGATATTGTACAGGGCAAAGATCCTCAATATATGCATTGGCTAGAGTTTTTTTTCTCAACCACTCCGCTAAAAGTTAAGAATGAGTCTTTATAAGGGACATATAGCCGGCGGTTTCTTTGCATTTATACTTTATATTTTAGTTCTCGTCGTTTTTTTCGCTTTCAAACCAACGTATGACGTTCTCATATGGTTTGGCCTTTGTATCCTGGGATCCATATGGCCTGACATTGATACAAGTAGTTTCGCACAAAAATTGTTCTACGGCTTTTTTATTATTCTTGACGGAATTTTTCTTCTTTCGGGGCATTTTAAGGAAGCGGCGCTTCTGGGTTTTTTCGCTCTGTTACCGATAATAGGAAAACATAGAGGGTGGACTCATTCGATCTCCGCCGCGTTTATTGTCCCCTCCCCTCTTATCATATTGCCAATTATTAAACCTGAGCTTCACGTGGGAGGACTCGAATACTACATCCCCGTTGTAATCGGTTACTTAAGCCATCTCATTCTGGACAAGCAGTTTAAGCTTTACTAAAGTCACTTAAAATTAATATTAAAAGGCATGATCGTGAGCACCTTCTCACGCTCAAGAAAAGATAAACCCTCCATCAGTCCATTTATCGTATCTACATAGACAGAGGACTTAAACAAAGAAGAGAGCTGGAGGCCGCTTGGTTCGGAATAAAATTTTAATATCGTATTATGCCCCTCAAATATTTCCGCCTCGCTCTTGGCAATATTAACGGCAGTATTAATTCCGCCTAATTCATCTACCAGGCCCCTTTGTTTTGCTTGCTTTCCGGTCCAGACCCTTCCTCTTGAGACTTCCTCGGCTTTTACAAAATCCATCTTCCTGGCTAAAGAGACTTTTGTAACAAATTGTTCGTAATAAAATTCCATTATCTCTAGAAGCTTTTTCTCTTCATCTTTTGAAAACCCCTTGCTTGAAGAAAACATTAAAGCATTTTTCCCTTTAGAAACTAATTCTTTAGTTATACCCAATTTGCGGTAAAGGCCGCTTAGATCAAATTTGCCAGACACTATGCCGATTGATCCTGTAATGGACATAGAATCCGCGACAACTTTGTGAGCACCAAGTGAAATCAGATATCCTCCGGAGGCGGCTACATCCGACATAGATATTACAACGGGTTTTTTCTCTGAAATGAGTTCAAGCTTTTTGCATATTAAATCTGAAGCAACAGCAGACCCCCCGGGGCTTAAAACTCTTAAAACTATCGCTTTAACACTACGGTCTGAGGACGCCCGCTCAAGAAGTCTGATTAGTGAATCAGAGCCTATGCTTTTCACGGGCCCTGCCCCCCTACTACGACCCAAAGTTATCATTCCGGAATCAGCAATTACCGCAACAACAGGGTAGCTGCTTGTAAATTTGCCTAGGACCGAGCGTATCTTGTCTTTAATATTTAGTCTTCTAAGAAAATTTCCCGCCTTTATGGGATGTAATTTTGTATCAACCAGCTCTGAGGCTTTTTCTTCTAAATCGTTTTCGTATATAACCCCGTCGACAAGAGATGCCTCATGGGCTCTATCCGCCAAATATGGCCCCTGATTAATTAGGGTTTTTACTTCTTTGGGATTTATTTTGCGCCCCTCTGAAATAAATTCTTCAAGCTGATCCTGAAGATCACCAATTATTGAATTGATCATTTCCCTGTGGGGTTTGGACATGGAATCCCTTGTAAACGCTTTTATACTCGCCAAAGCCCTTCATGTGAGCCATGACCCCTATTTTATCCAAAGCATCCTTATAAAAGGTTACCTCGGCCTTAAGGCCGATTAGATTTAACATAGACCAGGGAGGCAGATATATCTCGTCTGCAGAGGATGCTATCAAATACTCTACATTTCCCCCGCTCTGTAGATATACAATTATCTTTTTTCCTTTAGCTCTTAGTTCAATGAGCCTGGCTCTGATTAGATTAGCTCTGGCAAAACCGACTCTCAGCTCACTTAATTTAATAATAGCCCCAAGTATTTGTGAGTTGTTCTCTATCTCCGTAAGGGTTCTTTCTATATCCCAAAGTGTGAATTTTTTCTTGGCACCTATAGTCGGCAATATAGATTTTTCTTCCTCTTCCTGGATATCTCCATTAAGATCGATTTCTACAAAATTAACTTTGCCAAGAGAACCAAACAACGTATCAATAAAATCCATAAGTAAAGCTCCCGGGATACATCCGCAAATTATAAGGCAATTATTTTCCTGTTAAATATTTAATAATCGTCCTGACGCCGAATCCTGTCCCACCCTTAGGGTTCCAATCGCTGTCCTTTTCTAAAAAAGCAGGCCCCGCGATATCAATGTGCGCCCATGGAACATCTCCAACGAAATTCTCAAGAAACATTGCGGCAGTAATAGCTCCGCCCATCCTGCTCCCCGCGTTTTTTATATCTGCAACATTGCTTTTTATCTCAACTCTGAGTTCATCATCCATAGGCAACTGCCATGTTTTCTCTCCGACAGAATCAGAAGCCTTTCTTATTTTATCTATTAATTTCTGATCGTTTCCCATAATACCCGCAGTATAGCTACCCAATCCGACCATACAGGCTCCAGTTAGGGTAGCAAGATCAACAATCTCATTCACTTTGAGTTCAACTGCATATGAAAGGGCGTCTGAGAGAACAATGCGGCCTTCAGCATCGGTATTGATAACTTCGATGGTTTTTCCATTATATGCTCTTATTACATCATCAGGTTTGTAAGCCTTAGCCCCCGTCATATTCTCGCTTGAGGCTATGAGGCCATGCACTCTTATAGAGGGTTTCAAAACGGCTATAGCCTTCATAACGCCAAGTACTACTGCTGAGCCGCCCATATCCATTTTCATTGTACGCATGCTGTCAGGCGGCTTTAAACATAGACCCCCCGAATCAAAGGTAATCCCCTTTCCCACAACGGCAATACTCCTCTTGGATTTTCTCTGCGGTTCATAAGTAAGGTGGATAAACCTTGGGGGCTCCTCACTTCCACTCGATACCGCCATTAGACCATTCATACCTCTTCTCTCAATCTCGGCATAATCAAAAATTTCACATTTAAGCCTCCCCTCCTCAGCAACTTGAGAAGCAACTTCGGCTAACTTGCTGGGAGTAAGGTATACGGGTGGCTCGTTTACTAAATCGCGCGCTAGATTTGTAGATTCGGAAATGAGTCTCGCAAAATCTGTTTCATTTTTTAAAGTAGATTCTTTGACCTTGCTTGATGCAAATATTACCTTTTCAACTTCATTACCATCAGAGTTCTCGGTCTTATACTTGTTAAATTCATAGCTGCCTAAGAGTAGCCCTTCTGTAAGCGCTGAAATGTACCCCGGACCTTTGGAGAATTCAGAGCTAAAAGCAACTACAGAGGATAAACCCTTAACTTTTTTTATTACAAGGATTCCTATCTTTCTAAGAGTAATAGCAGAGAAATCAGCCTTTTCACCCAGACCAACCATAAGCACTCTTTTACACCCAATCTTGCCGAAAGTACTGCTTAGCATTATTGATTGTCCTAAATTGCCTTCAAATTTCTCTTCATCTGATATATTTTTGAGTGCACCTGCCAGGGAATCATTGATATCCTTAACAACACCTAAATATTTCTGCCCTTTAAAGATTCCTATTACCAGAATATCCGCTTTGACCTTTAACACGTTCAATTTACTTAAGACAAAATCCAATTGACTGCACCTCCTACTAAGTTGATATATACAGGAATAAAACTAGCATACCACTTGAAATTTATAACGGAAATTTGTGCATTTCTGCAAAATTATCTTGGAATATTCAATATTATCATTATTGTTTAAAATAAGCAGTGGTTCATAGCTATAAAACAAATTATTTAAAAAACTGAAATTTAATAAAAAGAACTGGAACTTCCGTTCAAAATTAGTTAAACTAAGATTGTAAAAAAACATCCGAATTGAGGAGGGAGTTAACAATGGGTTGCCCATATAAAGCCATTGCAGACGATACCAGAAGAAAGATCCTAGAATATTTAAGCCAGGGTGAGACTGCTGCAGGTGAAATAGCCAGCAAGTTTGATATATCCAAACCAGCTATTTCAAATCACCTTAAAATATTAAAAGAAGCGGATATTGTTAACGAGCGTAAGGTAAAGCAGAACCGCCTTTACTCTCTTAACAATGGTGAGATCGACGGTATGAAATATTTTCTTGATTCGTTGACGATGAAAGAAACTGGAGCTTTAAAAGTCCAATAGGATTTAGAATCTTATTTATATACTATATCGATCATAGCAGAGTAAGCTGGCAGTAATTATATCAGCTTAAAATAAAAGCCGCTCTATATATACAAGTAGCGGCTTTTTATTTATATTTGGGTATTTGCAAAACACTTCGCCAAACTAAATAGAAAGTATTTCAACTTTTTTGCTCAGAGAAAAATGTCAAGAATAATTTCTGTAGGCACAGCGCAAGCCCCATATAGGTTCAACCAATGTGAAGTGAAAAACTTTGCATACGAGCTCTTCTCGGATAAGAAGCAATACATCAAGAAAATGTTGGGAGTATTTGATAATTCCTTAATAGAAACAAGACACTTTGTACATCCAAGACAGTGGTTTGATACCCATAAAACCTTTATAGAAAGATCAGAATCTTTCTTAACAAACTCCATCCTATTATCTGTTTCCGCAATAAACGACTGCATGAATAAAGCAAAGGGTGATTTAAATGACTTCGATCATATCATCTTTGTCTCAAGCACCGGAATTACTACCCCATCTGTAGACGCACATTTAATTAACGAGCTTAAACTTGACTCTCATATTAAGCGTACCCCAATATGGGGTCTTGGTTGTGTTGGGGGAGCGGTAGGATTAACTCGTGCAATGGAATACACAAAGGCTTTCCCTAAGAGCGCCGTTCTACTAATAGCACTGGAGATATGCAGCTTGGCCTTTCATAGAGAAGATTATTCTAAAAGCAATATTGTGTCACTTGCCCTATTTTCAGATGGTGCCGCCGCTACACTCATCGCAGGGAAAGAACATCGACTCTATAAATCCTCTAATATAAGCCTGATTAAATCTTTAACAACTACATACTATGATTCCCTTGGTGTGATGGGCTGGGAGATAGTGGAAGGCGGTTTCAAGGCAATATTCAGTAAAGACATCCCAACCATTGTCAGAAAAGAAGTTCTCTCTAATATTGAAGAACTACTCGAGTCCGAGAATTTGTCACTTGCCGATCTAAAACACTATGTTGTTCATCCAGGAGGGGCAAAAGTTCTTGTAGAATATGAGGGGTCTCTGGGGCTTTCGGAAGGAACATTTAAACATTCTAGAAAGGTTTTGAAAGAACACGGAAATATGTCATCTCCTACAGTTCTTTATGTACTAAAAGAATTAATGGATGATAAAGAATATAACCCGGGTGAATACGGTATTATCTCTGCCTTAGGACCCGGATTTAGTTCTGAAATCGTATTATTTGAAACAGTATGAGCCCATTTTGGATTTTTCTAGCCATTTTAATATTGCAACGTATTTCTGAGCTTCTGTTAGCAAGACGAAACGAAAGAGTCGTTAGAGCTAATGGGGCCAGAGAATATGACGAAAAGGGATATAGGGTGATAGTATTAATGCACATACTCTTTTTTATCTCCCTTATTTCAGAATATGTATTTTTAAATAGAACTATTAATTACTTTTGGGCGCCACTGCTTATATTATTTTTAATTGCGCAAATTCTTAGATACTGGGCAATCAGTTCTTTGGGATATAATTGGAATACTAAAATTCTTGTAACCCCAAATACCAGGCCCGTTGCTGAAGGTCCCTATAAATATATAAAACATCCCAATTACTTAGCGGTAATAATTGAAATTGCCGTAATACCGCTAATTTTCTCTTGCTACATAACCGCTGTTACATTCACCTTATTAAACTTGGCATTGCTTAAAAGAAGAATACGGATTGAAGAAGAAGCCCTATCCATAGTTGATCCCTGCAATTGACACAAACCAACTCTACCCTAGCGGCAACTTAAAGTTTACATATTAAGAATATATGCTCTAGCTATACATAATCATAGTTGCGTACTATAATATATATACTATAAATACTCTCCAGTTCAAACAAAACTAAACTAAACCATAGAACCTTTGAAAAATCTGGCAATAAAAACCAGACGGTCTTGATTAAAGAGCCCATATTAAGATAGAATCTAATAATTAACAAATTTAAGAGAAAGGGGAAATCAAATGTTAGGCTCATTACTCCATACAAATGATGACATTGGTTTATTTATAGCACGAATTTCTCTAGGTATTGTTATATTGCCCCACGGCTTACAAAAACTATTAGGCCTGTTCGGCGGCCCGGGCTTTTCAGGCACTGTGGAGTTCTTTGTCGGAAGCGGTCTTCCATCTACAGTAGCCATACTTATTATTATTGGTGAATCATTCGGTGCAGTAGGGCTTATCCTCGGCCTCCTAAGCAGATTAGCAGCTTTTGGCATAACACTAATAATGCTGGGAGCCATCTTTATGGTGCATATCCAAAACGGCTTTTTTATGAACTGGTTTGGAAACCAGACCGGAGAAGGATTCGAATATCATTTGCTTGCTCTGGGTTTAAGTTTAGCAGTTCTCATCAATGGCGGCGGCAAATGGTCCGTTGATAGGATGATCGTCAACTAATCTTACTTAGAATCTTGAGGCGGTGAAGTTTTTTGTCTCTGCCGATGTAACAAAAGAAGGAGATTTAAATCCGCTCTTGATAAAAGATTGCGCACATTGGATAAGAGCACAGATGTTTTTGTATATATATCGCAGGCGATTTCAAACCGCCTTAGAAAAGTTCCAATATCCACTTCTATTAAATATATTTTGATTTTTTAAGCGTCATCCTATATATTCTATTTTCAAAATTAGCTAACTACGCATTCGCATCGGAGGTTGTAAAATGGGATGTCCCTTTAAAGCCATTAGTGACGAGAGAAGACGAAAAATATTAACTATTTTAGGAAAAGAAGATGCAAATGCCGGAGACATAGCCCGTAGGTTCAAGATTTCTCAACCTACTGTTTCAAATCATTTAAAAACATTAAAAGAAGCCGGCTTGATAAAAGAACGAAAAGTAAAGCAAAACAGGATTTATTCACTTAATAGAACAAAACTTCAAAAAGTTATAGAAACTTTAGAAGAAATATCCGCACTATAAAAATTTTAAATAAACAGTCTGGGATTCTATACAAATCTAATAGTAACGATTGAGCTATACCTATCGTATGGATACAACATGTACTGCCCCCCTTTTGTCAAGGCCGGTTTAAGTTGGATTTATGAGTATAAAAAAATAAACAAAAATGGGAGCCAAAATTCTCATTAGTTGAAATTGTAAAATTAACCTCAAACATTACACTTAATTTTGTGCCTATACGCATAACAGGAAATAAAGGAGAATAAAATGAATAATAAAAATGTTGAGACGCAAGAAGGAGATATCACATTAGTTCTGGGAGGTACTGGCAAAACCGGTCGTCGAATTGCTGAGCGGCTCACAGAACTTGGCGTGCCAGTCAGAATTGGTTCCCGTTCAGGTACACCAAGGTTTGATTGGGAAGACCAAAGTACCTGGGCAGCCGCATTAGAGAATGTTAGAGCGGTATATATAGCATTCTATCCTGATTTGGCTGTTCCTGGCGCTACCACAGCAATCCGTTCTCTTTGCGATTTAGCTGTAAAGAGAGGCGTAAGTCAATTGGTCTTGTTGTCTGGTCGTGGAGAAGAAGAGGCTCAGAATTGCGAACAAATAGTACAAAACTCAGGCGCCGATTGGACAATTCTACGAACGAGTTGGTTCTGCCAAAATTTCAGTGAGGGCTTTATGCAGGAGTTGATACTCTCTGGGGAAGTAGCCCTCCCAGTTGGGTCGGGAAAGGAGCCATTCATTGATGTTGATGACATTGCCGAAGTAGCTGTTGTAGCACTTACCGAAGACGGGCACTCCGGTCAGCTTTATGAACTAACAGGTCCTCGTCTACTGACCTTTACCGAGGCAGTAGAGGAAATTGCTAAAGCAACTAATCGTAAAGTTCAGTATATGCAGATATCCCCAGAGGTTTTTTCATCTGCTATGGCAGAGCAAGGTGTCCCGTCAGATGCAATATGGCTGATGAACTATCTATTTACTACAGTTCTTGACGGCCGAAATTCTTATCTCACTGATGGTGTTAAGCGTGCACTGGGAAGAGAACCAAGGGATTTCTCAGGTTATGTACAAAATGCTGCCACCAACGGAGCTTGGCAGTAAAGGAGTCTAATCATGGCTAGTAGCATATTTTTTATTCTAACTCTTTTGAGTGCACTTGGTTGTGGGTTAATGGCTGGAATCTTTTTTATTTTTTCCAACACAGTTATGAGTGCTCTGGGACAACTCCAGCCACCTCAGGGTATTGCTGCTATGCAATCAATCAATACAACCATTCTGAATACACTATTTTTAATAGTATTCTTCGGAACGGCGGTTATTTCTGTTGTGCTTGCTTTTTTCCTACTATGGATTTGGGGTCAACCCAGTTCTATTTACATAATCCTTGGCGTTCTATGTTATTTGGTCGGGTCATTTCTTGTAACTATTGTGTTCAATGTGCCAATGAATGAGGCTCTAGACAAAGTCAAACCGGATAGTATCGAAGCTGCAAATCTATGGGATAAATACCTGAACAACTGGACAGCTTGGAACCATGTGCGCACTGTTGCCTGTTTATTGGGTTCATTATTGTTCACACTTGCGTTAAGATTACAATAAGGTTGTTAACAAATGCTTTAAGGGAACTGATAGATAATATTGGATAGATGACTGAGCATGTTGTACTGCACCCCTTTTGTCAAGCTCTGATTAAGTTGGAATTAAGAATGCTAAAATCAACAAAAAAGGGAGCCGAAGCTCCCCTTAATTTAAATTGCAACATTGTTATCTGTTAAGCAGTTACTTTCCTTCTTCTTATAACCATAAAGCTTACTATCCCCAAAATACCTGCCATTGCTATAAGCCCCCTATAACCTTTACAAGGATTTTACCAACTTAACTATACTTCGTTCTTAATGGGGAGCAGTATAAACAAGCCCTGTCTCATAGCACATCCTACCAGCGCATTCCTAAATAACATCCAATTAGTTATACTGATTAATAACAACTTTGGCGGTTAAAAACAGATTTGAAAATTTGAGACATCAGAAACTAGATGGAGAAATTTAATGATTGAGAAAGAAAGAATGACTGAGCATGTAATGGATTTAATTAGGATAGACAGCCTGTCGAAAAAAGAAAAAGATGTGGCTGTCAAATTACAAAAAGATATGGAGGACTTGGGGGCAGAGTGTTTTTATGATGATGCCGGGGTGAAGGTAGAGGGAAATGTCGGAAACTTGATAGTCAAACTAGAGGGAAACAAATCAGACGCCCCACCCTTTTTCCTTTCAGCTCATATGGACACGGTAGGACCAGGGGAAGGAATAATACCCAGTATTGAAGACGGCATCATGAAAAGTGACGGCACAACGATTCTGGGAAGTGATGATAAAAGCGGTCTAGCCATCATTGTAGAAACAATCAGAGCTTTAAAGGACCAGGGTATACCTCATGGAGATATAGAGATTGCTTTTACAATCTGTGAAGAAATCGGACTTTTAGGAGCCAAGCATATTGATATCTCTAAATTTAAAGCCAAGCACGGTATTGTGCTTGACAGCAGCACTCCCGACCGCCTTGTTCTAAGGTGTCCATCGGCTGAAAGAATGGAATTTATAGTACATGGACTTGAGGCCCACGCAGGGCTTTGCCCAGAGAACGGCATCAGCGCGATTCAAATCGCCAGCGAAGCCATTTCAAAAATGAGACTCGGCAGAATTGACGATATAACAACCGCTAATATTGGAGTAATCGGTGGGGGAAGAGCAACAAACATTATTCCTAATTATGTCCGGGTAGTCGGAGAGGCTAGAAGTCATAGTGAGGAAACGCTAAAAGAGCAGGTTGATCATATGAGGAAATGTTTTTATGTCGCCGTTTCAAAAAATGAAGTGACTATACATGATGACCTCTCCGTAGAAGGTATAACCCATATAGCAAAGCTGGATGAACATATTGAAAGAAGTTACGATAGAATGGATGTAGACGTTAAATCTTTGCCGGTTATTCTTGTAGAAACTGCGGTAAAAAACCTTGGACACACTATAGAGCGCCATACAAGCGGCGGGGGTTGTGATGCTAATTATTTCAACAGGATGGGCATTGAATGTGTAAATTTAGGCACAGGAATGTACGAACTCCATACGGTAAATGAGTATCTGATTATGGAAGAATTCTTCAGATCTGCAGATATAGTCTTAGAATCAATCAGATTAAATACGATCATACCGTCATAACTTATCACTATTATTCAACAATTTATCGGGCCAAACAAATTATAATGAGTAAAAAAGCTTTAATAATTGTGGATCACGGGAGCAAGCTAGAGAAAGCAAACGAAATGCTCGTACAGATAGCTGAGCTGATTAAAAAGAAAAACAGTTCTGAATTTGAAATAATTAGCTATTGCCATATGGAGCTTGCAGAGCCGACAATTGAGCAGGCTTTTGATGATTGCGTCTCTAAAGGGGCTCAGTATATAGTAGTTCATCCTTACTTTCTTGCCCCCGGAAATCATTCAACCCAAGATATTCCTAATTTGGTTAAAGATGCCGCAGTGAGACATCCCGGGGTGTCTTACCATGTCACAGAACCTCTTGGAATACATGAGAATATTATTGAAGTAATTCTACAGAGAGCCGAGAATACAGATTAGAACTAAAATCCAAATTCGCCAGACAAAAATTTATTAAAACTAAAGATGAACAAATACAATACTGTAATTTTTGACTTGTTTGATACCATAGTAGATTTCAACTTCAGCCACCTGCCTACAATTGAGCTGAAAGGATTAAGGTCCAGAACTACAAGCAAAGAAGTGTATGAAGTCTTCACAAGATATTACCCGGAGATAGACTTTGCGAAGTTTTATGATCCCTTTATTGAGAGCTATCACGAATTTCAGGAAATGAAACTTAAGGAGTACAAAGAATTCCCCAACCGGGAAAGGTTTAAATTGATGCTCGACAAAATGGACTTGCCCCCTGCCAGAGATGAGGATCGGCTAATCGAGAAGATGGTTCTTGCACACATGAATGGACTCGCAAGCTGTGTGGAGCTTCCCGAAAACAATAAAAAAACTCTCGAATATATTAAAGGCAAAGGTTACCGGCTCGCCATAGTATCCAATTTTGACTACGCTCCAACGGCTTATAGGCTTCTTGAAAGATTTAACATAAAAAACCTTTTCGAAGAAATAGTAATCTCAGAGGAAGTGGGCTGGAGAAAACCAAATCACATAATATTTCAAACCGCTGTTAAGAAACTGGAGATACTACCTCAGGATGCTCTATTTGTAGGTGACAATTTTGATGCTGATGTCGTGGGCTCGAAAGCCCTGGGGATGGATGTTGCATGGATAAACAGAAAAAACCGGCCCGAGAGAGGTCTTGACCCAACACCGGACTATATAATCAATAAATTGCCTGAACTCGAGAGTTTTATATAGTCAGAAGGCTATCTAAAACAAAGTCCATAGTTATTATATAATTGTAGCTTTCAAATCTGATGCTTAATGCAAGTAAACATATCTCATGAAAAAATTTACTAAACCAATACGGAGAATACCGACTCTAAAAGATAGTCTTCCTATAAATACTATTCCGGAAATGATAGAGTTCGCAGTAAATCTAAACGGGCAGAACCTTGCCTTTTTAACTCCCAGGGAAGGAAATATATATCAGGTCACATATAACCAAGTCTTTGAGCAGATAAAAAAACTAGCGCGGCACCTAAGAGAATTAGGAATTGAGAAAGGGGATCATGTAGCAATTCTGGGAGAGAACCGCCCCGAATGGGGCATATCATTTTTTGCAGTCGCATGGATTGGAGCGGTGGTGATACCTCTGGATGCCAGGGCATCGCTTGAAGATCAGAAATTCATCCTAACCTTTTCCTCAGCCAAGGCAATAATTCTATCAGGTTCTTTTTACTCAAACTTGAGCGCCTGTTCCAACGAGCTTGTAGACTTAAAACACATCATCTTAATGGACAAGATAGATGATATTAGCAATAAGTACTCCAGCGGTATTGAAATGGAAGAAGTAGCTCCGGATGATCTCCTGGAAATACTGTTCACATCCGGAACCACAGGTGATCCAAAAGGCGTGATGCTCAGTCATGGAAACATTATGTCTAACGTTTCAGACATATACAGAATTATTGAATACACCCCATATGATAGAGCGTTCTCTATTTTGCCCATTCATCATTCATATGAATGCACAGGGGGTTTGATTTCTACATTTTGCAGTGGAATGAGCGTCTTTTATGCCAGAGGATTAAAACCAAGGGAGTTGCTTGAAGACTTAAAATCCGCAAAACCAACAATTTGGCTTAATACTCCTTTGCTCCTGGAGAAGCTATATCTTAGAATCGGGAAAGAACTGTCGAGCCAAAAAGGGATGAGAGGACTCCTGACCAAAACGCTTCCTAAAAGCATGTTAGGAAAGAAAATAAGGCAAAATCTGGGGCTCGATAGAAGCAGATTAATTGTCTCCGGAGGCGCTGCACTGCCCGCTTGGGTATCAACCGGTTTTAACAAATATGGCATAGACGTAATTCAGGGATATGGACTATCTGAGGCCTCCCCTCTTATATCCGTCAATCCTCCCAACAATCCCAAAGCTGAGAGCATAGGGATGGTAATACCAAGCGATGAAGTTGAAATAAGAGAGGCGGATTCAGAAGGCAACGGGGAAATAGTAGCCAGAGGTCCAAACATTATGAAGGGCTATTACAATAACAAATCTGCTACCGATGAGACGCTAACAGCAGATGGATGGCTTTTAACCGGAGACATAGGGTACTTTGATGATGAGGGGTACTTATATATAACAGGTAGAAAGAAGTCTGTAATCGTCACAAGGGGCGGGAAGAATGTTTTTCCTGAGGAAATAGAAGAGAAATTAACGAAATCAATCTATATAGAAGAAGCATTGGTTTTCAGCCCGAATGATATTGATATTCAGGCCGTAATATATCCGAATATGGATGAAATCAATGAGCGATTAGCAAGAATTGGAGAACAGGTTACACCGGATAAAATATGGGAGTTTATAAAGCTTGAAGTACGCAAAACTAACAGTTCTCTTGAGTCATACAAAAAGGTAAGACAATTTGCAATACGGGTAGAAGAATTCCCTAAAACTACAACACGCAAAATTAAACGCTATTTATTTAAAGAGTTAGAATTAAAAAATGAAGCTAAATTCATATGAGAGCATCTAATAAAAATATCCAATATAGGATAGCCTTTATATGAGTTTCGTATTATAATAAATAGGCGGCGAGGATACAAATTTAGAATATACGTAAAATTTTCAAATAATTGTCTTCATCTTTTTTGCCGATATACAAAGTGGCAAAAATGCAGGTATATGAAATGGGCATATTAATAAGTACAAAAAAACAAAGAACGTCAGCGTTAATTGTTATAGCTATGTGCTTAATTGTATTTGGTTGCGTGTCCCCAAACCAGGAAAATCTTGTAAAGAAAACAGAGAAACCTGAGCTAAACACTAAAGAAAATTCAACTGTTAGAACAAGTCAAATTACAAGGCAAAAAATACAGGAGTCAAAATATGCTCCTAAAATCCTTATACAGACCAAGAGCATCAATGCCTATAAGACTCTTCCCCAATTATACAAAGAGCGCGATTATGCTGCTTTATGGATTGATGGTGATGGTCCCACACCTCAAGCATATGAAATGATTGAAATTATCAGGAATAGCTCAAATGAAGCCCTTGACCCTGATTATTATAATTTAAGCGAAATAGAGGACGCACTTAATAGAATTGACCAGGACAGAAATTCCGGCCATTCATATGAAGCCCAAGACTTAGCTGAACTCGATCTCCTGCTTTCAAACTCTTTTCTTACCTACGCACATGACCTTCACTATGGGCGTGTAAGAGCAGAACAGATTAATCTGGAATTATCCACTGCGGAAAGACCGGTCAATCTTTCTAATTTGCTGATTACAGCAATAGAAACAAATCAAGTACAGGGAACCTTAGATAGTCTTTTACCCAAGTATCCAATGTATACCAAGCTCAGGATTTCACTAAAGGAGTATAGAGAGATTGCGGCTAATGGCGGCTGGCAGCCAGTGCCTTACGGAGACAAATTTAAAAAGGGTGCACGCGGACAAAGGGTATTGGCTCTCAGGAAAAGGCTTACAGTCACCGGAGAATTAGATAGTTCAGTTGCACAAAGTGATTTATTTGATGAAACACTTGATCAGGCAGTAAGGAAATATCAACAAAGAAATGGGTTATATGTCGACGGGGTTGTCGGGAAATCAACGATAGAAGCATTAAATGTCCCTGTAGAAGAACGCGTATCACAGATAGAGTTGACAATGGAGCGCTGGCGTCTGTTACCGCAATATTTAGGCAACCGTTATATTCTTGTAAACATCGCTAACTATCATCTGTACGGAGTCGAAAATAATAATGATAGTATAAACATGCGTATTGTAGTGGGTAAGCCTCGGTGGAATACCCCTATGTTTAGTGAGGAAATGACTCACATCGTTATCAACCCATACTGGAATATCCCTCCAAGCATATTTAAAGATGATATAGCTCCTAGAATCAAAGAAGATCCGGAATATATGGCTAAAAGAAACATCGATGCTTTAGGTCTTAAAGCTCCTCAGAAGATTGTTGTGGAAGAAACTGAGGTAGTTGAGGTACAAGAGAATGTAGAATCAGCTGAAGTCACAGAGGGAAACAATGCCGAGGAAGAACAATTGTCTGAAGTAGAAATTCAAAACAAAAAAGCCCAAGAGGAATATGCCTCGAAGGTGTTATCCGGCAAATACAGCCTGCGACAAAATCCGGGTCCGGGTAATCCACTTGGCAGAATAAAATTTCTATTCCCAAATAGACACTCTGTATATCTCCATGATACTCCAAACAGAGGTTTTTTTAGGAGAGCTCAGCGCAACTTTAGCCACGGATGCATTAGAGTAGAAAAGCCTATTGAATTGGCTGAGTTTGTACTATACTCAGATCCCAGCTGGACACAAAGTACAATACAATCCAACATCAACAAAGGAAAAATCAAGACTGTACACTTGGAGCAAACAATACCTGTTTACGTTCTTTACTTCACAGCCTGGGTTGATAATGATGGTTACGTGAATTTCCATAAGGATGTATACGGATTGGACCAAACACTCTATAATGCACTTCGAACAACCCGTTCACAAGTTGATATGGCCACTATGCAATAATAATTCAGTAACCGAACTTCGTACTCACCCCTGTGGAATAAAACAATATGGAATCAATGTGCCAATTTTTGAAAATCGGCACCAGTAGGATTTTGGAATACCCGCAACTCAAACTCAGGTATTACAGCTAGTATATGATCAAAGATATCGGCTTGTATGGATTCATAGTTTGCCCAAACCTGATCACTGCTGAAAACATAAATTTCGATTGGCAGACCACTTGGACCCGAATCCAGCTGTCTTACAAGAAAAGTAAGATTTTTGTTTATTTTCGGATGGTCTTTCAGATATGAAATCAAATAGGCTCTGAATGTCCCGAGATTGGTCATTCTACGGCCATTTACCAGGACAGAATCGTCTATATTCTTCTGAGTATTATAATCTAAAAGTTCTTTATTCTTATCTAGAATATAATCACTCAAATACTGTATCTTCCTAAATTTGCGGATCATTTCTTCGCTACAGAATTTAACGCTAGTCATGTCTATGTATATCGAGCGTTTTATTCTTCTTCCACCAGACTCAGACATTCCCCGCCAGTTTTTGACCCCTTCACTTACCAGCGCGAAAGTAGGTATAGTGATAATCGTTTTATCCCAATTTTGCACTTTTACAGTCGTAAGCGAAATATCGACAACGTCACCGTCAGCCCCGAATTTAGGCATCTCTATCCAGTCCCCTACCCTTACCATTTTGTTCGCGGATAATTGTATGCCTGCCGCAAGACCAAGAATTGGGTCTTTGAATATCAGCATAAGCACCGCTGCCATAGCGCCCAAACCACCGATAAAGAAAGCGGGAGACTTCCCGATTACTGTTGAGAGTATTACTATTCCGAGAACCGCATAAATGAGGATTTTTGCAACCTGAGCAAAGATTCTTACGGGAAGCTCTCTGGACACATCGTAGCTATGATAAACATCTACAACCGAAGAGAGAAAGGCATCTATCGTCAACATCGCTACAAAGAGCATATATATCTCAGCTATTCGTCTGGTAACCAGGATTGCGGTGTCATTCTCAAAAAACACTGATGACATCAGGTAAATGACTATTGCGGGAGCGAAATGGGAAAGTCGCCTAAAGAATTTTCTCTTAACCAGCACATCGTCCCAGTTAGTATGGCTCTTGGAAGCAAAATGTTCAACCAATCTTAGAACAAACTTCTTCGCAAGATAATTAGCGATAACAGCAAGAACTAATAAAAACGCTAAAATTACTATGTCCATTATGATTGGAGCGACTTGCTGCAATCCTAATTGAGCGTTAAACCAAGTCTCAAATTGTTCTAAGAGCTTATTCATAACCTATTCATATCTTCTTCATATCTTCTTCTGCTAGGGGATTTTAAATTGCTACAATTAGTCTTTAAGTGCCTCAGTCTGGTTATTCATTATTACCACATGAATTTCCGCAACTCTTCCATCTTGAAACTCTACACTATACGCTTTTCCAACCATCTTGGGTATAGCTTCAATAATCTCGCCTACAAGCCCGGGTTCAAAGACCTGATCACGAATTTGGATTTTTAATACTACTTTAAACTTAGTTCCCGGGACATACATTATTCTAAATCCAGTTAACTTCTAAAATCAGGCTTCCCATTTTTTACAAGAATTATCAGACAAATCTCTTTGAATATTATCAACCGTACAATCGATATTATCAGACTCAAAATATACAAATGACGAAACCGGGAATAGACCCCCGAGCACAAGACCCAGAACAACTGACATTGTTATAATTACTTTTCTCATATGCAACTCCTTTGCCACAGGTATACAGACAATATATGGATACAGCTTCGAGAATTCAACCCTTTAATATCAATTAGCAAGAAAAGTGGAATATGTAGATAGCAAAAGAGAAAATACCCAAATCCCTTCTATACCTCTTTTTATATCTTATAAATGAGAGTTAGAGAGATTATCTTGATATTAAGGAATAATATTTACGCTAAATTCGCCTGTACCCTTTCGCACTCGGCATAGAGATCTTTGGCAATTTCAAGCATTTCAACAGCGAGCTCTTCGGATGCTTGTTGATCAACCATATTCTTAAGCACCGCAGATATATCAAGCCACCTCTCATCTGCATCACCAGTTCTTACAAGCAGGTTTTCAAACTCCCACATTGTCTGCTCTGATGTAAAAGGATCAACAAGTTTTGTATATAGAGGCACATGAGCGCTTGCGGCACAGGAATGATAAGCTTCCATGATTGAAGTATTATATTCGCCGTGTTTGAGTAATGCTTCGGCCTGCTGTAGGCGCTTCTGGGCATCGGAGAATGTAGGAATTTTCTCTTCAACAGTAGCACCGGCGCACTCGCCCTTCATGCCCTTTTGAAGCTCAAACTTTTCTTCTTCATGACCCCAGTCCTGATAGAACGAAGGATCCTCTTCAAAAGTAGGAATTTGAGTAAATTCGGTTATTTCTTCTTTTATTCTGTCTCTACCGAGCCGCTCCATCACTGAGTCAAAATGCTCATCACCGTTTTTCTCGTCCCTATAAAGCTCTAGAAGCTTTTTCACAACTTTTGGGGCGTTTCTTGTCGGCACCTTGATGATAGAGGTTGCGAGCTTTGAACCATCTCCGTAGAGCCCACCGCCAACATATACCTGCTCGGAAGGAACATTCCTCCCGGCCTTGGCAAGCGAAGCACCCTGAAAACCAATATTCGCGGATACATGCTGCGCGCAGGAATTAGGGCAGCCGGAAATTTTAATGTTGAGACCTTCTGATAGTTCTTTATATTCTCCTAGACCGTTTTTCATGCCTTCTGTAAGGATGTCAGCTAATCCCTTTGCGGAGGTTATACCTAAACGGCAAGTATCAGCCCCCGGGCACGCTGTAATATCTTCAAAGCTTTCTGCTCCCGGATTAGCCAGGTTGATATCATAAAGCGCCGCATATAAGGCGGGAAGCGCTTGTGTAGGAACCCATCTTAAAATTAGATTCTGCGAAATACTAATTCTTATATCACTTGCGGAAAATGTATCGGTTATATTAGCCAATGCTCTTGCCGTATCAGAGGTAATATCACCATTGTGAACCTTTATATTAACCATGTTAAATCCTTGATGGCCGTGAGGCAGAACATTGGTTTCCTTCCAGGCTATATATAAAGGATCATTTTCTATTCCTACGGGTACTGAAGGTATGTTTAAATTCATCTCAGGCGGAGTCTCGTCTATCTCGTTTAGAAAATCATTCCACCTTGGGTCAACTTTAAGCTTGGCCCTCTCCTCTTCAACTTTTTTACGGAATTCATCCATTCCAAGCTTTCTGATTAAAAATTTCATACGGGCTTTCATACGTACTTTTCGTTCTCCGAAACGATCAAATATACGAATAACGGAAGCCGAGAAAGGTATCATTTCCTCAACAGGCAGAAAGTCAGTCCATAAATGTCCCAAAGAAGGAGATGCACCTAAGCCCCCTCCAACGTAGACCTGAAATCCTCTTTTCAATTCGCCGTCTATTTCTTTAACCCTGGCACGGAACCCTAAATCATGAATCATGATGCCGGCATGGTCTTTGTCATGGCAGCCCTCAAAACATACTTTAAACTTTCTTCCCATATTTTGGCATATGGGGTTTCTAAGCATGAAATTCTTAAACGCTTCAGCATATGGAGTAACATCGAAGTTGTCAGAGGGAGATGTACCGGCCTGGTGACAGGCTGTTACGTTTCTTACAGTATTTCCACAAGCTTCTCGTGTTGTAATACCAACATCCGCAAGCTCACGCATCATGTTGGGTTCAGTCTCTAATTGTATATAGTAAAGCTGAACGTCCTGACGGGTAGTAAGATGCATAAAACCGCTCGCGTATCTGTCTGAGACATCGGCTAAGCGTCTTAGCTGAGCTGAATTAAGACCACCAAAGGGGATCTTAATACGCTGCATCTGAACACCGTCCTGGCGCTGAGCGTATACACCCAGCTGAAGGCGGATTTTCTGAAACTTAATCTCACCTGTCATACCTGCCAGATAGTCCTGAATTTGGCGCTCAAAAAGATCAAGCTCCTCACGGACCTCCTCAGGCAAACCAGCCATGATTTCCTGCATTGATTTTTCTTTGACCTGCGCTTCCATAACTTCTCCCTTCAAATCTTTGTTTAGCAAATTAAATCCAATCATTACCGCCGAATTATTTTATATTCAGATATCTATTATATCAAATTTTAAGACTCAAATTTGACCACAACTCTCTATAATTACTTATATATTACTTTGAGATGTTCTCTATCATCCTGAGATTCAGACAAGAATAAATAAAGAAATATTTAACCTGAAAATATTTACAACGCAGAGCCGCAAAATTTACAGTGTTTGGCATCCTCATCATGCCCTTCAGCGCTGCAGTCACGGCAAGACAGGGTTTTAGCGTACTTTTTAGAAGCATGGGAGAGCTCCACAGTTACAATGCCTGTAGGCACAGCAATAATGCTGTACCCCATAACCATTACCACAACCGATAGTGCTTGCCCAAAACTTGTCTGAGGCGCCACATCACCATAACCCACAGTAGTCAAAGTAACAATTGCCCAGTAAATACTCTTTGGAATACTTGTAAATCCATTCTCCGCACCCTCAACTATATACATCAACGAACCTAAAACAATGACTATAGTTACTATTGAGAAGAGAAATATTGTGATCTTCCGACTACTCGCCTTAAGGGCTCTTAGAAGGAAATTTGTCTCTCCAACATATTTTGCCAGCTTCAATACTCGGAAGATTCTAAGCACTCTTAGTATTCTAATTGCGAGGAGAAATCTTGTTCCCGGAAGAAAGATATCTAGATATGTAGGTATCACTGTTAGCAGATCAACAACTCCGAAGAAACTGGTTGCGTACTTAGCCGGGCGTTTTACGCTAATTAATCTTAGAACGTATTCTATACTGAACAGAATCGTAAAAAACCATTCTAACGCGTAAAGCAGTCCTTCATGATCTCTTCTAATCCAGGTTACGCTATCGAGCATCACGACAAGAACACTCGCTATAATAGATATTATTAATATTTCATCGAAAAGCTTTCCGAGCGGTGTATCAGCCTCGAAAATTATTTCGTAGAGTTTCTCTCTCCAGTTATTTGTATTTTCACTTTGAGCCATGAGCAATCCTCCTCATTCTATTTGATAGACAGAGATAATTATGCACTTTTTTACTCAATTGTTTAATATAGAGTATGCTTGGAGTACAAATAGATGAAGAAAACTCAATCCAAAACCGGCACTAATGGAGCTAAAATCGGGACATTCTCCGCCCTCTCCATCGGAATAGGGGGAATGGTCGGAGGGGGCATCTTCGCCGTAACCGGTCTCACTGTGGAGCTAACCCGGGGCGCGGCTCCAATCGCCTTTGTGGTCGCGGGCATAGTGGCGCTTCTGACCAGCTATTCCTATCTCAAACTCACACTCAGGTATCCAAGTGAAGGCGGCACTGTAGAATTTCTCAACAGAGGTTACGGGGCCGGCATCATTACAGGCTCCGCGAACATTCTGCTTTGCCTGAGCTATATAGTTCTCCTCGCTATCTATGCATACGCGTTTGGAAGCTATGGAGCTAGTTTGTTTCCCGAATCAGATTATATTTTTTGGAAGCATGCTTTAATAACCGGCGTCATCGTGTTTCTGTCTATAGTGAATTTCTTAGGAGCTCAATTAGTAATCAGATCGGAGAATCTCTTCAATGGATTAAAAATGGTTTTATTGGCCATCTTTGTAGTTATCGGACTGTTTACTCCTTTAGAATGGTCGAGGCTATCTCCAGACAGTTATGTTTCCACTATAGCAATTGTCTCGGGCGCTATGATCATTTTTCTTAACTATGAAGGCTTTGAGCTTATCGCTAACGCGGGGAAAGACGTAATTAATCCAAAAAGAGCCCTCCCTATCGCCTATATAGGGGGAGTTATCGTAGTAATAGCATTTTACTTTCTGATTTCAATCGTTGTGGTAGGACACATGGACTTCGGGGCAATAGCTAAAGCAAGCGACTATGCGCTTTCAGCGGCCGCGAGTACGTTTATGGGCAGGGTGGGGTTTGTTATGATAGTTATTGCAGCCTTGCTTGCTACGACTTCCGCCATTAACGCTACGTTTTACGGCTCCGGAAGGCTGACTTATATAATTGCCAAGTACGGCGAATTACCCAAGGAGCTTGAGCGTACCATACGCAATCAGCCGCTTGAGGGAATGATTATTTTCGCGGTATTAACGCTGATCATAGCAAATTTCATTCCTCTTCACGCAATTGCCACTATGGGCAGCGCCGGTTTTCTGATCATATTCATGGCTGTAAATATTGCAAACTTCAAGCTCGCAAAGGAGACAAAAAGTCAAGCATGGATATCCCTCTTAGCCGCCCTCTCCTGCCTTATCGCACTCATTGCGCTCTGCTGGGAAACCTGGAGGGTACTATCGACAAGAAGCCAATTATGGATATTGGCAGGGATGATCCTCTCTTCAATTCTAATAGAGATTACCTACAGGATTGTTACTAAACGTGAAATGCGTATGGGGCATGGAAAAACTCGAAAATCCTAGAAGACGTTAATAATTCTCCAACAATCAAATATCATACAATTTCTTGCCAAACCGCTTCAGCAAACACAGTACCACCCCACGCAAATATGAAAATTCTTATTTACATTAAACTCAATTTGTACTAGGCTGGTTTATAAAGACACTATTAAGGAGGCGTTAACTATGGCTAGCCTGACAAAAGTAGAAGGGATTGGCAAAAAATATCAGAAACAGCTTCAAAAAGTTGAAATCTCTACGACCGATGCTCTTCTTAAAAACGGCGCTACAAGAAAAGGCCGTAATCAGATTGCCAAGGAATCGGGAATCTCGGTGAAACTCATACTCGAGTGGGTAAACCGCGCAGACCTCTTTAGAATTAAAGGAGTAGGAACACAGTATGCTGATTTGTTAGAACAAAGCGGTGTGGACACAGTAGTTGAGCTCGGAAAGCGGGTTCCAGAGAATCTTCACGCCAAGATGGCTGCAGTAAACTCAAAGCGTAAGAAAAAGCTTGTAAGACAACTTCCAGGATTGAATCAAGTTAAAAAGTGGACAAAACAAGCTAAAAGATTAAAGAGAGTCATCAGTCACTAGAACGCACTTACTCAATCTGAAAGTTTAATTCTCCCTCACGCATCCCTCCTCACACTGCACATATTCATACTACAACTAACTCTCGGAAAAGCCTTAATAAAAGGTTCGGCTAGTAGAGTTATTTTTATAAGTAAAAATCTATCCTGGGAGGGAAAAAATATGAGACATATAACATTTCTAACATTATTCGTTCTCGTATTTGCAGTATCTTTATCGATTATCAGTTCTAACCCGAATTACGCAGTAGCGGGTGAGTTGCTGGATGGGAAATCTTTTCAAGTCAAAATTACAGAGTACGGCAAGGGCGGTCAACCGACTGATGACGTCTTAATTTTTAAGGATGGAACATTCTTCTCAACTAATTGCGAACAGTACGGATTCGGCACTGCGATGTATGAATCAGTGTCAAAAAGCGGCGCTATTTTATTTGAGGCCACGTCAACAAGCAAAACTGAAGGAAAAAATGAGTGGGAAGGCAAAGTTCAAGGTGACAGTATTACCGGAAACTTTATGTGGTCAAAACCGAGCCAGGAACCGATTTTTTACACTTATGCAGGAAGTATAAAAAAATAGACAGAATAGTGCTAATTGATAAGACTGAGAATATAGGAGGTTTCATGATGACACTTATTAATTGACCAAAATGTGGAAAGGAAGCCTGCATAAAGAAAAAAACTTGTCCCAAATGCAACGATCCTTTTATGTCCAATTCATGCGGAGCTAGTAACACGACTATTATAATTGTAATTGCAATCGTTGTGGTAATTGGTTTTGTTGCTCTTACGTGTGCCGGGTTATAGTCTGTTTCTAAAACATGATGTATATGCTTTAAGTAATATTATTGTCTTAATGCAATATGTTGTTACCATATTAAATCATGAGCGATCATGTAACAACTTGTTATTTATGTGGTAAGCAAATCAACAAAGATGGAAATGAGGATCACGTCCCACCTAAACAGTTCTTTGGGAAAGAACTCAGAAAACAGCACAACCCTGATCTAGAAAAACTTCCTACTCACAGAACATGTAACTCTTCTTATCAACTAGACGAAGATTATTTTGTGACAACTTTAATGCCTTTTATCTCAGAATCATATTCAGGCAGGAGTGTTTACAATGATGTTAAAAGGCGTTTTGATGAAGGCAAAAAAGTCGGTCTAGTGCGTAAAGTTTATGAAGAGTTTGATTCAAATCCCAGTGGTTTAATATTACCTGCAGATAAGATTTTGAAACGTTTTGAGGGTCAAAGAATTAGAAGAATAGTATGGAAAATCACACGTGGACTATATTTCCTAGAAAATAATTTGGTCTTGCCAGAAAAAACAAAATATATAATAGAATATGCACTTCCCAACTCTGATCCCACTAATCCCGAGTATGAACTCCCTAAAATTTTCTTACCTCTTCTAGAATCAACCACTTACGGAAAGTATCCCGATGTATTTGGTTATAGGTATATAAAACATAAGCATGAAGATACAACTTGGAATATTTGGGGATTAGTTTTTTGGGATCGAATTTTAACTACCTTACTGTTTCATGATGTTTCATGTAAGTGTCAGGTTTGCATTCTGAAAAATGGCAAAAAAAACTAATTATGGATGGTGCCGAAGGCGGGAGTCGAACCCGCACGCCCGAAGGCACAGCCCCCTCAAGACTGCGTGTCTGCGTGGCAACTCACTGGTATTATTGGACATTTCTAAGTCAATATCATTGGTGCCAGTGGTTTTGCTAGTAAAAGATTCTGATTTTAGGTTTATCAGACAGTTTTGGAGGGTATCATTGATTGGAATCTTCCTGCCCTTCCCTGTTTTACTCTTTTCAACATTCAGATATCCAACTTCTATATCTACTGCATCCCATCTAAGGTCTAAAATCTCTCTATATCTCATACCAGTGTTAAGTGCGGTCGTGATTATTGGTTTTAAATGGTTAGGACTCTCGTTAAGAAGTCTATATTCCTCGTCGTCTGATAGTATTTTTTCTCTTGATTGTGATTCTGGAAAGAACTTGACCCTATCTACTGGATTTGAGTTGAGAATATCCCAATCAATCGCAACATTAAAAACTCTCCTTAGTATGGATAAGTCTTTGTTGATAGTTTGAGTTTTAACCATCTGCTGTCTACTAAGCTTATATTGTTCAATTTCGATAGGAGTTATCTCTGTTAATTTCAAATCATCAAAGTATGGGGACATTTTTCTAATGGCGTACATATCCCTATCCCAAGATTTCTTATTACCTTTCGCAAATTCTATATAGTCTTGAGTAAATTCAGAGAATGTTGGAACAGTCTTTTTATCTGTGGTCTTTAATTTGCCAAGTAATATCTCATTCTTCCTCAGTTCTAGCAACTTCTTAGCATCTGTTTTAGTAACTAATCCGACTTTTCCAACACTCTCCCATTTCGTCTTACCGTCCAGTGTGTACTCGATATACCAATACCCCCTTTTCTTACCACTTCTATTAGTAGTTCTTTTAAAGACTCCCATTATTTCTTTCCCCCTTTCTCTGGTAGTGATGGCTCTTTTATCTCATACCCTTCCCTTTTCATAACTTCGTGAAGCCAGCCTCTAAATA
>Ga0209633_10001030_pt1 | contig 30092 bp, 23 predicted proteins | sample Cruoilmetagenom1_FD_187290 | JGI IMG/M metagenome (GOLD analysis project Ga0209633, IMG submission 187290) | Oil polluted marine microbial communities from Coal Oil Point, Santa Barbara, California, USA - Sample 1 (SPAdes) (version 2) | ecosystem: Environmental > Aquatic > Marine > Oil seeps ... | reverse complement strand
GATACCCGCAAGACCACCCCGGGCTGGCGGGTGCTCGAAAAATACGCGGTGCGCATCGGCGGTGCCCACAACCACCGCATGGGTCTGTATGACGGTGTGTTGATCAAGGACAATCACATCGCCGTTTCCGGCGGCATCGCCAATGCGGTAAAAACCGTCCGGCAACAGATCTCCCACCTGGTTAAGGTGGAGGTGGAGGCGGCCACCTTCGAAGAAGTAAAGGCGGCGATGGCTGCCGATGCGGATGTCATCATGCTGGACAACATGGATCTGGAACAGATCCGCCGGGCGGTCCGCATGATCGATAAAAAAGCCCTCGTGGAAGTGTCCGGCAACGTCACTCGGCAACGGCTCAAGACCCTGGCCCAAACCGGTGTGGATCTCATCTCCATCGGCGCCCTCACCCATTCCGCCGTGGCCGTGGACATGAGTATGAGGATCGAAATGATATGAATTTCAGGATTAAGATACCAATCTCCCAATCCCATAACCGATAGCGCCATGATCCCCATTCGCGACACCACACCATCCAAAACCGTTCCGGTGGTCAACAACACCATCATCGGCGTCAATGTGGTGTTTTTCCTGGTGCAGCTGGCCCTGGGGCAAAGCCAGAACCATTTTGTTTACCTCTACGGCCTGGTCCCGGCAAAGTTCACGGTCCCCCAGGTGTCCGCCTATTTCTCCGTCGGCCAACGGATCCTTTCCCTGTTCACCTTCATGTTCCTTCACGGCGGATTCATGCACCTGATCGGGAACATGTGGTCCCTTTACATTTTTGGCGACAATGTTGAAGAGCGTCTGGGACCGGCCCGCTACATCGCCTTCTACCTGCTGTGCGGCCTGGCATCGGGCATGATCCACCTGCTGTTCAATACCCACTCCAACGTTCCCACCATCGGTGCCAGCGGCGCCATCGCCGGCGTCATGGGGGCCTATTTCATCCTCTATCCCCGTTCGCGCATCCTCACCCTGATCCCCATCATCATCATCCCCTGGTTCGTGGAGATACCGGCTTTCTTCTTTCTGGGGATCTGGTTCCTCCTGCAGATTTTAAATGCCGCGGGAAGTTCAGGGCATGCCGGTGGGATTGCCTGGTGGGCACACATCGGCGGGTTCGTTTTTGGGGTCCTCTTTCTCAAGCTGTTCGACCGCATACCGGTCACGGGTGTTACCGGCCGGATGCGCCACGCCACCGAAAAGAAGCGATCCCGCCGCTTCCAGGTCGTTAAAACCGACAGTGGAAAGGAGGAGGCCGGCCTTTACGGCACCCTCACCATCACCCAGTATGAAGCCATGGTGGGCGCACGCAAACTGGTCACCGTCCCCTGGGGACTGCGGAAACGGCTGTACAATGTCGTCGTGCCCCAGGGCATCGCAGACGGCCAGGTGTTACGGCTAAAGGGTGTGGGCAAGCCCAAATCCGACGGTACCCGGGGCGACATGATGCTCAAGATCAGGGTTCAGCACATTTGACCATGGATGACCATTTGGCGCCGCGGAAATCTCAATGTATCTCAAGTAGATTTTTTCTTTGTTGTTCTTTGGATAAAATTATGAATCAAAAGCCGACCTATGAAGAGTTGGAACAAAGAGTCCAGGAATTGGAAAGCGCTGAATTGGCGAGCAAACGGGTTGAGGAGGCCTTGGTGGCGTCCGAGGGAAAATGGCGGAACGTCCTTGCCAACATTTTGCAAATCGGCATCTCTATCGATCCCCACGCTAAAATAATTTTTGCAAATGATTACTTTTTGACCCTAACCGGATGGAAGAAACAAGAGGTTATCGGTAAGGATTGGTTTGACCTGTTCATTCCCGAAAATACCAGGGAAACGGTTCGTCAAGTGTTCAACATGCTAATGCGCCAAAAGGATTCCTTAGGATTTTCAACCCACGAAAACGATATCGTGACAAGGACCGGCGATTTGCGTAATGTGGTTTGGTCCAACATTCTTACCAGGGATGGCCAAGGAAATATTATAAACATCAACTGCCTCGGCATCGACCTTACCAAACGCAAGCGGGCGGAGCAAGCGCTTCGAGAAAGTGAGGAAAAATTTCGAACCCTTGTGGAAAAATCGCCACTTGGAATAGCTTTAATAGAAGATGATGGCGACGTTGAATATATCAACCCTCAATTCACCGATATTTTTGGCTATACAATTGAAGATATTCCAACTGGAAAGGCTTGGTTTAAAAAATCTTATCCGGATAAGAAGTATCGCCGACAGGCTGTTAAGACCTGGATCGAAGACACTAAACGAATCAGCGTCGGACAGGCAAAATCGCGAGTTTTTTCTGTAACCTGTAAAGACGGAGCACAAAAAACAATCTATTTCAGACCGGTCATCATGGGAAGCCTTTACCGGTTTATGATCTACGAAGACATCACCGAAAAAGCGAAAATGGAACATCAGCTTCAGCAGGCCCGGAAATTCGAAGCAATCGGCACCCTGGCTAGTGGTATCGCCCATGATTTCAACAACCTGATGATGGGCATACAGGGCAGGGCGTCACTGATGGCGGTAAACCTGGCCCCCTCCCACACCCATCTGGAACACATCAAAGCCATTGAGGCGTGTATCCGAAGTGCGACGGGCCTGACAAGGCAGCTTTTGGGTTTCGCTCGTGGAGGCAAATACGAGGTAAAATCCATCAACATCAATGAACTGGTGCGCAATAGCGCAACCATGTTCAGCCGAACTCGAAAAGAGATAAAGATACACACCAAAATTCAGCCATCTCCTTTGGTTGTCGAAGCCGACCGAGGCCAGATCGAGCAGGTTCTGCTGAATATTTATGTCAACGCATGGCAAGCCATGCCGGATGGCGGGGAGCTTTACCTGGAAACAAAAGCCGCTATGCTGGACGATGACTTCTGCAAACCTTACCGGGTAGAACCCGGGCATTATGCCAAAGTGTCGGTTACGGATACCGGCAGCGGCATGAATAAAGCCACACGGCAACAAATTTTCGACCCGTTTTTCACGACGAAAGAGATGGGCCGAGGTACCGGCCTGGGACTGGCTTCGGCATATGGGATCATAAAAAATCATGGCGGAGTAATTACCGTCTACAGCGAAACCGGTAAAGGCACCACTTTCAACATCTATTTGCAACTATCAGAAAAAGAGATGTATCAAGAGAAAGCGACTAAAGGAGAGATCCTCAAAGGTTCGGAAACCATTCTTCTGGTTGATGATGAAGAGATCATTATAGATGTTGGACAAGCCATGCTGAAAACGTTGGGCTATCGTGTTGTTATTTCCAAGAGCGGTCCGGATGCCATCGAAAAGGTAACGGATATTGGAAACGAAATTGATCTCGTCATCCTTGACTTGATCATGCCGAAGATGGACGGCGGAAAAACGTTCGATCGCATCCGCGAAATACAGCCGAAGATGCCGGTAATGCTGTCCAGCGGTTATGCCGTCAACGGACAATCTTCGGAAATTATGAGAAAGGGTTGCAATGGTTTTATTCAAAAGCCGTTCAACATTGCCACGCTTTCCCAAAAAATTCGAAACGTGTTGGGGCACGGTAAGTAAATTTCGATAATGCAATCAAATAGATTGAGGAGGCGTATTGAAAATACGGAAAATTGACACGACGCTGTTCATGGCGGTCCTTGCCTTCGCGGTGGTCGCCTGTTCCGGTTCGGGCACCCAAATGATCCAGACCCATATGGAAGAGGCGCATCTGGGCAAGCCGATCGGGGATGTGCTGATCATTGTCATTCTCGACAATCAAAAGATCCGGGCAATTTATGAAAAACATGTCATGGACTGGCTCAATGTGAAGGGCGTTGAAGCGGTTATGAGTGCCGGCGCACTTCCCACCAATGCAAACACCAAGCTGGAGAAAGAGGCCATCATCGACGTCGTCGACAAGTATGAAAGCGACACCATATGGATATCCCATCTTGTGGGATGGGATGAAACGGAGGTATTCAGCCGTGACAGGCCGCGGTATTACCGCAACTACTACGGCTTTTACAATTATGGCTGTGGGGGATACATTACCTGGCCCACCATTTACGGTGAAAGGGTGCAATTCAGCCTTGAAACCCGGCTATACGACGTGAAGACAGAATCGCTGATCTGGGCCGGTGAATCACAGACCAAAAATCCGGAGACCACGGGGCAGGCCATCGGCCAGGTGGTCGATGCGGTGATGAAAGCACTCGAAAAAAATGGGTTGCTGCCAAAAACGCCATAGGTAGACCTCGTTATTTCCACCCATTTTGAGGGCCAAAAAATGGACATTTCGCCGTATCAAAATAGTGCTCAATTGAACGGGCGGCAGATAACTATCTGATATTACAATCTGCCCGGAAATCGAGAGTGTCCAATTTTTATCTGAAAGCGTGTTTTTTTGTCTGAAATAACTGTATTCAAAGGGTATTTTGGATATGGATAATTTTTGATGTAACGAGGTCTGTAGGACAAAAAACGAGCGATATTTCCCGGTGATAATCCGAATCGTCTCGTTGGGCCCTAACCATCGTTTAGGACCGTGATCACTTCAGCCTTTCTTAGAACCGTGCCATCCCGTTTATCAATATACCCGTTTTTAACTACGGAAAGAATCGTTTCGTCTTTCGATTCCGGTGCGGTACGGGTATCAACGACCTTGCAGTAATCGATTCGGGCCATGTTATCCGTAAATCGCATCGGGGCCACGTCGTGGGCCTGCAACAGGCGTTTTAGCTTTCTTTGGATGGAACGGATATTCTTTGAAAGCATGCGGGCGCTTTTATCGAAATCGTCTTGTTTGGCTTCGATTGTCTCATCAATGTTCTCAAAAGCATCGAGCAACGTCAGCAGTTCGAGCATTAAGTTTGCTTCTCTTTCTTGAAACGAATCACGCGTTTCCCTCAGGCAACGGTTCAGTTCGGCTATCTTGAGCTGAAACTCGATAAATTTTTGTTTCAGGAACTCTTTTTCCGATCTCATGCATCCTCATCAAAAATCGAAAGGCGCGTTAAATCGGAAATGGGCCCCCGATTCGATTCAAACGCTTCAATTCGCTCCAAGGACTGCCTGATGCGGCTTAAATCGACGCAGTGCAAAAACCGTTGCGCGGCTCCGGATATGGGATCCAGCAATATTTTTTGGGCCTGAGCCAGTTCCCGACCGGAGTATCTTTTTTCACGCATCGCCCGGGTCACGGCTTGAATAATCTCTTTTTGGGTTACATCGGCATCGACATTCAAAATCTTATACGGGTTCATCCGTTCACCATCGATTGGTTCATATTCAGGTGTATTTCCAATCTATCCATTATCGGCTGCAAGGCACCTACCGTTGTGCCCCATTTATAGAGATCATTGATCATCATCAGCTTTTCCTCACGCTCCCAATCGTTCGCCATGATCTGATCGAAAGACTCCTCTATGAATCCGAAATAGTGATCGCGGACTTCATCGTATTCAGACTCCCTGGCGATCCGGCTGGCTTTGCCCATTTTTTGTCGTTTAAAAGCGGTGTACATTGCCTTCATTTCAAAATGGACCACGGTATCCTGTATGACGCCAGTTGCCATTTCGTTTTCAGGATCAAGTTTCAGGGCCTTGTTAACAATACCTTTCAGTGCTTTTGGGTTTGATTGCCCATTGTTGGACATTGCGACGGCACGGCGGGCCATCACCAGTGACAGCGCTTTGCGCACCGCTTTCGAGGGGCGTTCGTTGTGAATATAGAATAAAACATCCTCGAATGATTTCAATAAATCCCACGCTTCGAAGGCCAACGCTTTTTGCGTCAATTTCCGCTCAAGGGCCGGTGCAATATCGAACAGGGCCGGTGTCGATTGGAAATAGCGGATTGTCTGGGTATCCCCATTTTCAAGGCGGTGCAGACCATACTCGAAACTGATCAATTGCATCGCATAATCGATAAATTCATCCCTTTCAAGATCCGGTTGTAAATCCGTCAATAGGCCGGCGGCTTCTTCATACGCATTGTTTTTCAACCGGTAAAGGTAGTTGCCCGCAGCCGTATAGTGGGCCCCGAACTCCAGATACTGCTGTTTATTTTCAAAAAACGCCTCGTTTGCGCTTATCAGAGAAAGCACTTCATCCGATCGGCCGAGGTGGGCCGCAAGCCCGGGTGTACAGATCAGATCGACATCTTTTTCTTGGTTTTCTAAAAACGCCGCAAGCGTTTGAATCAGTTCCTTATCGATGGTAAAATTGGTCAGCGCCCGACCACCGTAGCGGGTATCGTCATGCTTTTTGATCAAATTTTCGGCCATGGCGATCAATTTTTGGCGAACCTTTTGCCATTCGCCGATACTACCGGAAAACGATTCCGCAATTGACGGCGAATAGATCGCGGGCAGCCAGTAAATCAGCATGGTGTGAAGCCGGCGACCGTCATCCTCAGCCATCTTGAACCACACTTTTGCATTGAGTGCCACCAGCGCCGGGGTCAGGGGGCCGCTGGCGGTTGTCAGGATATCCGAGATGGCTTCAAATTCCTCCGCTTCCCATAGTTCCTCTATCCAGGCGGATCTGCCGTAGGCGTATAAATTTTCAACGCTCCGTCGCTGGTCCGGCGTTAGAAGGGCATCGTCCGTTTTCAGGAGATAAAATGCATCACGATAAATTGATGCATAATCGTCTTTCCGTTTCAGGCAATCAACGAGATGGGCGCCGAGGCGTCGGGCGACAACGCGTTTTTGTTCAGCAAAGCGGTCGTCATTGACTTCAAGGTCCTCCCAGACTCGGAGACATTGTGAAAAGCACCCCATTTGCGCCAGGGCAAAGCCATAGTCGTAACGCCCCCCGGCTTTGGTCAGGGGCAGGGTTTTGAAAATATCCACCGCCTCGGCATACCGCCCGGCCCCGACCAGACACCTCGCTCTTTTTAACAACAACGGCTCACTGGTTCCACCACGGGCGTCACAGGCTTTGGCATAGCACGTGGCCGCCCGAAGGAGATCACCGGCCGCTTCGGCCGCCTTCGCCAGGGAAACGGCATCCCGGCCGGTTAACTGCCACTTGAAGTTCTCGATCCGCTGTGCAATCCACGCTTCATTTAAAACCGCATTGGCCTGTTGGAAACATTTCAAGGCCCTTCCCAGATCCCCCTTTTTTTCCGCTTTGCGCGCCTTTTTAACAAGCTGCTTGGCATTATCGGTTTTCAGCGCTTTGCGGCAGCAGGCAATTTTCGCGGCAATATCGCCGCGCGTAAGTTTTTTTTGCGCCGTCTCGAATTCTTTCATGGCCAGGGAAAAGTTACCATCCAGAAAGAACTTTTCAGCCCTTGCCAGGATGCTCTCGATGTTTTTTTCTTTTTTTTTCTTCATTTCAAAGCTCCCGCCAACTGGATTGTAACCTTGGTTCCGGGGTACATTCGAGCATTCGGATGGGAATCGTATTTCGATGGCAAACACGCCTTCCCGGGGCAATAACGCGTTTTGATAACGATTGGTGTGTCACCGGACCGAACGGTATAAACCCAAAAGAGACGATTGTCCGCCAGTAAGGTAATCGCCCGATAGATCCGTTTCGCCTCCCCGGCGGCTTTTAATATCGCGATCCGATCCTTTCGGCTGACATTGTAGATCGAAAGTTCCGGGTTATGCTCCAAAAGAACCGGGTAAAAATGCCCGGCGCCATAAAAACGTTCGGCAATGCCCCACAGGGTATCGGTATCCGTTGCCCGGTAGCAATCGAATGCATTGCCTGCCGCTTCAATGCTCCGGGTCGGTGTTTTGATCCCGGACCCGCCCGGAAAGTGTCCGGCAATTGGCTCCGTACCGGAAATATCACCCTTCCCGATATCCAAAAACGGCCGTTCGTCGATCCGAATCTCCGGCAGCGGTTGCGCCTCCGACAACTTACGCCGGCTCTCGAGTTGTTCGGTAACCAGGGAGACCATTTGCTCCTGTTTCGCCAAGATGAGATCCGATCGGGATCCAACCGTATCAACGGCATGCGTAAACGCTGATTGTTGCCGTATCATACGGGATTCGAGCATCCGGATCCGGTAAACGCCGAGTCCGAGTAAGGTCGCCCCCAACAGGGCCAGGCCCCCCAAAAAGAGGGGAAAGAACACACGCTTCTTTCGCATGGATGCCGCGTTCGGCGATCTTGCCGGCTCAGCCGTTTCGGCAAGCGTTTCGGCCAACGTATCAAGGACCTTAAAGCATGTTAAATCGGCATCACACTGGGGGCACTTTTCACGATCGTGCGGTATATGCTCGAGATTGCAGATGGGGCAAACGGTTTCCGATCCCATTTAACGCCTGATATCCTTGTGGATGGTTCCGGTTTTCGTATCGTATTGATCCAATATCTCTTGGACCTGCGGAAGGACTTCTTCAAGCGTTGAAGTCACCCGGTCAACCTCGGCATTCACATGCCCCCGGCCGATGGTTTCCAGTGCATTGAAAAATTTTGCGGCTCTGGCCGGTTCGTGCTCCTCGCAGCACTCCCCCGCTTTTTTGATCATCATTAATGCGTTAACCCAGCCGATACTATCCAGCGTGGTGTCCAGGGCTTCGAGGGCCTTGACATTTTCCGCATAGGTGCCACACGCATCCATCTTCTTTAGTTTCTCGATCCTTTTTCTTATAACCGCTTTTCGCCTATCTTTGATCATCGGCCCAAAATTATTCAGTGCATCTTGGGCATAACAGATCAGCGGTTTGGAAGTGATATTCTTTTCCGCTAATTTGGCGGCCTTATCGATTTTCATTTCGGTCGATTTATAGACCGATTCGTTCACATCATCGGTTTGTTTATCGATCACATTTTGAATATCCGTAATCACGGAAAGCGCTCGACTGGTTAGATCCTCAATCGTATAAATATCATACCCTTTTCGGTTGGCCGTATTGATCAGATTCTCCAAAGAAATAAATAATTTTTCATCCGCCTTGCCGCGTGACAAGGTTTTCGTCAGCTCCACATGGGGCAGCTCTTTCAAACCGGCGGCCACCTCGACCAGGTTGTTCTCGTCGATTTTCAAGGTGACTTCCATATGAACCGACCCTTCCGGATGGGTTTCATTTTCATCAATTCCCAACCACAAATCGCCGATGGATTCCTCCGTTTCGTTCACGATATTGAAAAATTTCATATGAACCAGTCTCTGGTCCGCATGAACGAGTTTGAACGGTTCCGTCTTTTCACAAGGAAGCGGGGTATTTTTTTCAATAAGCAGATAGCGCTCATTATTCTCAAGATAGATGTAATAATCGTGGGCGGCCGCATGAACGATATCGAATACGCTCTCCGAAATAATGTAGCCTTCCAGATCAAACCCGCATTCGTCACAGGTTGGGTCGCTTTGGGACACGGATTTGCCGCAATGGGGGCATTCATAGGTATCTGAAAGCCTGTGACTCAATATGGCGGCACCCTCTGCGATAGCCAGCATGGGCCGTTCATGAAGCAATACTTTTTGCTTTCCGAATTCATTTTCAATGGCCGTAATCACTGCCGGAATCCGGGAACTGCCCCCCACAAGCAGAACCTTATCGATCAAATCGGGCGTAAAGTGGATATCCGCCAGCAGTTTCCGAGTCAACGTAACGGTGGCGTCAACAATGGGGGCGATGATCTCCTCAAACCGCTTTCGGGTCAGCTCCACATCAATATCGATACGGTCTCCGTCGCCGTCTTTCAATATGGCGAGAATTTCGATATAGGTTTCCTGATCGTCGCTTAAACGAATCTTGGCCTGCTCGACGGCTGATTTCAACTCCCCCCAAAAAAGGTTTCTGCTTTGTTCATCCTGGTTGGCGATCAGCGCATCCATATCATCGATGCCATATTCCCGGGCGGTCTCACCGAGCACGAAATCCATGATCGTGTTATCGATATCCTCGCCTCCCAGCCACATGTTGCCGCCTTTGCCTTGTTCGATGAACTGCCCCCCGCTGATGGTCAGCACGGATAAATCAAAAGTGCCGCCCCCGAAATCAAATACCAAAACGGTCTTGGCATCGTCTTGCCCAATGGTATCGACACCGAATGAGATGGCTGCCGCCGTCGGTTCGGGCAACAACCGCCGAACCTTCAAACCCGATAGCGCGGCAGCGGTCCGGGTGGCATGCTTCTGCTTGTCGTTAAAATAGGCCGGTACCGTGATGACGGCAAACACCACTTCATCGCCAAGCGCATTTTCCGCATCCGATTTCATCTTTTCGAGGATTTTTGCCGAGATCTGCTCCGGTGTATGCTCTTTTCCTCCTAAAACCACGGCCAGACTGTTGACGGTGCCTTTGGAGTGAGCGGAAATTCGATACGGGCAATTCATATTGGTGATCATCTTCTTTATTTCCGGATCGTCAAGGTTACGGCCCATCAACCGCTTGACGGCCGTAATCGTGTTGGCCGGATCCTGCTTGATCCATTCCAGGGCATTCCGGCCAACGATGTACTCCTCCATCGTTCCTAATTTCAGCAGTTTTTTCTTTTTTTTGACTGTCACACAAGAAGGCGTGAGCAATTCACCTTCGCGGTTTTTTATAATTTCCAAATGCGCTTTTTTTATGCCCGTAACGGAGTTGGTGGTTCCCAAGTCAATTCCGATCGATTTTGCCATTTTTTCCTCGTGAGGTGATTATGTTAAAGAGAAAACGACCATTCCTAAAAATGAAATGTCACGCCTAACGTTTCTCTCAATTGACTCCAATTACATACAATATATAGTGCCACATGTCAACATCGCCACAACATGATGGTGTAAAAAACACAAACTCCCCTTGGGGGGCCTCTCCGGCGCAACCGAAGGGCCACCGTCCCGACGTCTGGCTGATTGACAGCGCCATGGGGAGCGGGTAATATTTTTTCACCCTGTCTTAACGAAAATGCGGAGTGAAACAATGACGGAGATACCATGAAATCCCTTCACGTCAATTTCAATGAAGCGACCCAGGCCATTGACACCATCGAAACCGCATCCCCGGAGCCCTGGGATGCCGTTTGCAAACGGTTCGACAACGATGTCCGGCGGATCATGGCCGTGTCGGATCCAAAGGGCTACACCGCCCTTTATGCCTGTTATGATGAAAACAATCAGCCGGTTTACTATCTGGTGGAAGAAGGCGAGGCGTTGACGAAATTGCGGCAAAAAACATTTCTCAGCAAACTGGGGCAGACGTAAGGGCCACGGAAATCGGGATGCGTTATTGGTCAGCGCGGATAGTTGCCGTGAGCATAAACATAGTCGTAGCAGTATTCCTGGTATTCGAGATCGATCCTGGCCGCCGCCTCCCGATCGGGATCGACAGATTTCTCCAGACGCATCAGCCACTGCGTTTTTGCATAATCGTAAAGGACACCCCGGATCAGTTCCGGCGTTTCGCTGACCTCCGGGTTGTTTTTTATAAATAGGGCCACGGCATCGATAACCGCCTTTACGTTGCGGATATACGCACTGGCGTCCAACCGGTACTCGGTGGAAATATCCAGAAACTGGCTCAGCAGCACTTTTGCCGTGCCCTCTACGGCATCGATACAATTCATTAGATCCCGATCCTGTGCCTCTCCCCCGGTCAGGGTGTCCCAAGAGGAGATATCAACGTAGAAACACCGCTTTTTTCAGTACAATCATACAGCCGACGAAAAAACAAGGTCGGCTACCGATCGGCCATAACCGCATCGATCTCGTTCAGAAAGCGGCTGGGAGGGTTAAACTGGCCTTTGCGGAAATTGGCGGAAGTGATGAAAAGGCAGCGCTCCGCCCGGGTCACCGCCACATACATGAGCCGCCGCTCCTCCTCCAGGTCTTCGGCGCTGTCCATGGAGCGCCAGTGAGGAAAGAGCTGTTCTTCGCACCCGATCACGAACACCGTATGAAACTCCAATCCCTTGGCCCCATGCACGGTGCAAAGATTGACGCCGACAGATTCCTCTTCGTCATCTTTATCTTCGCGGACCAGGGCGGCCTCTTCCAGGTAGTCCACGATCGTCTCTTTCTGGGCGGCGGCATGGATCAGCTGATCGATGTTTTCCTGCCGGGCGGTCAGGTCCATGGAATTGGCACGGGTGTACTTTTCAAGATGCTCCAAATAACCGGTGCGGGCGATGGTACGTTTGATGGCTTCGTCGGGCCGCAGGTCCCGGATTTCGTCCAGCAGCGCCAAAAGATCTTTCAGGCCATCGTAGAGCTTGGGGGTGAGTAAGCGTCCATCCACCGCCTGCCGAGCGGCCTCCTTCAGGCTCATGGTTCCGCTGCGCATGGAGGAGATTTTTTTCACGGTCCCCGGCCCGATGCCCCGTTTGGGTGTATTGAGGATCCGTTCGAAGGCCGTGTCGTCCTTGTCGAACACGGCGGCGGTGATGTAGCAATTCAGGTCCAGGACCTCCACCCGGTCGAAAAAGCCCTTTCCGCCCATCATGCGGTAGGGGATGTGCCCCCGGCGAAAGGCCTGCTCGAAAGACAGGGAACAGAATTTGGTGCGGTACAGCACCGCCATGTTTTCATAGAGGATATTCATCCGCACCAGGCCGCGAATCTTGTCCGCTACCCAGCGGGCCTCTTCCTGGTCGGTAACAAACTCATGGGTCTCCACCACCCCGCCCTCCTTTTCCGAGAAGCAGGCCTTTTCCATTCGGTTTTCATTATTGCCGATGATCCGGTTACCCAGTTGAACAATTTCGTCGGCGGAACGATAGTTCTGCTCCAACCTGAAAATCCGAGCACCCTTGTACTTCTTTTCGAAGGAGAGGAAATGATCAACATTACTCATCCTGAACGAGTAGATGGACTGCCAGTCGTCACCCACGGCAAAAAGATTACCGTCTTTGAGCATCAGGGCGGTAATCTCCTCGTTCAGGTCGTTGGTGTCCTGATACTCGTCGCACAGAATGTACTGGAACTGGTTTTGGTATCGCTGCCGAAGGTCCACATGGTCCCGCAACAGGTTGCGGGTGAACAGCAGAATATTATCGAAATCCACCGCATTGGCCGCCTTGAGCATCCCTTCGTAGCGCGTATACACATCGACCAAGCGAATGTTGCCCCTGCGGGGATGGTTGTCGAAGTAGGCCCCGGGATTTCCGCTGTTTTTGGCGTTGGAAATCTGACCCAACACGGGGATGGCATGTTTTTTTTCGTAGTTGAGGGCCAGTAGCACTTCCTTGACGGCCTTCTGCTGGTGGTAGATCGTAAACACCTGAAGGGGCGAATGATAATCAAGCAGATGACTGTGTTCCTTGAGGATCCGGAAACAAGCGCTATGGTAGGTCCGAACCCAAGGAAAGCGCCGCCGCTCCATGCCGGTCATGCGGATCAGGCGGCCCTTCATCTCTTCGGCGGCCTTGTTGGTAAAGGTAATGGCCAGAATTTGTTCCGGCAGTATGCCCGATTCTACCAAATGGGCAAACTTGGCGGTCAGGGTACGGGTCTTTCCCGACCCGGCGCCGGCCACCACCAGGGCCGGCGATCCGGTATGTTCGACGGCGGCTTGCTGCTGGGGTGAAAGCTGCATGGATGATCTCTCCTGTCGCGACTGAAAATACCGATAGCGTGACAATGGCAACGGCGAAAAGGCCGACGATCTCAAACGACGGTTGCAAAAACGATGCGGGTTGCGCTAATAAGGCGGCCCATCGGCAGGCGTCTGCCACACCGGGAAGCAGCCCGTAGCAGATTTAAAAAAAACGGGCTCCCGCAAGGCAGATGAGGGAACCCGGTACTGGCCATGGAGCCGGCGCGCGGACTCGAACCGCGGACCTGCTGATTACGAATCAGCTGCTCTTCCAGCTGAGCTACGCCGGCTGAAAACAGAAGGACCAAGTATAGTGTTTATGAACCAAAAGCAAGAAAAAAGTACACCACGGATGCTGATCCGGGCCATTGCACGGCGCACCGGCCCCCTTGTAATCGCCGGTGTCGACGGCAGTGCCGGTGCCTATTTGGCCGACGCCGTCCGAAGGCAGTTGAAATCACCCGTGCTGGTGGTGGCGGCATCAACAAGAGCCGCCGAGCAGCGGCAGGCGGAGATCGATTTCTATTGCGGGGAAACCGGTTCGGCGGTCGTTCACTTCCCGTCGTACAATCTTACCCCGTTCAAATTCATGTCCTACCACAATGAAACCGCCGCCCGGCGCATTCGGGCGCTGTATGCCATGGTTGAAGGCCGGCAGGCACAGGCGATCGTGACCACGGTGGCGGCCCTGCGCCAACGCTTGATTCCCAAGTCCGTACTCATCGGTTTTGCCGAGCTTGTCATCGCCGAAGAGGAGATCGAACCGGACCGACTGGTGGCCAAGCTGGTGGCCGGCGGGTACACCCGCAGCATCGTGGTGGAGGAACCCGGTGACTTTTGCATCCGCGGCGGTATTATCGACATTTTTTCACCCCTGTACGACAATCCCCTGCGGATCGAATTGTTCGGCGATTATGCCGAAACCATCCGTTTTTTTTCTCCTGCCAGCCAGCGCAGCCTGAAGCATGTGCACGAGGCCGTGATTCTGCCGGCCAGGGAAGTGACCCTGGAAAAGGACCGGCTGGATTGGATCGTCGGCCGGTTCCGAGCACGGGCACTGGAACAGGAACTGCCGCACACCACCGTCCGGGATATCGTACAGCGCATCAAGGAGCAGGGGGTCTTTCCAGGTATCGAAAACCTCACCCCGCTGATCTATGACCGCATGGACACGCTTTTCGATTACCTGCCGAACAATACGGTCATCATCGTCGAAAACCCGGCCGAGCTGGCCCGGGTCACTGAAAAAGGCGAACAGGTGGCCCAGATTAACCATGACAAGGCCTGCAGCGATAAGCACCTGTGCGTGGAGCCGGCGGATCTGTTTTTAAGCTGGCAAGAAATCAGCAACCGGCTGGCCCATAAAGAGGCCGTCTCCCTGGTGCCGTTAGCGGTCACCGGAAGTGGTGATCACCCGGCGGTGGATACCGATCTTGCCGACAACAGCGACTTGGTGCTGGCCATGAATCAGGCCAGGAAAACCGATCAACCGGCCGCCCCGCTGCTCCAATGGATTGCCGCACAGCAGGATGCGGGTCGCGCCATGGTGATGGCCTGCGAGACCGACCGCCAGGTCGGCCGTCTCACCGCCATCCTGGCGCCCCATGGCGTGGTGGCGATCTCCGGCCAACCCTTCCCGCAAAAGTTCCGACCGGGGCAGGTATCGATCTGCCGGGGCCGCCTGTCGGCAGGATTTGTCTGGCCGGCGGATGGCCTTGCCGTGGTCACCGAGGCCGAGGTCTTCGGCCCCCGGGTCAGGCGCCCCAAACCCGGCAAATCAGGGGTACGCACGGAACTGCTGGCCTTTTCCGACCTCAAACAGGGTGACCTGGTAGTCCACGACGAGCACGGCATCGGCCGATACGAAGGGCTGGTCAAACTGAGTCTGGAAGGCACCGTCAACGACTTTTTACTGATTGTCTACCGGGGCGATGACCGCCTCTACTTGCCCGTGGACCGCATGGGCCTGATCCAGAAGTACATGGGGGTAGAGGGGATGATGCCGGCCCTGGACAAAATGGGTGGGCGGTCCTGGGAACGGGCCAAGGAGAAGGTGCGCCAATCGGCGGAAAAGATCGCCGGGGAATTGCTCAAAATCTACGCCCGGCGAACGGTCAACACCGGACACAGCTACGGTTCCGCCGACAGCCATTTTGCCGATTTCGAGGCGGACTTTCCCTACGAGGAGACCCCGGATCAGCGCAAGGCCATTGAAGCCGTGCTCGATGACATGCGCAACCCCACCCCCATGGATCGGCTGGTGTGCGGAGACGTGGGCTACGGCAAAACCGAGGTCGCATTGCGGGCCTCGTTTCTGGCTGTCAGCGAATCCAAACAGGTGGCCATGCTGGTGCCCACCACGGTGCTGGCCGAACAGCACTACGCCACCTTCGTCCGACGTTTCGACACCTATCCGGTGAAGGTAGCCTGCCTAAGCCGTTTTCGGACCAAGGCCGATCAACGCCGAATCGTAGAAGAGGTAAAAAAGGGCACCGTGGACATCGTCATCGGCACTCACCGGCTGCTTCAAAAGGATGTCGGCTTTGCCGACCTGGGGCTGTTCATCCTCGACGAGGAGCAGCGCTTCGGTGTTCGGCACAAGGAGAAACTCAAACGGCTGCGAACCAGTGTGGACGTGCTGGCCCTCACCGCCACCCCCATCCCCCGGACCCTGCATCTCTCCATGATGGGCATCCGAGACATCAGCATCATCTCCACGCCGCCGGAACAGCGCCACGCCATCATCACCTATGTGTGCGAATTTGACGACACCGTCATCAGCGAAGCCATCCGCAGCGAGTTGGCCCGAGGAGGCCAGATCTTTTTCGTACACAACAACGTCCACGCCATCGACCGCATGGCGACCTATCTTCAGCAGCAGGTGCCCGAAGTCCGTCTGGCCGTCGCCCATGGGCAGATGGCCGAAGATGACCTGGAAGCCGTAATGATGCGCTTCATGGAACGCGAGATCGATATGCTGGTATGCACCACCATTATCGAGTCGGGCATCGATGTGGCCACGGCCAACACCATCCTGGTCAACCGGGCGGACCGATTCGGCCTGTCTCAAATCTACCAGCTGCGCGGCCGGGTGGGTCGGTCCGAAGAGCAGGCCTATGCCTACCTGTTCATCCCAGAGGAGAGCCGGCTGGGGAAGAATGCTCAGAAGCGTCTCAAGGTGCTCATGGAGCACAGCGATCTGGGGTCCGGCTTCCAGATTGCCATGAATGATCTGAAGATCCGGGGGGGCGGAGCAATTTTGGGCGCTTCCCAATCCGGCCACATCGCCACCGTCGGGTATGACATGTTCCTTAAGCTCATGGAAGAAGCCGTGGCGCAGTTGAAAGGCGAGCCCATAATCGAAGGCCTGGAACCGGAGATCAACCTGCCCATCTCCGCGCACCTATCCGAAGATTATGTCGCCGATATCGACCAACGGCTCTCACTCTACCGCCGCCTGGCCAAAATGAGCGACCTCAAGGAGATTGCCGCCATGAAGGCGGAACTGACGGATCGTTTCGGTCCGCCTCCCGAGGAGACGGAAAACCTGCTGCTCAAGATCATGCTGCGGGTGTTGTCGGTCCGTGCCGGCGTTAAGCGCCTGGACCTTTTCGGCCGGCAACTGTGCCTGGCATTCAGCGAGACCCACCAGCACCATCCCCTGGGAATTGTTCAGATGATCACGGCCGGCAAACAGCCCTACCGATTCACGCCGGACCATCTTTTTAAGGCAATCCTGACCCAGGGCACACCCCGGACCGTGCTGGCCCAGACGAAAAACATCTTGATCGAAATCGCACAACATGTTAATTTCTGACCTTTTTATGAAAACCATATTTGGAAAGGTTGCAATAAGTTATACACACAATAACGCCTCGGCAGGGCGATGCCGTGCGCCGGCTGCCGTCCGTGTATGCCGGGCCATCTGTTGCGCCGTGATGGTCGGTTCGGCGGGTTGCTCCGGTCCGGATGACGTTTCACAACAGGAATCCGTACTGATCCGCACCGACCGGCTGACCGTCACCCGGGCCCAGTTTGATCGTGCCTTTGAGACCGCCCGGATTGCCTACAGCGACGACCGGTCGGTGGATCCGGAGACCATTAAAAATGCCCGGCGGCGTCTGCTCGATCAGATGGCCGAAGAGGTGATCATCAACCGCAGGGCCAAAGAGCTGGGCATCATCCTGGATGACGCCGAAGTGGAAACGGCGATCCAGGAGATCAAAAAGGATTACCCGGAGGAAGAATTTGCACGGATGCTCCTGGAAAGCGCCATCCCTTACCCCTTGTGGAAAGATCGGCTGCGGGTGCGCCTGCTCATGGAGAAGGTCGTGGACTTGGAATTGGTTCAGCCGGTGAACATAACGGTGCAGGATATCGAGGAGTACTATAAGACCCACGAAGACGACTTTGCCGTCGAAGATGAGAATTCCCCTGCGATGGACCTGAACCGTCACATCGTGGAACGACTTCGGCGTCAAATGGTCGAAGCGGCCTACCCGAAATGGATAGACGAGCTGCGAACGCGTTATGGGCTTGAGATCAACTGGGAGTTGTGGGAACAATCCCAAGGCCCTGGCGCCGGATCCAACGGTCAGGGGAAGGAATAGTCGTCTTGAAACGAAATCTCTCGATGGATGCGCTGATCGGAATATTGATGCTGGTCGTCACGGCCACGGCCACGGCTTCTGCTGCGTCCGAAGTGCTGGACCGGATCGTGGCCGTGGTCAATGAAGACATTATTTTGCTGTCTGAACTCAGGGAACGCATGGCGCCCTACGCCCAGCGCATCCATCGGCAGGGACTCGACCCGGACAATGAGCGGAAGACGCTCTTCAAGGTACGCGAGGAGATACTGAACCGTCTGGTGGATGAAAAGCTAACCGACCAGGAGATCCAACGCAACGAAATCCAAGTGGACAGCGCGGAGATCGACAGCACCATCGAGCGCATCAAAACCTCCAATTCCTTTACCGATGAGGATCTTCGTGGCTTTCTGGCACAAGAACAGATAACCATGGAGCAGTATCGGGACAGGATTAAAGAGCAGGTATTGCGCACCCGACTGGTCAATTTCCAGGTCAAGTCCAAGGTTGTCATCACCGAGGAAGAGATCCGGGCCTACTACGACGACCATCCCGAGCTTTTCGGAGGGAAAATCCGTTACCACCTCAGCAACATCCTGCTGCGGGTGCCTGATTTTTCGACGGATGCCGAAGAGACAGCCTTACGGGGACGGATGCGACAGCTCCGATCACGGATAGAAGCCGGCGAGGCCTTTGCCGATCTGGCGCAAATTTACAGCCAGAGCCCATCCGCCGCAGACGGTGGGGATATCGGTGAGTTTGAGACAGAGTCCCTTTCTCCCCAGATCCAGGCGGCCCTCGACGGGTTGAAACCGGGCCAGACCACCGCGACTCTGGAAACGGACCAGGGGCTTCAGCTCTTCTATGTGGAGGCGATCAACCGTGGCGAAGGCACCCCCTTGGAGCGTGTCAGGGACGAGATTCACCACAAGCTGTTTACCGAGTTGGTCGATGATAAATTCCTCTCATGGCTGGAAGATCTGCGCGGTCAGTCACACATTAAAATCATCAATTAGGATTAACTCACGATCCTTGAACATGGCGGCTCTACCCTATGGCACCGGAATCGCATCAGGAACCATTCGGAAGCTATCTAAGGGACTTCCGGCTGAAACAAGACCTGGCGATCGAGACAGTCGCCCGACAGACGAAAATTGCCGTCCACTGCCTCAGGGCCATGGAGGACAATGCCCATGACCAGCTTCCCCCGCGGGCCTATGTCAGGAGTTTCATCAGGACCTATGCCGATGCTGTGGGGGCCAACGCCGATGTTGCCGTCGGCCTGTACCTGTCGGACCTGGAACGACAGGAAAACACCAAGCGACGGAAGTTGAAACGACGGGCCAAACTGGGAGCGCTCCGCCGGACCATGATGGCAGTGGGATTGATTACCAGTATTTTGCTGCTGGTGCGATACACCAATCTTTTTCCTGATCAGGCACCGCCGCAACGCACCGCAACGCCGGACCGTGCCACCCGGCCCGAACCATCAGCCTCCGGGACGGACGCGGCCGGAAAGGGACTGCCCGGCGCAAAACCACGGAACAAACTCAAGCTTCAGGTGATCGCGGTGGAGCAAACCTGGTTGAAAGTCATTGTGGACGGCCAGCATGCCCGCTCCTATGACCTGAAACCCGAGGACCGCCTGGAGTTGGAAGGCACAACCAACTTCAATCTGATGATCGGCAGTGCCACGGGACTGAATATTTTCCTGGATGAGCGACCCGTGAAGATTTTCGGCAGCAAGGGCCAGGTGGTAAGCCTGAAAATTCCCTGACCCATTTGGTATGTAATTCCGGGATACATATCGTTTTCCCAATTGTTGGAAAGCATCCCATGCAGCAGGATCGACAAAGAATTCTGACCGTCAGTGTCAAACGGCTCTTGCGTCGCGGCGCCAGCAGTCGGTTGTGCAAGATCGTCAACAAAACCCATGGCGCGGATCTGTCCATCCTGTTCCGGGACCTGTCGGTCCAGGACCAACGGCTGCTGTTCGACATGATCGATGATGTGGAGCAAAAGGGAATTCTCTTCAGCGAACTGGATGAGGATCTCTTCGTTGAACTAATCGACGGCATGGAACCGGATGGGGTCGTGACCATCCTTGAAGCCATGCCCAACGATGATGTCGCCGACCTGCTGAATCAGCTCCCCGACGAAACCGCCAGCAGTCTGCTCAAGCGCATGGAAAAGGAGGGATCCGACGAGGTCGAGGACCTCATGCGCTTCGAAGACGACACCGCCGGTGGCATCATGAATCCCGATTTCATCGCCCTGAACCAGGAGATCACGGCGAAAGCGGCCATCGAACAAATCCAGACGGAGTTTGCCGAGGTCGAGATGCCTTTTTATCTCTATGCGGTGGATGAATACAACAACCTGGTGGGGGTCTGCTCCCTGCGTCAGCTGGTGGTGGTCAAGCCCCAGACCCCCTTGAAAGCCTTCATGACCACCGAGGTCCTTTCCGTACAAACCCATATGGACCAGGAGGAGGTCGCCAAGCTGGTGGCCCGTTACGACATTCTGGCCGTACCGGTGGTGGATGAAAGCAACCGCTTGGTCGGTATCGTCACCGTAGACGACGTCATCGATATTTTCCGTGCAGAGGCCACGGAGGACATCCTGAAGATGGCCGGTGTGGGCGAAGAGTTCATCGAGACAAAAAGCATTTTCAAAAGCACGCGTATTCGCCTTCCCTGGCTCTTTGCCAGCTGCATAGGCGGCATTTTCGCCTTTTACGTGATCGGTCGATTCGAAGCGAGTCTGAGCAAGGTCACCTACCTGGTCGCCTTCATCCCGGTCATCATGGGCATGGGGGGCAACATCGGCACCCAGTCCTCCACCATCGTGGTGCGCGGCCTGGCCACTGGACGGCTCAATATCCGGGATATCTGGTCGGTAGTGGGCAAGGAGCTGACCGTGGGTTTTATTCTCGGTCTGATCTACGGCCTGCTGATCGGGTCCGTGGCGCAACTGCAGTACGGCACTATAATGCTGGCAACAGCGGTCTGTCTGTCGGTCCTCTGCTCCATGTCCGTAGCCGCCCTGGTGGGATCATGCGTGCCCATGCTGTTCGCCCGTCTCAATATTGACCCGGCCGTGGCCACCGGACCCTTTGTGACCACCGCCATCGATATCATCAGCGTCTATTTTTACTTTTCCATCGCCACCCGATTTCTCGGTGTCTGACGCCATGACCAGCCTGAGTACCTCCGCCATCCTGCTCCGCCGAATTGAATTCGGCGATTATGATCTGATCGTCACCCTGTTCACCCGGACCCAGGGAAAAGTCAGCGCCATTGCCAAATCGGCAAAAAAGAGCGTCAAGCGCTTTGCCGGGGTGCTGGAGCCCTTTTCCCGGCTCGACGTGGTGTTGGCAAAAGGGCGAGGAAAGCGCATGCCGGTGCTCCAGGAGGCCTCACTCGAAGATCCGTTTTTTAAAATCCGCGAAGATATCATCAAAACCGCCTACGCCAGCTACTGGGCCGAGCTGATCTATCTGTGGATGGCCGAGGGAGAAACCCAGGAATCCCTGTACGAGCTGACGTTGCATGTGCTGGCCGAACTCAACCGGGGAGTAACGCCCGTCGAGGTGCTCAGCATCCTGTTTCAGATGCGTTTTTTATCCCTGACGGGATTCCGTCCCAATTTCGACCACTGCCATGCCTGCAAGACCTGTCTGGACCAGATTCAGGATGCATCGGTGGTCTCGGATCCATCCACGGGTGGAATTGTCTGCCCGTCCTGCGGGGTCCCCACCAACGGCCGACTGAAAATCTCCAAAGGAACCCTGAAACAGCTCATCTGGACCGACACCGGAGACATGCAGCGGGCCGCTCGCGTCCGGTTCACGCCGACGGCCATTGCCGAAGGGCTGGAATTCCTGGAGACCTTCGTCCCCTTTCACATCGGCAAACACCCCAAAAGCCTGAAGGTTCTTCGGGCCGTGAGGCACGCAATCAATAAAAAGTCCCCGGTCGTGTCGTCCCCGCGAAGGCGGGGCACGTCGTGAGGCTTCGACGCCATCTATAACTACCTGAAACTACGGGATCCCCGCCTTCACGGGGACGACGACAAAAAGGGAATTCTGTTTTTTTGAATTTAAAATACCATGACACCGCGAACCAATGACACCGAACTGGGCAATATCGAACCGCTGCTGGAAAACCGCGCCATCGATGCATCGGCACCCTGTCGCATCGATTTCGGGGGGACCCTTGACATCAGCAGCCTTCACTACCCCCTGAGACGCCTGGCCCCCACCACGGTCAATATCGCCCTCAACCGCCGCACCACCGTCAGCCTGGGCCCGGCCACCGGTGATCGGATACGCATCTCGTCGACGGGATTCGCCGACGCGGCGTTTGACCCCTCAGCCGCTCCGTACGATCATCCCTTGGGGCTTATATTCGCCGTGGCCGACTATTTCGGTGCCAGGGGGGTTCACATTCGGATCCATTCCACGTCACCGCCCAAAAGCGGGTTGGGGGGATCGTCGGTGGCGGCCGTCGCCCTGATCGCAGCCTTTTCTAAGGTGCTGTGCAAAATGGATAAGAGAGCACTCTCCCTGGACCAAATCGTGCTGCTGGCACACGCCATCGAACAGGGCGTGGCCGGAGTTCCCTGCGGCTTTCAGGATCAGCTGGCCGCCGCTTTCGGCGGGGTCAACACCTGGACCTGGCCGGCGGATCCGGACCTGCGGCCCTACTCGGGACGTTCCCTGATAACGGGGGATGCTGTCGGGCGCCTGGACCCCCATTTGCTCGTGGCGTACCTGGGCGTCACCCATGTTTCCAGGGATGTCAACAACACCTGGGTCAGGCAGTTCATCAACGGAAGCAGCCGGAAGAACTGGCATGCCATCGTCCGCCTGACCCATGATTTCGCCGACGCCATCACCCGATGGGACATGCCGGCGGCCGCCGAATTCATGAACCGGGAAACGGCCATTCGAAAAGCCATGACCCCCCAGGTACTCGACGATGCGGGCGACAAGTTGGCCGCGAGCGCCGTCGACATCGGGTGCGGTGCCCGATTCACCGGTGCCGGCGGCGGCGGATGCCTGTGGGCCATCGGCGAAGCCGTTTCCATCGCCACCCTGAAACCGGTATGGGAAAAGATACTTGCCAAGCGTCCTGCGGCCGGATTGCTCGACTGTCGGGTAGATGCCACGGGGGTCACATAGGACCGATCGACTAAACTTTAGAAGGGAATCTGCTTAAACGGTTGTCGCCGGCCGTGAATCCGGTTTTTTCGTTTGACACAATATGCATCCCCAATCTTTCCCCCGTGATTTCGCCCGAACGGGTCCCTCGCCCGGTTCGCCGAGAATCACCGGGCGACAAACGCGGCCCTTGTTAAACCCTACCGATAATGATACGAAAGGCGTCTATCGGAAGTAGCTCCGCAAATCCCAATCGATCATAAACTTTATCAACCGTTTGGCTATCGATCCGGACAGTCGAGGAAAGCGTATGAATTTTCAGGATGTGATTCTCACGTTGGACCGTTTTTGGGCCCGTAAGGGCTGCGTCGTGGTACAGCCCTATGATCTGGAAGTGGGCGCCGGCACCTTTCACCACCACACCACCTTGAAGGCTTTGGGGCCCGAGCCCTGGGATGTGGCCTACGTTCAGCCGTCCCGACGCCCCACCGACGGTCGGTACGGGGATAACCCCAACCGGCTCCAGCACTACTACCAGTATCAGGTGCTCCTTAAGCCCTCCCCCACCGATGTGCAACAGCTTTACCTGCAGAGCATGAAGGCCCTGGGTGTGGATCCCCTGGAACACGACATCCGCTTCGTGGAAGACGACTGGGAATCACCCACCCTGGGCGCCTCCGGCCTGGGCTGGGAGGTGTGGCTGGACGGCATGGAGTGCACCCAGTTCACCTACTTTCAGCAGGCCTGCAGCATGGAGCTGTCGCCCATTTCCGTGGAGTTGACCTACGGACTGGAGCGCATCGCCATGTACCTTCAAGGGATCGACAACGTCTACGATCTGATGTGGAACGACAGGGTTAGCTACCGCCAGGTCCACCACCAGCAGGAAGTGGAGCAATCCACCTACAACTTCGAAAAAGCCGACGTGAACATGCTGCTGGACCTGTTCAACCGCTATGAGGCCGAAGCCAAACGGATTATCGAAGAGGGCCTGGTACTTCCAGCCTATGAATTCACCCTCAAGTGCAGCCACACCTTCAATCTGCTGGATGCCAGGGGTGCCATCAGCGTCACCGAACGAACCGGGTATATCGGCCGGATTCGCAACCTGGCCCGGGCCTGCGGCATGGGCTACCTGACACAGCGCGAGGCCATGGGGTTTCCGCTCTTGAACCGGACGGCATGATCGAAAATCGGCCCGACGGATTGGCACCGACATCGAACGTGAAGCCGTAAAGGATTCACAAACCGTCAAATCGTGATCGAGGTGAATATGGACACCCTACTTCTTGAAATCGGCGCCGAAGAGATCCCGGCAGGATACATCCAACCGGCCCTGGACGCCATGGCCCGGAACCTGCTGAAACGCCTGGATTCGGCCCGCATCGACCATGGTCAGGCCCGCACCTGCGGCACCCCCCGGCGGTTGACGGTATTCGTTGACCAGGTGGCGCCCAAACAAAAGACCGTTACCGAAGACATCATGGGACCGCCGGAAAAGATCGCTTTTGACGACACGGGCAAACCCCGTGTGGCCGCGGTTAAATTTGCCGAAAAGGCCGGCGTCGCCGTCAGCCGTCTGAGGGTGCTCCAGACGGACAAGGGCCGGTACCTCAGCGCCCACAAGACCAACCGCGGACAGGCCAGTATCAAGCTGCTTAAAACCATTCTGCCCGAGGTGATCCTGGCAACCCCCTTTCCCAAAAGTATGCGCTGGGCCGATCTCTCCATTCAATTCGCCCGCCCGATCCATAGCATCGTGGCGCTTTATGGCACCCGGTTGGTCTCGTTTACCCTGGGCGGCCGGATCAAAAGCGGTCGCCGGGCGCTGGGCCACATGTTCATGAATCCGGGTAAAGTGACCATCCCGTCTCCGGAAACCTACCAGCAGACGATGGCCTCGGTCAACGTCGTGGTGGAGATCGACAAGCGTCGGCAAATGACCGCGACGGCCGTGGCCGATGCCGCCGCCGCCATGGGGGGGCAGGTGTTGCCCGACGAAGCGTTGCTGGACATCGTCACCAACCTGGTAGAGTTTCCCATTGCCACGGCGGGCAAATTTGACGACATCTTCCTCGAAGTCCCCAGGGAGATTCTCATAACGGCCATGCGTGAACACCAGAAGTATTTCGCCGTGATCGACACGACCGGCAAGCTCATGCCCGGCTTTATCGCCGTCAACAACACCCGGACCCGGGACATGGACCTGGTGGCCACCGGCCACCAGCGCGTGCTGCGCGCCCGGCTCTCCGACGCCCGCTATTTTTACACCGCCGATATCAAGGTGCCCATGGAAAACTGGGTGGAAAAGCTCAGAGGCGTACTTTTCCAGGCCAAGTTGGGCAGCATGTACGACAAGGTGATGCGGGTAAAAGCGCTCGCCGGCTGGCTGGCCGATGCGGTCAATCCGGCCGAAAAGGAGAAGGTGACCCGCGCCGCTTACCTGTGCAAAGCCGACCTGGTGAGCCAGGTGGTGGGCGAGTTTGTCAAACTCCAGGGGATCATGGGGCGCATTTACGCCCGGGTCGCCGGTGAGGCACCGGATGTGGCTGTGGCCATCGAGGAGCACTACCGGCCCACCCACAGCGGCGGGCAGCTGCCGGAGACGGAAACCGGCGCCCTACTCTCCATCGCCGAAAAGATCGACTCCATCTGCGGATGCTTCTCCGTCGGCCTGATTCCTACCGGCGCCGCTGACCCCTACGCCCTTCGGCGCCAGGGCATTGGCATCCTGCAGATCATACGCAGTCGGAATCTGAGCATCTCGCTGGCCGATCTGGTGGAAAAGGGTGTCTCCCCGTTTGCCGAAAAGAGCACCGAATCGCCGGCCCGAACCGCGACCACCGTGTTGACCTTCCTGAACAACCGCCTCTCTCATCTGCTAGCCGACGAGGGGTTGTCCAAGGATGTCATCGCCGCGGTGATCAGCGTCTCAGCGGACCGGATCCCCGATGTGGAGCGCCGGGTGGGCGCTCTGGAAAAGCTCAAGGGAAAACCGGACTTCGAACCCCTGGCCGCAGCCTTCAAGCGAGTGGAGAACATCCTCAAAAAAGCCGGGGAAACCGCAGCCGCACCGGTCGACCCGGCCCTGTTTGCGCACGCCTCAGAGGGCGCCCTGCATGCGGCCTGCCAGGCGGTAACGGCACGGGTGGACCGCCTCATGGACCAGGGTGACCTGAACAGCGCCCTGGGTGCCATCGCCACCTTGCGTGACCCGGTGGACACCTTCTTTAATGATGTCATGGTCATGACCGACGATGACGACGTCCGTCGCAACCGGCTGGCGCTGCTGGCCGCCATATCGGCCATTTTCGGTCAAATTGCCGATTTTTCACAGATATCCACGTAAGCCGGAAATATCGGAAACGACAAATCTTAAATAAATTTTACATTTCAGGAGGCTCCCATGCCCTTCGATCCAAACAAAGACAAAGTGCTTAAACAGTGGAAGTGCCCGGAAACCGGACTGTTGATCACCATCAATCGTTATGACCAGGGGGAGGCCAAGGTGCAGATCGGCCCCCGCATTCTTAAGAAAAAGGACGGCAGTGATCGGGCTCCCGTGAAGGCCGGCCGCCTGACCACCGAGGACATTCTCTGGCTGTATGACGTCATGGATGAAATCAAGGACGAACTGACCGACCTACAGCGACCGACCTGACGCACCAACCGACTCGGCAGCGTTTCCAAAACAACTGTGATCGGGCGGCCGGCGAATCCTTCGGCAATCACCACCCGATCCTTCACCTGCATTGAAATGCCCATGCCTGACCGCCGCGCTATCGTAAATCCCGTGAAAGGGAAAAATCCTCCCAAAACCGGCCCCATGGCCATCATCGCGGCCACGGAGAGCGACCGACGGCTGATGACCCGCCTGACGGACACACCGGTTGTGGAACGACGCAAGCTCTACATGAGCACCATCCAGGTGCACGCAGAAGATCAGCGGCGATTCACGCTGGCCGGACCCCTGGTTGGCGCACCTTATGCCGCCATGATCGTTGAATCGTTAAGGAGCTGGGGGGTTGAGAAGATTCTTTTCGTGGGCTGGTGTGGTGCCATATCCCATCGCGTTAAAGCCGGCGATATCATCGTGCCGGACAGCGCCATGGTGGACGAGGGCACTTCCGGCCACTATTGCGACCCTTCATGCCGGGTGGCCCTACCTGCCCGGCTCATGGTGCATCAGACCCGGCTGGCCCTGCAACACCATGGGGCGTCCTTCCACAAGGGGCCGATCTGGACCACCGATGCCATTTTTCGGGAAACCGTTGAAAAAGTAAAAAGTTTCCAAGCCAAAGGCGCCCTGGCCGTAGAGATGGAGCTTTCCGCCGTTTTCACGGTGGCCGGCTTTCGTGAGATGGAGGTAGCCGGCATCCTCATCGTATCCGACGAAATCTCCGATTATCAGTGGCGCCCGGGCTTCAAGACCCCGACATTCAAAACCGCACGGGAGAAGGCCTGCCGGGCGGCGTTGACAATGGGCAGGGGGTTGGGCTGAATGGAGAATGGAGGCAGCCACCATCACAGCTTTTACTGCTCAGCGGCAAAAGGCGGTTTGGATCCCTCCATGAAGCATGCTTCGACCCATTGACCTCATTTATAAAGAATCCGCATACGAATGAACCAATCAACCGAAGACGAGCTGGTCGACCTGCTGACCGCGTACAATCGCGCCTATCGCCACGGCGCCCCCATGGTGGGTGACAATGAATATGACGCCACGGTGGAGCGGCTGCGGGCCATCGCCCCGGACCATCCGTTTTTGCAAGCCGTGGAACCGGAGCCGTTCATCGGCCGTCAGGAGGTACACCATCCCGCCCCCATGCTCTCCATCGAAAAAGCCTATACCCAGGAGCAGCTGGAACGCTTCGTGGCCCGGGTGCAAAAGGAAGCTGTTGCCCTGAAAATAGAGGTGGTAACATTTAGATTGACGCCGAAACTGGACGGTCTGGCTGGACGGGACGACGGCCGCGTGTTCGCCACCCGGGGAAACGGCGAAGTGGGTTACGAAATTTCCAGCGCCTTTGCCAAAGGGGTTGTCCCCATCGGCGGCCGCGGCCAGGGGGTAGGAGAAATCGTGGTGGTAAAAAGCTATTTCGATGAACGCATGGCCGATTTCTTCGAACACCCGCGCAACATGGTGGTGGGCATCATCTCCTCGGACACCCTCAACGAAAACGCCAAAAGTGCATTAAACGACCGCAAGGTTCACTTCGTTCCCTACAGCCGGGTTGCCTCGATCATCGTCAACGGACACCGGCTGGTGGAAGAGACCCGGCCCCTGGTGCAGGCGCTGTTGGCGGATGCGGACTACCCCACCGACGGCGTGGTGGCCGAGGTGACCGATAACCGATTAAAGCAGCGCATGGGAGCCACCGCCCACCACTACCGCTGGCAGATCGCCATCAAAACCAAGGGAGAGACCGCCCGGACCACGGTGACGGGCATCCAGTGGCAGGTGGGCCGCACCGGCAACATCACGCCGGTGATGGAGGTGGATCCGGTTGCCCTGTCCGGGGCCACCATCCGCCGGGTGACCGCCCACCACGCCGGCAACATCCGCCGGCTAAGCATCGGCAAGGGTACCCGCATCGAAATCATCCGCAGCGGCGAAGTCATTCCCAAGCTGGAGGCCGTCCTGGAAGCACGTGGAGCGGTGCAATTGCCCGAGGAATGTCCCTCATGCGGCGGGCCGCTGGTGTGGCAAAACGATTTTCTCAAGTGCACCAACAGCGCTTGCCGGGCCCAGATCGAGCAACGCATCAGCCACTGGTTCCGGATTCTGGGAAATGCCGACTGGTTCGGCATCAAGACCATCCGCAAAATCGTGAAAAACGGCCATGACCGATTGGAGTCGATTTACCGGCTCTTAGCTTCGGATTTCATCGCCATGGGATTCGGACCGGTGCAGTCAGAAAATCTGGCCCAGGCCATCACGATCAGCCGCAGCAAGCCGGTCGAGGACTGGCGGTTTTTGGCCGCATTCGGCATTGCGAACCTGGGCACCGGAGACAGCCGCAAGCTGCTGTCCCATTTTACCATCCCGGAGATTCTCACCCTATCCAAAGAGCAAATTGAGGACATAAAAGGATTCGGCAAAATCACGAGCAAAAGCATTGCCGATGACCTGAAACGACTCAATCCGCTGATTGCGCACATGCTCGACCTGGGCTTCAATCTGCAACGCACCCCTCCGGTATCACAGCAGGCATCCGTCGGCGGTCCCATTTCCGGAAAAGGCATCGTATTCACCGGGAAAATGATCCATGGCGACCGGAAAGCGATGCAGGCTCACGCCCGTACGCTGGGCGCCCGGGTGCAGACAGCCGTCGGCAACAACACCGCCTATCTGGTTTGCGGCAAGAAGGTCGGGGCCTCAAAGCTAAACAAGGCCGAAAAACTGGGCGTGACCATCCTGACCGAAAACCAGTACCTGGCCATGGTCGCCGAGGGTGCCATTGTTGCACAATAGAAAGTAGCAGGCAGTGAAATTATTTATTTCCGTGACCCTGAAATCACCTTGCAAATGAGCGTCAATGAAATCCTTCGCGCTGATAAAGCCCTACCTGGCCGCCAACCGCTACCACATCCTGATCGGCCTGATCTGCCTGATCATGGTAGATCTGCTGCAGCTGTTCATTCCCCGTGTCATCAAGCGGGTGATAGATGAGCTGGCCTTGCTGCGGGTGGATCACAGCGGCCTGCTGAACCATGCCCTGCTCATCCTGACCCTGGGGCTGTGCATCGGCTTTCTGCGCTTTTTCTGGCGCCGCTGCCTTTTGGGCACGGCCCGAAAAACCGAGGAGGCCCTGCGAAACCGTCTCTTCTCCCATATTCAGACCCTGTCGCCGGCCTACTTCGACCGGATGCGCACCGGCGCCCTCATGGCC
>Ga0209633_10001029_pt1 | contig 30096 bp, 32 predicted proteins | sample Cruoilmetagenom1_FD_187290 | JGI IMG/M metagenome (GOLD analysis project Ga0209633, IMG submission 187290) | Oil polluted marine microbial communities from Coal Oil Point, Santa Barbara, California, USA - Sample 1 (SPAdes) (version 2) | ecosystem: Environmental > Aquatic > Marine > Oil seeps ... | reverse complement strand
AATGAGTGATTAAAACTTCAGGAAGTAATAATTTAATTATGGCTAATAAATCAGTTGTATACATAATGATTTTTAAACTCCAAAACTCTAACTTTTTTTGTTACTCCACAACTTTTTGTGTTGAGCCATAAAACTTGATGTTATTTACTTTCATTTGTGTAGAAAAGCTATGAATTTTCATTATAAGTCATAAGTTTTAAAATAATTTAAATATAGGTTTTACAACTTTTTAGTTCTTTTTTTTTACCTTAGGTATATCTTGATACCTCAGATTTACGAATTTTGACTTTTGGTTAAGTTTGAATACTAGTTATTTATGTTGAAAGAGGAACTGCAACATGTTTCGTATAATACTGATAATCAGGTAAATAAAATTTATTTCATGCAAAATACGCACCGAATCATACATAAAATTTGTAATCAACTGAAAAACAGATATTTAATATTATTCTTGTTGTAGTTTAATTTTTTATGAATTAAAATCTTGATAAAAAGTTAAAGTTTAAAAGAAAAATAATCTCCGAGGGTTCGAATGTTTTTTTCTAGGTTCAGGAGTAAACATATATGTATTTTTATATATAAATTTTTTTAAAAATTAACTATTCAACTATTCAACTATTTTATTTCAAAAACAACTTAGCCAATTGAGTTCGATTTTTAACACCAGTTTTTTGAAATATTCGACTATTGTGATCCTTTACAGTATCAATAGATATAAATAATTTTTCAGCAATATCTTTATTTGAAAGCCCGTCGCAAACTAGTTGAATTACTTCCATTTCACGTTTTGAAATATTGTATTTTGATTTTAATTCATCAGTATTTAGATTTACTTTTTCAAATTTAAATAACTTGTTCTCATTAACCCTGTCACTATAAAAAGCTACCCACCAGATTATCAATCCATTGAATAATATCACAAGGGTATATATACTAAGCCTTTCTATCATGTCATTTTCCATACTGATGCTTCCACTAATCAACCATTTTAGAAATAGTAATAAAATGAGAATAACAAAGATAATACCTAATAGTTTTATTGCCTCTTGACTTGTCTTATTTTGTATATATTTAGTTTGAGAGATTAAGTAGACACTAGCCAAAATAATGCTGAAGAAAATAAGAATATCAGAGTAAATCAGAAAATTATCGGCAATTCCACGGCTATTAAAAATAAAAAACTCCAGCCAACCCAACAGCCAAATAACTAAAATAATAATCACTGTAATTTTAAAGTAAGAATTGATGTTTTTGAAAATTTGAAATTCAGGATTTTTATCACCATTTGGAAAAATGCCATTAAAAATATAAATCTGCTTAAAAACAATAGAGAAGAAAAAAGATTTTGTAATCCCAGATTTATCGTCTTATAATCAGTCATAAAAGCACCCGATTCCAAACTCTGTATAATTAAAACGATATACCAAATTGAATTCAGAGAAATTAGAATGAAAAGTAAGGATTTTACAATTTTTTGCTTCCTTTTTCTTGCCTTAAATATCAGATAAGAAATAGAAATAACACTTAAAATAAAAGTAAAAATTATACTTAGAGCTAGTATACTATCCATTATACAAACGTATTACTTTTTTTGTAGTTGTTTATTTAATTCGTGAATTCTTTAATTTCTTTGAGAACCCCACTAAAGTAGGAATTATTAAAAACCCTACTTTGGTGGGTAAAAATTGAAGCTTTTTGAGAATACTTTTGTTACGATAAAAACAATTAAATAAACAATTATGAAAAAATTATATTTTAAGATATTTTCAGTCGGAATGGTTATGGTTACTTCCATAGCTTTTGCACAAAAAAATAAAGATGATTTACAATTTCCTAAAGATTTTAAAAATAAAGTATTTGAGCATATTATTAATATAACGAACATTGGTGTGCATACTACAGGAACTATTGAAGAGAAGCAGGCAGCAGATTATGTATTGGGCGAATTTGATAAAATTAATTTAGAAACTTCAGTTGAAACATTTGAATTTGAATCTTTTGATATTACTGAGACGAAACTTAAAATAAATCAAAAGAACACAGAAGTCTTACAAGTATGTTTAAATCCATACACAATTACCAAATTTGAATTTGATGAGAATTTTGTTCTATTAGACCCAGACAATACTACTACTGATGATATTTCAAATAAAATAGTTCTTGCAACTTTCCCTTTGGAAAACAGTAGTTTTTTTCGCTTGTTTTTTGCGGGACCAAAATTAATTCTTGTTATTTCATCAAATGATTATAAAAAAGTTACGAAAGAACAAAACAGAAATATACAATGTGAAATTGTTGGAAAGATTAAAAAACACCATTCTCAAAATGTGGTGGGTTCAATCACATCAACACATAAAACTAAAGATGAGATAATCATCTCAGCACATTATGATTCCTATCCGGGTAGTGTAGGTGCTGACGATAATGCATCAGGAGTTGGAGCACTCATTGAATTGTCCAAATACTTTTTACAACAAAGGGAATACTTAACTACAAATATAAAGTTTGTTGCATTTGGAGGAGAAGAGAAAGGTTGTTTGGGATCACGAGCCTATGTGAATGAACATAAGGATGATATTGCAAATTGCAAATTGCTTTTTAATATGGATCAGATTGGTGCTGAAAATATTTTTGTTGGGACAATGGGTGGCGTTCAAGGTATTCCTGACAAATTAGGCGAAAGTCAATTACCGGAATATTTGAAAAACAGATCTTGGGAAGGAATTGAATCGAATTGGAGAATTATAGCACCTGAAGCAATACCTATTTTGTCAATTAGTAATAAACCTTTATGGTTAGAAAAAATAATTAGAAAAAGTGCGGAAGAACTTTTTAGTTCTGTAAAATTCGTTGGAAATACAGGTTCTGATGAAACTTTTTTTGCTGAAGTTGGAATTGTTTCTACTGCTATTGGCTCTTCTGGAAACAAAGTTCACAGCCAGCTGGATGTTCCTTCACAAATAAATAAGCAATCATTAGAAGATTGTGGGAAAATTGTGGCTAAAGTAGTTCTAAAAACCATGAAAGAGAACTATAAATTGAGATATTACCGTCCTCAGATAAATGATGAGGAAAAACAAGAATTAATGGCTCATATTAGATTTTTAGCTTCTGATGAAATGAGGGGTCGAAAAGTTGGATCAGATGAAGCTAAAATAGCAGCGAGGTATATTGCTGAACAATTTCGTTCATATGGATTACAAAGTTTTAATTCTTTGGACGGGTATTTGCAACAGGCACTATTAAAGATAAAAGATGACACGAATAGAATTCATCAAGCTCCAATAGTATGTAATAATGTTGTAGGGTATAAAGAAGGTTCAGATTCTATATTAAAAAAAGAATATATTTTACTTATAGCTCATTATGATCATCTAGGTGTTAAATATGATGTAAATAATACGAATATTGACTCAATTTACAATGGTGCAAGGGACAATGGTATTGGTACTACATCATTACTTTTTTCAGCAAAGGAATTAACTAAAATAAATAATAAAAGATCAATTATTTTTTTGGCAACAACTGGTGAAGAAGAGGGAATGCTTGGAAGTGAGTATTTTTTTAATAACTGTCCTGTTCCAACAAAAAGTATTGTATTTGTTTTAAATAATGATGGTGGTGGTTTTAATGATATTACTAAAATTAGAATAGGAGGTGTAAATGAAATTAATTTTCCTTCAAATTTTTGGAATCAAGTAGAAAGGATGAATATAAACGTGCTTCCTTATCCAAAAGAGTTTAATTATTTATATACTCTCGGAGATAATATAACATTTGCAAAAGAGGGCATTCCATCAATAACTATTAGTCCAGGATTTGATAAAATTGATGAAGAACTTATAAAATATGTTCATAAACCTTGTGATGAAATTGATGAAAATTTCAACTTTTCATACTTATTGAAATTCAGTAAAATTTATACCCTTCTAGGGTTGAAATTAAGTAATCTCGATAAAATCCCTAATTGGAAAGAAGGAAGCACTTATTTTAAGAACTAAATTGTAAATAAAATTGCAAAATAAATTTAATAAAATCACTAAATAAACTAAATTTACAAATCACAATGTTTTAATTTTAAAATTATTAAATAATATTAGTTGCTAACAGCTGTTTTAATAGGAAGTGTAATTGGCATAGTAAATAGTTTTGTACTAATTATTTATGCTTTAACATCTAAAAAAGGAAATCAGAAAGTAAATCTTATTTTTGCTCTTTTAATTTTGGTGTTAACATTAAGAGTGGCGAAATCAATAATTATTACTTTTGCAGATAGTATTAATGGTATTATAGAAGTGTTAGGATTATTTATTACTCCAGCTATTGGACCAACCTATTTTTTTTTTACTGAAGCGATTTTAAATCCTAAGTTTAAGTTTAAATTAAAGCAGTTACTCCATTTTATTCCAGTAGCTGTTTTTACTATTTTATGGATTACTGTTGAACCAATTAGGAGTGGTGGTATTTTTTGGTATATTTTTTACCAAACAATTTTACTTCAATTTATGATTTATCTAACAATTGCAATTTATAAGGCGTTTGTTAATGTTAAAAATAAGCCTCTTCTTGTTAAGCAACTCAATATTATCAGTTGCTTTTTGTTAGCCATATGGTTTGCGTACTTTTTAAATTCCGTGTCTGATTTTCCATATATTATGGGTGCTGTTATATATAGTATTTTGATTTATTTTTCCCTAATAATAATTTTAAATAAAGGATATATAATAAATTTTTCTCAAAGGAAATATCATAATACGGGTCTTGACATTAAAGAAAACCAAAGAATTCTTCAAGATTTAAATTCTTTATTTGAAAAAGAAAAAATTTATAAGGATAATACTTTGGGATTGAATAAACTAGCTAAAATTTTAAGAACTAATACACATGCTTTATCACAAGTTATTAATGAAAATAAAAATAAAACGTTTTTTGAATTAATTAGATATTATCGTATGGAGGAAGCAAAACGATTACTTTTAAAATCTTCAGACACAAAAATTTTAGAAATTGCTTTTGATGTAGGCTATAATTCCCTTTCAACTTTTAATTCTGTATTTAAAAAATCCACTGGTTTGACACCAACAAAATTTAGAAATGAAAAAATCAATTCGTAATATTATTTCTGTTACAATGATTGTAATTATTTATGTGGATACAATCTATTCAAATTTTACAGGATTTCCAGAAATAACAATTAATAACCTATTTGGGAAGTATTTATGGTTGTCAATTTTTTTGCTACTGCTAATTTATATTTTAAATAAGTATTTTTTAAAAAAATCATTAAGGGTTTTTTTATTAAAGAAAGGATCTATTTTATTAGATATTTCATTCAGTTTTTTATTGTTGGTAATATCATATTTTGTTTTTAATATTGGAGCTGCTACTTATGGACAATTATTTGTATTAGAAATAGACCGCTCCTCAATGCTTGATACTTTGGGAGAAGTGTTTTCAAAACCCATTTATATCTTTTTGTTTTTCGGACCTTTTATTTGGTTTTCGGAAATGTTTTTGGCTTTTTCACAAGCTTTTATTTTAAACAATCTATGGGAAATAAATTCAAATAAATGTTGGGTTTGGGCAACAATAATTTTTACGGCGCTTCTTTGTTCTCTGACTCAAATCCATAATGGGATTCCTTCAGTAATTAATTACTTCATCCTTTATATTGTAATGAATGTACTTTATCTTAAATATAGGAGAGTAACTCCCTTAATTTTATCAAGGGTATTACTACAAACTATACAAATGGCTGTGGTTTGGACACTTTATTTTTAAGAAGCTGTTTAAATGAACAAAGGTTTATTTTTTCTGCAATATTAAATTACTTTCCAAAATAAGGAAGAAGTTATCCCATATTTCTTCAATTTAAATTCAAATTTTTCTTGCTTCCCTATAAGTTAGAAAGTTTTATTAGTAATAATTCTCAAAATTGCATTGAAATAAAAATCTATCGTAATGAAAATATTATCTCATTTTAATTTTGCAAATATTTTTTATCTCATTTTTAAAAGTCAAACAAGTGAAAGCTAAAAATTATAAGAACAATGAAAAATCAAATATTAATAAGCTTATTATTTTTCTTTTTCTTCACATTTGGCAACGGGCAAACACGAAAAGACCGAAATATTGAAACGTTGAACATAGTCTGGGAAACTATGAATACTCAATATTTTGATTCGACCTTCAACGGACTTAATTGGCAAGACCAATACAATTATTATAAACCAATAATTGCAAAATGTGAAACATATGACACTATATTTCATTATTTAAATGAAATGCTTTTCAAATTAAATGTATCACATCTTTTTGCTATTCCCCCTAGCTATGAAGATGAAATAGGGTCACCTCAACTATTTCTGGATGGTACAATTGGAATAGATTTAAGGTTAATTAATGAAGAAGCAATAATAATTTCAGTAAAGAGAAATTCTGTTGCGTATAATTCAGAAATTAAGGTTGGTTATAGAATTCAGGAAGTGAACGGAAAAACAATCAAGTCATTTATAGAAGCAAAAAAAGCTAATCCAAACCCACCATATAACGATATCCATATTTATTTATTAAGCACCGAAAATATAATTAGAGAACTATACGGCACTCCTGGTGACTCTATCAACATTAGCTATGTCGATGAAAAAAATCAAGAGCATCATAAAACACTTCAATTAGAAAATAGAAGTATTGAAAAAGTAGATTATATTCCTTCTTTGCCGCCAATGTATGCATCAATTGATAAAAGAATAATTAGTGATAGTATTGCATATATTCATTTTGATGTTTTTCTTCCAGTAATATTAGATTCTATTTTAAGTACTATAGCAGAATTCCATAATTATCCAAATTTGATTATTGATATTAGAGGGAATCCTGGTGGTGATTTTAATACAAGAAGAACAATAGCGGAGCAATTTGTTTCTGAACCCACACTTTTCTGGAAATATCAGAAAAGAAATGATGTGAACGATGTGTTTTTAAACCCTTCTGCCAATCCATATACAGGTAATGTTGTTATTCTAATAGATCAGTTAAGTAGTTCTTCCAGTGAAGAATTTTCGGGAGCAATGCAAGCAATAGGACGAGCAACAATAATTGGTCAAAGAACTGCTGGGAAAGTTTTAACAATGGAAATTGTGGAATTGCCGTATGGTGGTCTTTTTGTATATCCAAACCAACAGACCCGAACTTCTAAGAATGAGGTATTAGAATCAGTAGGAGTTATTCCTGACATAGAAGTTAATTGGAACAAAGCTGACTTAATAAATGGAATTGATACTCAACTTGACAAGGCAATTGAATATTTTAAAAAAAATAAAACTCAAGAAACAAAAGAATAATGAGAATCAAATTAATTACAATATTATTTATAATAGGTTTATTCGCATCTTGTAAAGGGCAGGAAGTGAAGAATGGCGATTTTTTAATTAAAAAATTAGAGAAAGCTGAAAATTCTAGAGACATAAATGAAATCAAATCAATTTTTGAAGATAATGCAGTTCTTTATACAACTGAATTGATGCCTATTGAGAACAAAAGTGGAATTGTATCAATATATGAATTCATTTTTTCAAGGAACGAAGTGGAAAGTATAAAATATCAAGTTGATTCAACGCAAATAAATAATAATCATTACTACGAATATGGAAAGGTAATTACTAAAAAGAAAGGACAAGATAAAAGAACCGACAATTTCAAAGCAATTTTTAAGAAACATAGAAATGAATACAAAATAGTTGAGCTATCTTTTGGAGATGAAAATAAGCTAAGAAAGACACTTCCTCAACTTTTAAAGCCTACAGGAGAATTCAACATAGGTCAAACTACATTTTTTTATGATAAAAAAAAATCAGGTAACGACAGATTACTTTCTTTCCAAATATGGTATCCTACAAATTCAAATTCAAATAATAAGCAGCCTTTTAGAACCGAAAAAGTAATTTCAAGTGCTTCAAATTTCTTAGGTATCCCAAATTTTGCCACAAGTTATTTTTCTGCAATCGAAAGTAATACAATATTAGATGCTCCAGCCATTTCCAATAAAACATTTCCTGTTCTCATTTATAATCATGGCTATGGTGGGTTTACTCAAGTTTATCAAACCATATTTGAAGATTTAGTAAGTCACGGATATATTGTCGTGAGTATTGGGCACGAAAATGAATCTGCATTATTAATTAAGAAGAATGGAGACGTAATAAGCAATACTCCTCAAAATGAATTTTATATCAAAAGGTCTCCAGAATTAAATGGTTCAGAAATTGGTAGATGGCAGACTACCATATTAAATTCTAACGATTATGGTGAGAATGATAGAGCATATAAAGAAATGCTAAAACTAACACCTTTACACAACGAAAGTACTCGTCTTTGGCAATCGGATACAAAAGCTACTATTGAAAAATTAAAACAAATAAACAGTTTTGATAAAAACCTTAAAGGCATATTTAATTTTGAACAAATTGGAATTTTTGGACATTCTTTAGGAGGTGCGACTGCTGGTCAAATGTGCTTTGGAGAAACACCAATCAAAGCAGGTATAAACCTAGATGGGTTTCAATTTGGGGATTTATATCAAAACAAACTTAGTGTTCCTTTTATGTTCGTTTCAAGTAATCAAGAAAGGGATAGATATTTAAGAGCATTAACCTATATCGAGAACTCAGAAAAAGATTGTTATCAAGTTACAATTAAAGGATTTTCACACGATAATTTCACAGATTTAAAATACATAATGGAAGGAGATAAAGAAGCTATGGAATTGCAACGAGCTTTAATAATAAGTTTCTTCGATAAGTATTTAAAGAATAAAAAAGTGAACTTAAATAAACTTGAGGAAGAATATAAGCAAATAAAATTTAGTGCTTCAAATGTTTCAAATTAATTAAACAATATGGAATTTCTAGAAAAATTTAGAAACTTAAATTAAAATTTTTATTATGAAACAAAATATAATTAAATATAAAAAAACTACTATCGTTTTTATTTTGTACTGGTTTCTAATATCAATTAATGTTTCGGTTTCAATGAAATATGGGTTAACTCCAATAATGGAATGGTGGATGAATACATTTGTTTTTCTCTTATTTATGTTAACATTTTTACTAACTCATAATGAAAGGGTAAGTATATTTTACAAACTTCTTTTCATACCTGTTTCTTGGTTAATACACGCAATTTTAACAATTCCATCAGCTTATGTTTTGGGCATTTTAATGTTCAATCAAAACCATATTAGAACAATGGGAGAGCATCGAGCTGTTTTTATCCTTGCAAGTTTACCAATATTCTTTTTTGGAATGACCAAGTCAAAACTTTTTTCAGATGAAACATAACAATTAATATTAATTTAAATAAGCTATTATGAAAAAATTGTTTTTTCTTATTGCCATTATGTTATCAACTTTAAGTCAGGTGAATGCTCAACTACCAGATTTTATGAAAAGACTTGATGGTGGCTCAATTGAGAAAACCGAATTTTATGAAAAGATACCATTTAAATTAAATAATAATAGAATTTATATTGAAGCCTTAATTAACAATCGTAATTTTAGATTTCTAATAGATACCCATTCACCTTGTTTGCTATATAATTATGTCGTTGATGAAGCGAGTCTTGATACTATTAATAAAAGTTCCTTATTAGGAAAATCATTTGAGAAGTCTTTTTTACTTCCTATATTTCCTAAAATAGATTCATTTTCAATTGGCAATGTTATATTTAAGGATATAGGAGCTATGCAGATGAAAAATGATAGCTCCAATCCATTAAATGATTATCCACTAGATGGGATACTTGGTTCTAATTTAATGAAGCAATGTATTTGGCAATTTAACTTTATTGATTCAACTTTATCAATAACAAATGATATATCTAAATGTGAATATATTAACGATTCTTTTCAATTAAAATTTTCACCTAAACAGGTTCAGGGATCTCCAAATATTATAGCTACAATAAATAATATTGATACTTTGAATGTTCAATTCGATACAGGAAATAGTGGTTTTGTTAATGGTTTATCCCCAATAATTGAAAAGAAAATAAAGAATGGCAAAGCCGTGAAATGGACAATGAAACTAAACATTCCAATTGGTAAAAAAAAATCTGATAGTATAGAATCTCATTACTACGTTAGAATTGATTCATTAAAACTGGGTGAATCTGATTTCTATAATTTACCTATTGTAGCATACAACCCTAATTATAAGCAAACAATGGGGAAGGGTTCAATAGGAATAGATTTTTTAAAGCACTTTGTTACAACAATAGATTGGATAGAAAACAAAATATATTTATACCCATTTGAAAATAAGAACTTTTTTCTTCATAACAAAAAAACTTTTGGTTTTACGTATAAATATTCAAATAATAAGTTCCTAGTAAATTCTATATTTCAAGGTTCTGAAGCTGAAAAATCAGGATTGGAAATAGGTGATGAAATAATTTCAATAAACGGTATTGACCTAACTCAGTTAACTAAAGAGTCAATCAAGAATTTTAATGAGGGTAAACTTAAATTCTCAGATGATTTGAATAGTGATATTACTATCAAATTGTTAAAAAAAGGTAGAGTTAAAAAATTTAAACTGAAAAATTACTCTCTTTTTCAAGAAAATAATCTAGAATAGATTTATTACTAAAAGTAAAAATTATGAGTACAACATTCTTTTTCATCTTGATGCTATTTACTGTACATAATACAGTTTTATCTAATGAAATAGTTCAGTGTGATTCTATTTTTCCAATTTTAACTGGAAAGTATCTTGGTCAGAAAACGCCTAATTTGACACCAGAATTGTTTGCTCCTAATATTGTTTCAACAATTGAATATAACGATCGAGATTTAACGATCTCACCAGATGGAAATCAATTGTTCTTCGCTAGAACAAAAACAGGTGAAAATGATGATTATGATTATAATATTATGTTTTCAGAATTGATAGATAGCATTTGGACAGAGCCTCAAATTGTTTGGTTTTCCAGTAATTATGGGGAATTAGAACCTTTTTTTACACCCAATGGTAAAGAACTCTATTTCAATTCAAATCGTCCAACTTCAAGTGAAAGTAAATCAGATCATTGGGAGACATGGGTAATTAAAAAGATGAACAATAGTTGGAGTGAACTTAAATTATTGGGCTCCCCATTTGAAAGAGTATGTCATACAACATTCACGCATAATGGTAAAATGTATTATACTCGAGAAGACATAACAACTCTTTATAGAGTTAATTATAAAAATGGTTTATTCAGTCAGCCTGAAAAATTAGATACTATCATTAATTCTGCTAAAATTCAATATAACAGTTTTATATCTTTTGATGAGAGTTATTTAATTTTTACAAGACATTCACAAGATGGATTTGGACAAGGAGATTTATATATCAGTTTTAGAAATAGCAATGATCAATGGGGCAATTCTATAAATTTAGGGCCGAAAATTAATTCAGAGAGTATGGAGTCTAGCCCAAGTATATCCCCAGATGGTAAATTCTTCTTTTTTACAAGTAATAAAAGAGGGAACAGTGATGTTTACTGGATAGATATTAAGTTTATTGAAGCATTAAAACCTCATAAATTTACTCCTTAAAATAGCCACATTGGCTTATATCAACGAGTAAAAATATTGCCTCCCTATAAGTTAGGAAGCTAAACTAGTATAGTTATTTCACTTTTGTCATTAAAATAATGAATACCTAATTACATAGCTCTGATAAAAATATATTAGGACTACTTAATAATTTTGATTTGAAATCATTTAAAATAATAATTTAAAAAACAATTTATGAAAAATATAAATCTTTTAGTATTAATCTTAAGTATTGGTGTTTATACTCAATTATTTGCACAAAATAAAACGAATATAGAATCAATAGAAATACACAAAGAGATTATGCTGGGAGGATCTAATCAATGGATTCAAATAAAAGGTGAAAGCGCTGAAAATCCAGTTTTATTATTTCTACATGGTGGACCTGGTTTTGCTCAAACGCCATATTCTCATTTTGATTCAAAAAAACTTAAAAAACATTTCATTGTAGTAAACTGGGATCAATTGGGAGCTGGAAAATCATATAATAAAGAAATCAACCCTAAAACAATGACTGTCAATAAGTTTCTAAATGACACCTATGAATTAGTTCAATATTTAAAAAAGAAATTTAAAAAAGAAAAGATATTTATTGTTGGCCATTCTTGGGGAAGTGTTCTTGGGTTGTACACAGCAATTAATCATCCAAAAGACATATATGCCTATATAGGAATGGGACAGGCTATCGATTTACTACAAGGAGAAAAGGATGCATATAATTTCACAATGGATAAAGCTAAAGAAATGCAAGATTCAGTTGCTATTAAAACCCTAAATGATATAGGAATGCCTCCTTTTAAAGGTGGATTTCAAAGCTTGATAAAACAAAGAATTCTCTTAGGTAAATATGGTGGTGCATTTCACAATATTGGATATAAGGAAATCGAAAAAATCAGATTGTCTTCACCATATTATACCGACATTGATCAAAAAAATTATATGCAAGGATATGGGTTTTCACAATATTGTTTATGGGATCAATTAATGGAAATTAATTTTTTCAATGAAAAAAAGGAATTAAAAATTCCTGTCTATTTCTTTGAAGGACGTTATGATTATGGGACTCCATTTGCTTTGGTTGAAAAATACTTTGATGTAATGAAAGCTTCTTGCAAAGAGATTGTTTGGTTTGAGAATTCAGGACATTTTCCAAACCTTGAAGAAACTGAAAAGTATCAAGATGAGTTGATAAAAATATTAAATAAAACAAAGCTTTAATAATTATTTTTTGAGGTAATTTAAAATATGACATTTACGAATTTTTAAAATTTATAAATTATTGAACAAACCTGAGCGTAAAAAGTTCTTAACGAAATGTTATGGAAAAGTTTGAAAAGGAGGTTATATGTTTTTTAATGTAATATCACAGGAAACAGAAATGTTTGGTAAAGGGAAAAGACTGTCTAAAGATAAATATGAAATAAAAAAAGGCTTAAAGTGTTTTTTACGATGAGTTTTCAATAAATAAAGACTTTGGACTTATAAATTTTCAAATAATTTATGAACCTATAAAGTATTCTAATAATAAATACCCTTTAAAATGTTACTTAATAAAGTGTAAAAAACAAAATATTAAAATAAAAATTAAGTAAATGAAAAATATTTTATTAATAATTATTCTATTTGCATCTCTATGTGCTAAACCTCAGAGTCAGCAAGATTATTATAATGTAATTAGAAACCAAGGTGAAGAACCAATCAACTTCATAGTTAATAAATTAAAAACATATGACTTAATTATTTTCGATGATGCGCTTCATTCTGCTGTCGAGCCATTTGAATTCTACTGTACATATTTATCAAAGAATCCAAAATCTATTGATTATATCTTTCTTGAGGTTATTCCTATAACTGCACAAGAATACATTGATTCATTTTTGAACAATTCGGTAAAAGATACTACTATCTTGGAGGAAGTTTTTCAACAGGATTTTCGTTACGGCTGGCCTTATGAAACATATCTCAATCTTTTTTCTGTTGTTTGGGATTTAAATCAACAGCTTTCTCAAAAAGATAAAATAAGAATTATAGGTGTTGATCAGCCTATTTACTGGGAAGGATTGCACACAAGAGAAGATTATGACGTTTATCAACAATCTTTGGTGGCGCGTGATAATTTTATGTACAACACAATTTTGAAATATATGGATGAATTCCATTCAAACAAGAAGGGTGTTTTCCTAACTAATACACGCCACGCATATAAATGTATAAAAAAAGGAGATGGACAAATTTACTGGAATACAGGGACATTTTTTTATAAATGGCATTCAGGAAGAACTTATTCTGTACGTTTTCATAATGTAATACTTAATATCGAATCGGAGCAGAAAGATATGAAGAATACCTCAATGGAAGGACTTGATCGCCTTGTCTACAAATGGGTTCGAATGGATGATGGATTGTGGGACAAAGCCTTTGCTAAAAATGGCAATATACCAGTAGCTATTCCTTTCAAAGATAATATATTCGGTCAATACCGATATCTTGGAAATCATATGGCAGATATACTCCCAGGACAAACTATGTACGATTCCTATGATGCTCTGATTTTTTTGAAACCATTGGAAGATACCAAATTCAGTGCCCACACTAACTTTTTCTATACTAATACTTTTAAAAAAGAAGTTGAACATCGTGTAAGAGTTATACAGGGAGATAATTTGGATTTGTTTTTAAAGGAGAATGATGTAAACAGTATTAGTGAATATGTGGAAAAACTGGCTAAATATGTACCGGAAAGACCAAATTCGTTAATTAATTAATTAATTAATAACGTAAGCTAGTTTTATGCAAACAAAAAAATGAAATGGTTATAATTAATAAATAATCTGCTTAAATATATGGGTGAGTTTACACTTAAAAAACTAAATATCAAAAAAATGAAAAAATTACTAGTTACAAAAGAGCATTACCCAACTTTTCCTTACTCAGTGATAATTAAGGTAGGAGAAAAATTAATTATTGAAAAGAAAGAAACTATTTATAAAAATTGGGTATGGGTAACATCAATAGATGGAAATTATTGTTGGATTCCAAAGAGTTTTTTAAAAATTAATAATTGTGAAGGAATTGCAAAAGAAAATTATGATTCAACAGAACTTAATGTAAAGTTGGGTGAGCAATTAAGTTTATATAGAGAAGAGTCAAACTGGTACTGGGTGGAAAATAATAATGGGAAATTTGGGTGGGTGCCTAGAGATAATGTTGAATTAATGAAAACATAAAATACTAATTAAAAAGATAAACTATTATGAAACAATCAATTTTATTAGCCATTTTATTTTGGAGTATAATATCAACAGCGCAAAAAAAAACATCCATTCAATTTGATAACATAAGGTCTTCATTAGACAGTCTAGCTGCAAAATATAAACTTCCAGGTCTTTCAATTGGTATTGTATCAAAAGACTCAATTGTTGGCACCTACAATTATGGTTTCTCTAATATAAAAAAGAAAATCAAGGTAAATGAAAAAACTAAATTTAAAGTAGGCTCTATCACAAAAAGTTTTTTATCGCTAGGGTTTTTAAAATTAGTTGAAGAGGGGAAAATTGATTTGGATACTCCAATTAAATCAATTGTTCCTGAAATTTTAATTGAAAATAAATGGAGTGAGACAAATCCTGTAAAGATTGTTCATCTTCTTGAACATACTGCAGGTTTTGACGATATTCATTTTAATGATTTAAGTGAGGTTGATATTTCAAACATATCTCTTCTTACAGCTATAAATAAGCAAAAGAATTCTATGAAAGTCAGATGGAAACCAGGTTCTAGATATTCATATTCAAGCGTTGGTTATACCATTGCAGGCTATATTCTTGAAAAGGTAACTGGAGAGAAATATGAAGATTTTTTACAAAAAACAGTACTTGAGCCACTTGGTATGAATGAATCAACATTTTATATGCTAAAGAATAATGATGATTTTCTTGCTTCAGGTTATGAAGGTGATAAAGAACTACCGGAGGTTTTTATGAATAGCAGACCAGCTGGATCAATGATTTCAAATGTGACAGATTTTTCACGATTTCTGAGATTCATGCTCAATAATGGTACTTTTTTTAAAAAAACAATACTTACAAATACGTCTATAACTCGAATGGAAACCCCAAAAACTTCAAAGGTTGCAAAAGAGGGTCTAAAGATTGGTTATGGACTAGGTTTATCTAACTATTATAAAAACGGTTTTTTATGGCAAGGCCATACAGGTGGAGGACCTGGGTGTCTTGCCAAATATGCATATTGTAGAGAACTAGATATTGGATATATATTTATGATGAACTCCTTCAATATTGAGGCAGAGAAGGAACTTAGAAATGTAATTGTAGATTTTTTGACTAAAAACCAAATACCGAAAATCACCCCCTTAATAGAGGTAAAAAAGGAAACACTTAATAGTTATACCGGATATTATGAAGTTAGTAATCCGCGTTTGCAATTATATGCTTGGCTTGAAATAATATTTGATGGAATTAATATAAAAGTTGAAAATGATACTTTAATTTCAGAGTCATTTTTAGGAAAAACGACTTCCCTATTTCCAATTTCTAAAAAACTATTTAGAGAAAAAAATGAGCCAGATGCCAGTGCTGTTTTTATAAAAACAGATAATGGTGGTATTATTTTTCAAAAAAGCAATAAATATTATGAAAAAAAAGCATCTTGGAAACCATGGCTTTACAGGATATTATTCACTCTAGCTATTCTATTTATGTTGTCCATAATATTTGTTGCTATAATATGGATCCCAATATATTTAGTTAGAAAATTCATTCTTAAAAAAGCAGTATCTAAAAATATCAAACTAATCTTATTTCCAGTTTTGGCAATATCTTCAATTGTTTTAGGTATTTCATTAATTGTTGATCAGACAATGGTAGAATTAACACAAAAAACAAATGAGAATATAATGTTTTGCATTTCAACCTATTTATTTGCTGCGTTTTCACTAGCCGGAGTTTATACGGTAATAAAAGATTTGAAAAAAACTAATGGGAGTTTGATAAGAATATATACAACAATCGTTTCCGTATCCTTTTTGGGATTTACCATTTTTCTTAGCTATTGGGGTATTATTGGGCTAAGGCTATGGGCATTTTAAACAGATAAAAATAAAATATTAAAAAAGAGCAAATAGTGAGGTTACCCTAAAGTATGGTAAAATATTTTTTATGAATATTAAGTCAAGACAGAAAAAAAAGATTAGAAACTATTTAAAGAAGTTATGAATAGAAAAAAAGTCGTTAAAAAATTTGGAGATAATTATATCGTAGACGGTTACTCTTATGTCATGGGAATAGATATTCGATTTGCTGATCATTTAGCACTGAGGTTTAAAAACAAAATAGTATTAGAGACATGTTCAGGTGCTGGATTTACAACAATTTCATTAGCTAAATATGCTAAACATGTTTATAGCATTGAAATAGATCGTTCTCGTTTAGAAAAAGCCAAACAAAATTCAAAAATTGCAGGATTAGATAATAAAATAACATTTATTAATGGAGATATAACAGCTAAAAAAACCTTGAATTTAATACCTAAAATTGATGCTGCTTTTATTGACCCCGACTGGACCGTAAAAGGATATTGTCATACCTATAAATTCATAAACTCAAATACAAATCCTCAATCTGATAAACTAATAAATTTGATTAGCGAGAAAACAAATAATATCACTTTAATCCAACCACCATATATTGATAAAGCGGAATTTAAAGAACTGCCTCCACATGAATGCGAATACTTATTTTTAAACAATCATCACGAGTTATATGCCTTACATTTTGGGGAATTAGCAAAGGATTATAGGAGAAAGTAATCTTGATATAAAAGACAATTGAATAATAATAATAATAATAATAGATCGAAACACAACAAAGAGCTGAGTTAAAAAACAAATAAATTAAGTAAAATACAATGGTAGCTAAATTAAAAAAATTAAATTTAAATATTTGAAAATTACGTTTTTAAACTCGCAACATTTCATAATCAAACCTGTTGTGGGTAAGTTTGAAGAAACATCCCGAATTCCATGAAAATGATAGAATTAGAAAGAGAAAAATATAGCATCCTGATAGAACCTTTAAAAAACGTGAAGATTAACATCCTATTTGCTCGTACAATAATTAAAAAAAAAGTATTAGGAAAGATATTTGTGGATAATAATATTGAGCCAACAACAGTTTATATTATTCACCCATATGGAATGACACTTTTGTTTGGTAATTCCAACAATGAAGAATTCAATAAACAATTCGCAGATTATGCATTAAATATAAATGGTGTGCGAAATTCTTATGAATGGATGCAGGCATTCCCGCAAACATGGGATAGAAAATTAAAAGAATTGTTTGGAGACAAGCTAATTAAATCAGAAAACAATTTGAATAATGACAATAGTGACATTATTGAACTAAACACACGAATTAATTTCAAATTCAATATAGGTAAATATCTGTTATTCAAAGAAGAGTATATAAAAGAAAAACATGGTATTGTTAGGACTAATGAAACAATTTTCAAGGAAATGAAAGGTAGTGTTGTTCCATCAAATTTTTGGAATAGCGCAGATGATTTCTTCAAAAAGGGTGTAGGATTTAGCTTATTTCACAAAGGGAAATTAGCAGCAACAGCTTATTCTGCATTTATTTTTGACAATGAATTAGAACTTGGCATGGAAACCATTCCAGAATTTAGGGGGAGAGGTTTTGCGCAATATGTATGTTCGGCACTTATTGACTATTGTATTGAAAATAATTACGAACCAATTTGGGCTTGTAAATACGAAAATATTGCCTCTTATAAATTAGCTTTAAAACTAGGGTTCGAGCCAACCTTTAGTTTACCATATTATAGATTAAATGATTAAAATGAAGAACTGCATAATTCCACTATATCCTTCGAGTTATAAACTGCTTGAAAAACCATTAGGTTGTTATCAATACGACTCGGATGGAAGAGAATACATTGATTTCGAATTTGGAGTATGGTATGCCAATCTTGTGCATAGCAATGAGAAACCCGCCAGAGTACATCCGAAAAATATAGGAATGATTGGCTTACCTTTATTCATGAAATTCAAAATTATATTTGATTATATAATTAACAAGCTATATATAGAACCTAATAGTAATTTTGATGGTTCAATAACTAAATCGAATGAATAAACAAGTTTGTACTGGAGTACGAATTGACAACTTATTTTATGGTACATTAATACAATAATTTTATATAACGTAATCAAATATCAAATTTTATAAATTATTTTAATAAATAAAACTAATATGAACAATAATCCATTACAAACATTTATTGATGAAGCTCCTGAAATTCAAAAGGCTTATTCAGGTTTCATTCAGTCATTGATTGCCAACGAAGATTTAGATAATAAGACCAAACAGTTGATTTATATTGGAATGAAAATGATTGCTGATGATGAAAGGGCTGTTAAAATGCATGTTCCGATGGCGAAAAATACAGGAGCAACAAGAGAAGAAGTAAAAACAACCGTTCTTTTGGGTTTATCAGTTATAGGTATGAAAGCAGCATCAAAATATTTGCCAATAGTTTTGGAAAGCTACGACAATAACTGAGAATTATGACAGCACTTACTGACTTGCCTAACATTGGTAAAACTCTTGCTGAAAAACTGAATTTAGTAGGTATTGAAAATGAGCAAGATTTAAAAGAATTTGGAAGTGAAAATGCAATAATCAAAATTGCAACAATTGAGAATAGTGGTGTTTGTATTAATATGCTTTATGCACTTGAAGGGGCAATTCAAGGAATTCGATGGCATGGACTTGATAATGAGCGAAAACAAGAATTGAAAGAGTTTTATAGAATGTTAAATAAATGAAAACGAAATGACATTAAGAATTGCAAATTTAAAGGACGTCAAAAATGTTTCAGACATTTATGATAAATGTATGGTTCATTTAAATGAACAAGGGATTTTTCAATGGACAGTTAATTATCCGAATTTTGAAATAATCACAACGGACATTAAAAAAGGATTTCTCTATTTAATGGAAAAAGAAAATAAAATTATTGGAGCAATAAACATTAGTGAAGAACAAGAAGATGAATACGCAAAAATTGATTGGGAATTTAATACGGGGAATATATTAGTTATCCATAGACTTGCTGTTGACCCTACACATCAAGGAAATGGTTATGCCCGAAAATTAATGGACTTTGCAGAAAACTATGCAAAAAAAAATGACTACAGTTCCATAAGACTTGATACATATAGCCAAAATGAAAGAGTAATTAGGTTTTACAAAAAGAGAAATTACATAATAAGAGGTGAAGTGAATTTTCCCAAAAGAAAACATCCTTTTTTTTGTATGGAAAAAGAAATAAAAATGATATAAAAAAAAACTATTAATCATTTTATTATTGTTTATAGGGCATTTGATGAGAAATTTAATTCTTTAATAATTTATGAAAGATTTAGCTCCGAATATATCAAGACATCGACTACTCATTGAAGGATTTTACTCAATGAATGTAAACAAATCTGTGATAGAGCAATTCTTTTATGAAATCACTAATTGCCTGAAACTTAGAATGTATGGAATACCTATTATATTTTCTCCAGATGGGGAAGGTAAAGAAGGAAATCAAGGATTTGATGCATTTGTTCCTTTAATTGATTCAGGAATTTCTCTTTACGTTTGGACTGATTCAAATTTTTTATCGATAATAATTTATACATGTAAATCATTCAATATTGATAAAGCCATAGAAAAAACAATACGTTATTTTAAAATTTATAAAATTGAACACAAAGCGTTTTAATAATATATAATATTGCTATAGATTCAAAAAAACAGAGCATATTCATTTTCAAATATCCTTGACAATTAATATACTTAAAATTTATAAAATATGGATATAAAATACATGCATACAAATATAGTAAGTGCAAATTGGGAAAGTTTAGCTGATTTTTACATTATAGTATTCAGTTGTAAGAAAATTTTACCCAAGCGAAATATTTCAGAAAGTTGGCTTGAAAAAGGAACAGGTGTTAAAGATGCGTCATTAACCGGTATTCATTTAATGCTGCCGGGTTATGGTAAAGATGGCCCTACATTAGAGATATTCGAATATAACAACATGCTTGAAAAGGAAGAACCTGTTGTAAATCGGAAAGGTTTTGGGCACATTGCGTTTCATGTCAGCGATGTTTCTAATATGGTAAAAAAAGTAATATCATTTGGTGGCCAACTAATTGGAGAGATAATTAATACTAGAATAGTAGAAAAAGGAATTCTGACTTTTGCATATCTAACAGATCCAGAAGGAAATATTATTGAAGTTCAGAACTGGAATACTTAGCTATAATTATTTTAGAATCTATGGAAAAACTATCAGTAAGACAATTAAAAATTTGTGATTTTGAAAAGATCGTTGATTATTTTCTAAATGCAGATAATGACTTTCTATTTATGATGGGAGTTGATTTAACTAAATTACCCTCCAAAGAAGATTGGTTGAAATTATTATCGGAAGAATATCAAAAACCGATTAAATATAAAAGTTTCTTTTATATCATATGGGAACTGAATGGCACCCCAGTAGGACATTCAAATATTAATAAAATAAACTTTGGAGAAGAAGCCCATATGCATTTGCACTTATGGAGAGATATTACCAGACAAAAAGGAGTTGGATTTGAATTTATTAAAATGTCTTTACCGTACTATTTTGATAATTTCAAATTGCAAAGATTATATTGTGAACCTTATGCTTTAAATCCTGAACCCAATAAAATTTTGAAAAAATTAGGTTTTAATTTTATTAAAAATTATGATACAACACCTGGGTGGATAAATTTTCATCAATCAGTAAACAGATGGTGCTTAGATTATGAAAAGTATAAAATGGGAGAAGGAAATTATCAACATACTTACAAAAAATAGGACAAATGAAAAAATATGAAAATTGTATAAATTTACTTTTAGGGATTATTATCCTATTTTTCTCTTTACCTGCAATTGGGCAAAATGACAAAAGTTACAATGAAAAAATTAAGATTGCTTTTGCTGCCAGTTCATCAACAGAATGTGAATCTTCTCTAAAATTCTGTAATGAGGTATTAAATGTAGTTCCTAATCATCCTGTAGTAAATTACCTGTCTGCGCGCTTAAATGCACAATTAGAAAATGAAAATATTGCATTAAAACAGTTAATGAAAGCAACGGAATTGGGTTATACAACTAAATTGCCATTTCATAAAACACATCAATTAAATGATTCTGCCTTTATATCACTCAGGAAAAAGGAAGGATTTAAGGATATAATTAAAGCACTGAACAAAGCCGAAAAGTCAATTAATAAAAGTCAGATTGCTTTTATCATCAGTGATAAAGAGCTCGTTCCAGAAGGTATTACTTATGACCCACTTGACAAAATGTTCTATCTGGGTAGTGAAACCAAAGATAAAATTGTAAAAGTGGATCAGAATGGCAATAGTACTGATTTTACAACAGAGGGACAAGATGGATTAAGTATAGTATTGGGTATTCATGTTGATCCAGTTCGTCGTAATTTATGGGCTTGTTCATATAAAAAAACAAGCGTTGGAATTTTTAAATATAGTCTTTCATCAGGAAAATTGATTAAAAAGTATATATTTCCTTCAAATGGCAAAAGACTTGAATTTAACGATCTTGTCATTCATCCTAATGGAGATATTTATATCACGGCCCCAGGTGATAAAGCTATTTATTTGATATCTGAAGATTCAGATACCTTGGAGTTGTTTTTAAGGAGTGAATTATTTATTTCCCCTAATGGAATAACTTTATCAGAAGAGGGCTCTATCATATATTTTTCTGATGTCAAAACAGGGATTTATAGCCTGGATATAAAAACAAAATCTTTTAAACTCTTAACAACTGAACCAAGTTTCAGCACCATTGGAATTGACGGTTTATATTTTGCAAATAATAAACTTTATTCGGTTCAAATAAGTCTAAATCAAATCAGTATTTTCTCACTAAACAAAGACGCTACACATCTTGAAGAATGTTATATTCTTGAGAGAAACGGACCTTATTTAGACAAGCCCACAACAGGAGTAATTGTAGATGATTATTTTTATTTCATTGCAGATACTCAAGGGCAAGGAAAGAAATTGGAAGGAGTAATCATAATGAAAGTTTCTCTGAATTAAACAGATTTCAATATAATATTGATAGCTATAAAAAATTAATAAAACGGCATGTAACAACAGATATAGTGTATTTAATAACAGTTATATTTCTTGTTAATAAATTACAATTGAAAAATAATATTAAAAACAGAAAATAAATATATGAGAAATCTTTTAATGGTAGAAATCATTGCCTCATTATTAAATTCACTCAAAGGTCAGAGTGAAGAATATAAGCAAGATGTGGACTTTAATCTTAGAATTGATTCTTTATTCCCCTCTATTAAGTCAATTGAATCTGGTTATATTATTGGAATAATTGAAAATGCAACTTTGGATAATGGAAACGAAACTGAATAAGCCAATGGGCTTGAATTTCTGAAACAATAAATGAAATTGTGTCTTATAACTATAGTCTATTAATTATAATACTAATTAAATATGAAAAATATAATTTGGTCAACTGGATATAAATTAAAAATTAAGAATATTGTAAAAGCTAAAAATTGCTATTTATACGATTCAAGTGGAAGGCAATACTTAGATTTAGAATCAGGAGTTTGGTGTACAAATATAGGTCATTGCAATAGTGAAGTTAATAAAACTATAAAATTTCAAATTGACCAAATCATACATACTGGTTTTTGTTATGCAAACCCTATTATTGAGATTACATCAAATAAAATATTGCAATTAGTAAATATGGAAGGTGGAAAGTGTGAATTTATTTGTTCAGGAAGTGAAGCTGTAGAATATGGTATGAGAATTTCTAAAGCTATAACTAAGCAACCATTAACTCTTGCTTTTTCAGATTCCTATTTCGGTGCTTATGGTATGGCTCAAAAAAAAGAAAAAAAAGAATGGGTTATTTATGACTGGCAAAACTGTTCTTGTGATAGTAATACTTGCATCGGTGAATGCAAAGAATTTAATAATTTGCCTTTTGAAAAAATAGGTGTTTTTTTGTTTGAGCCTGGCAGTTCTTCAGGACTTATTAGGTTTCCTTCAAAAAGCATAATAAAAAAAATATCAAACAAAATAAAAGCTAATAATGGTATTGTTGTTGCTAATGAAATAACTACAGGAGTTGGTAGAACTGGTAAATGGTTTGGTTTTCAGCATTATGATTTACAACCTGATATTGTTGCAATAGGTAAAGGTATAGGAAATGGTTATCCTGTTAGTATTACAGTAATTACAGAGAAAGTTTCCGAAAAACTAGAAAAAGTACCTTTTTTGTATTCTCAATCTCATCAAAATGATCCTCTTGGAGCTAGTATAGCAAATAAAGTGATAGATATTGTGGAAGAAGAAGATTTGATAAATAGAAGCAATAGTTTAGGTGAAAAAATTACTAAATACTTAAATGAATTAAAAAATAAATCAACACTGATTAAAGAAGTTAGAGGTAGAGGGCTAATGATAGCCATTGAATTATATAAAAATGCTAGTTTTATTCAAAATAAGTTATTCGAAGATGGATTTATTCTTACTAAACGTAATAATTCAGAAGTGCTACGTATAGATCCCGCATTAACCATTGAAGAAAAAGATCTAGATCGTTTTTTAAAAAGAGTGGCAGAATTATTACAGAATTGAAGAAATAATTAAAAATATATACTAAAGTTTAAAAATTTACGAGAGAATAATTTTGAAGTAAAAAATCACAAAATAGACAAACTGTTACTAACAGTTTGACATTCTAAGATTTTAAAAGAAACAAGGAAAAAAAATTACCAATAAATAGCGAAACTTTATATTTAATTAAAGATATTTATACTGTGTTAATGATTTTATTAAAATGCTTGACCATTTAAAGCTTATTTTGTCGATTCTAATCGAAGTTTTTGGAGTTATTTTATTAGTTAAAATGGCAAATAAAAATTTCAAATTAAATGCTGCTCCTTCAAAAGTATATTTTTTAAAGTTGTGCATTATATTCTTAATTAATACATTGTATATTTTTGTAAAATATTACGATTTAAACATTGATCTTAAATATAATAGTTCTTACTTTGAAAGTGAAAACCATATTGTGTTTTTTTTATTCTTCATTTTAATTTTATTTAACTTTTTTTTATCTTTTAAATTATTAAAATATTTTTTCAAGAAAGTTAGACCTTCAGTTTCAATAAAATGGTCTTTTATAATTTCTCTGTTATTTATTAGTTCTTTTATAATAATTTTGATAAGTAAAAACACCAAATTGATTAGTTATTTTTTTTATTTTCAAATTACTACTGTCTTTTTTTTAGTTTTCTTAGAACCAGTATATAGTCTTGTCATTTTAGTCTTTAAGAGAATGATTAGTAAAGAGCTAATTAAGTCAGAATTGTTTTTTAAAATCCATCTATGGAAGTCAATATCTTATTTGATTTTTATACTATTTATTATAGTTTCATCTTATTCAATATTGATTGATTTTTTTGAGTTTGTCTCTTATCCATTGTTAATTTTGATTTATTTAATTTCGGCTTTCTTATTTGGAAATTATTTTCAAAAAATTGACTATAATAGTGTTGAAGACAAATGGAAAGAACTTAAGCTTCTGTATGATTTAACTCCTCGTGAAATAGAAATTTCGGAGTTAATTACAAGAGGTAAGAGTAATAAAGAAATTGAACAATTGTTGTTTATATCCCAAAGTACTGTAAAGAATCATTTGTCAAATATTTTTAAAAAATTTAATGTCAATTCAAGACTAGAATTATCAATTTTCATAAATAACGATTTAAGTCAGATTATTAATTAAATTATTATCTTATTTTTATATAGGACTTAGGTACTGTATACAATAAAACGTACTTTTTTCCTATTTATTTTGACTTTTATTCTTCTCATATTTGTTCTTCAATAATTTAAATTAAAAGAACATGAAACCAATAGGCGTACTTTATTTTTTAGTAAAATTTATTCATTATATACTGATGATAATATTTTGTTTTATTTTTTCAAACTCACATGCGCAGAATTCAAAAACTGCTATAACACAACCAAAAATAATTTTACCATTTGAATATGATGGAAGAGTTGTAATTCCAATGAAAATAAATAATTCAGAAGAGATGGATATTATTTTTGATTCTGGAATATCACAAGCCAAAATGATACTATTAATGCATAATGAAATGGTTGATGAATTAGGATTAAAAATTGTTAAAACCATTGCCGGGGCAAGAGGTGTTGGTACGGGAAAAAATGTGGACATCTATTTAGCCGTAAACAACCAAATAAAGTTAGATGAATTAACAATTGATAAAATAATGGTTGCTGTAATGGATCAAAAAAGAGATTCTTCCCTTTTCCACAATGCTGGCGTTATAGGAAATGCATTATTGCTGAATCACGTTGTAGAGATAGATTTTGACACAAAAGAGTTTAAATTATATGATTCAGAAGGCTTTATCACAGATGATAGTTGGGAAGAAGTATCTATAGATATTGAAAAAAACCTACCTGTATTAAAAACAACAATTAGCATTGATGGGAAGAAAGACATTCCGGTAAAACTTATAGTAGATACTGGAGGAAGAGGTGGATTAATGTTAACTACTAACTCAAAGGCGCAATTAATAAAGCCAAATAAAACCGTTTATAAGTTATCTGGAACTGGACTTCGTGGTGCAGTCTATGGAGATCATGGTCGCATTGCTGAAACTAAATTTGGATCCCATATAATACCTGGAGAATTAGCTTCATGGATTCCATTTTCCGATGTTCCAATTCTTAAAGAAATCACAGCAGATGGGGGAATTGGGATTGATTTTTTAAGGCGTTTTAATTTAGTATTTGATTATAGAAACAAAAGAATTCTAATAAAGCCAAATAAAAATTTCAGTAAAATTTCAGATATAAATATGGCTGGATTATCAATAGTTGAAATGGGGTCTGGTAAAAGAATCATTTTTCATGTAATAAAAGGTTCTCAAGCATTCAAAAAAGGGATTAAGAAAGGTGATGAACTTATCAAAGTTAATGACATATTATTAAGCTCACTAAATATGTTTGAAGTTGAGGAATTTTTTAAGAAAAACAAAAAAAGAATTAAGATTGAATACCTACGAAAGGGAAAAATAACAAGCGCAGTATTCAAATTAAAAAGAATGTTGTAATTATTATATTTTTGGAGTATTGAGTCAATAATAATAATAATAATAAACAAGTAAGAATTTTGAAAATTCCTTATAATATTTATTTATAACTATAAAATTTAGGACTAAGTTTTGATATTAAACCAATTTTTTCATTTGGTAAAACATGTAATGGTAATGCGCTTTTCTTGACTCTTTTTTAGCAACTACTACGTATTGGACAATCGAGACATAAGTACTTGGATGCTCAGTATTCTTTCTTTTGTTGTTGTTTTCTCCTTCATGAAATATTTTTGTAAAAAGGAATTATTTTGTTTTGCGAGCAAACCTAATGGTCGTGTTCTTCGTTATAGGTAAATCCTTCTGAACCACCTTTATAAGTTCCGTGTGGGGGAATGTAACTTTCTAGACCTTCTTTTCCTGAAAAGGCATAATTATCACCACTACTATACACTGTATCTGCGACTAGTAATAGCAAGGAAAACCAACTTTAACGAGTTGTTTTTTTAGTTTGGGTACAAAATAGGTGCAGAATTATGCAATTTTAGAATAGGTAATTTAATCTAATATCATAGACTCTTCTTTAGTAATAAAATTTATTATTTTCACAATTATATTATAGCATTAAGCTTAATTAAGGTATTTTTTAAAACAATCCTTAAACATTTATCAGAATGCTTAACACTACTAGAAATATTTTAGGATTATAATTCGGAAAGTCATCACCTTCATTTTCTTTACATCATTTTCGGCAAATACTTCTTTTAGTCTTTGCTCTCAATTCTTAAAAATGAAGACGCTGAGAAGCACATTTTAAGAGGTTGCCGATTTAGATAAAAAACTAGAAGTTTTAGAAATGGAAAATAAGGATTCCCTCTATAAATCTGAAGTAGGAATAACCTATACAGAAATCAGTATTAAAAGATTACAAAAATTGGTCATTAATCAAGGATTTAAAACTTTAAGTGCAGAAATTCATTTTTTTAAACACATCAAACCTCAAGTGTTTAGCAAACTTATCTATTATGTTAAACTCATTAATATTGAAAGTAAGAGACCTAGAAGTCGTTCCAAATCTCAAATAAATTATCTCAACAATCATATCGACAAGCTGCAAATATATTTTAATGATAATTTAGAGTTCTATCATTATTATCGCAGAGGAGCAACATTTTTGGACGAACAGTATTTTGTTAGAGGGAAAGCTGATTTAAGATTACATTCAGATTCTTTTCATTTCTTTACCGATGAACAGTTTTCCACTAGTCAAGATAGCACAGTAGCTACCATAATGGCTTATGATATGCTTATTGTATATCTTCAACAGGAGATAGAAAAATTAGAAAATAATACTGAAACCGTGATGCCAAAATCAATGTATAAACAATCAAAACTATTCTGGACAGGAAGTAAAACAGACCTTATTGAACTTATCTATGCACTTCAATGTAGTGGGGTGGTTAATAGCGGAACCGTTGATATTAAAGAACTAGCATCTATTTGTGAACAATTATTTAATATCGAATTAGGAAATTATTATCATACTTTTATTGAAATACGATCTCGTAAATGTAATTATACAAAGTTCTTAGATAAAATGAAAGAATCATTGTTAAAACGCATCGCTAAATTAGATGAATAAAAATCCATAGTTGAATCCAACTTTGGAAATTCAAAATTAAGACTTCTGTCATAAATTTTACATCTATTTATGAGATTAACGCTAGAATCAAAACCATAAATTAAATCAATATAACGTATTGATTATGAATTAAAAAAGTTCCCACCTTTGGAGGAACTATAGATGAAAATCTAATAAACCACTTCAACTTTGTAGAACGAAAGTCAAATCAATACAGAGTCGTCATTAAAAAAATTAGGATCTTATGGCGGCTTTGTTTAAAAAAATGTTTTACAATGGCAGCAACTATTATTACAACAGAAGATCTTCGAGAATTCAAAATGGAATTACTCGACGACATTAAGAAGATTATCAGTAACCAATCAGGTCACAGAAGTAAAAAGTGGCTGAAATCACCTGAGGTTCGAGAATTCTTAGGAATTTCGCCAGGGACAATGCAAAACCTTAGAATCAATGGTACACTACCTTACACAAAAATTGGTGGTGTCATCTATTACGATTATGAAGATATTACCAAAGTATTAGAACAGAATAGAGTTCATAATAAATTCTAAGGATAGTTTTGGAACATATAAACTATATAAAACACCTCAATGCAGTGTTTTTTTCTATTTTTAAAAGATAGCAGATTGAATCCAACGCATATCAGTTTGTATGTGGCGTTGTTTCAGCTGTGGAATATGAATTTCTTCAAGGACGAATTTTATATCAATCGAGAATAAGTCATGACCTATTCCAAAATAGGCTCAAAATCTACTTACCATCGCTGTATCAAAGAACTCAGTTATTGGAAATACCTTTTGTACTTACCATCACACAATCCGTTTAAAGGAAGTAGTATCAAGATGTTCGATTTTGGGACAAGTAATGGACAAGTGTTGTACCAAAGTTGTACTCAAACCGAGACAAGTGATGGACAAGCGTTGGTATCTATAAACAAACATATACAAACTATAGAAAACAATAAAAACAGAAACAAACATAATTTTTTTAAAAAATTAAATTCAAATAATTCTAAAACAACTGAAAAACAAAAAGCAATTGTTCCATATCGGTACAACCTAAAGACAAGTGCCGATAAAAATTATGATGAACCATTATGAGCGTCGGATTCATAACCCGAAGGTCGCTGGTTCGAGTCCAGTCCCCGCTACTAGTCTAACCTTCAACTTAATCAGTTGGAGGTTTTTAATTTTAAAAATAATTCAAATTATTTTAAAATATCTGTTAAATTGTTAATGTTATTTTCTGACATAAAGTAATCTAAACTTAATATAAATAGGGTGTAATTTTCTGAAATATTTATGTGTGGATATTAGGAGGTTTAAAAAAAAATAAATTACCTATAGCGTATTTGTCAAAAGCAGACACTATCCTAAAAACTGTGTAAGTTTAAAAACTCAGGGTTAAATTATTTATAGTTTAATCCTGTTTTCAAATATAGCTAAAAATTGGTTTAGTATAATCCCCCAATTTCTAATAGGCATTGTCCACTTTTTAGTACTTTCTCTTAAAGCTAAAAAGACGGATTTCATAACAGCTTCATCCGTTGGGAATGAGAGTTTATTTTTGGTATATTTTCTAATTTTTCCA